>LNFM01003110.1_pt1 | contig 44700 bp, 42 predicted proteins | sample 596031 | NCBI WGS metagenome assembly LNFM01 (sample SAMN04254537, study PRJNA301005) | activated carbon metagenome | isolation source: dual media filters at the Ann Arbor, Michigan drinking water treatment plant | place: USA: Ann Arbor
GGATCAGGATGGATAAGGATAGACCGGATCATCATGGCGATTTACGAAAGCCGCCGTCCTGACGCAAGAGGCGCGAGCGTGACGGCCAGAAGGAGTGACGACCGGATGATATTCCAAAATTCCGCCATATTTCGGAATAGTGTATTGCATATTGACCCATTATCAGTACGTCTTTCCGATAATCTTATGCTAATCGGAATAAACACCCCCTCACACGAAAGCCGGCCATGACCTTCGACACCCCGATCTCCCGCAAAGGCACCCATTGCGTCAAATGGGACATGATGGAAACGCTTTATGGTGTCGCCCCGGACGACGGCATCGCGATGTGGGTCGCCGACATGGAGTTTCGCCCGCCGCAGGTCGTGCAGCAGGCGCTGGAAGCGATGCTGGCCCACGGCGTCTACGGCTATTTCGGCGACGAGACCGAATACCTCGACGCGATCCGCTGGTGGATGCGCACCCGCCACGGCTGGGACGTGGCGCGCGATCACATCTTCACCACCCATGGCCTCGTCAACGGCACCGCGATGTGCATTGACGCCTTCACCAAGCCGGGCGACGGCGTCGTGCTGATAACACCGGTCTACCATGCCTTCGCGCGTGTCATCAAAGCCGCCGAGCGCCACGTCGTCGAATGCCCGCTGACCAACGACAACGGCCGCCTGGCGATGGATTTCGCCGCGTGGGACGCACAGATGACAGGGGCGGAGAAGATGCTGATCCTCTGCTCGCCGCACAACCCCGGAGGCCGGGTCTGGACCGCTGACGAGCTGCGCGGCGTTGCCGATTTCTGCAAGCGCCACGATCTGATCCTGGTGTCAGACGAGATCCACCATGACCTCGTCTTCCCCGGCCAGCATCACACCGTGATGCCGCTTGCGGCCCCCGACATCGCCGACCGGCTGGTGATGATGACCGCCACCACCAAGACCTTCAACATTGCGGGCGCCCATTCCGGCAACGTAATCATCGCGGACCCGGCCCTGCGCGCCCGCTTTGCCCAACGGATGAGCGCGATGGGCATTTCGCCCAACTCGTTCGGGATGCACATGGCGACCGCCGCCTATTCGCCGCAAGGCGCTGCATGGGTGGACGACCTGATGCGTTACCTCGACGGCAACCGCCGGCTGTTCGACGAGGGGGTGAACGCGATCCCCGGTGTCCGGTCGATGGCGCTGGAGGCCACCTACCTCGCCTGGGTCGATTTCTCTGGCACCGGAATGGCGCCGGACGAGTTCATCAACAGGGTGGAAAAGACTGCCAAGATCGTCACCAACCACGGCGCGAGCTTCGGCAAGGGCGGCGACAGCTTCCTGCGCTTCAACCTCGCCTGCCCACGCGCGCAGGTGGCCGAAGCGGTAAGCCGCCTGCAAAAGGCCTTCGCCGACCTGCAATGAGGCGGGTCTTCACGCTGATCCTGCTGATCTCGGCGCTGGGCCTTGCCCTCGCCGCGGTCTGGTTGCGGCCGATGCCGCCCGCACCGCCAACCCCACCGCAGCCGATCACGGGCCAGATCGACCATATCCTGATCGAGAAAGCCGCCCGCCGGATGCAGTTGTTCCAGAACGGCCAGCCAGTGCGCAGCTACAGCGTCGCGCTTGGCTTTGCGCCCGACGGCAACAAGACCAGGCAGGGCGATGGCCGCACCCCAGAAGGCCGGTTCCGCATCGACCGGCGCAATGCCGCCAGCGCCTATCACCTCTCGCTCGGCCTAGATTATCCGCGCCCCGAAGACCGCGCCCGTGCCGCAGCAGGCGGCTATCACCCCGGTGGCGACATCTTCATCCACGGCCAGCCCAATGCTTTGGGCGACGGCGTCAAAGTGAAGGGCGACTGGACCGCTGGCTGCATCGCCCTGACTAACGCCGAAATGCGCGAGGTCTGGGCGGTGACAGCGACCGGCACCACCGTCGAAATCCGCCCGTGATCGGTATCGACAAAGATGCCGCGAAAAACCGTGACGAGCGGGTTGCCCGCGCGGTCGCCCTGAACGCCGACCCGCCATTCTACAGGCGCGGCAGATACCCGACCGGCGCGTTTTCGTCGCGCCAGAAGTCGAGGGCGGCCGTGCCCGTCACTGCCGTGGCGCGCTTGAAATCGCACACAAGCTCGCCATTCTCGATGCTGGACGCGACGATCAGGCACTGAAACACATGCCGCGACCCGTCATAGACATCGACCAACCCGCGCAGCGCACTCGGCGAGACATCGGCATCCAGCGCGAAACCGTCGTGCCAGAACCGTAGGACGGGAAACATCACATCGCCGACCTGCACCCGCAGCCGCGACTTGCGCTTCGCCTCGCGCTTTCGCGCGGCTTCAAGCCCCGCGAGCACCTCTTTGGGCAGAAATTCCAACATGGCAGCCTCACTCATACTCCAAGGATAAGTCTGAACCCGATCTGCAATAAATCAAGCTGGCATAACGATATTACCCAATTGTAAAGCCCGTATGGCACCGTTCGGTTCCCTTGCCACACGGTCCGGTTGCACCATGCTTGGCAGCGGTCGCGCAGGTGGGCGTTTCAGCGACTTTTCCACCCTGCCCTTGCGAATCATCCCGCCGCCGGGAATAGCGCTGCCATGATCCTGATCGTCGCCATGATCCTTGATGCAGCCTTCGGCGAACCGAAGGTGATCTGGGACCGCATCCCCCACCCCGCCGTCCTGATGGGCCGCCTGATCGGCAGCCTTGATGCCCGCTTCAACCGAGGCGAAAACCGGCGACTAAAGGGAACGCTCGTCACGATTGGCCTCGGCCTCGGCGCGCTTCTTTCGGGCTGGTTGATCCAGGCGCTGCCCGATTTCGGAGTTGTCGAGGTCATCATCGTCGCCATCCTCCTCGCGCAGAAAAGCCTCGTCGATCATGTCCGCGCGGTGGCTGTGGCGCTCCGCCGCTCGGTGGCCGAAGGGCGCGCTGCGGTGGCGATGATCGTCGGACGCGACACCGCCGGGATGACCGAACCCGACGTCGCGCGCGCCGCAATCGAAAGCGCGGCCGAGAACTTGTCTGACGGCGTGATCGCCCCGGTCTTCTGGTATCTGATCCTCGGGCTTCCGGGGCTTCTGCTCTACAAACTCGCCAATACCGCCGACAGCATGATCGGTCATCTCACCCCGCGCCATGCCGAGTTTGGTTGGGCGTCGGCCCGCTTTGACGACCTTTTGAACCTCATCCCCGCCCGGTTGACCGCACTGCTGATCGCGCTGACCCATGGCTGGGTCGACCCTGCCCCGATCCTGCGCGACGCGCCAAAGCATCGCAGCCCGAACGCAGGCTGGCCCGAAAGCGCCATCGCCCCGGTCCTGAATGTCGCGCTTTCGGGGCCACGCAGCTACAATGGCGTGCGCAAGCATTACCCCTGGGTCTGGCCCGAAGGCCGCCGCGACCCTGGACCTGATGACATCGAGGCAGCCTGCTCCGCCCTGTGGCGGACCTGGGCCGCGATGCTGGCGATTGCCGTCCTCGTCGCCCTCTTCTAGTCTTGGCGCCATGTTCCGCGCCGCACTTCTTGCCATAAGCCTTGCCGGCTCCGCTGGCGCCGCCCCCTGTGGTGGCGATTTCAACGATTTCCTCGCCGCGATGGAGGACGAGGCGGTCGCCGCAGGCACCCCGCCCGACGCCGCCGCAGCCTTCTTCGCCGGCGTTCGGCAAGACCCCAAGGTGCTGAAGGCCGACCGCAGCCAAAGCGTGTTCCGCAAGACCTTTCTCGAATTCTCGCAGATGCTGATCTCGAAGCAGCGCCTTGCCACGGCGCGCGCCAAGGCAACCGAGCTGGACGCCATCTTCGCCCGCGCCGAGGCTGACTATGGCACCGCTCGCGGTATCCTGCTGGCCTTCTGGGCGTTCGAGACCGATTTCGGCAAGGTTCAGGGTGAGTTCAACACACGCAACGCCCTTGCCAGCCTGGCCCATGATTGCCGCCGGCCCGAGCTCTTTCAGCCCCAGCTTCTTGCCGCCGCGCAGTTGCATGCCCTGAACGAGTTTGACCTTGCCACCACCGGCGCATGGGCGGGCGAAATCGGCATGGTTCAGATGCTACCGAAAGACATTCTGGAACGCGGCGTTGATGGCGATGGCGACGGTCTTGTCACGTTGAAAACCTCGCCTGCCGACGCGATCCTTTCGGGCGCGCGGATGTTGCAGCACCACGGCTGGCGGCCGGGGGAGCCATGGCTGACGGAAATCACCCTCCCCGACAGCTTCGACTGGGCACTGACCGGGCTGGATACCGAGCGGCCGACCGAAGCCTGGGCCAGCCTTGGCGTATCTGCGCGAGAAGGCGAGCTTCCCATCGGCCTGCCAGCCTCGATCCTGCTGCCGCAGGGGCACAAGGGGCCGGCCTTCCTCGTCTATCCGAACTACCGCGTGCTGTTCGAGTGGAACAAGAGCTTCATCTACGTCACCACCGCCGCCTATTTCGCAACCCACATCGAAGGCGCGCCCATCTATGCCGCCGGTACGCCGGACCCGGCGCTGGACAATGCCGATATGATGCGCCTGCAGGAACGGCTGGCAGCGCGCGGCCATGACGTCGGCCAGATCGACGGCATCCTCGGCGCAGGGACGCGGGCAGCCGTGCAAAGGGAGCAGGTCCGTCTGGGCCTGCCGGCTGACGGCTGGCCAACGCCAGCCCTCTTGGACGCGCTTTGATGGCAAGCTGGTCTGTGGTCGCAACGGTAAAGGCCACCGAGGACAAGGTGCTGGCCTTCATCGCTCACCACCTGTCGCTGGGCGCGCGCCACATCCACATCTATTTCGACGATCCCGACGACCCGGCCCCAGCCGCGATTGCCACCCTCCCCGAGGCGATGCGCAGCCGGATCACCGCCACCCGCTGCACGGCGGAACACTGGGCCGCGATGGGCAATCGGCAAGAGCGCCACCAGAACCGGCAGGCGCGCAATGCACGGGATGCCTATCAGCACTGCACCACCGACTGGCTTGCCCACATCGACGTCGATGAATTCATCCTGCCGGCCCGCCCCGTTGCCGAGATTCTAGACACCGCTCGGCCCGACGAAATCGTGGTGCGGATGGAGCCCTTTGAGGCCATGCACGATCCGGCGCTTCCCGATGACATCTTCACCGCCCGGCTGTTTCGCGGGCCGATAAAGCACGACTTCTGGCGCCTGCGGACCCCGGCGCTTGGCAGTTATCGCAAGATCATGCGCGACGGCATGCTGAGCCATAGCGTCGGCAAGGCGTTCTTTCGCGCCGGTGTCCGCGGCCTTGCACCGCGCCTGCATGGCGCGATGTTGCGGGGTGCGCGGATCAGGGCGCCGGGCTTTCAACCCGAAATGCGGTTGCTGCATTTCCATGCGCAGGACATGACGGCCTGGCTGGCCGCCGTGCCGTTCCGCATCACCAGAGGGGCCTATCAGTACAACCCGCCCTTACAGGCCTTCCTCGCGGCCGCCACCGATCAGGACCGCGTCGCCTTCTACCTTGCCACCCAGACCATGGATGCCGAAATCGCCGATATCTTTCTGGAGGTCGGCATCGCTGTCGAGGCCGATCTTGGATTGCGCGCCAAGGTGACAGCCCTTCAGGAGGGAACCCTGCCATGATGCCAAGTGCCGAAACCCTGAGCCGCGCCTTGCCGCACGTCCTTGCCGCCCCGCGCGACGAGGGGCCCGTCACCTGCCTTTGCACCCGGCCCGCACGCAATCAGCGCGCCTTTCCGACTGAGCTGACCCTGACGCGGGCAGAGGGAATTCCCGGCGACCGCTGGCTTGCCGAACCGTGGCTGCGCCTGCCTGACGGTTTGCCGGACCCGGCGATCCAGGTCTCCATCCTTGCCAGCCGCGTGCTGGATCTGGTGTGGCGGCCGAATGATACGGCACCGCATCCCGGTGATCCGATTACGGCCGACCTTGACCTGTCCGAAGCCAACCTGCCCGAAGGCTCGCTTTTGGCTGCGGGCAGTGCCGTCTTGCGCGTGTCGGGGGTGTTCAACGATGGTTGCGTGAAGTGGAAGGTCCGTTACGGCCAAGCCGCGAAGGACTGGATCGTCGCCCCCGGACATCCCGGCCTGCGTCTGCGCGGCGTCCTTTGCGCTGTCGAGCGCGACGGTGTCGTGCGTTTGGGCGACACCATCCGCCGTGTCAGCGAGTGAAGGTCACGCCCGACACATAGCGCCACGTCCCGGCGCCCTCACGCTTTGTCAGATCCTGAGCCCAGATCGCCAGAAAGGCGACGGTCAGAAGAGCAATTCCAGTTTGCATCGCAGACCTCGGTATCGTGAATGTTCACGACACGTTCTGCATGATTCCGGTTAACGGCAGGTTATCCACAAGCCCGGTTCACGCGACGAGCGATTCCGCCCGCTTCAGATCAACCGAGACGAGCTGACTTACGCCCTGTTCCTGCATCGTCACCCCAAAGAGCCGGTCCATCCGCGCCATCGTCACGGCATGGTGCGTGATGATCAGGAAGCGGGTTTCGGTGCGACGCGTCATCTCGTCCAGCAGGTCGCAGAACCGCGTGACGTTGGCATCGTCCAAGGGTGCGTCGACCTCGTCCAGCACGCAGATCGGGGCGGGGTTGGCAAGGAACACCCCGAAGATCAGTGCCAGCGCCGTCAGCGTCTGCTCGCCGCCAGACAACAGCGACAGGACAGCCAGTTTCTTGCCCGGCGGCTGGCACATGATCTCGAGGCCAGCCTCAAGCGGGTCGTCTGATTCCACCAGCACCAGCCGCGCCTCGCCGCCGCCAAAGAGATGGGTGAAAAGGGTCGAGAAGTTCGCGTTCACCTGCTCGAAGGCGGTCAGCAGACGTTCGCGCCCTTCCTTGTTCAGCCCGGCAATCCCGGCGCGCAGCTTTTTCACCGCTTCTTCCAGATCGCCCTTTTCGGTGGCCAGCGCGGTATATTCCGCCTCCACTGTCTTTGCGTCTTCCTCGGCGCGCAGGTTGACCGCGCCCAAGGCCTCACGCTGGCGCTTCAGGCGACCAACGTCTGCCTCCAGCTGGTCGGCACCCGGCATCTTGTCCGGCTCGGTGCGCAACGAGGCGAGGAGTTCGTCCGGCGTCTGGTCATCCGCCTCGCGGATGCGTTCGGCGGCCAGGGTCACGCCTTCGCGCGCCGCATCCAGACGCGCCTCGGCCCGCGCCCGCGCCTCGCGCGCCTCACCCGCAGCGCGTTCGGCCTCACGTTCGGCCAGTTGCGCCTCGCGCAAGATGGTTTCCGCAGCAACCAGCGCCTCCGCCGCCACCTGACGGCGCGCTTCGGCAGCCTCCATCGCCTCGATCAGCTCGTCGCGCTTTGCGGCGATTTCTTCGGGCGCCAGCGTCGCCTCGGCCAGTTCCTCCTCGGTCTCGGCCCGGCGCTCGGTCAGTTCGGTGATGCGCTTTTCCGCCGTGTCCAGCCGGTGCTTCCAACCCGACAGCTCCTTCACCGCCTCTTGCCGGCGTCGCACCCGCGCCTCGCCCTCGCGGCGCACTTCATCCTGCGCCGACCGACGGCTCATCATGGCGATGCGCGCAGCCTCGACGGTGAACTTGGCCGCCTCGACCGCGCCCCGCGCCGCCTCCAGATCACCAAGCTCCGCCACCACCGCCTCGGCCTCGCGGAGGCGCGAACGGGCGGCCATCGCTTCATCCTCGAACCGGCTGACCGCCAGCCGCGCCGCCTCAAGCTTGCCAGCGGCGATCGAGCGGTCGGCTTCGGCGCGCGCCGCTGCGCGGTTCGCCTCGGTCACGCGCTGATCGGCCGCGCGCCTTGCATCGCGGGCGCGCTGGTCGCTGGCGGCAAGATCGGCCAGCCGCGCCTGCAGCGATTCATGCGCCTGCCGCGCGCCGTCGGCCCGTGCCGCCACATCCTCGAGGTCGCGCTTCAACTGCACCAGCCGGTTCAACTGCTGCAAGCGCAGCGCGGCGGCAGAGGGCGCGTCCTCGGCACCCGCCCGGAAACCGTCCCAGCGCCACAGATCGCCTTCGACCGAAACCAGCCGCTGACCGGGCTTGAGGCCCGGTTGCAGATGAAAGCCCTGCTCGCGGCTGACGAGACCAATCTGGCTCAGCCGCCGTGCAAGGACCGCAGGCCCCTGCACTTCGGTCGCCAGCGGCACCGCGCCTTTCGGCAGCGCCTGTGCATTGGCATAGGGCTCCAGCCGCGCCCAGCCCGACCGCGCACCGCCCTCAACCTCCGGGCTGCGCAGATCATCGGCCAAGGCCGCGCCCAGCGCCTTTTCAAACCCCGGCGTCACCACCAACTTGTCCAAAAGCTGATGCCCCGCCTGCGCCTCGCGCTCGACCAGCCGCGCCAAAGCCGCCACTTCGGCGCGCAGAGCATTCGCCTCGCCCTCGGCCGACGACCGCGCCGCCCGCGCCTCGGCCTCGCGGCCTTGCGTCTCCGCCCGCGCCGCCTCTGCCGCTTCCAGGGCCACCTCGGTCGCCTCGGCGTCCTCCGCCGCGACAGCCTGCGCCTCTTCCGCCGCCTCGAACGCCTCGGAGGCCGCCACCAGCGCCTCACCCGCCACGTCCACCGTCTCGCGCGCCCGGGCCGCCTCGCCCTCGGCGCGGTCCAGCGTGGCACGCGTATCACCCAGCATCCGCTGCGCCGATTGGTGCCGGGCGGCCAGACGGGCGGCATCCTCGGTCGCTTCCGACAGCACGGTTTCCCGGTCGCTCAGGATCGCCCCGGCCTCGCGCGCGGCTTCCATCGCCTCGGCCAGCTTTTCGTCGTGGCCGTCGTGGGCGCGGGCCAATTGCTCCACCTCCCACTCCAGCCGCCCGATCACCTCGCCCGCGTCGCGGTTGAGGCCGGCTTCCCGCTCCATGTCGCGGGTCAACTGGTCGACCCGGCCACGCAGCGTGTCGATCATCGCCAGCGCGCGGGCCTCCTGATCGCCCAAGGCGTCGCGCTGCAGGGCCAGCCGTTGCAGGATGGCGCTGGCAATCGCCTCTTCCTCGCGTTTCGGCGGCAGCGCATCCTCTGCCGTCTCGCGCGCCTTGCCTGCCGCCCGTGCCGCCGCTTCGGCCTGCCCCGCCGCCAGCAACCGCTCGCGCAGGGCGCCCTCGGCCAGCCCTCGCGCCTCGTCCGCCTCGCGCCAGCGCCGCCACAGCAGCATGCCCTCGGCCTGTCGCAACTCCTCACCGATCTCGCGGTAGCGCGCCGCCTGCTTGGCCTGCCGCACCAAGACGCTCAACTGCTGCGCCAACTGTTCCAGCACATCGTCGACACGCAGCAGGTTCTGCTCGGTCCCCGCCAGCTTCAACTCCGCCTCATGCCGCCGCGCATATAGGCCCGAGATCCCCGCCGCCTCCTCCAATATCCGCCGCCGCGCCTTGGGTTTCGCGTTGATCAGCTCCGAAATCTGCCCCTGCCGCACCAGCGCGGGGCTGGCCGACCCGGTCGAGGCGTCGGCAAACAGCATCTGCACATCGCGCGCGCGGACTTCCTTGGTATTGGCGCGGTAGGCCGAACCGGCATCCCGGGTGATCCGCCGCACGATCTCGATCTGGTCGGCGTCGTTGAAGCCCGCAGGCGCCAGCCGGTCCACGTTGTCGATCACCAGCGCCACTTCCGCGAAATGCCGCGCGCCCCGCGTCGCGGCACCGTTGAAGATCACGTCCTCCATCCCGCCGCCGCGCATCGCCGTGGGGCGGTTCTCGCCCATCACCCAGCGTAAGGCTTCCAGCAGGTTCGACTTGCCGCAGCCGTTCGGCCCGACCACGCCGGTCAGCCCCTCATGGATCACCAGATCCGTGGGGTCGACAAAGCTTTTGAAGCCGTTGAGCCGTAGTTTCGTAAGCCGCAAGGTCGCCTCATTGAGTCGCGAAGCCGCATCGTCCAGTTGTGCGACGCCCGAGTCAACCCGACGCCCCAGCATCTGGGCCGGTCACGGCGGTTATCCCCAACATCTTGCGAAACCGTCCACCAGAAGTGTGCCGCCCGGTTCAGCCCCAAGGCGCGAATCGGATCGCCTTATTTGGCCTGCATGAAAGGAAAATTGCCCAGATTCCGCCGCAATCCCGCCCTCACCCTGCCAACCTTACAACCAAAGCGAGCATTTATCCCCGATTCGAAGGATGCGCGTTAAAAGCGTATGGCCTTAATATGGCGTTAATGGGCCTGAACTGCTTGCAGCGGGTGGGTGCCAGGACTGGACGGGATTTCTGCCAGATCAACCAAGTGGAGTGTAACATGACCAATTTCATCAAGACCACCTTCGCCCGCTTCGCCAAAGACGAAAAGGGCGTGACCCTCGTCGAATACGGCATCGCGCTTGTGCTTGCCGTGTCGGTTGGCACTGCCGCACTGTCCACGCTCGCCGGGGATGTGAGCGACAAGATGACCGACGCGTCCGAATGCTTGGACGGCACGAACGTCCTTTGCCAGTAAATTACTTCGGGCGCTCGCAACAACGCGAGCGCCCAAATTTTACAATCTGAAAGTGCTTTTTTGCACGCTGGAAGGATTAATATGCGCATTACCTCCCTCCTCACATTTGCGGCCGGTCTCGCAGTTGCGGGCGGCTCTGCGTACGTGGCGCGTGATTTCCTTGAAACGAAGTATGCAAAAGTCGCGGCTGAGACCTGCACCAACGACCTTGTAAAGGTGGTCGTCGCCACCCAAGACATCTCTTTCGGCCAGGTCATCGACACCTCAAAGCTACAGACGCAAGACTGGCCTGCTACTGCCGTTCCACTCGGCAGCTTTACCGAATTTACCAACCTTCTCCCTGCAACTGGCGCCGAGCCGCGCCGTGCGAAAATGGCCATCGCTAAGGGCGAAATCGTGCTTGCCTCCAAGGTTTCCAACTTTGGCGAAAAGGTCACCATCGTTCAGTCGCTGAGCCCCAACAGCCGCGCCATTGCGATCGAGGTCACCGCCGAAACCGGCGTTGGCGGCTTCGTCACCCCCGGTGACAAGGTCGATGTGATCCTGACCTACGGCCAGAATGTCGAATTGAAGACTGTCACCATCCTGCAGAACATCCGCGTCATCGGCGTCGATCAGGAAGCCAACGCCGACAAGGAAAAGCCGGGCGTCGCCCGCACGGTAACGCTGGAAGCCAGCGCCGAGGACAGCCAGAAACTGGCCCTCGCCCAAAAGGCCGGCACTCTCAGCCTGGCACTCCGCACCGTGGAAAACGACGACGAGCAGGTGCTGCAATCGATCAGCCTGCGCGACGTGCTGCGCGAGCCCGAGCCGGAGGAAACCGCCGCCCCGGCGCAGGTTACCGTCCGCACCGTCACCGTCCGGCGTGGCGTCGAAGCCACCGAAGACGAACTGCGCTGAGGCTTGGGCAAAGGTGGGGGCAACACATGACACAGGAACCGGCACCAACCCTCGCTCGTGACGAGCGTGATCCTCGGCTTTGTCGCCCTCTCGTTCGACCTTGGCCGCGCCGGCATCACCCGCTCCGAGCTTCAGTCTTTCGCCGACAGCGTGGCCCTCGCGGCAGCGGGCGAGCTTGATGGCAACGACGATGCGATCACCCGCGCCGAAGCCGCCGCTGCGCTGATCCTTGATCAGCAAAGCTTCGGCAACACCGACCGCGAGCTTCAGGGCGATGTCAGCTACACGCTCACCTACTACACCACGCTACCCACCAGCGACCTCGCCCCGATGGCGGGCGTGACCACCGATCCGGCTCGCGCCGCATACGTCCAGGTCGCGGTCACCCCGACAGTCGTTGAAAGCACCTTCGGTGCCGCCTTCGCCGCGCTGACCGGGCGGGCGAACCGTGACTTCAATCTTGGCGCGACGGCGGTTGCCGGGCTTTCGATCATCGCCTGCGACATCACGCCAATGATGTTCTGCCTGCCCAGCCCGAACTACCGCGCCGACGAGAACATCGGCGACATGATCCTCTTGCGCTCCGGGCGTCAGGGCGCGGCCTGGGGGCCGGGAGATTTCGGTTTCCTCGACCCAAGCGGTATTGGCGTCGACCCGGCCGGTCCTTGCGCTGGCCTGAACGGCGCGAACCTCAAAATCTGCCAGATTGCTGCGGTCGACAACATCACCCAATGCTTCAACCAGCGCGGTGTCGACCTGGAGCCCGGCCAAAAGAACGGTACGCATGAGGCGATGTTCAACGTGCGCTTCGATATCTATCGCTCGTCGCTGAATGGCGAGCGCAACGATCCGAACTACGCCCCCGCGCCGAACGTCGTCAAAGGCATCCTCCCGCGCAGCAACGGCTGCTACGCCAACAACGCGCCGCTGTCGCCCGACACCGTGCCATTGCCACGCGACACCTGCTTTGCCAACGGAACCTGCTCCAGGATCGGTGACGGCAACTGGTCGGCTGGCCGGACGATCTATGTGAACACCAATTACGGCACGCCGCCCCGCACGCCCGGCACCGTGGACCCGCACCCGTTGGCCACCACGCGCTACGCCTACTATCTGGCAGAGCTTGCCGCCGCCGGGTCGGGCCCGATCCTTCGCAACCGCGCCGAAACGGGCCGGCGGACCTGCTCGCCGCACCAGGCCGGGCCGGACCGCCGCGTCATCACCGTGGCTGGCATCGATTGCGCCGCGAACAACATCCGAGGCAGTGCCAACAACGTGCCCGTGCAAGAATTCTTCAAGATCTTCCTGACCGAACCCGTCGGCCAGACCGGAACGACCCCGCCCAGCTTCGACATGTACGGCGAGGTTGTCGGCTCGGCCAGCGAAGAGGGCACCGGCGCGGTCGGCACCGGTGGCATCGTCCGCGACGTCGTGCAGTTGTACCGGTGACCGCCATGCAGCGCCCACATTACAACCTTGCCCGCTCGCTCAGCCGCTTCGCCCGAGACACATCCGGCGCGCAACTGGTGGAATTCGCGATTGTCCTGCCGCTGATGTTGCTGCTGTTCGCCGTCATCGTCGAGGGCGGACGGATGATGTGGTCGTACCAGACCGTCGTCTCGGGCGTCCGTGATGCCTCGCGCTTCCTCGCCCGGGTCACCGACCGCAACATCTGTGACACCCCTGCCGCTATCGGCACCTACGACGCCACGCTCTTCACCTTCGTCAGCACCTCCAACGACGGCAGCAGCATCTTTCCGAGCGGTGTCACCGTAACGGACGTGTCGTCCTCGCTGGACTGCAGCTTCGTCGGGGCGTTCCGGTCGGGCGAGGCCCCCATCGTGACAGTGGAAGCCGAGGTCGAGATCACCTTTCCCTTCGCTGGCCTGTTTACCCTTGTGGGCGGCACCCGGCCCACCATCGACGCCACCGTAGCAGACCAGAGCCGGGTGTACGGATCATGATCAACCGCTCGCGCCGCCCTGCCGATTTCCTCCGCGACGAGACCGGCGCCACCCTCGTCGAATTCGCGATGGTCATCAGCCTTTTCCTGCTCATCGTCTTTGGCCTGATCGATTTCGGCCGCCTCGCCTATCATCTGGTCACCGGAGAGCGCGCGATGCAGTATGCTGCCCGCGTGGCGGCGGTGCGCCCGGCCGCATGCCCCGGTGTGCCTAACATCATCCAGCGCCTGCCTTCGGCAACCAGTACGGCGGATTACGGCACCAGCTGCGGTGCGGCGGGCGGGCCCTATTGCGTCAACCCCGGCCCGATCACCTGCGCCGGCTCCGTCAACAGCCCGACCGCAGTCGAAGTCTGGGCGCAAGTCCGCAACACGCTGCCCGGCACCGCGACCATCGCCAACCTGCAGTTCACCTACACCTACGATTCCCGCATGGGCTTTCTGGGTGGACCCTATGTGCCGATCGTGACGGTGCGGCTGCAGAACGTGATCTTCGAATTCGTGACACCACTGGGGGCCCTGGCGGCGGTTGCAGGCGCCACAACGGCCAGCACGCTTGGCGAGCAGGGGATAACCCTGCCGGGGATGAGTGTTTCGCTGCCGGGTGAAGACCTGGCCCAAGGCAGCAACGGTTAGGAATTTTGGAAGCCAAATGACACAAACCAACAAAGATATCGTCCTGATCACCCAGGACAGCGCCTTTGGGGAAAGGATCGGCGCGATCATCCGGCGGCATCCGGGGCTGGCGCTGACGCAGTGCAATGCCACCTTGTCGACCATGAACGGCCGCGCCTACGAATTGGCCAAGTCTTCCGAACTGATCATCTTTCAGGCCACGCCCGATGCCGCCGGTGACATCGAGGCGCTGAAGGGCATCGCCAAAAGCGGCGGCACGGCCCGCATCCTTGCCGTCAGCGACAGCACCGTTCCCTTCGGCGTAGCCCATAGCCTGCTTCAGGTTGGCGCAACCGAAGTGGTGCCCGACACCCTGAACGACGTCGAGCTTGGCCGCATCCTTGGCCGCCTGTCGATGCCGCGCCGCCTGACCCTGACCACCCCGGAATTGCGCGAAGGCAGCGTCATCGCCATCTCGAAGGCGCGCGGCGGAATCGGGGCCACCACCCTCGCCGTCAATCTCGCCGATCATCTCTGTGGCCAGAAGAAGCGCTTTGGCAAATCCGAAACCCGCAAGGTCGTGCTGGTCGATCTCGACCTGCAATTCGGCGCGGTTGCCGGCTTTCTCGACCTGCAGCCAAACGAGGCGCTTTACAGCCTGGCGCGCGACCGGATCGAGCCGGACAGCGTGTTTCTGGAACAAGCCGTGCAAAAGACCGCCTCGGGCCTATCTGTCATTGCAGCACCAGACGGCTTCATGCCGCTGACCGCCCTGCAACCCGACCAGGTCCGCGCGCTGATCTACCGGCTTCAGCAAGCCTATGACTATGTGATCGTCGATCTGCCGCACGCGATGGTGGATTGGCTGACACCGGTTCTGGAGGCGGCAAGCCATGTGCTGATCGTCAGTGGAACCTCGGTTCCCTTCGTTCAGCAGACGCGGCGGCTGATCGACTTCTTCAAGGACCAGAACCCCTCGCTGAACGTCGAGGTGGTGGTCGGGCAGGAGAAGAAGCCGCTGCTGAAATCCCGTCGCCACGCCGAAGCGGCGAAGGCGCTGGAAACCGAGTTTCGCTTCTGGCTGCCGCCCGACAACCGCAGCGCCGAAGAGGCGATGGACCGGGGCCGCCCGCTGTCTCAGACCGCTGGCAGTTCCGCACTCAACAAGGAAATCGCCCAGATTTCCGCACATATCCTCACTGCGGCCCACAACCGCGACCCCAAGAACCTCAAGGCCGAACGGCGGGAAAGATAGATTATGTTCAAGGATTTCGTAGATCTGAGCCGCCGTGGTAGCAAAGCTGAAAAGGTGCTGCCTTTCGTCGGGAGCAAACCCGCCCAGCCGCAGCTGCCGGCTATCCTGGTGCCCGAGGACCGTGAACTTCAGGAATCGCTGGAACTGAAAAGCCGCCTGCATGAGGTGCTTCTGGAACGGCTCAACCTTGCCGCCATCGACAAGGTGGAACCCGAGGAACTGCGCCGCGAGGTTTCGGCGCTGGTCAATGACGAATTGCGCGATACCGGCAAGCCGCTGCGCGCCGAGGAGTTCCGCAAGCTGGTCAGCGAATTGATGGACGAGGTTCTGGGCCTTGGCCCGCTGGAACCGCTGATGGCCGACCCCACCATCAACGATATTCTCGTCAACGGCCACGGCAACGTGTTCGTCGAACGCAACGGCATCCTTGAACGCGCCCGCGCCCGGTTCCGCGACGAACGCCATCTGCTTCGCATCATCGAAAAGATCGTCTCGCGGGTTGGTCGGCGGGTCGATGAAAGCAGCCCTTGGGTCGATGCGCGCCTTGAGGACGGCAGCCGTGTCAACGCGATCATCCGCCCCTGCGCCATCGACGGGCCAAGCCTGTCGATCCGCAAGTTCGCACGCAACCCGCTGACGCTGGCCCGCATGGTGGAAATCGGCACCATCACCGAACCCGCCGCGCGTTTCCTGAAAGGTCTGGTCGAGGCGCGGATGAACATCCTGATTTCGGGCGGCACCGGGTCGGGCAAGACAACGCTTCTGAACGCGATTTCCGCTGCCATCGACGACCGCTCGCGCATCGTGACGATCGAAGATGCCGCCGAACTGCAACTTCAACAGGCGCATGTCGTGCGTCTGGAAACCCGGCCGCCAAACCCCAATGGCCAGGGCGCCGTCATCCAGCGCGACCTCGTGCGCAACGCGCTTCGGATGCGCCCCGACCGCATCATCGTCGGCGAGGTTCGCGGCGCCGAAGCCTTCGACATGCTGCAGGCGATGAACACCGGCCATGACGGCTCGATGACCACGATCCACGCCAACTCGGCCCGCGACGCGCTTGGCCGGGTGGAACAGATGGTCACGATGATCGGCCTTGATCTGCCATTGTCTGCGGTCCGCGCTCAGGTTGCCTCGGGCATCCAGATCGTGCTGCAGGTCGCACGCCTCTCAGACGGGTCGCGCCGCCTGCTCAGCATCAGCGAGATCACCGGCCTGGAAGGTTCGGTCATCACCATGCAGGACATCTTCGTGTTCCGCCGCCTTGGTCGCACCGACGAAGGCACCATCCTGGGTGAGTTCGTGCCGACCGGTATCCGTCCGCATTGCGCCGAAGCCTTGGCCCACGCGGGCGTACACTTCGACCCCGCCGATTTCGTCGCCAGAAGGAGCTGACACCGTGCCCGTCCTCTCTGACCTGCTGACCGAACAGAACATCATGCTGCTGATCTATTGCGGCATCGCTGTCGGCGTGCTTTTGGCCTTCACTGCGTTGAGCTCGTTTCTCAGCAACCGCGAGACGGTGGGCGAAATCCGCTCGCGCCGGTTGCGGATGATCCGCGAAGGCCGCAGCATCGAGGAACGCCTGACCCTGCTCAAGCCGCCCTCGTCCCAGGACCGGACGGGTCAGCCCGACCTCATCCGCAAGCTTGTGGTCCTGTTGCGCCGGGCCGGCCTCTCGCTCGGGGCCGGGGCATTCATCGGTATCTGCGCCCTTTTGTCGGCTGTCATCTTCGCCGCGCTGCTGCTGACCCCGGTTCCGGTCGTCCTGGCTGCGGTCGGCGCCCTTGCGGTAGGTTTCGGCGTGCCGATCACCGCACTGCGCATCAAGGTCGACCGTCAGACCAAGGCGCTCGTCGCGCAACTGCCCGACGCGCTGGAACTGATGGCGCGCGGGCTTCGGGTCGGGCATCCCCTGAACACCTCCATCGGTGCCGTGGCGCAAGAAATGGCAGACCCGATCGGCAGCGAATTCGGCATCATCTATGACCAGGTGAACTACGGCGACGACCTGCCCGAAGCCTTCCAGGACTTTGCCGAGCGGGTCGACCTAGAAGACGTGCACTATCTTTCGGCCAGCATCGGCATCCAGCATGGCACAGGCAGCGACCTGTCGCGCGTGGTGGAACTGCTCGCCAAGGTGATCCGGGGCCGTATCATGATGCGCCGCAAGGTCCGCGCCATTTCGTCGGAAGGCCGCGCCTCGGCATGGTTCCTGTCGGTGATCCCGGTGCTGATGTTTATTTTCACCTCAATCTCGTCACCGACCTATTACGCAGGGGTATACGACGAACCGTTGTTCATCCCGATGGCCAGTGCAGTGGTGATCCTGACGGTGCTCAACGCCATCATCCTGCGCCGTCTCGTCAATTTCCACGTCTGATCGGATACAGCCATGCTCGATTACCTCCAGATCCTCTCGCTGCGTCTCGGTATCCCGACCGAGACCTTGCTTGCGGTTGGCGTGGGTTTCGGCGTCCTCTTGTTGCTGTTCGGCATCTACGCGGCGCTGAAGCGTCCCGATCCCGCCGTGGCCCGGATCGCCGCCATTTCTGGCGCGCGCCGCACCGCTCGGCAGGACCGGCAATTCCTGATACCCGCCGAAAAGGGGCCAGGCACCCTGATGAAAGCCTTTGTTCCGGGCGAGAAGCAGGAACGTACCACCCTGCAGCGCAGGCTGGCCCAGGCTGGCATGACCGGACCCAACGCGATCCAGGTCTACACCATGCTGCGCATCGGCTTTGGCCTTGGTCTGCCGGCAGTGTTCCTGCTGCTGCTGTTCGCCGCACGCCTGCCAGAAACGCCCTTGCCCGAAGGCATTGCAACGCGCTTGGCCGGTCTCAGCAATCTTGCCACATACCAGATCCTCGCGGTGCTGATCTGGCTTGGCTACTTCGGCCCTTCCAACTGGCTGAACGGACGGGTCAAGGCCCGCAAGCTGCGCATCGAGGAAAGCTTCCCGAACGCCCTCGACCTGCTTCAGATCTCGATCGAAGCCGGAATGGGCTTTGACGCCGCAATGACCCGTGTCGGCAACGAACTGCTGCGCGTATCACCCGAAATCTCGCATGAATTCCTGACCGTCCAGCATCAGGTCCAGGCCGGCAGGCCGCGCGAGGACGCGTTGCGTGACATGGCTGATCGCATCGGGCTGGAAACCGTGCGCTCGTTTGCCAATGTCGTGCAACAATCGATGAAGTTCGGAACCAGCATGGCACAGGCTATGACGACCTATTCCGAGGAACTGCGCCAGACCCGCGAACTGCGCGCACAGGAAATGGCCAACAAGCTGCCGGTCAAGATGTCGGGCGTGATGGCGACCCTGATGCTGCCTGCGATGGTGATCATGACCATCGGTCCGGTGGTTATTCGCTATCTGCGAGATTTCTGACCCGGTCGATCCAGCCCGGATTCCTGAGAAATCCAGCATTTTCCCACTGAATGTTAACCGAAGATGAACGGCACGTTATCAAACCGTTCATATTCGGTGGGGCAGGGTGCCCGGACATCGAGTCGAAGGTCATTTCAAGGCTCGATGATTCCCTGCCCGTGGGTTGCACGCAGGTGTTCGTTGAATTGATTTGGTGCGTGAATAGTGATGAATTCCTCCGTGAACAGACTGTCCGAGAGCTCGGAAAGCAACCATATCGCCGAAGCAGGCATGATCGGCGCAGTGGCACAGTGGTGTGACTGTGTGCATGGTCGCGACCCTCTGCTCAAAAGCCTAGAATCCCTCGCCAATGGCCTTTCCGCCGAGATCGTTGCCCTTGTGCGCTATGCCCGTCCCAATGATACGGGCGGCCGGACCGTCGCATGGGACCGCGCCGCGCGCGATGTCCGGGGTGGGAGGCTGGACTGCGGCTTTGCAAGATCGCTGATGGCCCCCTATTTCGATGCGGCACGGCCCGGCAGCCTCTGGTTCCGCTCGATGATCGAAGAGGGCAAGTCGCCAGAACTGGCCGAATTTCATGCCTCACGCCAATTGCGCGAACTGGTCATCATCCCGCTGGAAACCAACGCCCGCTTCATCGACACCTTCGAAGTGCACTTCGACGAACGTCTGCGCGGCCACCAGCAGATGATCCTGAATGCCCTGGGGCCGGTTCTGGCCCGCACCTGGCAGAACCGCGCACAGGGACTTTTCACCGAATCTCTGCTGCGCCTTGCGCCGCCCCCCGCCGCGCCCAGCCTGGCACCCATCCTCAGCGTGGAAAATCCAGCGCGCCTCAGCCGTGCCGAATACCGCGTGTCGCTGATGCTCAGCCGTGGCCTCTCGGCCGACGAGGTGATGACCGAACTGCGCATCCGTGAATCGACGCTGCGCACTCATCTTGGCAGCCTTTACGCCAAGACCGGGTCGTCCAACCTCAGCGAACTGGTCTATCGTCTGACCTCGCGCACCCCCCACAGCGACGCAGCCCGGCAGAGCCTGCTGGCGTGACAGAGCCCGCCGTCCTGCTGTTGCTGGCGCTGATCCCCGTGCTGCTGGCCAGCGCGCTGACCGACCTGCGCAGCCTACGCATTCCGAACACGCATGTCCTTCTGGCGCTTGCGATCTTTGTCCTTGCTGCACCCTTTGCCCTGACTTGGCCGGAACTTTACCCCCGGCTCATTGCCGCCGCCATCACCTTTGCCATCGGGTTCGTGCTCTTTGCGCTGCGCATGTTCGGCGGCGGCGATGCCAAGATGATGCCGGTCGTCATGCTCTACATTCCCGCAGATGATGTGGTGCTTTATCTGCGCCTCTTTGCTGGCGCGTTGCTTGTGGTCAGCCTTCTGGCCCTCGTGGTGCAAAAGGCCCCGGCATTTCGAAATCTTGGTTGGGAAAGCGCCCGCAATCGTCGCCATGTTCCGGTCGGGGTCGCCATGGCCGCCTCGGTCATCCTTCTTGTCGCTGTCCGGCTCTGGCCGGTCTGACAGCTTGCACCGCAGGCGGACCGCCCGCATCCTGACCGCATGACGACACCGCCCTACCGCTGCACCGCACCTTGCGACTGGCACGCACTTCTGCGCCTGATCCAGACCGCCTTCGCCGATATGGAAGGTCGCATCGACCCGCCCTCGTCAATGCACCATCTGACCGAGGCGGCCATTGCCGATCAGGCCCGCACCGCCGAGGTCTGGGCGATCGGCACGCCCCCCGCCGCCTGCATGTTCCTCACCCCGCGCGACGGCAACCTTTACATCGGCAAGCTCGCCGTCGCCCGCGCCCGGCGCGGCAAGGGTCTGGCGCGTGCTCTGATGACCGCTGCCGAAAATCGCGCCCGGGCGCTGGAACTTCCGGTGATCTAATTGCAGACGCGGGTGGAACTCGTCGAAAACCACGTTACCTTCCGCGCGCTCGGCTTCGTCGAGGTCGCCCGCACTGCGCATCCCGGCTACACCCGGCCCACCACCATCACCTTCCGCCGACCCGTTCCTTCGCGACCGGCTGGCTGACCGAAAGGCCATCATGCTCAAACTGCTTGGTATTCCGGGCGCGCTGCGCGCCGCCTCGACCAACCGCCTGCTGCTCGCCGAAGCCCGCCTCGCCTTTGGCGAGGCCACCCACAGCGAAGCAAACCTCCGCCTGCCGCTCTATGACGGCGACCTCGAGGATGCCCATGGCATCCCGTCCGAAGTGCAGACCCTCGCAGACCAGATCGCCGAAGCCGACGCCGTGGTGATCGCCACGCCGGAATACAACAAGGCGCTGCCCGGCGTCCTGAAGAACGCGCTCGACTGGGTCAGCCGCACCAAGGGCGCCCCGCTGCGCGACAAGCCCGTCGCGATCATTTCCGCCGCCGATGGCCGGGGTGGGGGCGACCGGTCGCAGTTCTCGCTGCGCCTTGCGCTGACCCCATTCCGCCCGCGCCTCCTTTCCGGGCCCGAGGTGCTGGTGGCCGACAGCAGCAACGCCTTCACAGCGGAAGGCCGCCTGATCGACGCCCGCTATCAAAAGGCCCTGACCGAACTGATGCAGCTTCTCCGTGCCGAGGCGTCCCGCCGCTAAGGCTGCCCTTGCCCCCTTTAGAGCGACGCCTCGACCCGAAAGCCCTCTGGCACCCCGTCGCGCCCGTCCAGCACCAGATCGGCCATCACCTCGGCCACCTTCGGTGCCATCCCGAAGCCGATCTTGAAGCCGCCGTTCGCCACGAACCAACCCGCCCGCCCCGGCCACGCCCCCAGCATCGGCGCCCGGCTTCGCGCGCGGGGGCGCACGCCCGCCCAGCGCTCCACCACCTCGGCCCCGGCCAGCATCGGCACCGCCGCGACGGCCTTGGCAATCAGCGCCTCCAGCGCCGCATCGGTCGCCATGTCCTGCCACACATTTTCGCTCGTCGATCCGATCGCCACCGTCCCATCCGCATGCGGCACGACATGCAGCGCGTCGACAAAGATCTGCGGCGCATTGCCCGCCTCGAACCGAAGCGACGCCGCCTGCCCCTTCACCCCGCCACCCGCCGGCCTGCCAACCGCAGACGACAGTGCCGCCAGCCCGGCAACGCCGGTGGCATCAACCACAAGGCCCGCCTCGTCACCATCCCGCAACACCTCGCCACCCAATGCCGCCACCCCTGCCGCCAGCGCCGCCAGCCCCATTCGCGGCGACAGCCGCGCGGTCAGCGTGTCGCGCACCACAAGACCGGTGGGCGACAATGGCCCCCACCCCGCTGGTGCCGCCTCAACCCGCCACACCGCCGCATCGCCCCAAAGCACCGCAGCCGTCGCCTCGCGCGCCCGCGCCACCTCGACCGCGCGCGCATCCGCCAGAGGTTGCAGCCGACCCGAGCGCAGATGGCCCGGTTCCAACCCGGACACCGACACCACCTCGCCCCACCAGCCCTCGGCCATCAACAGGCTCTCCAGCTGAAACTGCTTCTTGTCGTTCCAGGCTTCCGGCACATGCGGCGCCAGCGCGCCGACCAGCCCGCCCGATGACCCCGCCCCGACCCCTCCCGGATCAATGACCCGCACGCGAGCCCCCCGCCGGGCGCAGGCAAATGCGATCGACAGGCCGAAGATCCCCGCACCGCGGATCGTCACATCCACCCTTGTCATTCCGCCCGCCCTTGCCCATTCACCGACGAAACCGGGGTAACGCAAATGCCACCACACCCACAACCTGATCTGGATTGGCGCGACGAGGTCGTCCCCGTCAGCCGCGCCTTTGACGACCCCTACTTCTCGCTTGCCGGCGGCCTTGCCGAAACCCGCCACGTCTTTCTTGCCGGCAACCGCCTCCCTGCCCGCTTTTGCGACGGGTTCCACATTGCCGAACTGGGCTTTGGCACCGGCCTGAACCTTCTGGCCACGCTTCTTTCCCACAGCGGCCCCCAGCACCTGCACTACACCAGCTTCGAAGCTTTCCCCCTCGCCGCCCCCGACATGGCGCGGGCCCTCGCGGCTTTCCCTGAGGTCGCGCCCTATGCCGCAACCCTCCTCGCGCAATGGGCCACTGGCGCCACCACGCTCCACTTCCCGAACCTCACCGCCACCATCCGCATCGGTGATGCGCGCGACACCCTACCGGCCTGGTCCGGCTACGCCGACGCCTGGTTCCTCGACGGCTTCTCACCTGCAAAGAACCCCGAGCTTTGGTCCCCCGCCCTGCTGCACGAAGTCGCCCGCCACACCGCCCCCGGCGGCACCTTCGCCACCTACACCGCCGCAGGCCACGTCCGCCGCGCGCTGGCCGAAGCGGGGTTCACCGTCACCCGTCAGCCCGGCTTTGGCCGCAAGCGTCACATGACAAGCGGTGAACTGCCCCTGTAACCTCTGCAACCGCCATGCTACGGCGGTGCATGACCGCACGCCCCATGAATGCGCCGCAGAATACCACGTTCGGCATCTGGCTGATGATCGCCACCACGATCGTCTTTGCCATGCAGGACGGCATCTCGCGTCATCTCGGCGATACCTACGGCGTGACCATGATCGTGATGATCCGTTTCTGGTTCTTCGGTCTCTTCGCCGTGGCCATCGCCGCGCGCAGCCCCGGCGGCATCCGGGGCGCTGCCCGCTCTGCCTACCCCGCCACCCAAATCTTTCGCGGCGTGCTTCTGGTGGTCGAAATCTGCATAATGGTGGTCGGCTTCGTAAAGCTCGGCCTGATCGAAGCCCATGCCGTCTTTACAAGTTACCCGCTGCTGGTCGCTGCCCTGTCCGGCCCGATCCTTGGCGAAAAGGTCGGCTGGCGGCGCTGGACGGCGATCCTCGTCGGCTTCGTCGGTGTGCTCATCATCCTGAAACCCAGCGCGGGCGTGTTCTCGCCTTGGGCGCTGGTGCCGCTTCTGGCCGCGACCATGTTCGCCGTCTACGGCCTACTCACCCGCTTTGTCGCAAGGAAGGACAGCGCCTCGGTCAGCTTTTTCTGGACAGGCGTCGCCGGTGCCCTGACCATGACGCCGATCGGTCTGTGGAACTGGCAACCGATGTCTCCGCCCGACTGGGGCTGGATGGCCCTGCTTTGCGTCCTCGCGGTTCTTGGCCACGGGCTGCTGATCAAATCCCTCGCGGTGGCCGAGGCCTCTGCCGTGCAGCCGTTCGCCTACCTTCAACTGGTTTTCGCCTCGATGGTCGGCCTTTTCGTCTTTGGCGAGGTTCTGCGCCTGAACGTCGCCATCGGCGCGGGCATCGTGGTGGCCGCCGGCATCTTTACCCTGTGGCGCCAGCGGGTGCGTGAAAAGGCGCCACTGCGCGAGGCGTCCGGGGGGGCCGACTGATCTCTCGCCAGCCGGACCCCGTTGCCCCGCACCCGCCATCCGCGTAAAACCCACCCCAGCAACAGGAGCCCGCCCATGCCCGCACCGAAACCCGTCGTCCTTTGCATCCTCGACGGCTGGGGTATCGGTGCCGACCCGGCGGTGTCGGCCCCGGCGCAGGCCAAGGTGCCAACCTTCAACCATCTCTGGGCCACCCGGCCGCATGCCACCCTGATCACCCACGGGCCTGACGTGGGCTTGCCCAGCGGCCAGATGGGCAACTCCGAGGTCGGTCATACCAATATCGGCGCGGGCCGCGTCGTGGCGATGGATCTTGGCGCCATTGACCTTGCGGTCGAGGATGGCAGCTTTGCGCAGAACTCTGAAGTCATCGCCTTTGCAGCCAAAGTCCGCGCACAGGGCGGCACGGCGCATCTGATGGGCGTCGTGTCGAACGGCGGCGTGCATGGCCACATCAGCCACATCATCGCCGCCTGCAACGCCATAACGGCGCAGGGCGTGCCGGTCGCGCTCCACGCGATTACCGATGGCCGCGATGTGGCGCCGTCCTCTGCGGCCAGCTTCATGGCGCAACTGACAGCGGCGCTGCCAACCGGCGCGACCGTGGCAACCGTGATCGGGCGTTATTGGGCGATGGACCGTGACAACCGCTGGGATCGCGTTTCCCGCGCCTACGCCGCAATGGTCCGCGCCAGCGGCGAGACTTCTCCGGATGCGGCAACCGCCGTGATCCATTCCTATGCCAAGGGCGAAACCGATGAATTCCTCGCCCCGACGGTGATCGACGGTTACCACGGCGCAAAGGATGGCGACGGCATCTTCTGCCTGAACTTCCGCGCCGACCGCGCCCGCGAGATCCTTGCGGCCCTCGGCGACCCGAACTTCACCGCCTTTGATACCGGCCCGCGCCCTGCATGGTCGGCAATGCTGGGCATGGTCGAATACTCGACCACCCACAACGCCTACATGGCCACCGCCTTTCCCAAGCGCAGCCTCGTCAACACGCTCGGCGAATGGGTCTCCAGCAACGGCAAGACCCAGTTCCGCCTCGCTGAAACCGAGAAATATCCCCATGTCACCTTCTTCCTGAACGGTGGCCGCGAAGAACCCTACCCGGGCGAGGATCGCGCCATGCCGCTGTCGCCCAAGGTCGCCACCTATGACCTGCAACCGGAAATGAGCGCGCCCGAGGTCGGAGACCGCCTCGTCGAGGCGATCGAAAAGGGCTACGATCTGATCGTCGTCAACTTCGCCAATCCCGACATGGTGGGTCACACCGGCAGCCTTCCCGCCGCGATCAAGGCCTGCGAGGCCGTGGACGCCAGCCTCACCCGAGCGCTGGCAGCGCTTGACGCGCGCGGTGGTGCGATGGTCATCTGCGCCGATCACGGCAACTGCGAACTGATGGTCGACCCCGCAACCGGCGGCCCGCACACGGCACACACCACCAACCCGGTGCCGGTGATCCTTGTTGGCGGCCCACCCGACGCGACCCTCCGCCCCGGCCGCCTGTCCGACCTTGCCCCGACGCTTCTGCACCTGATGGGCCTGCCGCAACCGGCAGAAATGACCGGGACCACCCTCATCGCATGATCCGCGCCGCGCTTGTCCTCCTTCTCTTGACGGCACCGCTGCGCGCCGAGACCGTGGCCGAACAGGCGGCGCTGGCCGCGGCCGACCTGCAAGCCGCCGTCACCGCCCTCGAGCAGGCGACCGAGGCGCGCGACCGCGTGGCCGCCCTCAGTCAGACGATCCGCGCCTATGAACAAGGTCTGGCCGCCCTGCGCACCGCGCTGCGCGAAGCCCGCTTGCGCGAGGCGACGCTGACCCTGCAATTCGACACCCAAAGCCGCCGGATAGCGCAGCTTCTGGGGGTTCTGGCGCGCATGGAACAGAACCCGGCACCGCTCCTCCTTTTGCATCCCGACGGGCCGGCAGGCACCGCCCGGTCCGGCATGATGCTGGCCGACGTGACCCCCGCCCTTCAGGCCGAAGCCCAGAAGTTGAAGGCCGAACTGACGGAACTGAACCAGCTTCGCACCCTTCAGCTATCTGCCGGCGAAACCCTGTCGCGCGGCCTTGCCACGGCCCAACAGGCCCGCACCGACCTGTCGCAAGCCATTTCGGACCGCACCGACCTGCCCACCCGTTTCACCGATGACCCCGATGTCCTGCGCGGCCTTCTGGAAAGCGCCGACACGCTCGATGCCTTTGCCGAAGGGCTTGCCCTCAATGTCGACGACCGGCAGGATCAGACTTTCTCCAATGCCCGTGGCACCCTTCCGCTGCCCGTCCTCGGCACTCTCCTCCGCCGCGCAGACGAGGCCGACGCCGCCGGCGTCCGCCGCCCCGGCATCGCCATCGCAACCCAGGCCCGCGCGCTGGTGACCGCGCCGTGGCCCTCCACCATCCGTTATCGCGGCCCGCTTCTCGACTACGGAAATGTGATGATCATCGAGCCGGGGGACGGCTATCTATTGGTTCTGGCCGGGCTTGATACCGTGTATGGCGAGGTTGGAGAGGTCGTCGCTGCAGGCGCCCCCCTTGGCCTCATGGGCGGAGCAGAACCCGGTGCTGCCGAATTCACCCGCGTCTCGCCAGATGGCTCTGGCCCTCGCGATACGGAAACGCTTTATATGGAACTCAGACAGGGCGCCGCACCCGTGAACCCGGAAGACTGGTTCACCGCCACCGCCCGCAGTGGAGATTGAGACAGGCATGAAGAAATTCGTGATGGCCGCCCTTGGCGGCACCGTGGCGGGCGCGCTTTTGACCACTCAGGTCGCCGGCCCGCTGATCGCCCAGGAGGCGGCCAAGGACAGCTCGATCTACGAACAGCTCGACCTTTTCGGCGACATCTTCGAACGCATCCGCGGCCAGTATGTCGAACCGGTCGAAACCGAAGCCCTGGTCGAGGCGGCGATCAACGGCATGCTCACCTCGCTTGACCCGCATTCGAGCTATCTGTCGGCAAAAGACTTCGACGACATGCAGGTCCAGACCCGCGGCGAATTCGGCGGTCTCGGCATCGAAGTGACGCAGGAAGAAGGCTTCATCAAGGTCATCTCGCCGATGGACGGCACCCCTGCCGCCAAGGCCGGCATCCAGGCCGGCGATTTCATCACCCACGTCAACGGCGAATCCGTCCTTGGCCTCGTGCTGGATGACGCCGTCGCAATGATGCGCGGCCCGATCGGGTCCGAGATCATCATCACCGTGGTGCGCGAAGGCACGGCAGAACCCTTCGACGTGTCGATCATCCGCGACACCATCAAGCTTTCGGCAGTGCGTGGCCGTACTGTAGGCAACACCGTCGTCCTGCGCATTACCACCTTCAACGACCAGACCACCCCCGGCATGACCGACGCCCTGAAGAAGGGCATCGACGATCTCGGCGGCATCGACAATCTGGACGGCGTCGTCATCGACCTGCGCAACAACCCCGGCGGCCTTCTGAACGAGGCGATCAGCGTTTCCGACGCCTTCCTCGACAAGGGCGAGATCGTGTCCACCCGCGGCCGCGACCCCTCCAGCGGCGAGCGCTACAATGCCGCCGCCGGTGACCTCGTGGCTGGAAAGCCCATCGTCGTGCTGATCAACGGCGGCTCGGCCTCGGCGTCCGAAATCGTGGCCGGCGCGCTGCAAGACCACCGCCGCGCCATCGTCGTCGGTACCAAAAGCTTCGGCAAAGGCTCGGTTCAGACGCTGATCCCGCTGCGCGGCGACGGTGCGATGCGCCTGACCACCGCGCGCTATTACACGCCCTCCGGCCGATCGATCCAGGCGCTGGGAATCTCACCCGACATCGTGGTGAACCAGCCCGCAGTCGAACCGCCCACTCCCGGCGAAGAGGAGAACGGCCCGGCTTCTGTGATTCAGGACCGCACCGAGGCAAGTCTGCGCGGGGCGATCTCGAACGACTCGATGACCGACGAGGAAAAGCGGCTCTACGAAGAAGAACTCGCCCGCGCCGAAGAATCGGCCAAGCTGCGCGACGAGGATTACCAGCTTGCCTATGCCGTCGATATCCTGAAGGGGCTGACCGCAATCGCCCCCGAAGCCACACCCTGAGCCGGAAGGGCGGGGGCAACCCCGCCCCCGCAGCCATGGCAGACCTCGCAACCCTTCCCTACCGGCCCTGCGTCGGCGTCGTGCTGATCAACAGCGACGGCCTGATTTTCGCCGGCCAGCGCCTCGACAGCCCCTCGCCCGCCTGGCAGATGCCGCAAGGCGGAATTGACGATGGCGAAAAGCCGAAGGCCGCCGCCTTGCGCGAACTTTGGGAAGAAACCGGCATCACGTCGGGTCTGGTGGAAAGCGTCGCCAAGACCCATGGCTGGGTCACCTACGACCTGCCGCCCGAGCTTCTGGGCAAGGTCTGGGGCGGCAAGTATCGCGGACAAAAGCAGAAATGGTTTCTGTTCCGCTTTCTCGGCCGCGACAGCGACGTCAAGATCGCCACCGATCACCCGGAATTCTCAAGCTGGCGCTGGATACCGGCTGATCAGATGGTCGCCGAAATCGTCCCCTTCAAACGCAGCGTCTACGAAGAGGTCGTCCGCAGCTTTCGCGCCTATCTCGCCTGACGTATCGGCTCGGAAGCCAGCAAAAAGGCGACCCAACGGGCCGCCTTTTTGCATGCGTATAACCGTTCAGCGCAGCCGCAGCCCGTCGCCGGCGAACACCATCGTATCCTTTGCATCAAACGCGATGCCGACCTTGTCGCCCATCCCGACGCCCACCTGATCGTGGCTTTCGATGATCAGCTTTTCGCCTGAAGGTGCTACGACGTGAACAAAGCTCACCCCGCCCAAGGCCTCGGTCATCTCGACCCGGTAATCACTGCCGGCCACGATCTTCAGATGCTGCGGGCGCAAGCCGACACTGACCTCGGCCCCTGCCCCCGGCAAGGCCACGCCGGTCGCAACCGTGCCACCCAGCCCCTTTGCCGTGATCGACCCTGACCCTGCAACCGTTCCCGCGACAAAGTTCATCGCCGGGCTGCCGATGAAACCCGCGACGAACTTGTTGTCGGGATCGTTGTAAAGGTCCAGCGGCTTGCCAACCTGTTCAACCCGACCCTTGCGCAGAACCACGATCTTGTCCGCCAGCGTCATTGCTTCGACCTGATCATGCGTCACATAGATCATCGTCGCACCGATCTCACGGTGCAGACGGGCGATTTCTACCCGCATCTCCACCCGCAACTCGGCATCAAGGTTCGACAGCGGCTCGTCGAACAGAAACACCTCTGGTCCCCGCACGATGGCCCGGCCGATGGCGACGCGCTGCCGCTGCCCGCCCGACAATGCCTTGGGCTTGCGCGCCAGATAGTCATCCAGCTTCAGGATGCGGCTTGCCTCGGTGACCTTGCGCTCGATCTCGGCCTTCGGGTGGCCGGTCATCTTCAGCCCGAAGCCCATGTTCTCGGCCACGGTCATATGCGGATAAAGCGCGTAGGTCTGGAACACCATCGCCACGCCCCGCTCGCTCGGGTCGGCGTCGGTCACATCACGCGCGCCGATGCGGATCGACCCGTCGCTGGTTTCCTCCAGGCCCGCAACCATCCGCAGAAGCGTCGATTTTCCACAGCCTGACGGGCCGACGAAAACGCAGAACTCGCCGTCCTTCACTTCAAGATCGATACCGTGAATGACCTGCACATCCCCGTACCGCTTCACCACCTTCTGCAGCGTGACGCCCGTCATGTTGTGTCCCTCCCCTTATCCCTGTTCCGGAAAACGCCAGCTTTCCGCCTCGGCGGAGATGCGGGCCGCAATGTCCTTGATCAGCCCCGCCCGCGCTTCCAGCGCAGCCAGAGTTGTCCGTGCCGTCGTCGATGTCACCGACAGCGCCCCGATCACCCGTCCCGCCCGGCTCAGTATCGGCACCGCGCAGCAGATGATTCCCGGCTCGTGCTCCTCGCGGTCGAACCCGTAGCCCCGCGCACGAATCGCCTGCAACTCGCCGCGCAGCTTGGCCGGCGTGTCCAGCGTATGCTCGGTGTGGCGGTGAAACGACTGGCGGGCCAGTGCCGCCTCAAGCGCGTCCTCGGGCAGGTAGGCCAGCATCGCCTTGCCAACCCCCGTGCAATAGGCCGGGCCCACCTTGCCCGCCTGTGCGAACATCTCTACCGGCCGCGCCGCATTCCGCTTGTCGACATACAGAACCTGCCCGAGGTCCATCTGCGCCAGATGGATCGTCTCGCCGGTTTTTTCAGCCAATTCATCAAGATAGGGCCGCGCGATCGGCGCCAGCGAAGATTGCGCCCAGGCCGCGTGGGCCAGCCTGACCAGCCGCACGCCCAGCGCATAGGTGCCGCTGTCGGGGTCATGCACCAGCATTCCCTGATGCGTCAGCGTCTGAAGAAACCGGTATAGCGTCGCCTTTGGAAACGCTCCTTCGGTCAGCAATTCGCTGAACCGCACCGGCCGGCCATGGCTCGCAACCATGTCCAGCACATCCAGCGCCTTGCCGACAGTTCCGTCCGCGTGCCCTTCCGCGCCCATGTTCGCTCCGTTGAGGTCCGAGGTTGACAGCCATAACAATAGCGGACATAGTTTTCAATATTCAAGACTTAGTTTCACATAATGGAACCAAAAGGGAGGAAACCATGGTCCATAAGAAAGCAGGCGCGCTCGCCCTCGTGGCGGCGCTGCTGGCGTCCACGTCGGCATTTGCGCAAGACAAGCGCGTCGTCACCTGGAATGCTGACTACGATCCGATTCCGCTGGCAGCAGCCGAAGCCCTGATCGCCGACTTCGAGGCTGCGAACCCCGAGATCGACGTCCAGCTCACCAACTTCGACCACGAAGCCTACAAGAACGCGATCCGCAACTTCCTGACCGCCGATGCGCCGGACCTGGCCAACTGGTACGCCGCAAACCGGATGCGTCCGTTTGTGGAAGCAGGCCTCTTCGCCGACATCTCGGACGTCTGGGCGAACAACGGCCTGATGGAATCGCTGGCTTCGTCGGTCCCGTCGTCGACCATCGACGGCAAGCAGTATGCGATCCCCTACACCTACTATCAGTGGGGCATCTATTATAACCGCGACGCTTACGCCGCTGCTGGCGTTGAAGTGCCCGGACCGGAAGGCGTGAACTGGGAAACCTTCCTCGCCAACTGCGAGAAGTTCAAGGCCGCCAGCATCGACTGCGTGACCACCGGTTCGTCGGCCCTGTGGCCGGTTGCAGGCATCTTCGACTACGTCAGCTTGCGCACCAACGGCTACCAGTTCCACAGCGATCTGGCTGCCGGCAAGGTCTCGTGGACCTCGCCTGAAGCCCGCGCCGTGTTCGACAACCTGGGCAAGCTCCAGCCGTTCGTCACCGAAAACCATGCTGCCATCGACTGGCAGGATGCGGCGGCGATCTTCGTTCAGGGCAAGGCTGCCAACTACGTCATGGGCAACTTCGCCGTCGGCGTCTTCAAGGAAGGCGGGATGACCAACGACAACCTCGGCTTCATGGTGTTCCCGGAAATCACCGCCGGTGTCGCCCGTGCCGAAGAAGCTCCGACCGACACGATCCACCTGACCTCGGGTGCGAAGAACCCCGACGATGCCAAGACGTTCCTTGCCTACATGGCCTCGGCTGAAGCCCAGTCCAAGTGGAACGCTGCGGTGGGCCAGCTGCCGACGAACAGCGGCGCAACGGTCGACCCGGCCGATCCGTTCCTGACCGCAGGCTTCCAGGCACTGTCGACGGCAACGGGCGGCATCGCCCAGTTCTGGGACCGCGACGCGGACGCCGAATATGCCAAGGCCGGCATGGAAGGCTTCCAGCGGTTCCTCGTGCAGCCAGAGGCGCTGGAAGAGATCCTCGCCCAGCTGGAAGCGACGCGCACGCGCATCTTCCCGCAGTGATCTGACAACGCGGGCGTCCCCTGACATGGGGGCGCCCGTCTTCTGTTTTCCGGAGGACACGACATGTCACAGGCAGCAGACGCAGGCGCGGTGGTCCCGGTCAGGCGAACCGCAAAGCGCTGGAATCAGCGGGCCGTTGCCCCCTGGCTGTTTCTGGCCCCTGGGCTTTTCATGTTCACCGTCTACGTCCTCTGGCCCATCATCCAGAGCGTCACGCTGTCGTTCTACGACTGGAACGGGCTTTACAATCAGGACGGCGAATTCACCGGAACCTTCGTTGGTCTGCGTAACTATGCCGAACTGACGACCGACCCGGCCTTCGAGACATCGCTTTGGAACAACCTCAAATGGCTGGTCCTTTACATGCTGGCCCTGCCGATCGGGCTTTTCATCGCGATCTTCCTGAACCAGACCGTGCGCGGCATCCGGCTCTACAAATCCTTGTTCTTTTTTCCCTTCGTGATCAGCCAGGTCGTCGTCGGCCTGATCTTCGCGTGGTTCTACGCGCCGAACTTCGGCCTGTTCTACCTGCTGACGGAATCGATCACCGGCAACGGCACCGCCGTTCTCGCGGACCCCGACCTTGTCACCTACGGCATCATCGCAGCCGGCCTCTGGCCGCAGATCGCCTATGTGATGATCCTGTATCTCACCGGCCTGAACAACGTTGCCCCCGACCAGATCGAGGCCGCCAGACTTGATGGCGCCAAGGGCTGGAAGATGCTGTGGTATGTCGTCCTGCCGCAGCTGCGTCCCGCCACCTTCATCGCCGTCATCGTCACGGTCATCGGCGCGCTGCGCAGCTTTGACCTCGTCTCTATCATGACCTCGGGCGGGCCGTTCGGATCGTCCCGCGTGCTCTCCTACTACATGTTCGAGATGGCTCTGGGCGAGTTCGGCTTCCGCATGGGCTATGGTGCGGCCATCGCCGTCGTGCTGTTCGCCATCATGATGATCTTCATTTCGGGCTTCATCTGGAAGATGTGGCGCGACGAAACGGAGCGTTAGGCCATGTTTCCCCGTCCCATCCAACAATCGGCCCCCGCCGCGCAGTGGCTCTATACCATCGCACTCCCCATCGCGCTGGTGATCTGGCTGTTCCCGCTCCTCGGCGTCGCGCTGACCTCGCTGCGCCCGGCCTCTGACCTTGCGCAGGGCAACTACTTCGGCATGCCGTCGGGGATCGCTTGGGAAAACTACGTTTTCATCTTCACCGAAACGCCCATCGGCCAATACATGATCAACTCGCTCTGGGTCACGATCCCCACCGTGATCGGCGCGGTCAGCCTGTCGCTGATGACCGGATTCGCACTGGCGGTCTACGGCTTCCGGGCGAACATCCTCGTGTTCTTCATGTTCGTGGCGGGCAACTTCGTGCCGTTCCAGATCCTGATGGTCCCGGTCCGCGACATGACGCTGCAACTGGGGATGTACAACACCTGGTACGGGTTGGCGCTCTTTCACATCGCGTTCCAGACCGGCTTCTGCACCCTCTTCATGCGCAATTTCATCAAGGCCCTGCCCTATGAACTGATCGAGGCGGCGCGGGTCGAAGGCGTCACCGAATGGCGCATATTCTGGTATATCGTGCTGCCCCTGATGCGCCCGGCCATCGCGGCACTCAGCGTCCTCGTCTTCACCTTCATCTGGAACGACTTTTTCTGGGCCACCGTCCTGACCCAAGGCGTCGAAAGCCAGCCGATCACGGCAGGCCTGTCCTCGCTCAACGGCCAGTGGATCGCACAGTGGCATCTGGTCAGCGCAGGCTCGATCCTCGCCGCCCTGCCCCCGGTCGCGATGTTCTTCCTGATGCAGAAGCACTTCATCGCTGGCCTCACCCTCGGTGCGGTCAAGTAAGATGGAATGGCGTATCGATGCAGGGGGCCAGACCCTGGCCCTCGCCACCACCGGTGGCATCCCCGAGGTCATCTACTGGGGCGCCACCCTGCCCCCCGCCGAAGACCTGTCGCAACTGGCTGCCGCCGCGCTGAACGACATCACCGGCGGGATGCTCGACAAACTGCCGGCCCTGTCGCTGTCGCCCGAACCCGGCCGCGCCTTTCAGGGCCAACCCGGCCATCTTCTGGCCGAGGCGGATGGCACCCCTCTGGCGCCGGCCTTTTCCTTCACCCATGCCGACGAAGCGCCGGGCAAACTGACGCTTCATGCGCAGGCCGACGGCCTGACCCTCAGCCACCACATCACCGCCCACCCGACCGGCGTCCTGACCCTGCGCACCACCCTCACCGCCAACCGCCCCGTCCGCGTCCACTGGCTCGCCGCCCCCGTGCTGCCCGCACCGCAGACCGGCGAGATGATCGACGTCCACGGCAAATGGACGCGCGAGTTTCATCTCAACCACACCGGTTGGACCCCCGGCATCCGCCTGCGCGAAGCGCGCACCGGGCGGTCCGGCCACGAACACCCGCCCTACCTGATCCTGACCGAAGCGGGCTGCACCAACACCCAAGGCACCGCCTCGGCGCTCCATTACGCATGGTCCGGCGGGCACCGGATGGTGGCCGAAGAACTGCCCGACGGTCGCCGCCAGATCCAGTTCGGCGCGCCCATCGGAGCCGAAACCACCCCCGGCACCCACTTCCAGACCGCCGACCTGATCGCCGTCCATTCCACCACCGGCCTCAATGGCATCGCCGCCGCCTTCCAGACCGACATCCGCGACCGCGTGGTCAACTGGCCCGATGCCACCCGCCCCCGCCCCGTCCACTACAACTGCTGGGAAGCCGTCTACTTCCGCCACTCCCTGCCCGAGCTTGCCGAAATCGCCACCCGCGCCGCAGCCCTTGGTGCCGAACGCTTCGTCCTCGACGACGGCTGGTTCGGCGGCAAACTGCGCGGGCGCGACGACGACACCACTTCACTCGGCGACTGGACGATGGACCACCGAAAATGGCCGCAAGGCCTCCACCCCCTCATCGCCCACATCCACTCGCTGGGGCTTACCTTCGGCCTCTGGTTCGAGCCCGAGATGGTCAACCCCGACTCTGACCTCTTCCGCGCCCACCCCGACTGGATGCTCGGCCCGCGCGATCAGACCACCGGCCGCAATCAGATGGTCCTCGACCTCGCCAACCCGGCCGTGCGCGACAACCTTTTCGCGCAGGTCTCCGCGATCCTGACCGAATATCCGATCGACTACATCAAGTGGGATCACAACCGCCTCTTGCCCGTGGTCGATACCGCCCAGACCCACGGCATCTACGACCTCCTCTCCCGCCTCCGCACTGCCCACCCGCAGGTGGAGATCGAATCCTGCGCCTCTGGCGGTGGCCGCATCGACGCGGGCATCCTCGCCCATACCCACCGCGTCTGGCTTTCTGACAGCAACGACGCCCTCGAACGCCTCCGCATGCAGCACGACGCCGCCCTCTTCCTGCCCGCCGCGATCACCGGCTCCCATGTCGGCCCGCGGCACTGCCACACCTCGGGGCGCGAGTTGTCGATGTCGTTCCGCGCCTGGGTCGCAGCCCAGCGCCACATGGGCTTCGAGATGGACCTACGCGAACTCACCGAGGCCGAGGCGCTGACCCTTGGGCGCGTCACCTCTTGGTGGAAGGCCAACCGCGACTGGATGATGTCCGGCACCATCCACCGCCTCGATGCCGCCGACCCCGCCATCACCGCCGAACTGCAACTGGCCGCCGACGGCAACCGCTTCGTCCTCTTCGCCGGGCAGGCGGAAACCAGCGCCCAGATCCTGCCGCGTCCCCTCGCCCTCGCCGGGCTGGAACCCGACGCCCGATACCGCGTTACCCTGATCAACCCCGAAGATGCCCCCCGCCAGTCGCGTGGCCCGAACGCGCTCAAATCCGCGCCGCTCACGCTGTCCGGTCGGGCCTTGATGACACGGGGGATCTTGCTCCCGGTGGCCTGGCCCGCCACCATGTGGGTCGTCGAAGGAAGGAAGCTTGATGACTGACCTGCCCACATTTCCCGACCTGCAAGGGCAGTCCGTCTTTGTCACCGGCGGCGGCTCCGGCATCGGGGCCGCGCTGACCGAAGGTTTCCTGCGCCAGGGCTGCAAGGTCGCCTTCTGCCAACGCTCCGACGCGACCGAATTCTGCGATCAGATGGAGCAGAAAACCGGCAACCGCCCGCTCTACCTCCCCTGCGACCTGACCCTCGTCGATCAGTTGCAACTGACCCTTTCCACCGCCGCCCGCGTCCACGGCCCGATCACCGTGCTGGTCAACAACGCCGCCGACGACAAGCGCGTGCAAACCGCCAAGATCGACGAAGCGTTCTGGGATTGGTCGATGGCGATCAACCTGCGCTCCTACTTCTTCGCGGCACAGGCCGTGCTGCCCGGCATGAAGGCCGCAGGCGGTGGCTCGATCATCAACTTCTCTTCGATCAGCTACATGATGGCCGACACCGGCTATCTTCCCTACATCACCGCGAATGCCGGGATCACCGGCATGACCCGCACCTTGGCGCGCGAATTCGGCCCCGACCGGGTTCGCGTCAACGCCCTCGCCCCCGGCTGGGTGCTGACGCAAAAGCAGAAGGACCTCTGGGTCACGCCCGAGGCCTTGGCGGCCCACGTCGCCCGCCAATGCCTGAAAGACACGATCGAACCCGAGGACATCGTCGGCGGTGTGCTCTTCCTCGCCTCGCAGGCGTCGCGCATGATGACCGGCCAGGCCATGGTCATCGACGGCGGCGTGGTGGTGACCGGATGAAACCAGAATGGATCGCCGTTGATTGGGGCACCTCGAACCTCCGCGCCTGGGCGATGGGGCCGGCTGGGGCGGTGCTTGACCACGCGGAATCGCATGACGGCATGGGCAAGCTGGCCCGCGATGCGTTCGAACCCGCGCTTCTTCGCCTCATTGGCCCTTGGCTGGGTGACGGTGTTACCACCGTCATCGCCTGCGGCATGGTCGGTTCTCGTCAGGGCTGGCACGAGGCACCCTACCGCACCGTCCCCTGCACGCCCCTTGATCATGCGGCCCTCGTTACCGCACCCACGACCGATCCCCGCATCCATGTCCGGCTCGCCCCCGGCCTGCGCCAGATGAAACCGGCCGACGTGATGCGTGGCGAGGAAACCCAGATTGCCGGCGCACTGGCCCTGTCGCCCGGTTTCGACGGCGTGATCTGCCTGCCCGGCACCCATTCCAAATGGGTCCACCTCAGCGCGGGCGAGGTGGTCAGCTTTCAGACCTTCATGACGGGCGAGCTCTTTGCCCTTCTGTCCGAACAATCCGTCCTGCGTCACGGCATGGCCGGCGATGGCTGGGACGAAGCCGCCTTCGACGAGGCGCTCTCCGACGCCCTGTCGCGTCCGGAAAAGATCGCCGCCCGTCTGTTTGCACTGCGCGCCGAGGGTCTGGTCAACGGCCTTTCCCCCGCCGCTGCCCGGTCGCGTCTGTCGGGCCTACTGATCGGCATCGAGCTTGCCGGCGCGCGGCCCTACTGGCTCGGCCAGCCCGTCGCCCTGATCGGCGCGGAAAAGCTGTCGGCAACCTACGCCCGCGCGCTCAAGGCCCAAGGTGTCGAGGCCCGGCGCTTCCCCGCTACCGACTGCACGCTGGCCGGTCTCGCCGCCCTCGCCCGCCAACCAGAGGCCACTCGATGAAACACCGCAACCTGATAGCCATCCTGCGCGGCATCACGCCAGACGAGGCCGTGCCGATCACCGAGGCATTGATCGCCGCCGGCATCACCCGCATCGAAGTGCCGCTGAACTCGCCTCACCCGATGACCTCCATTGCCGCCATGGCCCGCGCCTTCGGCCACCGCGCAGAAATCGGCGCAGGCACCGTCCTCACCGTGCAGGACGTCGCCGAAGTGGCCGACGCCGGCGGCACGCTCATCGTCTCGCCAAACTGCGACCCCGAAGTCATCGCCGCCACCCGCGCCCGTGGCATGGCCTCATGGCCCGGCGTGATGACCCCCACCGAATGTTTCACCGCCCTCAAGGCAGGTGCCAACGGCCTCAAGATCTTCCCCGCCTCCCTCATCGGCCCCGACGGATTGAAGGCGATCCGCGCCGTCCTGCCGAAAACCACGCCGGTCTACGCCGTCGGCGGCGCCGGCCCCGGCAACTTCTCGCAATGGGTCAACGCCGGTGCCTCCGGCTTCGGCATCGGCACCGCCCTCTACACCCCCGGCACCACGCCAGCCGAGATCACCGCCCGCGCCGCATCCATCGTCGCCGCCCACGACAGTGCTTTCGCATGATCTTCCCATGATCTTCGATGACCGCATCTGCACGCTTGGCGAAGGCCCGCTCTGGCACCCTCTCCGCCAGCAGCTGTTCTGGTTCGACATCATCGGCCAGCGCCTCCTGACCCGCACCGACGCGGGGCCAGCCGAATGGCATTTCCCCGAAATGGTCTCCGCCGCCGGCTGGATCGACCATGACACCCTGCTCGTCGCCTCCGAAACGGCCGTGTCCCGCTTCAACCTCGCAACCGGCACCCGGACTCCAATCATCGCCCTCGAAGCCGACAACCCCAAGACCCGCTCCAATGACGGCCGCTCCGATCCGCAGGGTGGCTTCTGGATCGGAACGATGGGCAAGGCCGAAGGCCCCGGCACCCCCGCTGCGGGCGCAATCTACCGCTATTACCGTGGCGAATTGCGCCGCCTTTTCGCCCCCATCGCCATCCCCAATTCCATCTCCTTCCCCCCCGGCGGCCGCTCTGCCTGCTTCACCGACACCGTCACCGGCCGCGTCCTCCGCGTCGCCCTCGACGCTGACGGCTGGCCCAAGGGCGAGCCTGAACCCTTCCTCGACCTCACCGCACTCGGCCTCCACCCCGACGGCGCCGTGTTTGACGCCGACGGCGTCTTCTGGGGCGCGCAATGGGGTGCGTCGCGCGTCGCGGCCTACGCCCCCGACGGAACATTCCTCCGCGCGGTCAGTTTTGACGCCCCGCACACCTCCTGCCCGGCCTTCGGCGGCGACACGCTCTACTGCACCACGGCCCTCCACAACATGGACGCCGCCGCCCGCGCCGCCCATCCGAACGCCGGCAAAACCTTCATGGCCAAAGGCATCGCCACCGGCCAACCCGAACACCAGGTCATCCCATGAAACGCACGCTCGGCGTCTGCTACTACCCCGAACACTGGCCTGAATCCCAATGGGCCGAAGACGCCGCCCGCATGGCCGCCCTCGGCCTCACCTGGGTCCGCATCGGCGAATTCGCCTGGAGCCGGATGGAACCCGAGCCGGGGCGCTATGACTGGGCCTGGCTGGACCGCGCGATCGAGACCTTGGGCGCGCGCGGGCTGAAGGTCGTCCTGGGCACGCCCACGGCCACCCCGCCGCGCTGGATGATCGACCGTTACCCCGACATGCTGCCGGTGGACGCCCAGGGCCGGCAAAAGGTCTTCGGCTCGCGCCGGCACTATGACTTTTCGCACCAGGGCTACCGCGCCGAATGCGCGAAGATCGTCACCGCGCTGGCGGAACGCTACGGGAAGAACCCGCATGTGGCCGCCTGGCAGACCGACAACGAATATGCCTGCAACGAGACGACGCTTTCCTATTCCGAGGCCGCGAAGACTGCGTTCCAGGATTGGCTGGCGCAGAAGTACCAGTCGCCGGACGCGCTGAACCGGGCCTGGGGCAACGTGTTCTGGTCGATGGAATACCGCGACTTCCGCGAGATCGGACTGCCGAACCTGACGGTGTGTGAACCGAACCCGTCCCACGTCATGGATTTCCGCCGGTTCGCCAGCGACGAGGTGCAAAGCTTCAACAAGCTGCAGGTCGACATCATCCGCAAGCATTCGGCGGCACCGGTGGCGCACAACTTCATGGGCGCGATCACCGAGTTCGATCACTGGGAGGTGGGCGCGGACCTCGATATCGCGTCGTGGGACAGCTATCCGCTGGGGTTCCTGTCGGACCGAATTCCGGCCGACGCCGAGCACAAGCGGCGCTTCGTGCGGCAGGGCGACCCGGATTTCCAGGCCTTCCACCATGACCTGTACCGCGCCGTCGGAAAGGGCCGCTGGTGGATCATGGAACAGCAGCCCGGCCCGGTGAACTGGGCGCCGTTCAACCCCGACCCCCTGCCCGGCATGGCCCGCCTTTGGGCCTGGGAGGCCTTTGCCCACGGTGCCGAAGCGGTGTGCTATTTCCGTTGGCGGCAGGCCCCCTTTGCGCAAGAGCAGATGCATGCGGGCCTTCTGCGGCCCGACTCTGCCCCGGCGCAGGCCTTTGGCGAAGCCGAACAAGTGGCCGAGGAGCTGAGGGGCATGCCCGACGTCGGCACCGCCCGCGCCGATGTCGCCCTGATCTTCGATTACGCCTCTGACTGGGCATGGGAAATCCAGCCTCAGGGACGCAACTTCTCCTACCTCTGGCTTGTGTTCGATACCTACCGCGCGCTCCGTCGCCTCGGCCTCAGCATCGATATCCTGCCGCCCGACACCTCCGATCTTTCGGCCTACAAGATGGTGCTGGCCCCCGGCGTCTTTACCCTGTCCGATGCCCTGAAAGCCGCCCTCGCCAGCTACAAGGGCACGGCCATCCTCGGCCCGCGCACCAATTCCAAGACACCGAACTTCGCCATCCAGGTCCCGCTGCCCCCGGCCCTTCCCGGCCTTGACGCCCGCGTGATCCGCGTCGAAAGCCTGCCCCCAGACGTGCCCGTGCCCCTTGCGGGCGGCGGCAATTTCCAGAACTGGCGCGAAAAGCTCGAAGGCACCGCCGAGGTCACCGAAATGACCACCGACGGCTGGCCCGCCCTCGTCTCCGCTGGCAAGCTCCACTACCTCGCCGGCTGGCCCGATGATGACGCGATGACCCGCCTTCTCAACTCCGCCTGCGCCGCCGAAGGCATCGAGACCGACCCCCTGCCCGAGGGGTTGCGCCGCCGCGACACCGCGACCCACCGCTTCCTCTTCAACTACAATCCGGTCCCGGCCGAATGGGGCGGCGTCACCATCCCGCCCGGCGGCGTCCACTGGACCCCGCTCTGACCGCGCGACCCAAGCGGCGCTGATCGTTCTGTGCAAGACACTCCGGGGCCAAGGCTGGCCCCGGAGTTTCTTGCACCAACGCAGCCGCTTTACCGAAACGCCTCCAACCGACGCCGCTGCCGCCCATCCGCATCGAAATTCTCCGGTGCAAGCCAAGCGTCGAACGCCGTCCGCAAAACCGGCCAATCCTTGTCGATCATCGCGAACCACGCCGTGTCGCGGTTGCGTCCCTTGACGATCATGTGCTGGCGAAACACCCCTTCCGCCTGAAAGCCAAAGCGCAGCGCTGCCCGCTTCGACGGCTCGTTCTCATTGTTGCACTTCCACTCAAAGCGCCGATAGCCCAGATCATCGAACACATGCCGCGCCATCAGATACAAGGCTTCGGTCGCAGCCGGCTTCCGTGCGATCGTCGGCCCCCAGTAGATGTGGCCGATTTCGATCACCCCGAAGGTGGTGTCGATCCGCATCAGCGCCTGCCGCCCCGCCACCCTGCCACTGGCCTTGTCGATCACCGCAAAGAACATCGGATCGTCGCTCGCCGCCACACGTTCCAGCCACGGGTGCAATTCATCGCGCGTGGCCGGGGGCACGTCGGGAAGCCAGGCAAAGCGTCGCTCCGCCTCGGTGTCGGCCACGGATATTTCGTCATAAAGCCCATCCAGATGCCGCATTTCCAACGGCTCAAGGCGCACGAACCGCCCGTCCAGCACGGCGCGCTCAGGCCGCAGGCGCGGCGTCCACTGTGCAAGATCTTCGCTCATTGCGCTGTCCTTCAAACCTTTCCAAAACACTAACGCCCACAACCAAGCCATTGATATTGCTTGTGACCGCCATGTGTCCCACCGTGGACACTCAGTCCCGCAACCGCGCTTCGCCCGTCACCGCCAGAAACGCCGCCGCATTGGGGCCGAGCATCAGACGCCCATCCTGCAACACCGAGGCGAGGCACGGCCCGACCAACCCGCCGACCCCTTCGACCGTCACGGCCACCGCGACGGGCGACAGGTTGAACACGCACAAAAGACCGCCCCCCCTCACCTCGCGGATAAAGGCCAGAACGGGCTCGCCAGCCTCCAGAAACCGCGTCCGCCCCGCACTCAGCGCCTCAGAACCTTTCCGAAACGCGATCATCTCCCGATAGCTTTCAAGGACCGACCCCGCGACCCCCGCCTGCCCCGCCACATGCCGCGCCAGTTGCGGCGGCTTCACCGGCAGCCACGGCTCCACCACCGAGAACCCGCCGAACTCCGACCCGTCCCAGACCATCGGCGTCCGCGTATTGTCCCGCCCCACCGGCTCCGGCCAGAAGGCGATGCCCTGCGGGTCGGTCAGCTCGTCGAAGGAAAGCTCCGTATCGGTCTGCCCCAGCTCCTCGCCCTGCCACAGACAGATCGACCCCTCGAACGACAGCAGAAGCGCCCCCGCCTGCTTGGCCAGCGCATCCTGACTGACGCCATGCTTGGCCCAACGGCTGACGTGCCGCACCACGTCGTGGTTCGAAAACGCCCACATCGGCCAGCCATCCGGCGCGCCAACAAAGAACTCCGACAGCTTGGCCCTGAAGAACGCCGCCGAATAATCGTACCCCATCAGCTCGAACGAATAGCACTGATGCAGCCGCCCCGGCGCGGTATAGTCGCCCATCATCCGGATCGCGTGGTGGCTCTCCCCCATCTCGCCCACCGAGGCAGCGCCGTATTCATCCAGCAGCGCCCGGATCCGTTCCATCCACGCAAGGTTCTCCGGCTGGTTCTTGTCAAAGAGATGGTACTGCATGCCGTAGGGGTTGCCCTCGGCCTCCGCCTTCACCCGGAAATCGGCCGGATTGTCGCGAAACAGGGGATCGTGGAAGAAGTAGTTGACCGTATCGAACCGGAACCCGTCCACCCCCCGCTCCAGCCAGAAGCGCAGGTTGCCCAAGGCCCAATCCTGAACCTCTGGATTGTGATAGTTGAAATCGGGCTGCGAGGTCAGGAAGTTGTGCAGGTAATACTGCTTCCTCCGCGCGTCCCAGGCCCAAGCGCTGCCGCCGAACACCGACAGCCAGTTCGACGGCGGGCTGCCGTCATGTTTTGCGTGGCCCCAGACATACCAGTCGGCCTTGGGGTTGACCCGGTCCGCCCGGCTTTCCGCGAAGGCGGGGTGCTGGTCGGACGAGTGGCTGAGGACTTGATCGATGATGACCTTCAATCCCAGCCCATGCGCCCGCGCCACCAGCGCATCGAAATCGGCCAGCGTGCCAAACACCGGGTCGACGTCGCAATAATCGCTGACGTCATAGCCCATGTCCTTCATCGGGCTGCGGAAGAACGGCGAGAGCCACACCGCATCAATCCCGAGATCGGCAAGGTAGGGCAGCCGTCGGGTAATACCGGGCAGATCGCCAACCCCATCGGCGTTGTCGTCCTGAAACGAGCGGGGATAGACCTGATAGGTCACCGAACCACGCCACCAATCACGCATCCCAAAACCCCCGCTCACCTTCGGCGCGCATAGCGGGCCGAACCATCTGGCAACAGCTACCCGTGCAAGCCAATTCCCACAATCGCCGCGTTTGCGGCAGATCAGCCACCGATCGCGGCCTTGCTCGGTTGTATCCAGCACAATTCTCCGTTTGACGCGGCCAAACCTGCGGCGCAATTTCGCCGCCTTGGACGGAGAGTTGCGGAATGACCAAGTCGGCCATGTTCACCCCGGTTCTCGTGGCCGGCTGCGCGATCCTGATGATCTCCTTCGCGATCCGCGCCAGCTTTGGCGTCTTCCAGATTCCCGTCGCCAACGAATTCGGTTGGCCGCGCGCCGATTTCTCGATGGCGATCGCGATTCAGAATCTTGCCTGGGGTATTGGGCAGCCGATGTTTTCGGCCTTTGGCGAGCGCTTCGGCGACCGAAAGACCATCGTCATCGGCGCGCTCCTCTATGCGCTTGGCATGGTGCTCTCGGCCTATGCGATCACGCCGGGGCAACATCAGGCGCTGGCGATCCTTGTTGGCTTCGGCATCGCCGGCACCGGGTTTGGTGTGATCCTGCCGCTGATCGGGCGTGCGGCCAGCCCCGAAAAACGCAGCCTCACACTGGGCATCGGCTCGGCTATCGGGTCAGCCGGGCAGGTCATCGGGCCACCGGCCGCCGAGGCGCTGATGCAGGTTTACTCTTGGCAGACCGTGTTCGTCATCTTTGCGGTGGTTATCCTGACCACGCTTCTGGCGCTGCCATTCCTGCGCGCGCCCGACAAGTCGCTGCGCAAGGCCGAACCGGAAGAAAGCATGCTGACAGTCGTGTCACGCGCGTTCCGTGACCCGTCTTACGCGCTGATCTTTCTTGGCTTTTTCTCCTGCGGCTACCAGCTTGGTTTCATCACCGCGCACTTCCCAGCCTTCATCACCGAGGTCTGCGGCCCGATCGATCCCGGCGGGATGCTGGCGGGAATGGGCATCACCACAACTTCGGCTCTCGGTGCGACTGCAATCGCGGTGATCGGCACCGCCAACATCGGGGGGTCGGTGCTGTCGGGCTGGCTTGGGGCGCTTTTCCCGAAGAAATACCTCTTGGCACTGATCTACACCGGGCGGACGGTTGCTTCGGCGATCTTCATCCTGATGCCGATGACGCCGACGACGGTTCTGATCTATTCCGCCGTCATGGGATCGCTCTGGCTGGCCACAGTTCCGCTGACAAGCGGCCTTGTCGCGCAGATCTACGGGGTGCGCTACATGGGCACGCTTTACGGCTTTGTCTTCCTGAGCCACCAGATCGGCAGCTTTCTCGGTGTCTGGCTGGGCGGCAAGTTCTACGACCTGAACGGCGACTACACCTTGGTCTGGTGGATCGGCGTCGGCGTGGGTGCATTTTCAGCCATCGTCCATCTGCCGATCCGCGAGCGTCCGATGCTTGCACAGGCGGCGTGACCCTGCGGCAACAGAGAGACCACCCTAAGACCCCCTGCCCACTGGCTCTTTCGCGACCGAACCCCTATGGCTTCAGGCGTTCTGCCCAGAAAGTGACCCATGCGCGCCGGAATTGCCTCGCTTCTCATCGCTTATGTGCTCAGCCAGTTCTACCGGGCCTTTCTTGCCGTCC
>LNFM01001957.1_pt1 | contig 44699 bp, 67 predicted proteins | sample 596031 | NCBI WGS metagenome assembly LNFM01 (sample SAMN04254537, study PRJNA301005) | activated carbon metagenome | isolation source: dual media filters at the Ann Arbor, Michigan drinking water treatment plant | place: USA: Ann Arbor
GGCTGCATCCGCAGCCACCCGCGTCTCATTTACATTGTGAACGAGGCCCTCAATGGCGGCAGTCGCGAAAGCCCTCGCGGCATCGCTCGACGATTTCTCGGCCAGCACCGCGTTATGGGCAGGGGCCTCGCCAATCATCGTGGCGAAGGCCGCGTCGGCTGCCTGCTTGGCAGCGACGGCCGCTGCCTGCGCTGCCGCGATCTGCGTGCGCCGCTGGACATAAGCCTGCCGCAGGTACTCGTAGCCGCCGAATTCGACGATTTTCACGTTGGGCATGAACGGCTTGCCCGGCGTCTGGACGAATTCGATCTGGCCTTCGCCGGCCTCGTCGTTCCACTGGATGGCGTGGATCATCGGCGCCACCCCCGAACAGTCGATCCGGAGCGCCGCGCCATCCAGCACGACCGAGTTATCCTGCGGAATGATCGTGACTTGCATGAGTTCAGTCCTTTGTGGCGATGATGATATCGACGTACTGCACACGCATGTCGCAACCGTGAGTGTGTGCGGAGCCACCGCCCGGGTTGATGACCACTGTCGTGCTGACCGAAGTACTGACCACGGCAGAGATTGCGATCGGGTTGACGCCGCTGGTGCTCCCGCCGGTCTGGAGCCCTTCGGCGTTCGAAAGCCCGAGCACCCCGAAGCCGCCGTTGAACAGGATCGAGCTGCTAGCCGAGGAACTGGCGCTGTTGGGAATGTTCGCCGCCAACTGCGCGGCCGTCAGCGTATGCGAATCCGTTGCTGTGCGGGCGAACGTCGTCGAGAACGCGAGGTTGCCGCCGCTGCTGACGTTGCCGGATACAACGCGCAGCGCCTTGTCGTTGTGGGTCGTGTCCTTCGTCCATCCGACCGGCGCTGTCGACTGCTGGAACAGCATCTTGGTGCCGGCGGGTGCGGACAGAGTCGTCGTCAGGGCCGTGATGGCTGCGGCATTCGCAGTCACGCCGGCGTTGATGTCGGTGATGATCGCCGCCATCGCCGCCGCGGTGAGGCGCAGATCCACTCGGGCACCTGCGGTGAAGGCCCTCGCCGTGGTGCCTTCCTGCCCGCGCACGACGGTGAAGGTATCGCCCGATCGCGCGGTAGCGCGCATGATCTCGTATCCGTCGGCGGCGTCCACCACCACCAGCGGATACCAATTACCGGCGGTCAGCGCGGGAAATCGCGCGCCGGTCGAGGCCGACACAGAGAGCGCTGTGACGCTGGAATTGATATTGGTCGCCAGCAGCGACGTTCCCTTATTGCCAAGAATGACCGGCATGGATCAGCACCCTTCCTTGACGCGGATGCGGAAGCAGATTTCCTTTTCCCTGCCCTGCGCCGTCGTCGCCTCGACCGTCACATGCACGGTCTCGCCGGCAGTCCCGCCATTGAGCCAGACCTTGACGGCAGTGGCCGTGAACGTGTGGTCGTCGATCGTGACGTCGCCTTCGGAGATTGAAACCACGACGGACGCGATCGCATCGCCCGGCGAAAGCCAGCGCGCGAAGTCCACGTCGTAATCGAGCCGGTCTTCCGGCCGTTTGGTGCGCAGTGTTTTCATGGGGCGCTCAGTGCAGTTTGCGGGGGTCGGCCGGGACGATGATCGTGCGCGGCTCGTGCTCGACCGCGATCCGGCGGATAGCGTCGGAAGGATGGGAGGTGCGGCGCTCCTGCTCGACCACGATCACGCGGGAGCGCGCCGCCGGCGAGAACAGCCGCAACAGTTCGCCGAGGGATATGCCGAGGGTATCGGCCGCATCCAGCACAGCGCCGATGCCGGCCACTTCGGCGATCGTGACGGTGAGGCCGTCGGCGGCGTCGAGCAGCCCGTCCATCATGGCCGCATCGGCCAGCACCGCCGCAAGCGCGTCGTTGACGGACACGCCGGCGTCGATTGCCGCGGCATCGCCCAGGAGCGCCTGCAAGGCATCGTCGGTACCGACCAGCGCCTCGACCGATCCGGTGTCCTCGTCAGTCAGCACGAGAACGGTATCGCCGGCGAGCACTTCGATCTGGTCGACCAGATCGGCGATCTGAACGGCGACCTCATCGGCCGCGGCGACCATGGCGGCAATGTCCGGCAACTCATCCAACACCAACAGCACCACATCGCTGGCGGCGGCGTCAGCGTCGATGCCGGCTGTATCGGCAACGGTGGGCGCCAGGGCATCCGATGCCGCGGTCTCGATCGAGGAGGCCTGATCGGTCAGCAGGACGTTGATGCCGTCGGCGGCGACGATAAGGACGATCGTGACGTCCGAAAACTCGCCGGTGGCGAACTCGCCAACGGCGCCGAAGCCCGGCATCGGCTACGCGCCGATATTGACGGTGATGGTGACGGTGAGCACCCACGTCGCGGCAGCAGTCTTGGTGCCGAGGTTCTCGACCTTGCGGTTGAGCATCGTCCCGGACGAAGCGGCATTGAACACGCCCCATTCGTTCCACACCCAATTCGCCTCCGCCGTGGTGAAGGTGGCGCGGAAGGTCAGCACGTTGGTGGCGCACTGCGGGTATGTCGCCTCCATCGCCTTGCGAAGCTTGTTGGTCGCCGCCTGCAAGTCGGTGTGCGCGATGTTGAATGCGGTCGTGCTGTCACCCACGGCAATACGCGAGTTGGCGTTGGTGAAGAACACCGGCGAGGCGTCATTCATGATCGCCTGGGCGATGAAGTTACGCCCGGCAGTGGTCAACGGCATGGCAGCCTCCTAAATCCTGTCCTCGCCCTCGATCACCTCGTAGGGCTTTTTGCCGGGCTCGAAGTCGCCCTCGTACTTCTCCAGCCGGAACTGGATGCTGGCGGTGATGTTGAGCCCGTCGCGCTGGCCTGCCTCGAACTCGGCAATGCGCCGCTCGATCTCGGCGGCCTTGTCGGGCATCGCCTCGCGGAGCTGGTCGGCGAGATCGCGGGCCTTGGCGATCTCGGTCTCTTTGTCCGTCATGGCTGCTCCTAGAAATACGAGCCGGGTTTGGTGCGGCGCCTTGTGCGCTGCTGACCGCGGGGAATGCGATCGGCGAACCGGCCGAGGTGTCCCTCGAACAGGCCCTTGTGCATGGCGCCCAGCTCGGCGTTGCCGAATTCAACCGGCAGCAGCAGCACCGAGCCGAGCGCGCCATCGGCAATTTCGCGGCTGTAGGTGTCGATCAGCACGTCGGGGAGCTGGTCGGCGGTGCTGGCCGGCAGCAGGATCAACTCGAGCTGCAGCCTGCCGCCCGCCTCCGGCCGCGGCGCAATCCGCACGGTGTTCGGCGCGCTCTGCGTGATCCAGCGCGGCGTACCCTCAAGGGTGCGCCAGCCCGGCTGCTCCTTGTCGAGCCAGTCGATCGTGACCGCCTCGAGCGGATCGCCTCGCTCGTCGTCGGTACCGGGGTCGCTCACATAGGCGGCGTGGCTGATTTCGTAGATCTGCGCGTCAGTGAAGGGCGTCAGACTCTCGCACGTCTCGTCGGTCAGATCGAAGCTGTCGGATTCGCGCCAGATGCGGGTCCGCCGGCAGAACTCGATCGCCGCATCCCGCAGGTGCCGGATCGCGGTCGGCTCCGGGCATGCGGCCGCTTTCTCCAGCACGCGCGGGAGCAGCAGTTCGATGTCTTTCATGCGGGCATCAGCCATGTATGCTGGAGAACAGGGGCAATGGAGCGCGGCACATGCCAATTGTTTACGTCAACTACGAGTTGCAGGTGCACGGTCTGTCCGTCGAAACGGAGGCTCAACTGCTAGAACTAAAACGTGAGATTCACCGCCGGCTTGTAGAAACGCCCCTCCCTTTTCAGGGAGAGCACATCAGCGACAATGACGTTATCCTCGAATTAGACGAGAGCGCCGGCGCGCTGACTTCGTGATTTACGCGCTTACCCGCTCATACGTCGCGGCGAAGATGTCCGGCTTGCAGGGGCAAAGCTCGCCCTTGATGCCGCGGATGATCCAGTCGCCAACAAATGCGGCCATCTCGCCTTCAAGCGTGTGGATCACTATTTCGCCGCCAGCGCCGGCGCGACGCCAATGGGCGTCGATGCCTGTGAACTGGAGAACATCCGCTATGTTCGTTGCGCCGCCGGTGAACTGGATGGCCTCGACCTCGACCGGCTTTTTCCTGAATTTCGGCATTGAATGTCCTACGTATTCACGACCTTGGCGCGCGCGTTCGGGCTATTGGCGCCCTCAACCTGCACCTTGATGCCGACTGCGGCGGCGAACGCCTGATAATGCAGCCTCGACCGGCTGACCTCGGCGGCGATGTCGTCCTTGGAAAACGCGCGGTACAGCACGAAATCGAGCAGCGCGACCGCCCAGGGCTCCGGCAGGCCGAGTGTCGCCGCATAGGAGCCGACCACGTCGGGATCTGCGCTGGCGGTCAGCGCTGCAGGCAGCACCGACACCACCGCCTCGACAAGGCCATCGCCAAGATTGCCCGGGTACACGTAGAATTCGCGGGGGCTGGCCTCGTCGTAGACGTACTGCCGCACCTCTTTCTTGTACGGCACCACCAGCGGATCGTGCCACGATGGCTCCGAGCTATCGAGCAGTTCGCGGCTGATGGGGCGGATGACGCGCCCGCCTTTGAGCTGCGGGGTCACCTCCGTCAGGTTGCGCGGCAGCCTCAGCAGCGCGAGGTGGCTCGCGTTCGTCAGGCTTTGGCGCGTGCCATAGACCAGCGACAACGGCAGGCTCTGCGCATTGGCGGACGGTTTGGCGAGAATAACGGCGCGCATCGCGTCGTTGATCCAGTTGACCAGCTCGGGGAGCGGCCAGCGCACATGCGCGTCATCCTGGAGGATGGTACTGGCGCGGGTCAGCAGATCGCTGCCGGTGGTCACGCGGCGGCCTCAGCGGCCTTGGCGGCGGCGGCGCGGGCAACAGCATCCGTCAGCATCTCCTGAAGCGTGCCGGTCGGCAGCGTGGCGGCAAACCTGACCTTGTGCTCTTTGAGCTTCGCCATGATCTGCCGGCGCTTGAGGCCACCGTTGACGGCCAAATCCTGCGCCTTCGCGTCGGGCAGTTCGCGATAAAGGTGGCTGACCGCCAGAAACGCGGCGATGTGGTCCTCCAGCCAGACCTCGGCCACTTTCCGGCCTTTGTGGTCGGGCTCGAACGTGTATTTCTCGTTGCCGATCGGCACGATGACCGGCTCATCTCGCTTCAGCATGCACTCGATCAGCATTCAGCCTCTCCCTGCGCCGTCATGGCGCGTCGTTCTGGGCATTCCCCGCCCGGCGCCGCCGGGCGGGGTCTTGTTCGTCGTAGAGATCAGGCGCTCGCCAGCACCGTCAGTCCGATGGTGCCCTGCACCGCGGTGGCCGACTGCGTCACGATCTTCACGCCGATCGCGCGGTCATAAGGGACCGGATCGACGCGGAACGCCTTGGCGAGCGTCGGGCGGACAACGCCGCCGGCCTGGCCGGTGGTGATGCCGTCGAAGTACTCGTCGCCGCAGGTACGGGCGCTGCCCGCTTCATCCAGCGCCTCGCCCGGCTTGCCGGACATGATGCCGACGTCCAGCACCAGCGCCGTGACGCTGTCCAGATCGTCGCAATCCAGGATCAGGTCGAGGGCACGGGCGTGAGCCGGCAGGATGGCAAGCTCGATGATGTTGTTGGTAACGTTTTGCGCGGCGGTGAGGACGTGGGCATAGCGGATGCCCACGACCTCGCCGGCAACCTGCGGCGCAGGAACGCGCAGCGCGCCCTGCGTGTATTTGGAGTGGATCAAAGCCATTTTCAGTTACCCCTTTCGGGAACAGATGCAGATATGGGTGGGGAAGCCGGGCGGCAGCTCGACGCCGCCGCCCTCAGTGCCTCAAGGCGATACGGCGCGGGATGCGCCGTCAGCCGTTAGGCGTTCGGGTCGGGCGCGTAGGTGTCGATCGACAGCACGCCGAAGTCGCGGTTGCGGAACCGGGTCTTCTTGATGCCGAGGATCGTGCCGGCGGCAATGTCCACCTGGTTCTTGAAGTCCGTGAGTTCTTCTTCCCACTGGAACTTGGTGCCGCCCGACGTGCCGTAGGCGCAGACGCCAGCCTGACGGCCCAGGAACAGCGCACGCGCGGCGGGCAGGTTCTGGCCGGAGCCGTAGTCCGAGAACCGGATCACGCTCTCATGGCTGTGCAGCACGACCTTGTTGATCATGCCGAGCGAGCCATTGAAGATCGGGTTCTTGCGGCCTTCGGCGGCAGCAGCAGCCTTCTGGATGTCGAGCCAGCCGTTGCCCGCCCCGGTGCGCAACTGATGCGCCTGGAACGGCGACATCAGCAGCACGAAGTGCCCCTCGCCGTCGACGTTGCTCGGCAGCATGTTGGGGTTCTCCGGGTCCACGGCGCGGATCATCTGCGCCTTGACCGCAGCCTTCTCGACCACCCCGACCGACATCGGATCGTCGGTGGCGATCGTCGCCTTGGACGTGGCATCGCCGCCGTAGATGAGATGGTCCGCGTCGGGCGCCTGGATGGCGTTGCCGGCGTGGCCAACCCACGTCACGTCTTCGATGTAGTCCTCGTTGATGCCCCGCGCGCCGGACAGGTAGATGAACATCATCTCGTCCATGAAACGCGACCAGTAATCGCCGAGGCGATCGCGGGCGACACGGCGCAGATCGTGCAGCGTGCGCTTGCGGGTCATGCGGCCGCCGGCGGACACCGGAGCGCGCATCTGGTCGATCTTCACCTCGTCGGTGGCGAACTTGAGTTCTTCCGACTTGCCCTGAGCGCGGTCATCGCCATAGACCGGCCTCTTGCGGAGCTGCAAGGACAGGTCGTAGGTGATGGTATCGCCAGCGCCCGATTCCAGATCGGTCACGCGCTGGATGATCGCATTGTCGGAGGTGCCGACGAACTTGCGCTCGAAGTAGGCTTTCTTCTTGGTGTCGAGAAAGAGTTCGGCCGACCAGCGCTTGACTGCCTTCGGGTCGCCGACAGCAACAACAGTCTTCATGAGACCATTCCTTTGTCAGCCCAGGCACGTCATGCGCGAGGGTGGATAATTCCGCTTACGGCTTTTGGCCGAGGCCGGGAGCCGGAGGGCTGCCCTGCGTTTCCTTGCCAAGACCGACCGGCGCACTGCGCGGATTAGGCGCGCCGGTATCTTCCCTTTCAGGAACGATTCGAATGGGAACGGAGCGATCGGCGTCGAACACCAGCCCGACCACCTGGCCGGACTTGGTTTCGACGCGCAGCGTGGTCGGTCCACCGATGGCAATGGACTGTCCGACACGGACGCTCAGTTTGAGGGGCATCAGGCTTTGCCCGGCAGCTTCTCAAGGATGCCGGCCACAAGGAATCCAACGGCGTGGGCGTAGGCTTCCTCGGTGTCGTCGTTGAACTTGATGCCGGCCCAGGTCATGAGGTGCGACACAGCGTGCAGCGCCTCATGGGCAAGCGTGCCGTGCTCGCGGGGCGTCACCGGACGCCGCGGCAGCCAGATCACAGGTACGTATCCGTGCTGGTAGTAGCAGCGTCCGCGGGCTTGATCTCGCGCTACGAAGGCGTGTCCCGGAGTTTCGAATTTCCACGCAATGTACTTGTCGATTTTCGCATGGGGTCCGACGACGCATTCGACGCCGAAGTCGAACATGCCGAAGTGCAGCGTGACGCTGCGCAGCCCGAAGCGCGATGCCTTGCTCATGCGGCTACTGCCGCTGGAGGTAGGCTTCGCGCTCGCTCTCCGGCAGCTTGGCCATCGCGTCCTCAAACGCTTCCGGGTTGGCTTCGGCCATGCGATCGAGCGCGGCGTACTTGCTGTCGGTGCCGCTGATGTCGGCGGCCGGGATGCTTGCCAGCGTCGGCGGGATATCCGGCTTCCCGCCCTTCACGGTGAGCTTGCCGGTGTCATCGGCCGCGCCAGCCTTCTTGTCGCCGGCCGGGGCTACGCCGCCGCCCAGAGCCGCAACGGAGGCCCGGATCGCTTTGTCGGCCGCGGTCAGGATCGACGCGTGCAGCGGGTCTTTGCCTGCGGCCGACGCCTCGGCCTGGAGCCGCCGCACTTCGGTGTCCAGCATGCCGAGCAGCGTCTGATTGTTTTTGTAGTGTTCGTTGGCATCGAGGAATGCCGGCACGGTCGATTGGGTCCAGACCGCGACGGTCATCTCCGATGCCATCTGTGCGCGGTCGAGATCGCGCTCGATCTTGCGCACCTGGCTGTCGAGTTCGGCCTGTTCCTTGAACAGGTCCTTGGCGGTGATCTCGCCGGTGTCGAACCTGTCGGCGAGTGCGTCCCGCTTCTCGTTGATCTCCTTGAGCTTGGCTTCGGCGTCGGCCGGTGCCTTCCACTCGGGCACCGCCTGGCGCTGGTGCTCGGCTTTGGCGGAGTCCGCATCGGCCGCCGCGGCGGCGACCTTGTCGTCGGCCGCGCCGTCGGTCTTGGCCTCGGTCTTGGCTTTGGTCTCGGCCTCGGTTTTCGCCTCGGTTTCGGCTTCGGCTTTCTTGTCGGTCTCGGCCTTGGCCTTCTCGGCGTCGTCGCCGGCGGCGGCCTGCTTGCCATCCGCACCTTCGCCCTCGCCCTCGCCCTCACCCTCACCTTCGCCAGCGCCGGCGGCGAGTTCGGCCTTGTCCTCCGCCTTGCCCGCCAGAAACGCCTCGCGCTCCTCGGTGGTCAGCTCGGAAAGCAACTCCTCGTCGGTCGGCGGAACGAAATCGTCGGCTTTGATCGGGGGCATATCAGGCTCCTTGTGGTGGTTCGTTTGGGCCCGGCGCGGCCGGACGTGACCGGTTGACGGTGCTGCCAAGCCCAACGGGCTGCGGCTGTTCTGGCTGGGTCTGTTGGGTCGGCGCCTGGGCGGCCTCGGCATCCGCCATCTGCTGCGCCTGCATCGCCTGCTGCTGCTGATCCGCAGCCTCGGCGGCGGCCTGGGCGACGTATTCCTGCTCGGTACGGGTCACGAGCCCAAGATCGCGCATCAGTTCGTCGGCTGGCGGCGCGATGGCAGGGGCCGACATCACGTCGGCGACGATGTCGATCGCACCGCGCTTCGGCCCGCCCATGCTGGCGACGTTGGCCCGCAAGGCGTCGGCCAGCGCCTTCTTGCCCTGTGCCTCGGCACGCAGCGCCTCGGCCACCAGTTTGCGGACGGTTGCTTCGGCGCCGGCCTGCTCCAGCGCGGCCTTCGCGTCGGCGGCCTGTGCGCGGGCCATCTCCTCTTGTGTCGGCTCCTCCGCGTCGGGATCCCGCATGCCGCTCAATTCGCGGACGCGGCGCACGATTTCCTCGCGGTTCGGAATGTCGGTGCTCTCGATCACCAGGTCGAGCATGACCATCACGAGCTGCGGCTGCGCCGGCGCCAGCTTGACCATGAGGTCCATCAGCTCGGCCGCGGCCGCCTGACGCATCGTCACGCGCCAGTCACCCTCGGTAATGACGAAATCCGCCTTTGACCGCACGATGTCGTTATCGGGCATACCGTCATTGACGGTGATGTATTCGGGCTTGCCCCGCATATTGGTGATGCGGAACTGTTTCTTCTCGCCCATGAACTGTTCGACCAGCGAAAGCTGCTTTTCGCCCTGGATTTGATACGCCAGCCGCAGGTGGTCGAAGAAATGCGCGGTGGCGAGCGAGCCCTGTTCCTGCCGGCGCTCGATGGCGATGCCCGACGAAGCGTTGGTCTTGCGCCCAAGGTTCTCGTCGGTGACGCCGGACGCCTGCTGCACCATCATGATATTGCGCTGCATGATGTTGCTGTGCGCGTCGGACAGCTCGCGCTGATCCGCGAACTTGATCTCCTTGCCGGCCTTCTTGACGATGAAGGCGTCGGGGCGGCTGACCTCCTCCTGCAGCTCGTCCATGTCGTCGGACGCGCCCTCGTCGACGACGACGCGGTTCTCGACCAAGAGCTGCAGCGCCTTTGACGCGCGCTTGTTGATGTCCTCGTTGATGTCGCGCAGACCGCGGATCATGCCGTAGGGCATGCCGTCCCGGCCGCGGCGGTTGCCCCAGATCGGCGTGAACGGAAAGCGATTGTGCCGGTAGGGCGACGGGCCGTGCCAGAGAATGCCGTTGACGGTCATCAGCACGGCGTGCACGCGCATGACCATGCGCTCGACGATCTCCGCCTCGCCGCTGTTGACCGCGTCGACGTGGCCCCTCGAATGCTCGTCGAATATCTCGCCGGCGAACATGCCGCCGGACAGGCGCTTGACCTCCTCCGGCTTGCGGTACCAGCCCTCGATGATCCTCACGCGCTGGCGCTGGAAGCGGTTCGGCATCCGGGACGGAGAGCCGATGCGCTCCATCTCCAGTTCGGCGCGATCCATGGCCTCGTCGCCGTACTCGCCGGACAGCACCAGCGGTTCGGCATCGCGCGCCGCCATCTCGAGGATACCGCTGCGGCTGGCAAAGAGCGCCTTGCCGATGTCGAGATCGACCCACTTCGAGCGGAACACGTAGCGGGCGTCGGACAGGTCGAGGGCTTGTGCCGCCGAATCCCACAGCATGTTCCGCCACGATTCATATCGGGCGGTGATCGGCTCGCCGTCGCCCTCGTCCTCGACGCAGTCCTCGAGCCAGCCGATGCCGACCTTGACGGCATCGGCGAAGGCCCGCGAGCGGTGAAACCCGGTGCGGTTGCAGTCGGAGAGGTACTTGAGGATTTGAGATTTGCGCTCGGCCGGCTTGCTGTCCTCCTTGCGCCGCGGCAGCACATGGAAGTCGCTGCGCCCTCGCCGCTCGGTGCCGAGCACCCAATTCACCGCCGTGGCGATCACGTTGTAGACCAGCGGCACCTGGCCGCGGTTTTTCAGCGCGGTCGCATCCTCGTCGCGCCACTGGATGTTGTCGTAGAAGTCCTCGTCGACCGCCTGCTGCTCGCGGTTCTCCTCCTGCCGGTCCAGTTCGCGGGTGTAGGAATCGAGCATGCGGTGATGGAGTTCAACCGCCTCCGGCGCGTCGAGCTGATGGACGGCGCCGGCCTGTTCCTTGTCATCGTCGCCAGCCGGGATCGGTGACTCGCGCCGGTTCGCGCGGGTCGAGGCTGGATCGGAGAGATCAAACAAGTTCAGTGACCTCACGCTCGACCGTCTTGCCGGTGTCGCGGTTGGTGACGATGGCCTCGCCAATCACCTCGGAAGACCGCATGTCCCCCGGCATCGGCTTGATGGCGAGCAGATCGCCGATGTGATCGACGATGATCGAGCGCACGCGGAACACATTGTGGTGGTTCGAGACGTCCAGCCCGAGCGCATTGGCGAAGGCCATCGCGGTGCGGGCCGCGGTGCGGCCGTCGCCGATCTCCTCCGACCAAATCCACGCGTCGTTGAGCAGCACCACGCAGGGCGTGGCCTTCTGCCACGACTGCTTGTGCGTGGGGATCAGCACCAGGCAGGGGATCGGGCCGGAATCCTCGGCCAGCCACCAGGTGCCGTACACGGTGATGTCGCCATGCCGGTGTGACCACTGATAGCGGGTCAGATCCAGCGCGGGCCGGGTCAGGATCATGCGCGTGTCCTAGTCGTGAGAGCCGTTCAGATCGCCATGCCGCTGCGATTGCGCTGCTTGCGACGGCTGCTGCTGGTGATGGACGATGGCGCCGAATACCCTTGCGCCTTCTGGCGCAGGCCGTCGGCCGCGTGCTGGTTGCCGTCCTCGCGGGGCGAGTCGCTCCAGCAGCCCATGCGTTCGTTCCACTGCTTTTTGTAATTGCCGAGGCGCTTCAGGCCCTCGGCGCAGTTGGTCTCGTCGAACCAGTAGTGGACGAAATCGTTGCGGAGCTGCTGAATGCCGGCTGTGAGGGCCGGCGTTCGATCGACGATCTCGAAATTTCGCAGCCCCAGCCCTTCCAGCAAGTCGCGGGCGGTCGGGTTGGTCTCGGCGCCGGGGAAACGCCGATCGCCGTCATGCGGCAGATAGTGCTTGCCCCAGGTGTAGCCGAACGACTGCATCAGCCGGACGTAGTAGGCGTAGACCTCGCCGGAGCCCTCGATGTAGCGGATGAAGTGGTCGCGCAGGGCCACGCGCTGGTGAAACCAGATTGCCACCGCGTCGCCGCCGCCGTGGTGCAGATCCCAGAACGTGTTGACCGGCAGGCTCGGATCGTAAGGCAGCGTCGTAATGCGGCCCTGCCGGCGGGCCAGCGCCAGTTGCTCGGCGAGATAGCAGCCTTCCGTCGATTGCTCGAACGCCTCCTTCGGCGTCGAGGGATATTCCCGAAGCATCAGCTCCCGGTCGCCCGAGAACGTCACGTCCCGCTGGTTGACGTACCAAGCCCGCTTTCGCGGCGTGATGTCGAGACCAAGCTCAGCTTCAAGCCGGCCGAAATAGGCGTTGTCCGCCGGCGTGACGATGACGCCTTCAGGATCAAGCTCGTACTCGTCGGCGTCGTGCCAGCTCGCGAAGTGAAAGCGGTAATCGAGGTGGCTCAGCTTCTTCGACGCTTCGAGCGCAGCGATCGCGCGCTCCGTCATGTCGTAGAAGTGGCCCTCCCGCCCTTCCGCAGTCGATTCAATGCAGGCGATGCCGTTGCGATCGACCGATGGCAGCGAGCCCGACACGATCTCGCGCGCCTTTTCGGGGTACTTCGCGCAAATCTTGCCGAACTCGGAGACGTGCAGCCATTGATACGTGCCGGATCGAACCGACGTCGCCACCTTCAGCGACGAGCCGTTCGCCAGTATCAGCTCCGATTCCGAGTTCTTCGTGAGCGGGTTCATCCGCCGGATCGCCACCGGCAGCTTGTCGTAGGCGAACTTGATCTTGTTGCGGAAGATCGTGCCGGACGCCTCTTTGTCCTGGGCGATCACCGCGGCCTGCGTGTTGGCGTTGAACAGGCAGGTGTCCAGCTCGAGGAGCTGGATGACGGTTGAAAACCCGCGCTGGCGGGCCTTCAGGATGAGGTTGCGGAACCACAGGTTCGCGACGAACTTTTCCTGCTCCGGCCACGGCGTGAACAGCGTCTCGCGCGCGTCCTTGTCGGTGATCCGGTAGAGGTTGCGCAGCCGCCAGTTCGGGTCGCGCAGCAGGGCCTTGAGGACCGCCGCCTGGTCGGACGGCGGGAGGTTCGGGTCGGCAAGCTGGGCGTGGAGGTCTTTCCCCTCGTCCGCGGCAATCGGGCTATTCACCATCGGTTTTCGGCCGGAACGCCGTGCCGCTGATCTCCCCGAAGAGCTGCTTGAGCGGGTCGCTGACGTCGTGCTCGGCGATCACGCGGTCCCCGTACTTCTTCGGCAGCAGCTTCGCGGCGATCCATTTGCGGGCGTCGACGCGCAGCCGCGACCGGGCGATGTTCTCGTGGTTCGCCACCTCGACGGTGACGCCGCTTTCCAGCTCCTTGCCGATGAAATCGCCCTCGCTCTCGTCGGCGATCTCGATGATCTCGTCGGCGTAATGTTCCGCCTGCGCCTCGCGTGCGTGCGCGTATTGGTCCCGAAACGACTGGTTCGCCGGGTCTGCCAGCCACCGGAAGACGGAGGACTTTGCGGGCATGTCGTCGTCGGCGCAGATCGAGCGCAGGCTTTCGCCGTCGGCCAGGCGTCCGCAGATGATCGCCGCCTTGTCCGGCGTGAAGTCGGTCGGCCGCCCCATGATCCCTCTCAGTCCGTCAGGCTTCGGCGCGCAGGCCCCGGTTGCCCCTGACCGCGTCTTCCAGCCGCTCGACGGCGCGGACCAGGTCGGACTTGTCCTCGTGGAAGGCGTCCGGCTTGCTGTTCATGGGCGGCCGCAGCCGGCGGGCCTGTTCCTTGATCGAGGCGAGCGTCCGGGCGATCTCGTCCCGGCTCATGGGCCTAGGTGCTGGCGCTGTCACGCGTGACGGCGGCACGGCACCGGGCCGGCGGCGTTTGCGCTCGACGGTAAAGGTCATGGGCAGTTGATCCGGGTCCACTCTCGCGGACAATTGAGACACCGCACGCGCTCGATCTCGTATCCCCGGCTATCCGACGAACTGGTGATCAACGTCTTCGATGAGCCGTCCTTGTCGAACTGACGTGGGCAGATGCACGGAATGCGGCGGGCCTCTCGTATCTGAGCGCCTACATTGACCCGCCTGCTTGCCTTCATGCTGCCTCGAACACCTTGGGCTCGTGGGTGCCGTTCGACACCACCAGCGCGCCGCTCACCACGGTCAGGTGGCGGGCGAATGATTGATCCGGGGCCCTGCTGCTCATCAGCACGGCCACTGCGGTGAACGCCGGGCGCTCCTTGGCGACGATGGCCAGAAAGGCGCGGGCCTCGAGGTAGCACTGCTCGACCGACGGGCTCTCGATCCGCACCAGGCCGCGGATCACCTCGACCGCGTAGCCGTGCTTCCCGCTCGCGACGAAAGCCTGCAGCGTCTTGGGCAGCATGAAGGCCATGCGGACCCTGACGCCGTCGAGCTTGTCGATCCCCTTGCGGTTGAGATCGGCAAGGCGCTGGGCGATCGGGCGCTGTGTGCCCTGGCGCCGGTCGGTCTTGCGGTGGCCGGTGACGACCTGGCCGTCGCGCACCCAACGAACACGGCCACTCATCGTCTGCTCCCGCCCGCGGCGGGGAGATCAGCCCGGTGGGGGCTGCTCCGCGCGCTTTTCTTCGATCTGTGCCTGCACGGTCTCGGCGCTTCCGCGCAGATCGATGCCCAGGGCGCGGGCTTCCGCGATCAGTTCGTCGGAGAGACGCTCACTCGCCGGCAGCGAGCCGCCGGGCTGGCCGTCGCCATCGCGATCGAGGGGGTGCGGTACTGCCGGGGGTGCTTCCGGCGATTCCTGCGGCACGTTCGAGACGATGGAGTTCGGTCCCGGCGCCTGCATGGCGTCCGCCGGCCCCTTGTCGGAATCGCCGAGCTGCGGCGCATTCGCGAGGTCGGCCTCAAGGGCATCGAGCCTGCGGAGCTTTTCAGCTTCGCGCTCCCCTTCGAGCTGCTCGACCTTCGCGGCCTGGCCCTTCTGGTAGGGCATCCACTCGGCGAACGTGCTGCCGATCGCAACGTCGTCATCCTGCAGGAGCGGCACGTCCTGGACGCCGTTCAGCGAGCCGTACATATCGAAGACAGCGAGGTTCACGAGGCGCTCGTTGTGGACGTGCACGATGGTGGCCGCCAGCGGCGTGATGCCATCCCATACACCGCCGAAGTGACGGTCTCCTGCCGGATGAAACCAGACGATGCGGCCGTTGGTCGGTTGGATCATGGTCTCTCCTTTGGCGAGCGCCGCACCCGGCCGACCTGGCTAGGGGGCCGGAAAGAGATCGGCCGGGCGCGCTCAGACAGCGTGGAGGAAGCCACGCCGATTAGGTCCGATATGCGACTAATTTGTTGCCAAAACGATAACAGGCGTTAACCACCTGATTTCGCAGGCACGAATAAGGGGGCGGCTCTGCTGCCGAAGGGTGCCGTCGGAGCAAGCCGTGCAGATCCGGCGCTGGGCTTCCCTCGCCGCCCCGATGCAGTCACCTGGTGAACGCAAAAAGCCGATCCTTGCGGACCGGCCTGTAGGTGCACTCGTGGTGAGCTTGCGTTTCGGTAGTGCTCCCGATCGCGCCCGCGGTCAATCGGGCGCGTGCGGACATGGTTAAGCGATTGCGTTCGGTTTGATGCTGCCGAGGCTTTCGAACATCTCGTGGTCGCACCTGACCCAGCGCATGCCCAACTTCCGAAATGAATTCACACCAAGGCGCAGGTCGAGTTGCTCCGTCATGCCGGCGAACTCCTCCTCGGCGAGGGTGTCGAGCATCCCGACAATCCGGGCAGCGTCAGGGTACTTTTTTACGTGGGTTGGCAAATCGACCCATAGGGCTCGGAGGACAAATTCCGGCTGCTCTTGCGCGGCCTGTACCCCGGTTCCGACCGCAACCGCGGCGCTCGATGCACCGATCAGGAATTTTCGGCGGGAGAGCATTTTACCCCCATGCTGAGATACGTCGGCGCGCGTTTTATCGCACCAGCGGCCTTCCTACGAGGCCGGAAATCCGCGAGACGCCTAGAAATCCCGATCTTCTTCCATCGGAGCGTTCTTCTTCACCAGCCAATCGTTGTAGGCGTCGATCGGCAATTCACCGCGACCCTCGAAGCCTTCGATGGTGATGACATGGACACTGGCCGCCATATCGAAGTCCAGTTGGACGCCAGGCAGGAGCAGCTTGAGGAAGCGCCGGTCGATCAACATTGGCTTCCTATCGCGATCGATTCCACGCCCGGGCTAAATGGTCGCTGTGCTCTGCTTCTTGCATCCAGCGCGCCCGCCGAACAAGCTCGTGGTCGCTCGGTGCTTCTTGGCCGACCAGTATCCGCTGTTCCGCTGACGCCAGCGTTTTGCGGAACCACTTGTGCCGCCGCATTTCCTTCATGCTCGGCTGCTGCGGAACGAGGCCGCCGGTGTTCACCGCGCGCCGCAGCGAGCGGAAGCTGGTGTTGTGCGGGCCAATCTCGCGGGGCCCGCCGCGCCTCACGCGCGCGACCGGCGGCGCTGTATGCGGCCGGTGCGGGGGCGGAAACATCACATGCGCGAGTTGCGCCAGCGCGGTGCTGAAGGCCAGAAAATTTATGGTTCTACCGAGCATCGGTGCTGTCCTTCTTCACGAGTGTGAGTGTGGGGCGATCGGTGGCCACGCGGATGCCCGATGTCTTCGGAGCCTCCCTGCTGGCGACCAGCGTTGGCTTGCTGTTGACGAAGGCGGCGCGGTGTTTCAACGCCTGCGCCAGGTCGTAGGCCTCGCCCACCTGATCGTCGGTCAGGTCCGGCCGCATGGCGCGGATCATTCCGATCCACGATTGCCGATCGAGGTTGACCTTGGGCTTGGGCGCTTCGGTCTTTTCCGCAGGCCTCGCGGTGCCGGTCTTGCGCGGTGCGGATCCCGCGCGCGGCCGACGCACGGTGGTCAGGCCCCATTTCTGCGCCAGATATTCCAGCATGCTGCGCATGTCCGGATAGAGCGCGGGGTTGATGCAGCGGTCTTCGACACAGAGCTGCTCGAGCGCATAGGCGAGTGGATGGCGCCGGATGTAGCGGTTGCCGTCGGCCCGCATGATCGAGATGTCCGCCGGCAGGGTGCCCGCGATCGCCGCCTGCAGATCGAGGAACGCCGCAGTGGCGTCCCGCTCGGCGTCCTGACGGGCCAAGGAATCGGCGCGTCCGCCGCCGAAGGCCCGCTCATAGGACGGGCTGCGTGTCGATCGGTGCAGCCCGGCCAGCGCCTCGTAGGCGCCGTAGATCTCGGCGACGCGGTGGCCGGCCGTCGTCTGGATGATCGTCAGCTCGCCGAACAGATTGAGCCGCGTCAGCTCGGAGGCGAGGCGCGGATCGGCGCCGATGGCGATGCCGTGCGCCCGAATGCGCTGCCACGCCACGCCTGATATCGGCTCGGCGGACGGTTTTGCTGCTGGCTTGAGTTTTCCGGAGGGGTACCGTTCCCCTGGCTTCCTGTTGCGTCCCACCAGCGACCCTTACGCTGCCGATGGCCCCCTGCCGGTATGACTGACCGCTCCGGCTTCCCCTCCGGGCGGGCGATGACGCGGGTTACTGAATCACGGGTGGCACCTCACAACAGGGCGATGGCCTCGACGGGAACGACAGCGCGGGCCGGCGAGCCCGGAAGAAAGCGAGTGCCCGGGGGCATCTGCACCAGGACGAAGGCCGGCAGTGGCCGATCGCCGGGGAGCGGATCAACGGTACTGCTTACGACCAAAACGGTAGCGCCCGCCTTAACGCGCGGTGGCGCGGCGGTCGGTCGATCAAGGCGCTGGCGCGCTGCTGCTGGCATAGTGACCCCGAATGCGGCGCAATATACCCGCATGTCGTGTACCGAATCCAGCAATAAATCAGAAGGATGCGTTAGCCCGTTAAACCGGCGTCTTACCGGGCTCAGGTGCCGGTTTAGGCCGCCATTCGCAGGCGCGGGCCCGCGGCGGCGCCGACAGCATGCCCTTGTCCGGTGCGGCATACCAGGCCGAGGTGGTGTCGTCGTCGTAGCGCCAGCGGTACTCGGTCCCGGCGAGCGGCGCGATCTGCACCTGGGCGATGCGCCGGCGCGGCTCAGGCTGCTCGCGGCGCGGGGCAAAGGCGAGCGGCGGCCGCATGTCCATCTGAGGCGGCACGAACACGGAAATGTCTCGTCTACCCACGGCGCCCTCCCTTCACGGCCACCGGCGGCATCGGAAGCCCCGGCCCGTTCTCGCGCAGGCTGACCAGCGCCTTGATGCGCTGGTCGACCATCGTCTCGAACGCCGCGCCATCCAGCGCGCCCTTGTGGACGCCATGGATGATCTCGGCGAGCGCCACGGCATCGCGCCCGATCTCGCCGTACCAGCGCCGCACGGTCAGGTCCGCCGACATGCGCCTCTGCCCGAGCTGGTGCGCGACGATCAGGCTGGCGCTGCCGGTGTCGCGCACGCTGTCGCCGAACAGCCAGGCGCGCGCGTTCGCCTCGTTGACGCGCTTGAGGTCCGGGCTGCCGTTGTCCGGCAGGATGCGCAGCGGTTCGACGTGCTCTACCGGCCGCTGCGGCACGGGCTCGGCTGCCGGCGCCGGTGTCACGCGTGACAGGATCAGCTCGTCGACTTCGGTGGCGACACCCATCATCTTCGCCCGCGTGGCGCGATCGCGCGCCCGCTTGTTGCGCTGGCGCTCCTTGGCGGTCGGGTCTTCGTGATCGGGCTGGCGGTCGAGCCAGTCCACAATGAAGTCGTCTTCGATCCAGCCGATGTCGACCAGGACCTTGTAGACCGAGGCTACCTGTTCGGCGGCGGCATCGTTGGCGATGGCGATCTCGTGGAAATCGATGTCGCCGAGGTGGCCGCGCGCCCGCGCCTTCGATGCCTTGCAGAACAGGTCCAACACGAACGCCTTGACGGAGACCAGCGGCACGCCCGACTTGGCGGCGACCAGCCGCCACTTCGGGTGGTTCGGGAAATCCTCGTACAGCCGGAACCAGCCGTAGCGCTTCTGACGCTGCGGGAGCTGCGGTGCGCGTGGTGATGGAGGCTGCATCAGCACCATATCTCCACCACGCTTGCCGGATCGCTCTCATGCCGGCCGACATTCTCGAGGCCGGATGGCAGCAGCGGGCGCAGTTCGTCCAGCGTATCGGCGGACAGCTCGTCGTCGGTGGTGAAGGTGAAAACCGCGCCGCAGAGGAATTTGCGGGCGACGTACCGATCGCTGCCCGCGACCGGCTCCCGGTAGATCACCCATACGCCCTTCGGCAGAGCGATTGCCGATGCGTTGACGGGCGGCGTCGATAGGGCAGCGCAAGGCATGGCGATTCCTCACAGGAAGGGCACAAACGCTTACGCAACCGAGTTACTAAAACTTATCCACAGGGCGGATATTCCTAGAAATTTCCCCGCGGATGACGACTCGACTCTTCGCGGCCCGATTGAACAAATCAGGCCGCGCGCTGCTTGGCGGCTTCGATCATCCGCCAAAGAGCGGGCGGCGCGCTGCAACCGATGCGCTTCAGTTCATCGTTGAGCACGAGGTAGGTCGGCGGGGGGAAAAAGCCGGAGGCGGACCAGTTGCACAGATGCGTGCTGTCCTTGCCGGTGAGTTCTTTGACGCGGCCGCGTCCGATCGCCTCGACAACCTGATCGACCGACTGAAGCTTTTTGTTCTTCATGGGCCGAAGAACCTACAGAGGGATTGAAGTGTGTCAAGTATCGGGGCTTCTGAGTGGCGGCATCCTGCTGGATATAAGAGGTTTTCGCCCATGTCGGCGATTCCTCGACCAGATAGGCCAGAATTGATGGGGCCTCGTTTGCGGCTGATTCGCCTGGCCTACGGCCGGGTGCAGGGTCGGACGCGCGACATCAGCCAGGCGGAATTCGGTCGCCTTTGCGGCATTTCCGGCCCGACCTGGAATAACGTCGAGCAGGGCCTCAATAGAATAGGCATCGACAACGCGATCGCCGTCTATCAGCGCACCGGCGCCCCCCTGGACTATATTTTTCTAGGCGAGAAGCGCCATCTGCCACTCGATCTCGGGACCGAAATCGCAAAGATCGAGGCCGAGGCGCAATCCCAATCAGCCTAACGACCTCCGAGATACCGGATGATCCGGTGCGCCCATTCGAGCACGCGCACCGCCTCGTCCGGATCTTCGGGGAGCTGCGACACCACCAGATTGGCCTGCCGCTTCAACCATAGCTCGCGCAAATCTCCACCATCGCCGCCTTTGCCGCCGTTTCCGCCCCCGCGGTAACCCCTGCTTCCGATATCGACGACCGTCATCACGTACCCCCTACGCTACTGTTTTTAACGGCTTTTTTCACGGAACTGTTCAGCATAGGGGGCGCGCGAGATCGCTTGCAAAGAAAATTCGGTTGTCTTCTTGTCGGGTGCCACTTTGTCGCAGTTCAGAATTCAGAGGTAGAGATAGGTCTGGTCTAGTCTGGCGTGACGTCACGGATGTAACGCGTGACAGCCTAAGCCCTTGATATCGCATCCTGCGCCACGCGACGTTGCCCACATTTCCACAACTGCCCCTCCATGACGTGCACGCCGGCATTCCCGGATCACGCTCTGTCGAGCGTGTGCGCTGAAGGGAAAACTTCAGCCGCGTTGAATATCGCTTGACCGAAACTTCAGTTTGATTGAAGGTTGTGCCCGAATCGAGGGACCAACCAGATGGCCAGCCCACAAGTCGCATTTTCCGGCGGAGTAGCGATCTTCCCGACCGCGGAAGATTTCTGCCTGTTCGCGTTCGGCCCGCCCGATCACAGCGCCCACGTTCGCGCGTGGCGCCTTCACCGGCACAACGTCGCCTATCACGCCGCCGCCGACGCGGGCGATGCCGCGTGCCGCCGCTTCATCGCGGAAACGTCCTCGCGCAAGTCGCTCGCCGAGGAGCGCGCCCGATGAACCTCATTCCAGCGCACGCCGAGCAGATCGATTTCTCCACGGTGTTCAAGACCCGGCGCGCGCCGTCGCGCCTCGTGCCGGGCCTTCAAGCCCTCGTCCCCTACCTCGTCTGCCCCGCGTGCCAGGCCGAGCACGATCAGCCGGCCGCGCTCGATCGCCTCGATTGCCGGTGCGGCCTGTCGATGCAGACGACGCACGCCGGCTTTTTCATCTGGCGCGATGCGCCCTCTCAAGCAGCGGAGTGAGTGACATGCACATGCGGCAGTTCGTCGAATCCGAATGCTACGTCAGCCCGCAAGAGCATCGGTGGGAGGAATGGTTCACCAACCTCGAAGACATCCTCGGCCGCGCCATCGATCCGCTCAGCGACGAGGCCGAGCTGGCGCATGACGCCTTCCTCGCGCTGGCAACCCCGGCGCAATACGCCGCCGAACTGCGCGGTGCCGCATGACGGCGCTCGATCGCATCATGATCGCCGCCGCCCTCGCGGTCGTCGTCTACGCCATCTTCCGCAACGCCGGCGAACACGTCGGCCTCTGCCTCATCGTCCTCATTCTGTTTTTCGCACTCGCCTCCGTCCTGGTGGCGCTCGCGCGTGGCCCGGCTTTGCCGCGCCGTAACCCGGGAGGCTTCTGATGTCCTATGTCGTGTTCGAGAACGAAGGCGAGATCGACCCGATCTCAATCCAGACGTTCGGCGTGAGCGTCAAGGAAGTCGACCATCCGATCGGCTTCTTCGGTACCGGCCTCAAGTATGCGCTGGCGATCCTATTGCGCACCGGCCACCGCGTCATTCTCCAAACCGGATCGAGCCAGCACGAATTCAAGCTGACCGAGCGCACGATCCGCGGCACCCCGTTCCGCCTGGTCACGATGGATGAAGCGCCGCTCGGCTTCACCGACCAGCTCGGCAAGACGTGGGAGGTCTGGATGGCCTACCGGGAACTGTACTGCAACACCAAGGACGAGAACGGGACGGCGGACACGGCCGACGAGATCCCGGAGCCGACGCCCGGCATCACCCGCTTCATCGTCGAAGGCGACGAATTCCTCACGCAGCACAACAACCGCCACATCTTCCTGCTCGAAGGCAACCCCTTCCTCAAGCTCGAAGGGGTCGAGGTCCATAAGGGTGAAGCCTGCGGCGCCTTCTACCGCGGCATCCTCGTGCACCGCTTCCCCAAGGGGAAGTCGTCGATGTTTACCTACAACTTCACGCGTCACATCGACCTGACCGAAGATCGCACCGCCAAATACGGCGTCTTTCTGCCGATGTATCTGGCGACCGACTTCCTTGAGTGCGAGGACCAGGACTTCCTCAAGAAGGTGCTGGTCGCCGAGGAGAAGCACTTCGAGCACGAGATCAACTTCAAAGACCCCTACGGGCCTGCGAAGCCGGCCGCGACGTTTAACAACACCGTCGCTTGCCTCATGACCGATCGGGCGGCGCGCACGAACTACAGCGCCGTGAGCCGCTACAAGGAAGCGGCGCGCGCCGAGCTGATGCCGGCAACCACCATCCTGCGCGGCGTCGAAGCCGAAATGCTCGAACGGGCCGTGGCCTTCGCCCTCAGCATCGGCTTCCAGATCGACGAGTACCCCCTGATCGTCACCGACACGCTCGGCGCCGGCATCTATGGCTGCGCCGAGGGCGGGCGGATTTATGTCGCCCGCCATGCGTTTCAGCGCGGCACCAAGATGGTAGCCGCCACGCTGATCGAGGAGTTCGTCCACCTTAAGCACGGCTATGCCGACGAGAGCCGCGAAATGCAGACCTATCTGCTGACGCGGCTGATTTCGCTCGGCGAGGAACTCGGCGGCAAGCCGCTCTAACCGTCACGCCTTACATCAACCGGGGGAACCAGCATGACCAACTACCCGAACATCAAGCGATCCATCGCTCTCGACGGCCACAAGACCAGCGTCAGCCTCGAGGAGCCGTTCTGGATCGAAGTTCAGCGCATGGCAAAGGTCGCCGGTCTGCCGATCAGCGAGTTTGTCGAGGGCATCGATGCGGCGCGCAAGGACGTGAACCTGTCGAGCGCGCTGCGGCAGGCCGTCCTGGCTGACCTGCAGGCGACGATCAAGGCCGTGCCGCCGATGCAGCAGGCGGCGGAGTAGCGCCATGAGGGTACACGCTCACACAGATTGCGCGATCGTCGTCGAAATCACAGGCGCGCCGCGTCAGGGCACCTTTTATCTGAGCAATGCTAAGTCGCCGAAGGACCTGGAGGATCGGCAGCGCCGCCTCGCTGAAGAATTCGAGCAGATCATCAAACGCCACATCGAGCCGCATTTCAGCGGCGAGTTCGTGTTGCGCCAGCGGGTGCAGCGGGTTTTCCAGTGCTCGGCCTGTCAAGCGGCATGGACGGAAGAATCCGACACCTACAACGGCGGCTGCTGCGCCGAAGACGAAAAGCACAACCCCGAAGCGGCCGAGCAGACCGCAACCCCAATCACAGCGGAGTAGCGTCATGCCCAAGAAGACCCCTAACCCCACAGACGTGTTCGTCGGCAACCGTGTCCGCACAGCGCGCATCATTGCCAAGATGAGCCAGGAGAAGCTCGGCGATGCCCTCGGCATCACCTTCCAGCAGATCCAGAAGTACGAGAAGGGCGCGAACCGCATCGGCGCCAGCCGCCTGCAGCAAATCGCCGACGCGCTCGGCAAGCCGACATCGTGGTTCTTTGACGAGCAGCCCGGCGGCAAGGGCAAGACCGAAGGCGCGGACATCATCGGGCAGATGCTGACCACGCCGGGCGGCTTGAAGCTCGCCACCAGCTTTGTCGCGATCAAGGGCAACGCCGGCCGGCATGCCGTCGCCGAGGTCGCCCACGCGCTTGCGGCGCAGGGGTGAGCGCCATGTCGGTTTTAGACGACGTTGCAAAGCTGCTTGAGAAGGCGAGCGCCGCGATCGACGACGTTGACCAGTGCCAGTTCGGCCGCGTCGGCAAGCTGCTCGACACGCTCAAGACGGATGTCGCCAAGGCGGCTGCCCTGGTCGAGACGCTGCGCGGAGAGACCGTCGATCCAACCGCGACGGCTCGGATGCGTGCGCGCCGGCAGCGCGTCCTCGCCGCGCGCACCAGGGATACGTAACCATGCCTGCTCCGCTCAATCTCATTGGATGCCGTTTCGGTCGCCTTGTTGTGACGTCGCGCGCAGCGAACAGTCCCCGCAACACGACGCGTTGGGCATGCCTATGCGATTGTGGCGGGCAGACAACGACCGAGGCGCAAAACCTGCGTGTAGGCCACACCGTTTCTTGCGGCTGCTTCAGCCGAGAAACGACAACAACTCGAAACCACAAGCATGGTCTGCGGAGTGCCCCTGAGTATTCCGTCTGGAAGTCGATGATCGCGCGCTGCACGAATCCGAAGCGTGCGGATTATCCCCGATATGGCGGGCGGGGCATCAAGGTCTGCAAAAGGTGGCGCGAAAGTTTCGCGGCGTTTTTCAAAGACATGGGGCCGCGCCCATCGGCGCTCTACTCGATAGAGCGCAACGACAATGAGGGCGACTACACGCCGAAGAATTGTCGATGGGCGACCTTGGCCGAGCAGGCTCGAAACAAGAGATCGTCACGTCGAAAGGTGCAATCATGAACACATTCGCGCAGCGAAGTCTCCCGCCCGGCGATCGCGACGAATTGCCAAGCCCTCCCGGCAAGCAACCGTCGATCGATCTTTTCGATGCCGGGCGGGACGCCAAAGCGCCAGCCGACGAGCTGCTGCCCGGCCTCACCCTCGTTCTCGACGAGGTCGGCCCGGCACTGGAAGCCGCGCAGATCGCGCTCGGAGAACTCAAGCTCGCCCGCAAGCAGGGCCAGTTGGCACTGATGCGCGCAACCGCGCGCCGCCTGGCGAGCCTCTCGCACCACGTCAACCGGACAATCGTTCACTACCAGCCTCACGTCACGACCCAACCTCAACCACCGAAGGAGTAAGCGTAATGACAATTGAACGCATCGAAATCACCGACCGCGAACAGTGGCTCAGTCTGCGCCAACGGGACGTCACCGCAAGCGCCGCCGGTGCGCTGCTCGGCGTGCACGATTACACCACCGCCTACGGGCTGTGGGCGCTCAAGTCCGGCAAGCTCGGCGAGGATCCCGAGGAAAGCTCGGCCATGAAGCGCGGCCGGCTTCTGGAGCCGGTGGCGATCGCGCTCATCCAGGAAATGAACCCGGATTGGGTTTGCACGCCGCCGGGCGCCTATTTCCGCGACCCCGCAGCTCGCGTTGGGGCAACGCCCGACCTCATCGTGACCAATGCCCAGGGACAGGGCGTCATCCAGATCAAGACGGTCGAGCCGGGCATTTTCCGGAAGAAGTGGTTCGATCCGGAGAGTGGCGAATTCACCCCGCCGCTGTGGATCGTCGTGCAGGCCATCATCGAGGCCCACCTGACCGGCAGCCAGTGGGCGGCGGTCGCCGCGCTCGTCGTCGGCTTCGGCATCGAACTGAAAATGGTCCCGGTGCCGATCCACCCCGGAATCGTCGAGCGCGTCACCGCGGCGACGGCAGAATTCTGGCGCCAGGTGGAAACCGACGAAGCGCCAGCCATGGACTTCACCCGCGACGGCGAAGTGATCGCGCAGCTCTACGGAAGGGCGAACGGCGAAACGATCGACCTGACCGGCGACAATCGCATTCAGGAAATCCTCATTGAGGATGAGGGGTTGGCGGCGACCCTCTCGGCCACGACCAAACGGCGCAAGGAACTCAAGGCCGAAATCATCGCCAAGCTCGGTAACGCAGAATTCGCCACCGTTCCCGGATGGTGGCTGTCCGCCAAGACGATCTCGAAGAAGGCCTATCAAGTCAACGCGACGTCATACCGGCAGGTGTCGGCAAAGCGTCAGGAACAAGGAGTAGGATCATGAGTAACGTCACGACCATCGAACGCCAGGTCAAGCCCATCGACGTGGCCCGCCACAAGCTCACGTCGATGGAGCCGCAATTCGCCCGCGTGCTGCCGAGCCACATCCCGGCAGAGCGGTTCACCCGCGTTGTCCTCACCGCGCTCCAGAACAACAGCGATATTCTCAAGTGCAGCGAGCAATCGGTGTGGAACGCCTGCATGCGGGCCGCGCAGGACGGCCTGCTACCGGACGGCCGCGACGGTGCGATCGTTGCCTACAAGGGCGCGGCGCAGTGGATGCCAATGATCGGCGGCATTCGCAAGAAGGTCCGCAACTCCGGCGAAATCACGACGTGGGAAGTCCAGTGCGTCTACGCCGGCGACGAGTTCGATTATCAGCTCGGCGACGATCCCTTCATCAAGCACAAGCCCGCGATCAAGGCGCGGGGTGAGATCGTCGCCTGCTACAGCATCGCCACGCTCAAGGACGGATCGAAGTCGCGCGAGGTGATGTCGATCGAGGAAGTGGAAGGCGTCCGTGCCAAGTCGCAGGCGCTCAATGGTCCGTGGAAAGACCCGGTCTTTTACCCGGAAATGGTGCGCAAGACGGTCGCGCGCCGGCACGCCAAGGTGCTGCCGATGTCGTCGGACCTCGACGATCTGATCCGGCGAGACGATCACCTGTACGACCTCAATGGACCGACGCCCGAAAGCGCACCTGCCCGCCGTGAGCCCCGGTCCACGCTCAGCGGCGCGCTCGACAACCTCGCAAAGCTGCCGGTGCAGCCCAGCCAACCGCTGCCGCAGGATGGATCTGGCGACGATACGCCGCCGCCAGCCGATCCGGGCGCGGACGCGCCGTCCTTCGGCGACCCGAGCCCGCAAGAAGAAACGGCCTCTGACCTTCAATCGCTGCTCACCGAGATCGAGGAGCTTCGCAGTAACCGGGAGGCTTTCGAGTGGGCGCAGGCCAACATCGAAGTCATCAACGCGCTGCCCAAGGCAGAGCGGGCGAAGTTCGATCGCGCGTTCATCGCCAAGCAGGAGGGCTTCGGCAAGCCCAAAAAAGCGAGCTGAGGCGGCGCGCGTTTAACTTTCATTAGGCACAGGTCATGATAAACGCTGGTTCATGGTGGGATTTGTCGGCATCAGGCCGAAAGACGGTGCGCCTCGCATTGTCCCGGCCACGCGCTTCGACCTGGACCAGCTCGAAAAGATTCGGCGCGGGCGCAATGTCCGCGTCGAGATTACCTACGACCGCTCGTCACCGCACAATCGATGGTTCCACAAGCTTGTCGGCGTCGTTGCCGACGGCATCGACATGCACCCGGCCGTGCTCAAAGCTGAACTCAAATACAAATCCGGCCTCATCAAGCAGATCCTCACGTCGCCCCTGTTCGGGGTCGCGGTCGAACTCGACTCCACGCGGTTCAAGCTCATGGACGAGCCGGAGTTCAACGAGTTCCGGCGAACGGCGGTCGAGATACTGTTCAAGGATTATCTGCCGGGCGTTCGCCGCAAGGACGTTTACCGGCAAGTCGCCGAGCTTACCGGCGAGCCCTGCCCCTGGTGATGGCGCGCGCGGCCGGAGGGTCGCGCGATGAAGGCGCTGACCATCTGGCAGCCCTGGGCTTCCCTCATCATGATCGGCGCCAAGCCGGTTGAATTCCGCAAGTGGGATTACCGCCAACGCCAGCGCGGCCTCGAAGGCCAGCGCATCGTCATCCATGCTGCGAAGCGGCCAATGCGGAAGGACGAGATACTTGATCTCGTCGTCCACATCGAGAACGGCAATAGTTCGCTGATTGCCGACAAGGCGCTCCCTTTGTTGCGCCGGATTTGGGCTGCCCCGAAGTGCCAAGGCGTCGTCGAACTCAGCGCGGGCCTCGGCACCGCCGTCATCGGCACCCCGCGCAGCCTCGACGGCCAGTTCAAGAAACCCGATTCCGACCGGCTTGCGCATCACATGTACGGCTGGCCTCTCAGTGACATTCAACCCTTCGACGCGCCGATCCCTGTGGCGGGCCTGCAGGGCTTCTGGAATTGGCCGTTCGACGCCAGCACCACAACAGTACGGAGTAAGCCATGACGAACACAATCAAACGCAGGCACCGCTTCCAGCAGGCCAGGCTCGATCCCGACGATCCGGGCGATCCGGGCGAAAACTTCACCCTCAATGCCCGCGCCTCCGATGACGCCTTTGTCGCCGCGATGCGCAAGGCGGCAAGGCGCGGCAAGGAACGCGTGACCGAAGGCGTCAAGACCGCCGACCCGACCGAAATCCGGTCGATACCTCGCCCGTTCGTTGCGTCCCGTGTGTTCACCGCGTCATCGATCAGCGACTGCTAGGCGGAATGCGCCCATGACGACGAAGCATGAGCTAACCGTATTCGTGACCCAAGAACGGTTCGACCGGCTGAACAAGATCGCCAGTCAGGCCGAAATTCTGCCGGACGACTTTGCCAATCGAGTGCTCAACTTCGCGCTGGACGTGCTGAATCTCGATGCGGTGTATCTCGCTACGTCGAGGACATCGGCGTGGAAAGCACCAACGCTGCCGAGCAAGCCGCCGGCGGCGGCGCCGACGCTGCGCGTGATCGGTGGGACGAGCCGCAGCGCGGCTCTTGCGGTCGCGATCTTTGACACCCTCGAAGTGACCCTGCGCCGTCATCAGCCGCAGCCAACCAGCTACTATCTTGCTGGCTCTGGCGAAGACATCACCGTCACCCTCTGCGCGCGGGCAACGATGGAGACTTTAGCGCGGCATATTGAGCGCGCTTATTCGACCGGAAAGCGTGCGGACCTCATCACTGCCCTTAAAGCAGAGGCGGAACGACGCGGCTATCCGGTTGCCAGCCAAAGGGTGGCCCCATGACCATCCTCCCCGCAGGCACCTTTCGCGTGGCCGATTACCGCAAGGCGATCCCGCTCGCGGTCAAGCTCGCCGTCGTCATCCGGCAGAAGGCCGCCGATGAATTCGGCGTGGCCTTCACCGACGCTGACGTGGGCAAAATCCAGTTTGACCACGATCCGGCGTTGACCAATCGCCCCTACGACACGAAGGCCGGCGACTTCATCCCGCCGCAGCACGATCCGGAATCGATCGTCGCCAAGCGCGAGGGGCGGCATCTGGAGAAGACCACCGGGCGGAAGGAAGGTGCGGAGCGGACAGTCACCACGCGTGGCTCAGATATTGGCGAGCGGGCGCGCATCCGCAAAATCCAGAACACGGCCAAGGTTCACAATTTCAAGATGGCCGCGAAGATCCACGGCGAGCGGGCGGCGGCACGGCTTTATCCCGAAGTTGAGCGCCTCCAGCGCCGCCAGCAATTCAAGCGGAAGATGCGAAGCCGCGGCTTCGACAAGGGCAAGCGCCCGATGCGATCACGCAACAACCTTCGGAGGACGAAGTCATGATCCGTGTATTCGACGTTGAGACGACCGGCGTTGACGCGACGGAGCACCGGGTCATTGAGATTGCCGCCTACGATCTGTTCAGTGACGGCACCATCGCGCGCGTTGGCTCGCACCTTGTGCAGCCCGGCAGGAAAATTCCGCCCGAGGCCTCCGCCGTTCATCACCTGGTCGATGACGATCTTGTCGACGCCCGTCGGTTCGGCGTGGTCTGGAATGACCACTTCGCCACCGACGCACCGACAATCTTCGCCGCTCACAATTGTGAGTTCGAGAAGGCGTACCTTCCGACACCCGCGGGAACGTCTTGGGTCTGCACGTATAAGGCCGCGCTACGTGCTTGGCCTGACGCGCCCGGCCACAACAATCAGACCCTGCGCTACTGGCTCGGGCTCGACCGGTTGGACGTCTTTGATCGACATCTCGCCTCGCTTGCCCACCGGGCCGAACCGGACACATACGTCACCGCGTGGATATTGCGTGAGCTGCTCAAGTCGGTGTCTATCGACACGTTGATCGCATGGTCGGACGAGCCGAAGATTTATCCGACGATCTCGTTCGGCAAGCATCGCGGTGCAAAGTGGGCCGATGTGCCGTCGGATTATCTCCGCTGGCTTTCCACCGGACAGCACCAAATGGAGGCCGACTGGCGGCACGGTGCGGCGCTTGAACTGCAACGCCGAGCGATCCGATGAGCGACATACTCGCCCGCGTCGAAGGCTATTTGTCAAAGGATCGGACATCGGACTGTCCAAGCATCGGAGAATTTCGAGACGAGATCATTCGTCTCGAAAAGTGGGTCGCCGATTTGCAATCCGGCATGTACGTCAACTGCGTCTATTGCGGCCATCGCTACGGTCCCGGCGACACAACGCCGGTCACCATGTCGGACGCGCTCAAGGCGCACATCGCGACGTGCCCCGAGCATCCGATGGCTGCGCTGCTGACGGCATGTAAGACGGCTCTCCCTGAGATTGAACACGAGGCCGAACAGCGAGAGTGCTCTGGCACAGGGGAATATTCCGAATCGATGAAACGCTTGGCGGCGCAGATCGCTGCGGCGATCGACAAGGTGCAGCCATGAGCGCCACCACGCACTGGTTCGCCTGCGGCTGCGGTCGGCGCTTCGTACGCCACACAGTAGAAGGCATGTCCCCGCTTAAGCGTTCGGAGTGCCCTGACTGCCGCGCGCTTGCGCCAGCAATGCCCGCACCCGTCGTCGCCTTCTCGCCGGCGAAGCCCGTCAATCGGCCGGTCGGAGCGGCGCTCGAAAAGAGGAGTCGCCGGCGATGAGGTTCAAATTGCCACCAGGAGGCGACGTGCCGCCGGCGGTGGCCGCGCGCAGGCTCGGCCTGTCCTTGGCGCAGTTCGAGGATGCGCTGCCGGATCTGCAAAAGCGCACCCCGCCCTTCCCGCAGGCGGACCCCACTACCGGCAACTTCGACCTTGAGGCGATCGATGAGTGGCGGCGCGCCCGCTATCCACACCTTTTCTTGACCAGCCCGCAGACCGCCCGCGATGCTCGCAGCGTCGTGAGAGAACGGATGCGGGGGAACGGAAGTGGGTAACGTGAAAATCCGCTATTACGTCACGCGGCAACACGAGGGTCGGCCGAAGTGGGGCTATTGGGCTCCGTGCCTCGCGCGCCGCAACGCCAAGACCGGCAACATCGAGCCGACGCTGATGGCACGGCTTGGCTTCGCCCTCGTCGACTGCGGCGAGGATGGCCCGCGCGCCTGGGCTATCGCGCAGAGCTGGAACGCCAAATGGGACGCCGCGCTGCAGGCGCACCGCTCTGGCAAGAGCGTCATGAAAATCGGCGGCGTGCGCCGCGTCTATCCGGCCAACAGCTTGGGCGAGGCTTATGAGCGTATTCGCCTGCTCGGCACCTTCAAATCGAAGGCGCCGGCGACACAGGACAATTGGGAGCGCGGCTGGCGCCACATCGAGCCGGTGTTCGGCGACGTCGATCCCTCGACCGTAGGTCTCGAAGACATCGATCTCTGGTACTCGGGCGACCCGGACGGCGGCATTCAGGGGCTGCTCGATACGATCGGCGTGAGCGAAGCCTATCTCGCGATGAAGATCTGGCGCGCGCTCTGGAAGGTCGCTGGCACCCTCAACCGACCTGCCGGCGGCAAATACTGCGATTCCAAGGCTGACCCATCGCTAGGGATCCGGCGCAAGACGCCCAAGACCCGTACCGCCGTCTGGCGCGAGGGCGAGGCGGTGCGCCTGGTCAAGCGCGCCTGGCGCATGGGCTATTACGGCCTCGCCTGCATCATGGCGATCGCCTGGGACACCATGCTTTCGCCGGTCGATGTCCGGCGCCTGACGCGGCTGCAACTGCGTGGGGACGCCGACGGCTCGTTTTTCGAGCTGGCGCGCGCCAAGACCGGCAAGGCGGCGATCGGAACGCTGTCGAGGCGGACGCTGGCCCTGATCGAGGCGTACCGTGGGAGCCTCGCCTGTGAGATTATCGACACCATTCCGATGTTCCGTACCGCCGGAGCAGCTCCCGGCCCCAAGGGCGGCCGGCGCTGGCTGCCGCAGGCCTACAGCAAGGACAAGCTCGGGCGGGATTTCCGGCTGATCGTGGCGGCGGAATTCCCGGGCGACACCCGGAAGCTGGCCGACTTCCGTCGGTCCGGCGCCAAGGAAGCGCAGCTCGGCGGTGCCTCCGCGTCGACGCTCGGTCAGAAGATGGCCAACAACATCGAGACCAACGCCAAGCTGCGGACCACATACCTGCCGCCGTCGCGTGAGGATGCCACTTTGGTGCGTCTGGCCGACGTGGCGCGTGCCAGGGGCCGAAATAAAATCCGGGGTGGCGGCGGGAATGCGCCTTGATGGAGAAATTCTACAGCGGGGCTGGAAGACAAACCGGGGACGGTCCCCGGATTTGGGGTGCCAGGAGTCGAATCGCGGCAGCCGGCAGAGTCGAAACAAGAAACGGAGCAAGGAAAATGCTACGCAAGAACAGCAGTTTAGTGGCGGGAGCGACGGGACTCGAACCCGCGGCCTCTGCCGTGACAGGGCAGCGCTCTAACCAACTGAGCTACGCCCCCGCGGGCGTGCGGACGAGTTATAGGGAGCCCCTCCCCAAGTCAAGGCAAACACCACTTCATAAGCACAAATAGCGAAAAAGCCTTATTTACCGCGAAGAATCGATAGTCCACCCGGTCCGAATCGTCTATTCGGGCGGAGTGTTTGGCGCTTCGCCAAGCTCTCGGATTCGAAGAGGAGGGTCCCAAAGATGGCTACGGCACCTGGAAAGGCACCGACACCGGCTACGGTCACGTTGAAGCATCTCGCCGCCGCTCTCGCGGAATCGCATGAGATGTCCAAGAAGCAGGCGGAAGCCGTTCTCGGCGATTTCGTCGGCAACATCGTCAAGCACTTGAAGAAGGGCGAGCGCATCCGCATCGGCGGCCTCGGCATCCTTCAGGTGCGCAAGCGTGCCGCGCGCATGGGCCGTAACCCAGCGACCGGCGAAGCGATCCAGATCAAGGCGAGCAAGAAGGTCGCTTTCCGCGCTTCCAAGGAGCTCAAGGAAGCGGTCTGACGGCTAAACGCCGGATCCTCCGGAAAACCAAGCGGCAGGCGGGGAACATCCCCTCACCTGCCGCTTTTTTGTTGCGCTACCGGGTGTTCCACCAGAAGCAATTCTGAAGCGATGCGCGGCGTGCCACGTCAAAGCGCGGCCGCAGGAGGGCACGGCCCGCCAGCGGCAGGAGGCCGTGGCCGCCACCGGCGATCAGGCCTGTTAGTGACCCTTGATGTTGTTCTCGCGCACCACCTTGCCCCAGAGCGCGATCTGATCCCGCACGTAGTCGCCCGAGGCTTTGACCGACATCTGATCGTCGGGGAAGCGCTGGACCAGCGAGGCCTCGAAATTGCTGATGGTGCGGGCGTCGGCGAGCGTCTCGCGCAGCGCCGCGTTCAGCGTTTCAAGCACCGGCTGCGGCGTTCCGGCGGGCGCGAACAGGCCCATCCAGAGCCAGAGCTGGATGTTGTAGCCGAGTTCACCGAGGGTCGGAATGTCGGGGAAGTGCGGGTTGCGGCTGAAGCCCGTGGACGCAAAGACCTTGATCCTGTTGTCCTTGATGAGCGGCGCGGCGGCGGATGCGCCGACCTGCGTCACGTCGACATGCCCGCCGACGATATCGTTGACCGCCGGGCCGATGCCTTTGTAGGCGACCATGGTCGGTTCAAGTTCGAGGGCGCGGACGAACATGGTCGCCGCCAGATGACCGTTGGTGCCGACGCCCGGGTGTGCGATGCGCGCCGGCTTGCCGGGGCCTTTCATCCACGCGACCAGCTCCTTGAAGTTGTTGGCCGGCAGCGTCGGTCGGCCGACGACGAAGGTCTCGCTGCGGTTGATCATGCCGACCGTGACGAAATCCTTTTCGGTATCGAACGGCAGCTTGTCGTAGATCGCCGGTGTGATGGCAAAGCCGTTCTGGTGGATCATCAGCGTGTAGCCGTCGGGTGCGGCGCGGGCCAGCCGGCCCATGCCGATGGTGCCGCCGGCGCCGGGAACGGTCTCGACCACGACCGGCTGCTTGAGCGCCTGAGAGAACCGGTCCGCGATCAGCCGCGCCGTGACATAAGCCGGTCCTCCGGCCGACGAGGGCACGATGATGGTGATCGCCCGCGTTGGAAAGTCCTGCGCATGCAGCGGACTGGCCGCCTGCATGAGTCCGAGCGCAAGGGCGGCCGCGCCGGCACGCGTGACGACGGTTCTGCGAGATACGATCATTCTGATTGGTCCTCCCTGGACGCGTTGGGGCTCTCGCCCTCTGCCGCCCATCGGCGGTTCTTGGCGTCACTCTAGCTTTGCAATACCGCATGAGCCAACACGAAATAGTTCGGCGCGGACAAAGCATTTTCAGGATGTGACAGGCTGCATCCATGCGTCGTTCCGCCACAAGGCCTGCGCGCGCGATTGTCATCTCTGGTATTCAACGATCGAACGCAGGGCCCGCCGACCGGCCCTCACTTGCCGACATACGAGGAGTCCAAGCGATCATGACGTCACCGCATCGCATCGACGTGCATCACCACATTCTGCCGCCGCGCTACCTGAAGGCGGTCGGCGAAGATGCGATCGGCCGCTTGCTCGTGTCCGGCAAGGCGCCGGCGTGGAGCCCCGAGCTGTCGATCGCGGTGATGGACCGGCACGGTATCGCGCGCGCCTATACGTCGATGTCGGCGCCGGGCGTGTCCGGTTGCGCCGAAGCCGAGGCAGTTGAGGTTGTCCGCGGCTTCAACGACGATGCCGCGGCACTGCGCCGTTCATCCGGGGGGCGGTTCGGCACTTTCGCATTTTTGCCGCTGCCGCATGTGCCGGCCGCGCTCGCCGAAATCGACCGGGCCTATGACACGATCGGGACGGACGGCATCGGCCTGCTGACCAGCTACGGCACCCGCTATCTGGGCGATCCACTGTTCGATCCGGTGTTCGCAGCGCTCGACCGCCGCCGCGCCGTGGTCTTCGTTCATCCCGACTGCGGACCGTGTTCGTGTCACATCCCCGGCGTGCCGGCCGCGACGCTCGACTTCCCGTTCGACACCACGCGCGCCATCGTCAGCCTGATGATGAACGGCACCTTCGCGCGCTTCCCCGGCATCCGCTTCATCTTCTCGCATGCCGGCGGCACAGTGCCGTTCCTGGCCGACCGGCTGGCGCGGCTGGAGCGCATCCCGTCCAACCGCGCCGTCCTGAGCGAAGGCGTGCTGCCGACGCTGCGCAGGCTTTACTTCGATACGGCGCTATCGGCCAACCGATACGCCTTCGCTGCACTGCTGCAATTGGTGGACGCCAGCCAAGTGCTGTTTGGCAGCGACTATCCGTTCGCGCCGGAAGACACCACGGCCGCCTCCATTGCAGGCCTCGCCGAACTCGGCCTCGATCCCGCGCTTTTGCAGGCGATCGAGCGCGGCAATGCGCTCACGCTGTTCGAAACCACGGCATAGGGTATGGACCGGGGTGGTCAATATTCGATATTTTTGACTTAGGGTGAAAAAAATCGAAATTACTTGACGTCGTCGGAGGCCCTGTGTTGGATGCGCCACCACCGGGATTCCGGCGCGATGCGCGGCTCCCTCGAGAAAAATGCAAAGGGAGACGGCATGTCCTACGTGAGCGTGCACACCGGCGGCGTGGAAAAGTCATTGCCGGATGATTTCCGGTGGCCCGGCAACAAGCGTATCGCCCTCATTTTCCGTTGCGCGTTCGAAGGCTGGTCGGATGGCCATTGGCCCGGTATCGGCCCGATGGGAAATCCGCTGAAGCCGGGCTTCCCCGATCTGAACGCCCTCGGCTTCGCCGAATACGGCCCCCGCCGCGGCATTTTCCGTGTGCTCGACACCCTCGACCGGTTCGGCGTGAAGGCGACCATGATGGTCAACGGCATCATGGCCGAGCGCCATCCCGAGATCGTGCGCCGGATCGCGGACGCGGGTCACGATATCGTCGCGCACTCTTACGCCATGGACATCATCCCGATCTATCTCAATGAGGACGAGGAGCGCGCCAATATCCGGCGCTCCGTCGATCTCATTGCCCAGGTGACCGGCAAGAAGCCGACCGGCTGGATCAGCCCGCGCGGCACGCCGAGTCCGCGGACCGGCCGTCTCCTCGCAGAAGAGGGCCTGAAGTGGCACGGCGACACGCTCAATGAAGATTTGCCGTATCTGGTCAAGTTCGACGCCGGCACCGTCGTTGCCTTCGCCAGCAACATGGAGTGCAACGACCTGCCGATGTACATGAAGCACGGCAATCCGCCGCGCGCGATGCTCGACATGTTCAACGACTGGCTCGAATACGTCCGCGAGCATGAAAAGGGCGCCGTGCGCCTTGATCCGACCATCCACTCGCATGTGTTCGGCCGCCCGTTGGGGATGTCGGTGTTCGTGAAGATGCTGGAAATCGCCACCAGGGCGGACGACGTCTGGGTCGGCACGCGCTCGGAAGCCGTCGACTACATTCTCGAAAACTTCAGCTGACGCCAAGCCAACGAAAGCTGAACACATGGACCTCGGAATCTCCGGCCGGAAGGCTTTGCTATGTGCATCGTCGCGCGGGCTGGGCAAGGCTTGTGCAACATCGCTCGCGCAAGCGGGCTGCGACGTCACCATCAACGGCCGTACCGCCGACAGCCTGCAGTCGGCTGCCGACGATATCTTCGCGACGTCCGGCGTGCGGGTGCGAGCCGTACAGGCCGATATCAACACCGCCGAGGGGCGCGCTTTGCTGCTCGCCGCCTGTCCGGAAGCGGACATTCTGGTGAACAACAATGACGGCCCGCCCCCGGGACAATTTCTCGAGTGGGAAGAGAGCGACTGGCTGTCGGCCTTCAATGCCAACATGCTGGCCGCCACCTTCATGATCAAGGGCGTGCTGCCCGGCATGCGGCAGCGCAAATTCGGCCGCATCGTCAACATCACGTCCGCGATGGTGAAGCAGCCGCGCGCGCGGATGGGTCTGTCGACCGCGGCGCGCACGGCGCTCACCGCGCTGTGCAAGGCGCTGTCGATCGAATGCGCGGTCGACAACGTCACCATCAACAACATGCTGCCGGAGCGCTTCGATACCAACCGTCAGGTCTTCATGGCCAAGCAAATGATGAAGGCCGATGGCATCACGTTTGACGAAGCGCGGGCAAAGATCGTGAGCACAGTCGCGGCCAAGCGTTTTGGACGCCCCGAAGAGTTCGGCGACACCTGCGCTTTTCTCTGCAGCCACCAGGCCGGATTTATGTCCGGCCAGAATCTGCAACTCGATGGCGGCTCTTACCCCGGACTGATCTGAGCCGTCCGACATCAACGTCGTCACCAAGACGACGGGAACCCATGACAGGAGGTTACAACATGCGCGCTTTGACTTTCACGCTGGGCCTGGCCCTCGCCGCCTTCGGCTCGCTGGCGTCGGCACAGGATTTCCCCAACAAGCCGATCACGTTCGTGGTGCCCTACGCGGCCGGCGGCAACGTCGACGTCAGCACCCGAATTCTGCAGAAGGCGCTGGGTGACTCGCTCGGACAGCCGATCATCGTTGAAAACCGTCCCGGCGCCGGTGGGATGCTCGCGGGCACCTATGTCGCCCGCGCCAAACCGGACGGCTACACGCTGTTCGTCGGTTCAAATGGTCCGGTGCTGTTCGGCCCCATGACGACGCCCAATGCGCCGTATAACTGGCAGGACAATTTCGAGCCGGTCAGCACGCTGTCGCTGGCTTCGAACCTGATGCTGGTGCGCAGCTCGTTTCCGGCAAAATCCGTCAAGGAATTCGTCGCATACGCCAAAGCCAAGCCGGACGAGATCAAGCTCGGCGTCTCCAGCGTGGTGAGCATCAACCATTTCCTCGGCCTGCTGCTGCGCCAGCGCGCCGACATCCAATGGACCGAAGTCCATTACAAGGGCAACGCGCCCGCCATCACCGACATGCTGGGCGAGCACATCGACGCCGGCTTCCAGCAGCTGGTCGACGCCAAGACGCATCTCGAAAGCGGCAAGCTGCGGGCGCTCGCGGTCGGCGGCAGCAAGCGCATCGATGTGCTGCCGGACGTGCCGACCATGGCGGAAGCGGGCTTCCCGGGCGTCGAGGGCGTCACTTTCAACGGCGTCTTCGCCCCCAAGGGCACGCCGAAGGAAGTTGTCGACCTGCTGAGCCAGAAGATCCGCGTGGCGCTTCAGAACAAGGACACCGTCGAGAAGTTTGCCGTGCTCGGCTCCGACTCGGCCGGCTCCACGCCGGAAGAATTTGCGGACTTCCTCCGCAAGGAAACCGAAAAGTGGAGCGACGTCATCGCCAAAGCCAAGGCGGCGCGGAAGAACTAGGCGTTCCCTCCTCCTGACAGGCCTTCCCGCCCGGTGGCGGGAAGGATGGCTCGGCGGCCGGCACCATGATGATTGCAGACGCGCAGGTCCACATCTGGGGTAACGAGGCGCCGGACCGGCCCTGGCTGCCGAACGGCGCCCAGCGCCTCAGACATATGGGACATCTGCCCGAACTGGACGCCGGGCAATTGCTGGCGCTGATGGATGCCGCCGGCGTCGACCGGGCGGTGATCGTCCCGCCCACCTGGGACCTCGACCGCTTCGATGTCGGCATCGCTGCGCATGCGGCACATCCCGACCGCTTCCGCGTCATGATCCGCATTCCGGTCAACCGGCCGGAGGAAGCCCGGGACATGCTCGAGCGCTGGCGCGGACATCCCGCCATCAGCGGCGTCCGCCTCACCTTCAGCTTCGACGGCGAGCGGGACTGGATCGGGGACGGCACCGCCGACTGGTACTGGCCCTATGCCGAGCGGCATGACATCGCCACCATGCTGCTGGTGCCGCACGCCAAGGCGAAAGTGGCGGAGATCGCCCGCCGGCATCCAGGGCTTCGCCTGACGGTCGACCACATGGGCATCCTCGGCAATACGACCGACGACGCGATCGCCCCCTATATCGAGGCAACGGCGGCGCTGGCCGCCCACCCGAACATCTGCGTCAAGCTCTCCAACCTGCCCAGCTTCTCAACGGAGCCGTATCCGTATCGAAATCTCGACGGCTACATCCGGGTGCTGGTTTCCGCCTTCGGCGCCGCCCGGTGTTTCTGGGGGACCGACATTTCGCGCATGATGGGAAAATACGGCGTCGGCTATCGCGAGGCGATCGAGCATTTGATGCTGCATCTGGCCTTCCTATCCGCGGCCGACAAGCAGATGATCATGGGACGCGGGCTGTGTGACTGGCTGCGGTGGCCTTATCCCGCGCAGAGCACTGATGTGAATGAGTGAAGCAGAGCAGATAGCGAAGCCCGCAAGGCCGAAGACGTCCGGCGCGACGACGCTGGCGATCAGCGCCTATTCGCGCCTGCGCGAGGACATTCTGAACGCGACGCTGACGCCGGGCTCGAAGCTGCGCATGCAGGAGCTTTGCGCGCGGTATGACGTCGGTCTCAGTCCGATCCGGGAGGCCCTGAGCCGGCTCTCCAGCGAAGGCATGGTGGTGCAGACCGCGCAGCGTGGCTTCACGGTGGCGAGTTTCAGCATCAAGGAACTGAATGAACTGGTGCGCACCAAGGAATGGCTGAACGAACTTGGTCTGCGCGAGTCCATCGAGCACGGCGACGCCGCGTGGGAGGAAAATGTCGTTCTCTCGTTCCATCGCCTGGCGCGGACGCCGCGCTACACCGACGGGGAGCCGCACGAAGGCAATCGCAACGTCGAGTGGAACAACGCCCATCTCGCATTCCATACCAGTTTGATCGGCGCCTGCCGCTCGGAATGGCTGAAAGGATTTTGTCAGACGCTGTTCTACGCCTCGGACCGGTACCGGGCCGTCGCCCGCCTCAAGGGCGACGCGACAAAGCGGCTCGAAGAGCATCGCGTCATCATGGAAGCAACCATCAACCGCGAAGCCGACAAAGCCGTCGCGCTCTTGAACGAGCACTTCAGAACGACGGCAAATCTGGTGCGCCACAATCTCGAGCAGTTGGCACCCGCTTCGCCCCCTGCAAAGGGTCGTCCCTGAAGCCGTGTTGAAGGCGCGCCGGCGCTTCAGCCGCCGAGATACTTCATCGGGTCGACCGGGGTCGAACCCTTGCGGATCTCGAAGTGCAGCTGCGGCGACGTGACGTTGCCGGTCTGCCCGGCCTTGGCGATGTCCTGGCCGCGCTTGATGCTGTCGCCGCGCTTGACCAGCAGTTCGCTGGCATTGGCATAGGCCGACACATAGCCGTTGGCGTGGCGGATCAGCACCAGGTTGCCATAGCCCTTCAGTTCGTTGCCGGCATAGGCGACGACGCCGTCATCGGCGGCCTTGATCGGCGTGCCTTCCGGCACGGCCAGATTGATGCCGTCGTTCTGGACACCGTTCACGCCCGGACCGAAGCCCGCGATGATGCGGCCTTTCACCGGCCAGCGGAATGACGGGAGGTTGCCGGCCGCTTCTGCGGTCTTGGTAACGGGCTCGGGTTCTGTTTGGGCCTCGGACGTAGCGACGCGCGCGGTCTGCACCGGCGCGGCATTGGCGACGACGCGCTCGGCCGGCTGGGTGCGCGGCTGGGCGATGGCGGGCGCGGACGCGCGCGGCACGGCGGCGGTGGTCTGCGGCGCCTGCGCCTGCGGCGCGGTCATGGCGATCGGACGCACGCCCGGCACGATCAGCCGGTCGCCGACGGAAACCCGGGTGTTCGGCTCGACATTGTTGGCGCGCGCCAGCGCTGGCAGCGACACGCCGTAGCGGCGGGCAACGCCGATCAAGGTTTCGCCGTGGGCGACGGTGTGGACGTTGTCGCGGGCCGGACGAGCGGCCTGGGCCTGCGGCTGAACCGGCTGCGGGCGCGGGGCGGCCTGGGCCACGGGCTGCACGACCGGCTGCGGCGCGGCCACCGGCGGCGGCGTGTACTGTGCGGTCGCGGTGGCATCGTAGCGCGGGATCACCACACGCTGGCCGGGACGAACCGAACGCGCATCGGTGATGCCGTTGGTCTGCATGATCGCCGACAGCGGAACGGCGTGGCGGCGGGCAATGATGTCGAGCGTGTCGCCCTGCCCGACGGTCACCGGCGAACCGCCGTCCCAGGTCCAGCGGCCGGTGGGAGCCGCGACCGAACCGGTGACGTCGTCGCGACCGCCCGGACGGTAGGCGCCGAGGCCCTGCGCACCGCCCGACGTTCCGCCGACGGCGGCCGTCGTCTGCGGCTGGCTCACCTGCGGCAGCGGCTGCGACACGACCCGTGTGGTCGGCGCGCGCTGGGCGATCGAACCGGTGACTTCCTGTTGCTGCTGTTTCGGCGGGTGCGGGTTGCCGGCATAAGGCCCGTTGAAGCGGGCCGAGTCCGAACACCCTGCGGCGGTGATGCCGACCGCCGCCACGACGGCAACGCGTGACCACAAATGCGAGCTTGCATGCGAGCGAGGCGACACGTTGGAACGCGGCATTTGGTTACTCATTCATACGCAAATAAACTAAGCTTGGAATTAAGCAGGAGTGGGTAAATAAGCCTTTAAGAATGGGTGACGGGATCGAGCGGGCGCGCCGCCCGGCAAAAATGTCACGGCCGCCGCGCACCTGCCTCGAAATGCGAGCCGCTAAAGCTCCTGCGCCTGCCCGGCCAGCAGCGGGACAAACCGCACCGCGATCAGGCTCTCGCGGCGCACGCCCTCGGGCGTCTTGGTCAGCCTGACGATGTGCTGGACCCCGGTCTGCGGCCCGATGGGGATCAGCATGACGCCGCCGTCGTCGGCCAGTTGCGCGAGCAGCGCCGGCGGCACGTCCTCCGCCGCGGCGGTGACGATGATGCGGTCGAATGGCGCCTTGTCCGGCACGCCGGCAAAGCCGTCCCCGGCGATCACCGTGACATTGGCGAAGCCGAGCGCGGCCAGCCGTTCGCGCGCCTGATCGGCCAGCGTGCGGTAACGCTCGATGCTGACCACCTCGCGCGCCAGCCGCGACAGCACCGCGGCCTGGTACCCCGAGCCGGCGCCGACCTCGAGCACGCGGTGATGCGAGCGCACGCCGAGCTGCTCGGTCATGTAGGCGACCACATAGGGCTGGCTGATGGTCTGGCCGCACGAAATCGGCAGCGCCTGATCGGCGTAGGCGCTGTCGGCGAAGGCGGCCTCGACAAACCGCTCGCGCGGCACCTCGTCCAGGGCGCGCAGCACCGCTTTGTCGCCAATGCCGCGGCCCTTGAGCGTGAGCAGGAATTCCATCCGGCCCTCGTCCCGGCCGTCGCCCGATAGCCCCGCCACGTTCATCCCCCGTTCAACACCATTCTACCACCAGTACACGAATGCCTGTAAGGATTGTCGCGGGGGAACTGTCGGGTGGAACCCGGTGCCCGCGTTTGAGTTTTGTTGAAGGGGAGCATTGAATGACTAGTTCCGCAACATCGACTCCACGCCTGCTCGTGGTGGAAGACGAATACCTGATCCGCATGCTGCTGGAGGACATGATTGCCGACCTCGGCTACGATGTCGCGGCCGCCTGCGGGACCGTGGCGGAAGCCCGCGAACACGCCGCCAAGGGCGAATTCCACGCCGCCATCCTCGATGTCAATGTCGATGGCCACGAAGTTTTCCCGGTCGCCGACATTCTCGCCGAACGCGCCGTCCCCTTCGTCTTTGTCACCGGTTACGGCGAAGGCGGCTTGCCGGCGCCCTATCGCGGCCGTCCGACGCTGCAGAAGCCGTTTCAGGCCGATGAACTCAAGACCGCCCTCGCCGGCCTGCTCGCCGGGGACGCGCAGACGGCCTAGTCGAAAACTTCAGCCAACTGGGTCATGAACGGCTCGTCCGTGAGGTCGAGCCGCAGCGGCGTCACTGAGATCTTCTTCTCGTTCAGCGCCGCCAGATCGCTACCCAGGGCCGCGCCGGCATTGCCGCCGCGCCCGAAGGCGATCCAGTAATACGGATTGCCGCGGCCGTCGTGGCGCGGATCGATGCGCAGCAATTCCTGGTCGCGCTTGCCCTGCACCGTCACGGCGATACCGGCGACGTCGTCCGGCGGACAGTCGGGGAAATTGACGTTGACCAGCACATCGCGCGGCATGCCCTGCTTGATGACGCGCCGCACGATGTCGGGTGCGAACTTCACCGCGGTTTCCCAGTACGGCTTGTTCTTGCTGGCAAAGGCATAGGCCTGCGACAACGCCAGCGACGGCACGCCGAGCACGGTGCCTTCCATCGCCGCAGCGACAGTGCCGGAATAGGTGACATCCTCGGCGCAGTTGCGGCCGCGGTTGACGCCCGACAGCACGAGGTCGGGCGGCTCCTTCATGATGTGGCGCACACCCATGATGACGCAGTCGGTCGGCGTGCCGCGCACGGCGAAATGCTTGTCGCCGACCTCGCGCAGCCGCAGCGGATCGTTCAGCGACAGCGAATGCGACACGCCGGACTGGTCGGTCTCCGGCGCCACGATCCAGACATCGTCGGACAGAGCGCGTGCGATCATCTCGCAGGCGGCAAGGCCCGGCGCGTGAATGCCGTCGTCATTGGTCACCAGAATGCGCATCGATTTCCTTACCACTCGCGAGACATCAAATCCGTCACCCTGAGGTGCGCGCGCAGCGCGCCTCGAAGGGCGACGGCCCGGGACTTTCTAGACCGTGGCCGTCCATCCTTCGAGGCTCGCGGGCTGCGCCCGCTCGCACCTCAGGATGACGGATAACCGCATCACGCCGCCTTCTCGATCTTTGTCAGCCCGCCCATGTAAGGCTGCAGCACGTCCGGCACGGCGATCGAGCCGTCCTCCTGCTGATAGGTCTCCATCACCGCGACCAAGGCGCGACCGACGGCGACGCCGGAGCCGTTCAGCGTATGGACGAAAGCCGGCTTGCCGTCCTTGCCGCGGTAGCGCGCGTTCATGCGCCGCGCCTGGAAATCGCCGCACACCGAGCAGGACGAGATTTCGCGGTACATGTTCTGCCCCGGCAGCCAGACCTCGATGTCGTAGGTCTTCTGCGCGGCAAATCCCATGTCGCCCGTGCACAGCGTGATGACGCGGTAGTGCAGGTCGAGCTTCTTCAGCACCTCTTCGGCGCAGGCCAGCATGCGCTCGTGTTCTTCCTTGGATTTTTCAGGCGTCGTGATCGAGACCAGCTCGACCTTGGTGAACTGGTGCTGGCGGATCATGCCGCGCGTATCGCGCCCGGCCGCACCCGCCTCGGCGCGGAAGCACGGCGTGCAGGCGGTGTAGCGGCGGGGCAGCGAGTCTTCGTCGACGATGGACTCGCGGACGATGTTGGTCAGCGGGACTTCGGCGGTGGGGATCAACCAGCGATTCTCAGAGAATTCGCCGGCGCGCATAGCCTTCATTGTCAGATCATAAGATTGCGACTGCGCCCACAATTCATCGGCACCAGGGCCACCGTTATGTTCCGCCAACTCCCGTTTGAAAATTTCTTCTGCCGTCTGTTTAAAGGCCGCTTCGACCTTACTCCAATCTATAACTTCGATTTTAAATTGATCGTCCCTAAACTTCGGCAACTGCGCGGTGCCGAACATCGCGTCATCTTTGACCATCAGCGGCGGATTGACCTCGGTATAGCCGTGCGTGTCGGTGTGCAGGTCGAGCATGAACTGGCCGAGGGCGCGCTCCATGCGCGCCAACCCCTTCTGCAGCACGACAAACCGCGCGCCGGAGAGTTTGGCGGCGAGTTCGAAATCCATCATCCCGAGCCCGGCGCCGAGATCGAAATGCTCTTTCGGCTTGAACGCGTAGTCGCGCTTCTGGCCGAACTCCGATTTCAGTTTGTTGTCATGCTCATCCTTGCCGTCCGGCACATCGGCGGCCGGCAGGTTCGGAATCTGCGCCAGTTCTTTATCCAGCGCCTCGCCCAGCGACTTCGCCTCAGCGTCCAGCGCCGGCATCGTCTCCTTCAGCGCCGCCACTTCCGCCATCAGCGCCTGCGCCGTGGCGTCGTCCTTCTTCGCCTTGGCGGCGCCGATTTCCTTCGAGGCCGCGTTGCGGCGCGCCTGCGCCTGCTCCGACGCCAGGATCGCGGCGCGGCGCTTCTCGTCGAGCGCGATCAGCTTCTCCGCCAGCGGCTCCAGCCCGCGGCGGGCAAGGCCGGCGTCGAAGGCAGCGGCGTTTTCGCGAATCCATTTGATGTCGTGCATGGCGTGGCTTTTACAGTGTTGGCATGGCCGGGCATAGCCGTCCGAAGGACGGCGTCGCTTCGCTCCGC
>LNFM01002250.1_pt1 | contig 44694 bp, 39 predicted proteins | sample 596031 | NCBI WGS metagenome assembly LNFM01 (sample SAMN04254537, study PRJNA301005) | activated carbon metagenome | isolation source: dual media filters at the Ann Arbor, Michigan drinking water treatment plant | place: USA: Ann Arbor
TCTCCTAAGCCTCCCAGGAGGACCGGTCGCCTGACCCGGACCTCAACGCGCGATGGTTAGCACGCCACATGCCAACTTCTGCGGCGATCGCATTATGAATAGCTATCAATAATTTAGCCGAAGATCGCCTGTTTTTTGGCTGATTGATCCCGCCGCCATAGCCTAAAAAACAATCACAACGCCACAGAATTCATCATGTCCGCGACGCTCGGGCCGCAGTGCGGGGAACCGGCAGGCTTGTCGCAGAACCCTGTCCGGCCCCATATGGATGAACGAGAAAAGGGTTCTCATGTCCGGCTTTGAACTCCTCACCCGCGAACAGATGGCCCGCGCCGACCGCTTAGCCGTCGCCGCTGGCGTCCCCTCCCTGACGCTCATGGAAAACGCCGGCCGCGCAGTGGCCGACGCGGCGATGGCCATGATCAAGCCCGGCGCGCGCATCGCCGTCTTCTGCGGCCCCGGCAACAACGGCGGCGATGGCCTCGTCGCCGCCCGCCTCCTGAAACGCGCCAGCTACGATGTCCGCCTCCACCTTTTGGGCGACAAGTCCGCCCTCAGCGGTGACGCCGCCGAAATGGCCCGCTGGTGGGACGGACCCGTCCGCACGATGGAGCCGCACGCACTCGAGAGCATGCACCTCATCATCGATGCCCTGTTCGGCGCCGGCCTCACGCGGCCGCTCGACGGCCTTGCAGCGCAGATGGCGGCCGCGATGAACGAGAGCGGTCTTCCTATCCTCGCCGTCGATGTGCCGAGCGGCCTCGACGGTACCAGCGGGGCAGCAGGTGGCCCCGTCGTGCAGGCCACCCGCACAGTGACCTTCTTCCGCAAGAAGCTTGCCCATGTGCTGCTCCCCGGCCGCGCGCTGTGCGGTGACGTGATTGTCGCCGAGATCGGTATCCCCGCGTCCGTCCTCACCGGCGATCTGGGGCCTTCGACCTTCGAAAACGCGCCCCGACTCTGGCAGACGTCCTTGCCTCGCCCAAGCCGTACTGGGCACAAATACGCGCGCGGCCATGCGCTCGTCGTTTCGGGCCCGGCTTTCCATTCCGGCGCCGCCCGCCTCGCTGCTCGCGGCGCGCTCCGTGCAGGTGCCGGCCTTGTCACCATCGCAAGCCCACCCTCGGCCCTGCCCGAGAATGCTGCGCATCTGACCGCCATCATGCTCACACCCTGCGAAAGCCCGGCGGCACTGTCCCGCCTTCTCGAAGACACGCGCAAGAATGTCCTCCTGATCGGCCCCGGCGCTGGCGTCAGTAGCGACACCGCCGCGATGACTACTTCAGCGCTACGCTCCGGCGCCGCCGTTGTCCTCGACGCCGACGCGCTGACCTCTTTTGCCGAAACAAAACCGGACGACGACGGCCCAGTAGGCTTCGGCTTCACCGCCGCAAAGCACACTGCCGCACAGCGCCCCGCCTCCCTGTTTGAACTCATCCAGGAGAACCAAGCTCGCCCGGTCGTCCTCACCCCGCACGAGGGCGAGTTCGCGCGGCTCTTTCCCGATGCATCCGGCTCCAAACTCGACCGCGTGCGATCCGCGGCTGCTCAATCTGGCGCCATTGTCATCCTGAAAGGCGCCGACACGGTCATCGCCGCCCCAGATGGTCGCGCCGCCATCAACGCCAATGCCCCACCGTGGCTGGCAACCGCTGGCTCCGGTGATGTGCTTGCAGGCTTCGTTACCGGACTTCTAGTCCAAGGTATGCCAGCCTTTGAAGCCGCCTGCGCCGCCGTCTGGCTGCACGGCGAAGCCGCCACCTCTTTCGGCCCCGGCCTCATCGCCGAGGATCTGCCCGATGTGCTCCCCCGCGTCCTTGCAGCCCTCGCGTGAGCCTCACCCAACGGCCATCCACCGCCATATTGGCGACATACGGTTTGGCCCAGTATTGACCTGCGCCCCGGATCAGATCAAACCGATGGCGAGCATCGAGGGGGCCAACCCACAACTCGACAAAGGGCTGTCGTGGCAACCGAAATCCGCGCACGCGCAAATACGAAGTATGCGATGGCCTGTGTCCTGGCGCTGGTCGCTATGCCCGGAGCAGCAGTCCGCGTTAGCGCGCAAGACGTTACGAAGCCGACAGCCTCGTCCCTTGCCGACGCCGCTGCCGGCCATCTCGCGCGCGGCCAGACGTCGGAAGCGATCAACGCCTACTCTGCGGCATTGGCCGACAACACGCTCTCCAACGATCGTCGCGCCACCCTTCTGAACGATCGCGGTGTCGCTTACGCCCGGGCCGGTCAGGTCAAGCTCGCCGTCGAGGATTTCAACAACGCTGCCACACTCTTCCCCGAGTACGCAGCGATCTACAACAATCGCGGCAACCTGCTTGTCTCGCTTGGTCTCCTCAAGGAAGCAAAAAAAGACCTCGATCGCGCCATTCTCTTGGCCCCGGGATACACGTCCGCGTTCAACAATCGTGCAGGGCTCTATCTCAAGCTTGGCCAAACCGGCGACGCGCTCGCCGACTTCACCCGCGCCGTCCAATTGAGCCCGCAGACTCCGGCCCCCCTCACGGGGCGCGGCAGAGTTTATCTGTCGATGTTACGCCCCCATGCCGCCGCGCGCGATTTCACCCGCGCCGTGACCGCCGATAACCGCTTCGTCCAAGGCTATCTCGATCGCGCCAGTGCCAAATTGATGATCTCGAATTATCAGGAAGCCATCGAAGACGTTTCGCGTGCCGCCGCCTTCGACGTCAACAATCCTGAAATATACGTGTTGCGTGGCGAGGCCTATCTGGCACTCCGCGACATGCCCGCCGCCATCAAAGACTTCACGCAAGCACTCACCCTCGACCCCAAACACGTTGGCGCCTATCAAAGCCGCGGCCTCGCCCTGGCCCGTACGGAAGCCTACGACGACGCTTTCGCCGACTTAAACCGGGCCATTGAACTCGACCCCCGCTCCGCCCGCGCCTTCGCCTACCGCGCCTTTGTCTACAAACAAACCGGGCAGGTCGGCGTCGGCCAAAAAGACATCGAAACCGCCCTGACGCTCGATCCAAAAAGCGGCGATGTGCTGTGGGCCAAGGCTGAAATCGAAGAGGCCCAAGGCTTGGCTGATCAGGCCGTCGCCGACGCCAAATTGGCGCTGGCATGGCGTCCCGGTTCAAAAGACGCCATGGAACTCCTGCAACGTCTCGATCCCGGCGCCGGCGACGATCGTGTTGAGGTCGCCAATGCCGGGCTGATCGAGGGCTGGCGCCTCATGCGGCGCGGCGCGCAATTCGAAGCCGTCAACGACCTCCTCGTCCGCCTCGTCGTGCCAGTCGAAATGCTGAGCGAAGGCACGCCAAAGATTGTCAGCTGGGATATCCAACCAGCCCCCCATGACGGCTTCGGCATTCTGCGCTTTTCCGCCGGCCAACTGCAGACCTCGGCCGGCGCTCTCGATATGCAAATGGCGGCCCTTGTCGATCTGGCCGCCCAACGCGTGATCACCATTGTGCCGGACAAACAGTCGGCCAAAGATACAACCAAATCCACCGTCTGGACGTTCGAAGATCGGCGTATCACCATCGCGTCGATCGATGGCGTGACCGAGGAGCTTCCTCTGGAGGGCGTCTCGACAAACGTGAGCGCCTTGGCCGCTGGAGGCGCGTTGGGCGCAGCAGCCGGTGCCCGCCGGTTGTCGTCGGGCGCACCGACAGGCACCGCTTGGGCACCGTGGAACGAGCCCGTCGCCATGCCGAGGACAGCGGCCTCCTCCCAGCCAAGGCCCGCACGGACCGTCCAAAAAAAGAAGAAGCCAAAGAACATCTTTGAGCTTCTCTTCAACTGATCGGCCCCGAACTGGTATGTCATCTCTGTCTTGATCCGCCAGCCATCAATGCTGTGACCGCCCCGCCGTCCCCGCTGGAACCCAAAATGCCCGCGAGCTCCGTTATATTGTGGTTCCGAAACGATCTGCGCCTCGCCGACAATCGAGCGCTCGCCGCCGCCGTCGCATCCGGCGCGGCGATCGTTCCGGTTTACATTCACGATTCCGATGCCGCCGGCACATGGATGCCGGGTGCCGCCTCGCACTGGTGGCTGCACAACTCTCTTCTAGCCCTGGCTCGTTCCCTCAAAGACCGGGGTGCACCCCTCATTCTTCGCCATGGAAACACGGAGACTGTCTTGGCCGCGCTCGCCGCTGAAACCGGCGCAAGCGCAATCTACTTCTCCCGCGCCTATGAACCCTGGGCCAGCGCACAAGAAGATCGCCTGAAGGCGAAAGTCTCCGGTCAAATCGAATTGAAGCGCTACGCCGGCGCGATGCTCCGTGAACCGGAAGAAGTGCGCACAAAAGCGGGCGACCCTTTCAAAGTCTACACACCGTTCTGGCGAGCCCTCACCGCGTTGGGCGCGCCGTCCGCGCCGATCCCGGCGCCAAAATCGATCACACCGCCAACCAAAAAGCCAACGTCCGACCGTCTCGAAGATTGGAAGCTTCTTCCCACCAAACCCGACTGGGCCGGCGGGATGCGTGACATGTGGCAGCCGGGAGAGGAGGGCGCTCAAGCCCGCCTCGACGCATTCCTTAAATCGTCCCTCGCCGGATATGCCGAAACGCGCAACCTGCCCGCCGTCGACGGCACATCCCGCCTCTCGCCGCATCTGCACTTTGGTGAAATCTCGCCCCGTGTTTGCTGGCATCGCGCCACCGCCGCAAAGGAGAAAGGCAAAGCCGGCGACACAGCGCTCGAAACGTTCCTCAAAGAACTCGTGTGGCGCGAGTTTTCCTATCATCTCCTCGTCCATTGGCCCGACCTGCCCGAAAAGCCGTTCCGCCCGGAGTTCGCAGCCTTCCCTTGGAACGAAAACATGGCCAACCTGAAGGCCTGGCAGCGCGGTCAGACGGGCTATCCCATCGTCGACGCGGGCATGCGCCAACTCTGGCACACCGGCTGGATGCACAATCGCGTGCGCATGATCGTCGCGTCGTTCCTCATCAAACACCTGCTCATTCCCTGGCAAGCCGGCGAAGACTGGTTCTGGGATACGCTTGTCGATGCGGATCTCGCCTCCAATGCAGCCAGCTGGCAGTGGGTCGCGGGCTCCGGCGCTGACGCGGCCCCCTATTTCCGCATCTTCAATCCCATCACCCAAGGCGAAAAATTCGACACAGAGGCCGCCTACGTCCGCCACTGGGTACCCGAAATCGAAAAGCTGCCCGACGATGTCATTCACGCGCCGTGGACCGCGACCCCCAGCGTCCTCGCCAAGGCCGGCATCACACTCGGCGTGACGTATCCCGCCCCCATCGTCGACCACGCGCAAGCCCGCCAGCGGGCGCTCGATGGCTACGCCGCCATGCGCGCGTGACCAAAACCCGTGCGCGTATCTCAACATACGCGATGTGCCGGAAACGGCGCTATCGGATGCCGGCGGTAAGACTATGCTAACCAAGTCCGCCCCATAGTCCGCGCATCTGGCCGGACGTGATTTGGACGGTGTGGAAGCGTGCCCCGGGGAGTTGTATTCGTGCGTAGACGTTTTCTGATTGCCGCCGCTATTGCCGGCGTTGCCACCGTGATGTCATCACTGCCGGCATTTGCCGATGTCCGCATCCGCATCGACAAAAGCTCTCAGACAATGACCGTCAACGTCGATGGGTGGTCGCAATACCAATGGCGCGTTTCGACCGCCAAGCGCGGTTATCACACCCCCACCGGAAGCTGGCGTCCGACCCGTTTGGAACCATCGTGGTACTCGCGCAAATACGACAACGCGCCGATGCCAAATTCGATCTTCTTCACCGGCGGATACGCTATTCACGGCACCACCCACATTAGTCAGCTTGGGCGACCCGCATCGCGCGGTTGCATCCGGCTGCACCCCGCACATGCCCGCGAACTGTTCGCGCTTGTCCGTCAATACGGCATGAAGCGGACGCGCATCACCATCACGAATTAAGCTGCAGAACGTCTGCAAAGGGCATCATCTTTGGCCCGAACGGATTGAAGATCATTCCCGCTCCCCTAGTCATTGCGTAACCGGAGCCGATTCCCATGCGCCGTCTTACAGTTCTCACCGTGCTTGTCTGCCTCGCGATTGTGCCCGCCCCAACGATGGCCGAACCGGCGCCAACGCCCCAAGCTGTGGAAGCCACCGCGGCCCCTTCAGCCACCGAAACAGCTGCTCCCAGTGCATCCACCAGCGCACAACCCGCTGCCGAAACGCCAGCCAGCGTGTCGGCCACGACAGCTCCCGCCGATCCCGCGCCAGCAAAAGTGGCAGCAGCACCCGCTCCACCGCCGGAACCGACACTGCTCGTCAATATCAACCTGACGACGCAGCGTATGGTCGTCACCGAAGACGGCAAAGCCAAGTACACCTGGGCGGTTTCGTCCGGCGCCTATGGCTATCCGACGCCGGTTGGCACGTTCAATCCAACGTGGATGTCGAAGATGTGGTACTCCAAGCAGTACGACAACGCCCCGATGCCGCACGCCGTATTCTTCAAAAACGGCGCCGCGATCCATGCCACGAATTCGGTGCGCCTTCTCGGCACGCCAGCCTCTCATGGCTGCGTCCGTCTCTCACCGACGAATGCCTCCAAGTTCTATGCGATGGTCCAGCGGCACGGAAAGGCGCGTACCCAGATCACGGTCCACGGCCGCCCGAAATACACCGCTCCGCGCATTGCCAAGCAACGCCCTGCCGCACCGCGCACACGCTACGCGTATAGCTCAGGCTATAGCACCAGCTACCAGTCCTACGCCGCGCCCCGCTACGTCTTTCCCGGCGATGGCCCGCCCCGCTATTACATCCAAAGCAATAAGCAACGCGCCGCCGCATTGAGAAAGCGCCGCGCCGCCGCGCGCCAGTACTATTCCGAGTACTAAGATTAAGCCGTGGCCAGTAAAAAAAGCGGCGGATCCGATCCGCCGCTTTTTTTTGCGCGCCGACGATGAAACCGCAACTCAGAAGGGGTTCCAAGTCGGCTGGTCTGTAAACCGCAGGTAGCCGATGTTCGCCCCCAACCGCAGCCCGATGCCCGACCGGATCGGCGCCATGATCACGTCCCCGCCCTTGAGCAGCGTCATACCCACGCCTCCCACCAGATACGCCGAACCATCAACGCCGGTGAAGCTGCGATAGAGCTGCTCGGGGTCGCGCATACGGTAAACCAGAATGAGCGTTCGGCCGCCCTCCGCCCCCAGATCGTAACCGATCGATGGTCCATGCCAATGAATGGGCCGCGTTCCACCTTCGCGGAGATAGAGCGTCCCCTTCCCATAGCGAAGCCCCGCTAGAAAAGCCCCGCCACCCTCGGTGCCAAGGATGTACCCAGTCGGCCGCCCCGAATTCGCAAAAGCGTATTCGATGACGCTGGCGAGGTTGGTGGAGATGGCTCCAAAAAAGCCGCGGCTCGCGTCGCGGACTTCGTCGATCGTATAGCCGTCCTGCGTCGTCTCGAATGTAATCGGCGGCAGCGCGTTGTGTTCGCCGGCATCGGAACCGGGAGCGGCTGCGATTGAGGGTCCGGTACCCGGTGCTCCCGGCGGCGGCAAGACGGATTGCGATCTTGAATCCCAAACGCCGTCACGCTCCGACGGTGCAGGTTTCGCAGGCACCGCTGGTTTGCCCGGGTCTGCCTTTGCCACGACCGGCGGCAATGGGACCGCCTTAGGCTTCTGATCCGGCTTCTGCGGTGCGGGTTCGGCTTTCGCCACGGCCGGTGGCGGGGATGGCGGCGCCAAAGCCTCCGCCGTCTTGCCCGGCCCCATCTCGCGAGCCACCTTATCTTCCAAATAGGCAGCCTTGGCCTTCATGACCGCCAGGATCTCGATACTCGCCGCTTCGATGTCCGCCAGCCTACTGCAGTCATACGATCCATCGGCGCTAGCCCGCCCGAGTTGGTCCACCTTGCTCAAAAGTTCGTTCGCGCGCGTATCGAGTTCGCCAAGGCGTCCATCCTCAAGGTAGACCATAGCGCGCTCTTCGCGATCCTCGCCGCTCCAGCCTTTCTTTTCCGCGAGAGCCGTCAACCGCGCCCGCATCCTCGGCTGCGCTTCACCATTGTAGTTCCGCAGCGATGCACCGAATTTGTCGACGGCCTCCGCAAAGGTCTTTTCCGTGCACCCCGTCGTCTTGACGTCATCCGCCAGAAGCGCGCCGGCGCCGCCGAGCCCAACAAGGGCCAGCGCGAGTAAGACAGTTTGCAATATTCGAATCATGCCAGTCCTCAGCCGGTTACGACGACCAGTGGAGACGGCGACAAAACGGCATCAGCGTGGCGAAAAGCTCTGAATGTGCTCATTCGTTCGGAACGGTCTTGATGATGCTGGACGTGGGGCGGTCCGCAGCCGCTCCGGGTAATCCTTTCACGTCCTTCTCGATCAGCGCGTCGAATTCCGCAATCGTCGCCGCCGGAGCCTTGGGTCTGACATGGACGATTTTGTATCCCCCAGCCTTCAACGCATCGAGCAGCGCCGGCATCGCCTTGGCGGTCACCGGTTGGATATCGTGCAACAGAAGGATGCCCTTACCCTTCTTGTCCAACTTGGCCATGGTATCTTTCACCATCTGCTCGGCGTTGCGAAATTTGAAGTCGAAACTATCGACGTCCATCGAGAACGCCGCGATGTTGCGCGACGCAAGATGTTCCAGCGCTTCCGGACTGTCTTGCAAGAAGGGAAACCGGAAGAACGGCGCGATCGGCACGCCCGCAGCGCGCTTCACCGCACTCAGCCCCTTCTCGATCTCCTCGATCGCCTCTTGCTTGGATTTCTTCTTGCGAATGCTGGCGTGCGTCATCGTATGCGAGCCAACCGTATGCCCCCGCTTGATCACATCACGCAAGATTTCCGGCATGCCGAGCGCCATCTTGCCGATTGAGAAAAATGTCGCCTTCGTGCAATGGGTTTGCAGCGCATCCAAGATCGCTTTCGTGGTGCCCACCTGCGGGCCGTCGTCAAAGGTCAGGACGATTTCCTTGTCTTGGAGAAAGTCGTAGGCCTTGTACTGCTCGAAGCCGAAACCCGGGCCACCCGTGGTATCGATTTCCACCGTCCTCGCGACGCCGAGCGCATTTGGGTTAGCGCAGACGGCCTTTGCAGCGGCCGGAGGCACAACGGGAGACGGCGTTTTGCTCGGCTGCGTTTGCGCCACGGACGGCCCGCATGCAAAAAGCCAGATGACGGCACTGACGGTCGAACGGCGCATCGGTTTCACCTCCAAATTGACGCTCAATCATATCACGCAGCCGTGCGTCCGGAAGTCAGCTGCCCACAGGTTCGCTGCCAACAAGGCCACCTCTCCCACCGCAATCGCGGCGTTCCGTCACCCTGCTGCACTTGATCCTGATCATCGCCAGTGCCTTCAACTGCTCCTAAAAATGGCCGTCAAACGGCAGGCGCCGGTCTGGTCGAAAAGTCGGGCGCCACCGGCCCTAATTGCCCAGCTGAGTTGACATCGCCGACTGTCAGATATTTTATACAACGAGGGTGGGCTTCGGCTCAGACCTGCAACGGCCGGAGCGGATTGGATCATGCTGGACGACGCCATGCTTCCAGAACCTGCATTGGCAGCCGGAACCGAGCGTCCGCTCGCGCCCGGACTGCGCCGCGAACGGGTTCTGTCGATAACCCACTACACCGACAAGCTATTTTCCTTCCGCACCACCCGCGCCCCGTCTATGCGCTTCCAGAGCGGCCAATTCGTCATGATTGGCCTGGAAACCGACGGCCGCCCCCTGTTGCGCGCCTACTCCATCACAAGCGCCGTCTACGACGACCACCTGGAGTTCTTCTCCATCAAGGTCCCGGGTGGCCCCCTGACCTCTCGCCTCCAGAACATCACGGTCGGCGATAGCATCGTCGTGAACGGCAAGCCGACAGGCACACTTGTGATGTCCAACCTGAAACCCGGTAAGCGTCTCTGGCTGTTCGCGACCGGCACGGGGTTTGCGCCTTTCGCAAGTATTTTGCGTGATCCCGAAACCTACGATACCTTCGAAACGATTATCGCCGTCGAAGGCTGCCGCGACGTTGCCGAACTCCAATTCGCAACCAACGTCGTAACCGATGTACGCCAGCACGAATACTTGGGGGAAGCAGCCACAGGCAAACTGCTATACTACGCCACGGTAACGCGCGAGCCCTACCACCACCAGGGCCGCATCCCCGATCTCATCGCGTCCAACGCGATGACGACCGATCTCGGTATCGCGCCTTTCGGTGCGCCGGACGATCGCGTCATGATGTGTGGTAACCCGCACATGCTCTCTGAACTGAAAGCGCTGTTTCAGACCCGCGGCCTTAACGAAGGCTCCAGCGGTGAACCGGGCGAGTTCGTGATCGAAAAAGCGTTCGTGGAGAAGTAGTCCCGAAAAGGAGAGCCCAGCCTTCACGGCTGAGCGCTCGCTGTCGTATGCCTATTTGCCGACGCCGGGGTGGTCCTTCATGGCCTTCCCGGTGAGGCTCTTGTCGTCCGGCTTTGCCGTCGGATTTGCGGTCGTACCGCCACCTGAAACGCCCGGTGCATCCTTCATCGCCTTTTCGGCAAGTCCGCCGGTCTCAGGCTTCGCCGTTGGATTTGCGGTCGTGCCACTGCCCGTCACGCCGGGGGTGTCTTCCATAGCTTTTTCGGTCAGATCGCCGCCAGCAAACGCAAACGTCGTCGTTGCAGCAAGCAACATGGCTGCAAGTGTGGAAACTTTCATGGTCGTTCTCCAGTTGAGATGTTTTGGTTGAATGAGAGGGACGGTTCGAACTGTCGAATGGAATTACGCCCCAAACCCCTGGAGGTTTCAAAATAAACGAAAACGCCGGACCAATAGGCCCGGCGCTCTACGATCAGTCCTGACTATTAATTACTTTAAACTCGGGAAATTGAATTCCGCACCCTTACGAATGCCCGTGGGCCAGCGCGCCGTCACGGTCTTGATCCGCGTATAGAAGCGCACCCCTTCCGGCCCATAAATGGCGTGATCGCCAAACATGGACCGCTTCCAACCGCCGAACGAGTGATACGCCACCGGCACCGGAAGCGGCACGTTAATGCCCACCATGCCCACTTCGATCTTGTCGGCAAACGCGCGCGCCGCATCACCATCGCGCGTGAAAATCGCCGTTCCGTTCCCGTACTCGTGATCATTGATCAGCTTGGCTGCTTCGTCGAACGACCCCGCGCGCACCACCGACAGCACCGGTCCAAAGATCTCTTGTCTATAAATCGTCATCTCCGGCGTCACGCGATCAAACAGCGACCCGCCCAGAAAATATCCATTCTCGTAGCCCTGCAGAACAAGCCCACGCCCATCCACCACAAGTTCAGCGCCTTCCTTCACACCTTGATCGATCAATCCCGTAATCTTGCGCTTGGCATCCGCCGTGACGACCGGCCCCATCTCTGCATCCGGATCCGTTGCCGGCCCGATCTTCAACGCCCGCACCTTCGGCGCCATCGCCTCGACCAGCTTGTTCGCCGTCGCCTCACCCACCGGCACAACAACAGAAATTGCCATGCAGCGCTCGCCCGCTGACCCGTAGCCTGCCCCCATCAGCGCATCCACCGCCTGACCGATATCCGCATCCGGCATCACGATCATGTGGTTCTTCGCGCCACCAAGCGCCTGCACACGCTTGGCCCTAGCCGTACCGCGCGCATAGATGTATTCAGCAATCGGTGTCGACCCGACAAAGCTGACAGCGGCGATACCCGGGTGATCGAGGATCGCGTCCACCGCTTCCTTATCGCCATGCACCACGTTGAACACGCCTTTCGGTAGCCCAGCTTCCTGCAAGAGCTCCCAGATCAGCAACGTGGACGACGGATCGCGCTCCGACGGCTTCAGGATGAAAGTGTTCCCGCACGCAATGGCGACCGGAAACATCCACATCGGCACCATCACCGGAAAGTTGAACGGCGTAATGCCCGCCACGACTCCCAATGGCTGCCGGTCCGACCAACTGTCGATATCCGGCCCCACGTTCCGGCTGAATTCGCCCTTCAATAGATGCGGAATCCCACACGCAAAATCGACCACGTCAATTCCGCGCTGCAACTCGCCGAGCGCGTCGGGATGCGTCTTGCCATGCTCGCGCGAAATCGCCCGCGCAATATCGTCGGCCCGCTTCTCCAGAAGCTCCTTATATTTGAACAGCACCTTGGCCCGCTTCATAGGCGGCAGCGCACCCCATGCTGGCGCCGCAGCCTTCGCGACAGCAACTGCCGCATCGACCTCGGCCTTCGACGACAGCGGCAGGTTGGCGATCTGCTCCCCCGTCGCCGGATTGTAGACCGCTGAGAAACGCGTCGACCCCGACGTGACCTTGATCCCGTCGATGGCATTCTGGATCGTAAGCATGGAAAAGAGCCTCGGTTTACGGCGTGGTCTTGAGCACGTCCGTCAGGATGTCGAACAACTGATCGATCTCGGACTTGGTGATGATGAGCGGCGGCGAGAGCGCCATGATATCGCCCGTGGTCCGCACCAACAGCCCCTTCTCGAACGCCGCAACGAAGCGGTCATAGGCCCGCTTGGTCGGCTGCTCCGGCAGTGGCGCAAACTCGATGGCGCCAATCAAACCGATGTTGCGAATATCAATCACATGCGGCATCTCGCGAAGCCCATGCAGGCGCTCTTCCCAATAGCCAGCGAGCCCCGCCGCCCGCGTCAGCAAGCCCTCGTCGGCATAGGTGTCGAGCGTGCCGATCGCTGCCGCGCACGCAATCGGATGTCCGGAGTAGGTATAGCCGTGGAAGAAATCGATCATCCAATCGGGCCCCGACTGGAATGCGCCGTGAACCTTGTCATTCACGAACACCGCACCCATCGGGATCGTCCCGTTGGTGACGCCCTTGGCCGTCGTGATGATGTCGGGTTTGATGCCGAAATAATCCGATCCGAACGCCGTCCCCATGCGCCCAAACGCCGTGATCACCTCATCCGCAATGAGCAGGATGTCATGCTTCCGGCAGATGGCCTCGAGCCGTTTAAGATACCCCCTCGGCGGAACGAGCACGCCCGTCGAGCACGCCACCGGTTCCACGATCACAGCGGCAATCGTAGAGGCATCATGCAGCGCCACAAGGCGTTCCAGATCATCGGCCAGTTCCGCCCCGTGCTCCGGCTCGCCCTTAGAGAAAGCATTGCGAGACAAATCATGCGTGTGCCGCAAATGATCGACGCCCGCGACGAGGGCTCCAAAAAACTTACGGTTGTTGACCATGCCGCCAACTGCCATGCCGCCAAAATTGACGCCGTGATACCCGCGCTCCCGCCCAATCAGCCGCACCTTCGTGGCGTTCCCCTTGGCGCGATGATAGGCCAGCGCCATTTTCAAGGCCGTCTCGACCGACTCCGATCCAGAGTTCGTAAAGAACACATGGTTGAAACCTTCGGGTGCCACGTTGACGAGCCGTGAGGCAGCTTCGAATGCCTTCACATGCCCCATCTGAAACGTGCCGGCGAAATCGAGCGTCTCGGCCTGCTCCTTAATCGCCGCCACAATCTTTGGTCGGCAGTGCCCCGCATTCACGCACCAAAGTCCCGATGTGCCGTCGATCACCCGCCGCCCCTCGGGCGTGAAGTAATGCGACCCCTCCGCCTTGGCAAAAAGCCGCGGCGCCGACTTGAACTGCCGGTTCGCCGTAAACGGCATCCAGAACGCTTCGAGATCGTTGGTCTTGAGCTGTAGGTTCATGTGTCAATCCCCGGGAGGCGCGGCCTCCCCAACGTCGTGAAACTACGATGCCTGCGTCACGGCTTCGGTTAGCGCGGCCTCGAAAACATCCATACCTTCGCGCACCAGCGCATCGCTGGCCGTCAACGGCGACAGAAAACGGATGACATTGCCGTAAGTCCCGCACGACAGCAGGATCAGACCCCGCGCATTGGCCGCCTTTAACAGCGCCTGCGTCAACTGTGGTGCCGGCTCATGCGTTTTCTGATCCTTGACAAGCTCCACCGCGCACATGGCACCGAGCCCGCGCACATCGCCGATACAATTCAAATTCGAGCGATTGCTGAGTTCATGGCACCGGTCCATCATGACCTTCCCGATGGCCACGGCGCGCTCGCACAGCTTCTCGTCTTCGATGATATCGAGGACCGCATGTGCCGCAGCGCAAGCGACCGGATTGCCGGCATACGTCCCGCCGAGCCCGCCCGGCCCCGATGCATCCATCACATCCGCACGCCCCGTGATCGCAGCCAGTGGCAGGCCACCCGCCAGACCCTTCGCCAGTGTCACGACATCGGCCTTGACGCCTGCATGTTCCATCGCAAACATTTTGCCGGTCCGCGCGAAGCCCGACTGAATCTCATCGGCAATAAGCACGATCCCGTGCTCATCGCAGATCGCTCGCAACGCCCGCAGAAACTCGGGCGGCGCGATATTGAACCCGCCCTCACCCTGCACCGGCTCAATGATGATGCCCGCGATGCTGGACGGATCAGCCGTGTGCTTGAACAGGCTCTTCAGACTGTAGAGGGCTTGCTCAACGGAGACGCAATGATAGGCGTTCGGAAACTCCACCTGATAGATATCGGCAGGGAAGGGGCCGAAGCCCTTCTTGTACGGCACGACTTTACCGGTCAACGCCATACCCATCATCGTGCGGCCATGGAATCCGGCTGTGAACGAGATGATGCCAGGACGCCCGGTATGAACGCGCGCGACCTTCACCGCGTTCTCCACCGCTTCCGCACCGGTCGAAATCAGCATCGTCTTCGCCGGCCCTTCCACGGGCGCAATTGCGTTCAACCGCTCGGCAAGACGAACATACGATTCATACGGCGTCACCTGGAAGCAGACATGGCTGAAGGCCTTCATCTGCTCTTCAACGGCTTTCAAAATGCGCGGATGCTGATGCCCCGTATTGGTCACTGCGATCCCGGCCGCGAAATCGATATAGCGCCGGCCGTCTTCGCTCCAGATCTCGGAGTTGAGTGCCCGCGCGGCATAGATCGACGTCGCATGCCCGATACCGCGCGGGACGGCGGCGCTGCGGCGTTCGTGAAGCTCGGCGGAAGTGGCCATGGGTAGAATGCTCCTCAGGAAAAGGCCTGGATGCCCGTTTGTGCTCGCCCCAGGATCAAGGCGTGAATATCGGCTGTGCCCTCGTAAGTATTGACCGCCTCGAGGTTCAGCATGTGGCGAATGACGGGGTATTCGTCCGAAATGCCGTTGCCGCCCAGCATGTCGCGTGCCGAGCGCGCGATCTCGAGCGCCTTCAGGCAGCTGTTACGCTTGATCAGCGAAATCGCTTCCGGCGCTAGTCGATCCTCATCCTTCAAGCGCCCGGCCTGCAGGCACGCACCGAACGCCAGCGCGATCTCGGTCTGCATGTTGGCGAGCTTCATCTGAATGAGCTGGTTGGCTGCCAACGGCCGCCCGAACTGCGACCGGTCGAGCACATACTGCCGCGCCGTCCGCCAGCAAGCCTCCGCCGCGCCGATCGCACCCCACGCGATTCCAAACCGCGCATTGTTGAGGCACCCAAACGGACCTTTAAGCCCGGCCACGTTCGGCAGCAGATTGGCCTCGGGCACGAACACGCCCTCCAGCACGATCTCGCCCGTGATCGACGCCCGCAGCGACATCTTGCTCTCGATCGTCGGCGTGGAAAATCCAGCCATCCCGCGCTCGACAATAAACCCGCGGATCGCCCCGTCATCCGTCTTCGCCCATACGACCGCAATGTCCGAGATCGGCGAATTCGTAATCCACGTCTTCGCGCCATCAAGGCGGTACCCGCCCGATTCCCGGCGCGCCCGTGTCACCATCCCGCTCGGATCAGATCCATGATCGGGCTCCGTCAGCCCAAAGCAACCGATCATCTCGCCCGTCGCCAGAACCGGCAAGAACCGCCGCCGCTGCTCCTCCGTGCCGTAGGCCAAGATCGGATACATCACGAGGCTCGACTGCACGCTCATCGCCGAGCGATAGCCGCTGTCCACCGCCTCGATCTCGCGCGCGATGAGCCCATAAGACACAGCGCCCACGCCGGCACCGCCGTAGGCTTCAGGGATCGTCGGCCCGAGAAAACCCATGGCGCCCAGATCGCGCATGATCGACCGGTCAAAACCCTCGGTGCGGAAATCCTTGACCACACGCGGCGCGAGCTTATCTGCGGCAAACTTCGCCGCCGCGTCGCTCAGCATCCGCTCATCGTCGCTCAGCATCGCTGCATAGCCCAACGGATCGGCCCAATCGAATGCCGCCCGTGCCGCGCTCTCGCCGCCCGCCACGACGTCCATCTCTGCCGCCATCTGAGCCACCACCGTCATCGCCTCACATCCCGCCCAGACAGATGAACTTGGTCTCGAGGTATTCGTCCAAGCCCTCGGCCGCGCCCTCGCGCCCAAGACCTGATTCCTTCACGCCGCCGAACGGCACCACTTCATTCGAGAAAATACCTTCGTTGACGCCCACCATGCCCGCTTCCAGCTTCTCCGCGGCTGTCCACGCCCGATGAATGTTTTGGCTGAACAGATAAGCCGCCAAACCGAACGGCGTACTATTCGCAAGCGCAATTGCCTCGTCGTCCGTGTCAAACTTGATCAACGCGGCTACAGGACCGAAAATTTCCTGGCTCACGATGTCCATGTCCGCTGTGACGCCCGTCAACACAGTCGGCTTATAAAACAGTGACCCGGCAGCATCCTTCGCGCCGCCCGTCTTCACCGTGCCGCCCTTCTGCACGGCATCCGCCATCAGGCTCTCGACCTTGGCAATCGCCTCTGCATTGATCAGCGGCCCGAGATTGACGCCGGTGCTGGCACCCGGCCCTACCACAAGCTTTTCCGCCGCCGCCGCCAGCGCTGAAGCAAACCGGTCGTAGATCCCCGCCTGCACGAGTATCCGATTGGCACAGACGCACGTCTGCCCAGCGTTGCGATATTTCGAGGCCATCGCGCCCGCCACTGCCTGCTCGAGATTGGCGTCATCGAAGATGATCAGCGGCGCATTCCCGCCCAGTTCCAGCGTCAGCTTCTTCACCGTATCCGCGCACTGCCGATAGAGAATTTTGCCAACTTCGGTCGAGCCCGTGAATGTCAGCTTGCGCACCCGGCCATCGGCGCACAACACTTGGCCCACGCCGCGAGCATCCTGCGTCGTCACGACGTTCACCACGCCCGCTGGCACGCCCGCCTTCTCCGCCAGCTTCGCCAGCGCCAACGCGCACAGCGGCGTATCCTCCGCCGGCTTGACGATGATCGTGCATCCAGCCGCCAGGGCAGGCGCCACCTTCCGCGTGATCATCGCAATCGGGAAATTCCACGGCGTGATCGCTGCCACGACACCGATCGGCTGCTTGATCGTGATGTAGCGCTTGGTCGATGCCGTCGTCGGGATCGTCCGCCCGTAGGCGCGCTTGCCCTCTTCCGCAAACCACTCGACGAACGACGCGCCATAAGCGACCTCGCCCCGCGATTCCGCCAGCGGCTTGCCCTGCTCCGCCGTCATCAATTGAGCAAGCGCCTCCGATTCTCCCAAGATCAGTTCATACCAGCGCCGCAGCACCGCCGCGCGCTCCTTCGCGGTCTTCGCCGACCATGCCGGCAGCGCCGCACTCGCCGCATCGATGGCGCGGCGTGCATCCTCAGCCGTGAGGTTCGGCACGCTGGCAATGTCCCGTCCCGTTGCCGGATTGATAACGGCAAACCGGTCCTTCGACGTGACCCACGCGCCACCGATATAGGCGGAAGTGGGAAATTCGTCAGGGGTCATGTCCATGGGGTCCGCTCTCCGTCAGCGCAGTGTGATCGAGATGGATTTCAGGTCGGCGTATTTGTGCAAAGCGTGCATCGAGCGGTCGCGCCCGAATCCCGACTGCTTGAACCCGCCGAACGGCATGGTGATGTCGCACGCATCCCAGCCGTTGACCCACACGAGGCCAGCCTTGAGCTCGCGCGCGGTCCGATGAGCAAGCGTCACGTCGCGCGTCCACAGACCGGCAGCGAGCCCGTAGACCGTGCCGTTCGCGATTTTGATTGCCTCTTCCGCCGTCTTGAACCGCGTCACCGCCAGCACCGGCCCAAACACCTCTTCTCGGGCGAGCGTATGCGACGGCTGAACGGCATCGAACACGGTCGGCTCGACGAAATAACCGCCGCTCTCCTCACGCACGCGCTTGCCGCCAAGACGCAGCGTGTTGCCTTCGCTGTTGGCCGTCCCGATGTAGCGCAGCGCCGTCTTCATCTGCTGTTCGCTCACCATCGAACCGAACGTCGTCGCCGGATTGAGCGGATCGCCGGGAATGATCTTCTTTGCCACCTTCAACAGCTTATCGACGAACTCATCCGCGATGTCCTCTTGCACAAGAAGACGCGACGCTGCCGTGCAGACCTCGCCCTGATTAAAGAACACGCCCCACGCTGCGCTTACCGCCGCTGCATTCAGATCCGGGCAATCCGCAAACACGATCTGCGGAGACTTGCCGCCCAGTTCGAGCGACACCCGCTTCAGGTTCGATTGCCCCGAATACTGCATCAGCAGTTTGCCCACGGGGCCCGACCCCGTGAATGCGATCATGTCGACATCCATATGCAAGGCAAGCGCCTTGCCGGCCGTCGCGCCAAATCCCGGAACAATATTGAGCACGCCCGCTGGCAACCCAGCTTCAAGTGCCAATTCGCCCATCTTCAACGCCGTCAATGGCGACTGCTCGGCTGGCTTTAACACGATGGAATTGCCCATCGCCAACGCCGGACCCACCTTCCACATCGCCATCAGGAGCGGGAAGTTCCACGGCACGATCACGCCGATCACGCCCAGCGGTTCATGCACGGCAAATGAGATGCGGTCGGTCGTCTCCGGCCCCACCTCGCCATAAACTTTGTCGAGTGCTTCAGCGTAGTAGCGCAGCGTCTTGATGGCGCCAGGAATGTCGACCGACAGCGAATCCTTGATGGGCTTGCCGACGTCGAGGCTCTCCAAAAGCGCCAGCTGTTCCGCATCGCGCTCCATCAGCTCCGCGAACTTGAACAGGATCTTCTTCTTTTGGCGATAGTGCATCCGCCGCCAGGTGCCCTCCTCGAACGCCCGCCGCGCGGCTGTCACCGCCAGATCGATGTCGGCCGCATCCGCCTCCGCAACCTGATTGATAACGCCGCCGTTGCGCGGACTGTTGTTGGCAAACGTCTTCCCCGACAGCGCCGGCACAACCTTGCCGTCGATCACAGCGTGTCCCGGGATCGCGATGCTGCCAGCCAGCGTCTCAAAGTGGGCGAGCGAGGTCATGTCAACTCTTTCTCACGCAACGCGTGCGTACCACTGATGATCGAGCGCCGTCACGACGCGCTCAAAGTCACGCCGCTCCGTGTCTTTCATCTCCGAATACGTTTTCTGGAAAATCGCCCCGAACGTCTCCGTCGCAGCGCTCGACTCCCGGAACTGCGCAATCGCGTTGATCCATGCGGTCGGAACCTTCGGCGCGTTCGATCCGTCGCAATTGCCTTCTGCCGCCGGCCCCGGATCCAGCTTGTTCGCGATGCCATGGTGAATGCCGCCAAGAACCGCTGCGAGCACGAGATAGGGGTTGGCATCCGCCCCCGCGATTCTGTGCTCAACGCGCGTGGCATTGGCTGAGGAATTGAGAACGCGCAGCGATGCCGTGCGATTGTTGAAGCCCCAATGCGCCGCCATCGGCACATACGACTTCGGTTGATAGCGCCGGTAAGCATTCGCCGACTGCGCCCAAATCGCCATGAAGTCGCCCATCGTCTCGCGAAGCCCGCCAAGGGCATTGCGAAACAGCGGCGAGATCGGATCGCCGGCAAACACGTTCCGGCCGTCCTTGTCCAGAAGCGAAACGTGAATGTGCATGCCCGAACCCGACCAGTCATGGTGGGGCTTCGCCATAAACGTCGCGTCCATCTTGTGTGCCCGGGCAGCTGCTTTCACGGCACGCTTCAAAAGCAAACCGTCCAGCGCTGCCCCCGCTGCATCCTTCTTGTGCTTCAAGTTGATCTCAAATTGCCCCGGACCCGCCTCCTGCAAAACGGCATCGACCGGCAATCCCTGTGCCTCGGCGATTTTGTAGATGTCGTCGATGAACGGCCCGACGCAGTCGAGTTCCTCAAATTGATAGAGCTGCTGCCAGTCTGGGTTATCGACGAGACCGCACGGCGTCTTGAGTTCGAATACGCCGTTGCTCGACGCAGCACTGACGTAGAACTCCAATTCAACGGCCGTCACAGGATGAAAACCCATTTTGCCGAGCGCCGCGGTCTGCCGCTGCAAGATCCGCCGGGGATCGAGGCCGCCGTCGTCCTCCACCGGCACCATCACGGCCTGCGCGTGCGTCGTGCCCTCAACGGCGACCGGCGCCAGCGTGTCCGCGAGCACCCGGAATTGTAGATCCGGATCGCCCGTTTCCCACAGCCGCCCCGTCTCCTCGACGCACGACCCGCGCATATCCATGATGTAGCAAGTCGAAGGCACCATGAAGCCCTTGTCCGCGAAGCCCAGCAGATCGCGCGAGCGGATGCGCTTGCCACGCGCAATACCGTTCAGATCGTGCATAAACACGTCGATCCACTGTACGGTCGGATACTTGGCGAGAAAATCCTTCGCCTGTTCAGTCGTCAGATACGTCTCAGTCATGACAGCTTGGCTCCTGCTGCGCGGCCAAACCGGCGGAACAGCTTCACGGATACGGGGTTTTCTAGGGCGCGCCACTCGGGGTGCCACTGCACGCCGAGACAGAACGGGTGATTATCGGGACCGCGAACAGCCTCAACGAGACCGTCCTCGGCAAAAGCTTCCGCCGTCAGAGGCGGCGCCAAGTCCTTGAGGCCCTGGCCATGCAGTGAGTTGACCAGAATTTCGTCCTGGCCGACCCATTCGCGCAATTGTCCAGTCAAGTTCAGCGAATGGACCGGACCCCACCGCTCTTCCAACGAAACCTCTTTGCGCTCGCGATGGTCACGCTTGCCATCCTGCGCATGAACCGCCTGATGCAGCGTGCCGCCGAGTGCCACGTTGAGTTCCTGAAACCCCCGGCAAATCGCCATCATGGGGATCTGCCGCTCGACCGCAGTGCGGATCAGCGGCAGCGTCACCGCATCGCGCGCCGGATCGAGGCTATCCGGCAGCACCGGGTCCTCTTCACCGTAGTGCGCCGGCGCGATATTTGACGGGCTGCCTGAAAACAAGATGCCGTCCGCCACATCGAGCACTGCGCCGATGTCGACAAGAGCAGCATCAAGAGGAATCAACAGTGGCTGGCATTCCGCCACCATGGCCACGGCGGCGGAATACTTGCGGCTGACGGCATCGAAGGTATAGCCCTCGATGGTCTTTGTGCAGCAGGGGATCACCACGATCGGACGGCTCATGCAGCCAGCTCTCCAGCAACGTCGTTGAGCGTAAGGTCGAGCACTTTCGCGATAATGCCTTCCGCTTCGGCAAAGTGCTCCTCCGTGAAGATCAATGGGGGAGCGGTGACCATCGTGTCGCCGATGGCGCGCATCACGAAGCCTTCGCGCGAGAAGTGGTTGCGGCACATCGTGCCCACGCGGCCGGGATCGTTAAACCGGCGCCGCGTCCGCTTGTCGGCGACGAGTTCGATCGCCCCCAGCATACCGATGGAGCGCACTTCGCCGACAAGGGGGTGATCGCTGAATTTGCCAAGCATCCGCGCCATCGCTGGTCCAGTGACCTCGTTGACCTTCTCCACAAGCCGTTCGCGCTGCATTATTTCAATGTTTTTAAGCGCCACGGCGCACGCAACCGGATGCCCGGCATACGTGTAGCCGTGATAGAACTCGTCATCGTGCTCGGCGAACGCATTGGCGACGCGGTCGCCGACGAGCAGACCCGAGAGCGGGATGTATCCCGACGTTGCAGCCTTCGCGAACGTCACGAGATCGGGCTTGGTGCCGTAATAGTCGGCGGCAAACCATTTGCCCGTACGCCCGAAGCCGGTGATGACTTCATCGTGCAGCAATAGAATGCCGTACTTATCAACGATCTTCTGAATAGCTGGCCAATAGGTCGAAGGCGCAATCTTCAATCCGCCTGCGCCCATTACAGGTTCGCCAACGAAGGCGGCAACGTTCTCCGGACCAACGGCCCGAATTTCATCTTCGACCGCCTGCGCCGCGCGCAGCCCGAATTCTTCTGGTGTCTCACCCTGTTCCGAATTCCCGTACCAGTAGGGTTCCATCACATGCCGGAAGCCTTCGTAGGCGGGATAGAGCTGCGAATGCATCAACGACATGCCGCCCATTGAGGCCGCCGTGATTGTGGAGCCGTGATAGGCGTTGCGCCGGCTGATGATCACGCGCCGCTTCGGCTCGCCCTTGATCACCCAGTAATGCCGGATCATGCGTACGGCGGTGTCGTTCGATTCCGAACCTGACGAGCCGTAGAAAATTTGTTTGATGCCGGCCGGCGCGATCTCGGAGAGCTTTTCCGATAGCTCCACCACGCGAGGATGCGTTGTCTGGAAAAACGTGTTGTAGTAGGGCAATTCCAGCATTTGATCGTAGGCGGCCTTGGCCAATTCCTCACGTCCATAGCCGATGTTCGTCGTCCACAACCCCGACATGCCGTCCAGCACGCGCTTACCTTCGCTATCGATGAAGTGCGCGCCTTCCCCGCCCACGATTACGCGCGCGCCAGCGGCCCTCAGCGATTTGTGGTTCGAAAATGGATGCAAATGATGCTTCGCATCCAGCTCCTGCATCCGAGCCGTAGAGTATTTGTTGGACATGTGAGTTTCGTCTCCAGCTAAGGCACGATCCCCCGTGGGATCTCTCTTCAGTGAGGCTGGAGATCTCCCGGGGGCGTAAAGCCAACACGCGCGCAAAGCCGCAGAAGCTCGGTCTTCTGCGTGCCGCGGTTATAAATATTGGCGATGGCCGATGGGCGGTGCGTGCGCGTCATAACGGTCTCGCTCCTCCCTGCTTGCAGCGCTCCATGCGCGCACGGCCTTGCCCATGTCGCGCAATCAGAACAGTCCATTTCCGCACCGTCAACCGATGCGCTGGTTCTGCCCGAAGGGCTTTACAAAGCCGTCGCGATGGATCACACGTTATGATCTACGCCGTAGAAGTGTCAAGACCAATCCCGTGCGAAAACCCAAACAACGCTCCCGCACCCCCCGAGGCCTGGATCGCTCCGCGATCCTTGAGGCAGCCTTCGCGTTGATCGACGAGGCCGGCGAGGACGGCTTTTCTGTGCGCAAGGTGGGCGCGGCCATGGGCATCGACCCCATGACTGTCCTCCATCACTTCCGCTCGAAAGAGGAATTGCTCCGCCAGATCGCCGATCGGGCACTGGGCTCCATCGAACTGCCCTCACCGTCCGGCAAATGGCAGACAGACCTCATGAACGTCGCCGTGGCCTATCGCGAATTGGCAAAACGCCATCCGCGGCTGTTTCATCTCCACTTCCGCTTTCATGCCACCGGCATGGCCGACCACATCTCCAGCGAAATCGTCTATCGCGCCCTGCTCGATGCCAGCCTGCCGGCGGAGCGTGCAGCCGGTCTCGGACTGGCGTTCTATGCCTTTGTGCTGGGGTTCGCCCTGGCCGAAATCGAAGGCCTGCTAAAGCCGCTCGACGGCACCGAAGAGCAGGAGATGGCGGAACTGGACGCGGGAACGTTTCCGGCGACCGCAACACTGCTGCCCGCCTTCCGCTCTCTCGATAGCGATCGCGCCTTCGACGATGCCGTCGGCGCCTTCATTGTTGGAATTGCAGCAGGAGCACCGGCCAGAAACGGCCGCGCCTCTTAATTCTCGTCGTCGAAGACATACCCAGCACCGCGAACCGTGCGAATGGGATCCGTTTCCATGCCCCGCACGATCGCCTTCCGCAAACGGCCGACATGAACGTCCACCGTCCGCTCGTCGACTTCGGCATCCCGTCCCCATGTGCCGTCGAGAAGCTGCGAACGGCTGAGGACACGCCCCGTGTTCTCCATGAACTGTTCGAGCAACCGATACTCGGTCGGCCCGACATTGACCTCACGCCCGAAGCGCGTCACCCGATGCGCCACCCGATCAAGCTTGATGCCATTGCCTTCCAGCACGTCCGCGATCCGATCGGGCGCCGCACGGCGTAACAGCGCTTTCACACGCGCCACGAGTTCGGAAACCGAGAACGGTTTGACGACGTAGTCGTCGGCACCGGTCTGCAGTCCGCGGATCTTGTCGCCCTCCTCTCCGCGCGCCGTGAGCATGATCACTGGCACAGCCTTGGTCTCTGGGCGCGCGCGGATCTGCCGGCAGATTTCGATGCCCGCTAGGCCCGGCAGCATCCAATCGAGAATAATGAGGTCCGGCCGCTCCTCCTGCATCACCATCATGGCATCAGTGCCGGACGCGGTATGCACCACGCTGTAGCCCTCAGCCTGGAGGTTATAGGACAGAAGCGTGACGATGGACTCCTCGTCTTCGACGATCAGAACCTTAGCCGGCATGAACTTTTCTTCTCATTTTTGCGCCTTAGCGGTGGGGAACTGACATGAGTGTGGAGCTGGTGAGATCCCCTTTCGGCCGCTCGCCTTCTGGCAGCGATCCGCGCGTCATGTACGTGACGGTCTCGGCAATGTTCGTCGTGTGATCGCCGATCCGCTCCAAGTTCTTGGCAACGAACAGTAGATGCGTACACAAGCCGATATTGCGCGGATCTTCCATCATGTACGTGAGCAGCTCACGGAACACGGAATTGTAAACGGCATCGAGATTTTCATCTTGCCGCCAGACCTGCATCGCCCGTTCTGCGTTGCGCGCGACGTAGGCATCGAGCACGTCCTTGAGCTGGCGCGACGCCAGATCCGTCATATGCTGCAACCCTGTCAGCAACCCCTTGGGATGCGTCTCGCCCGAAATCGCCTGCGCCCTCTTGGCGACATTTTTGGCGAGATCCCCGACACGCTCCAGCTCACCCGCAACCTTGAGCACGGAAATCACCTGCCGCAGATCGTTCGCAAGAGGCTGGCGGCGCGCGATCATCAAGATCACCTGCTCTTCCAACTCTCGGTGCAGCAGATCGATGGTCGCGTCGCTGGCAACCGTCGCCCTGGCCCGTGCCGGATTATGGCTCGCCAACGAGTCGAAGGCTTCCCCCACGAGCTGCTCGGCAAGTCCGCCCATTTGGCTGATCTTGTCGTCCAGACCGGTGAGTTCCTGTTCGTAAGACTTGACGATATGTTCTGACATGGCGGCTTCCTTCCCCGGACGGGGAACAAGGTGCAAATTGGAATCGAAACGCGACTAGCCGAAGCGGCCGGTGATGTAGTCCTGCGTCCGCTTGTCGACTGGATTGGTAAAGATGTCGCTGGTGCTGCCAGTCTCCACCAGAATTCCCAAATGGAAAAATGCGGTGCGTTGCGAAACACGCGCGGCCTGCTGCATCGAGTGCGTCACGATGATCATCGTGAAGTTCTTGCGCAGCTCTTCCATCAATTCTTCAATGCGCGCAGTGGCGATCGGATCGAGCGCCGAGCACGGCTCATCCATAAGGATGATTTCAGGATTGATCGCGATTGTCCGCGCGATGCACAGCCGCTGCTGTTGCCCGCCGGAAAGCCCCGTACCGCTGTCGCTCAGGCGATCTTTCACTTCTTCCCACAAGCTCGCTTTGCGCAGGCTCTGCTCGACGATCTGATCGAGTTCGGCCTTGGATCGCGACAGCCCGTGAATACGCGGGCCATAAGCGACGTTGTCATAGACCGATTTCGGAAACGGATTGGGCTTCTGAAAAACCATGCCAACGCGGGCACGCAGCTGCACGGGATCGAGTGCGGGATCATAGATATCCTTGCCATCGATCTGAATGAGCCCCTCGACCCGGCACGAGTCCACCGTGTCGTTCATCCGGTTAATGCAACGCAGAAACGTCGACTTGCCGCAACCGGACGGACCGATGAACGCGGTGACCGACTTTTCTGGAATTTCAACGGACACGTTCGTCAGAGCTTGTTTGGCCCCGTAAAAAACGTTGACGTTCTTCGCCGCCACCTTGGTGGGCGCCGAGAGCGTGGCATGAGTTGGCGCTTGTGTGGTCATCATCACGAGGGGGTCTGGTCGCATGTCCATGGGATATCTCTATGTTCCTATAACGGCTACCAGCGGCGTTCAAACTTCTTTCTGAGCCAGATGGCGAGGCCGTTCATAACGAACAGAACAGCCAGAAGTACCATAATGGCGGCAGCAGTCTTCATCTTGAAGGCCGGTTCGGGAAGGTCCGACCAGAGGAAGATCTGGACGGGAAGAACGGTCGCAGACTGGGTCAGGGTTGACGGCACGTCGACGATGAACGCGACCATGCCGATCATCAGCAGCGGAGCGGTTTCGCCGAGCGCATGCGCCATGCCGATAATGGTGCCTGTCATGATGCCCGGCATAGCCAGAGGCAACACGTGATGGAACACAGCCTGCTGCTTTGACGCACCCACGCCGAGCGCCGCCTCTCGGATCGACGGCGGAACGGACTTCAAAGCAGCCCGGGACGCGATAATAATGGTCGGCAGCACCAAGAGCGCCAGCACGAGGCCACCCACAAGCGGCGCTGAGCGTGGCATTCCGAAGAAGTTCAGAAACACGGCAAGCCCCAGCAGACCGAACACGATCGAGGGAACCGCTGCCAGGTTGTTGATGTTGATCTCGATGAGTTCGGTGATCCAGTTCTTTGGTGCAAATTCCTCGAGATAAATTGCAGCAAGAACCCCGATGGGCAAGCACAGACCGATCGTCACGAGTAGTGTCAGGATCGAACCGACGAGCGCACCCTGAATGCCGGCGAGCTCGGCCTCTCGGCTATCTCCACGCGTGAAGAATGCAAAGTTGAATTGGCTCTCGACGAGTCCCTTGGCCTTCAATTCTTCCAAAAACGTCACGCCAAGATCGTTGAGATTGCGATTGGACTCAGGGGTCTCATAGACCCTGATACCCCAGGTCCCAGGAGCTGCATCATCGGTCGATTTCAGCGGGAGAATAACCTCGCCCTTGACCGAGGTCGGGGACATTTCCTTGATCTTAACGATCCCGCCGTTAATGGCGACAAGCCGGCTCGCTGTCTTTGAATCGAGTGTCTCCGAGGTAGCGGCAGCATCGTAACGGCGGCGCAGCTCCACAGCCTCCTTCACAAGAGAATCGAGACTTTCCGGGGTAGCGCCTCGCTCCTTGCGGAGGGCGACCGTCTCATCGATACTGGCAGCCAACGCCTTTAACTCAGCCTTCACCACGGCTATGTCGTCGGCAAAGTCATTGGCACCGACGAGAATTGTGATCTCGCCTGTCTTAGCAGATGGCGTTGCGATGCCGCGCGTCTCGCTGAGAACCAGGAGCTTCGTACCTGAGTCCTTGAGAAACAAATCCGCCTCATCCGCCAGCAACAGCGGCACCTTGATGCGCTGGCCAACCAATGACGGGTTCGCGATAACCTGCTCGCGAAGCGCGTCACCCGCGCCCGAGCTTAACAGGCTGTTCAATTCCTTTTTCATCTGCCGCCCTTCGACGCCAGGAACAGCCTCTGCAAGCGCGGCACGCGCAACGGCCGTGTAGTCGCCCGCCCGCAACGTTGCCGCATCACCCTTGCCCTGGGGGTCGATTTTCGCAGCGTCCACCAACACCTCTGTCACCAGATAATGCTGGAAAAAGCCTGGAATACCCCGCGAAAATATGCTCGCGAGAAGCGCGATCAAGAAGGTCGCCGCGATGCAAAGCGCGATGATGCCATAAGACTTGAACCGCGCTTCAGACCGATAACGGCCACGTAAACGAGCTTTGGCTGCTGGTGTGTCGAACTCGACGCGGCGCAATGGAGCCGAAACGCCGCCCGCTGTGATATCAGTCATATTGCTCCCGATATTTTTGGACGACCTTCAGCGCGATAAAGTTGAGCACCAAGGTCACGAAGAACAGAACGAAGCCGAGTGCGAAGGCCGCCAGCGTCTTGGCGCTGTCGAACTCCTGGTCACCGACGAGGATGGTCTTGATCTGCACCGTGATGGTCGTCACGGCATCAAGTGGATTGAACGTGAGGTTGGCAGCAAGCCCGGCAGCCATGACGACGATCATGGTTTCACCGATCGCACGGCTGATGGCCAACATGAATGCAGAGACGATGCCGGGAAGTGCTGCCGGAAGAATGACCTGCCGGATAGTCTCGGACTTCGTCGCGCCCATCGCGTAGGCTCCATCGCGCAGCGACTGTGGCACCGCGTTGATGACGTCATCAGACAGCGAAGAGATGAAGGGAATGATCATCATGCCCATCACCAAACCCGCAGCGAGCGCGCTCTCGGAGGCGACGTTTAAACCGAAGGCCTCGCCCCAACCGCGAACGTACGGTGCAACCGTAAGCGCAGCAAAGAAGCCCAGAACCACGGTCGGGATGCCAGCCAGGATTTCCAAGATCGGCTTGGCGACGGCACGTACGCTAGGAGAAGCATACTCAGCCAGATAGATCGCCGAAAAGAGCCCCAATGGTCCGGCCACCAAGATGGCGATCACCGTGATCAAGAGTGTGCCGACAAGAAGCGGCAGGAAGCCGTAAGCCGTGTTAATCTCGCCCTGGTCGGCGCGCATGGCGGCCTGAGGGTTCCAATCAGTACCAAACAAGAACTCACCGACGGTGGGCTTGCCCTTGATCGCGGGATCAAAGAAAAACCGGTAGGTTTCGCCGACGACCGAGAAGACAATGCCGATGGTTGTCAAAACGGCAATGGTGGCGCAGATCCACAGTAGGACATAGACCATCTTCTCGAAACTATTGCGCGCACGAAAGTTCATCGAAATGCGGCTTAAACCCCACGACAGTCCAGCAAGCCCGATGAACACGCCCGAGGCCAAAGTGATCCACTGCGCTGAAAAAAGTGTTGACGAATAACTCGCAGCGGCACTCTGAATTTCGGCGCTGGCCGATCCCACGGGACCACCGCGCACGATGTTGACCACTTCGCGAAGCGCGGCCCCCTGCCGGAGAATGTCAGATTGGATGTCGTTGGGCAGCGCCGAGACGGCGCTATGTGTCGCGAGGTATCCGGCGATCTGACTGCCGATCAGGAACGTGAGGAGGGCCGGAATGAAAGCGAGCGAGGCAGTGTACAACCCGTGATAAGAGGGCAAAGAATGCATCCCGGCATAATCGCCGCCCGCGATGGATTGCGCCCGCCCCCGGGCGAGAGCAAAGCCCGCCAGCATGAGTGCGACAACCACCAGCGCGTACCAACCAGCCATAGCCAGCAATCCTTCATCTTACGTTCGAAGCGTGAGCGATCGTTCTTCTAACAAATCTAGTCGCGGATCGTAGGCGAGTTGTGGCCGCGCGGAGAGAACCGCGCGGCCACACATCTAGAGTGAGTTACTTCAGTTCGTCGGCTTTGAGGGTCATGCCGTCGTTGGCAGCCTTGGCCGACTTTTCGAACGCGTCCTTCGGCAAAGCCACGAGGCCTTTTTCCGTCAGGTAGCCTTCGGCGCCCAAAGCCTTCTCCGACGTGTACTCGGCAATGAACTTGTCGAGTCCAGGGATCACGCCAATGTGCGCCTTCTTGAAATAGACGAACAGCGGACGGGCGCCCTTGTACTTGCCGCCCGAGATGTTTTCGAATGTCGGCTCAGCGCCTTCGATCGACACGCCCACGAGCTTGTCAGCATTTTCTTCGAGGAAGGAGAATCCGAAGATACCGAAGGCGTTCTTGTTGCCTGCGAGTTTCTGAACGATCACGTTGTCGTTTTCTCCAGCTTCGACGTAAGCGCCGTCCTTGCGCATCGACTTCCAGACCTTTTCGAAGTCTTTGGTCTTAGCTTCTTCATCCTTCTTCTTCATGTCCTTAAGGGTGTCGAAGCCTTCAGCGCCCTTTTCCATGAACAGTTCGTGGAACGAGTCGCGCGTACCCGAGGTCGGCGGCGGGCCCAGAACTTCGATCTTAATGTTAGGCAGAGACGGATCGATGTCGGACCAGTTCTTGTAAGGGTTGTCGACGAGTTCACCCTTGTCGTTGGGGACCTTCTCGGCGAGCGCCTGGAAGACCTGCTTGCGCGTCAGCGCGATTTTGGCTCCCTCTTTCGAGTGTGCGAGCGTCAAACCATCGTAACCGACCATCAATTCAATGATGTCTTTGACGCCGTTCTTGTCGCAGAGTTCGAATTCGCTTTTCTTGATGCGGCGCGATGCGTTCGTCGCATCAGCTTTGTCGACGCCGACGCCTTCGCAGAAGATCTTCATGCCGCCGCCCGTGCCGGTCGACTCGACGACCGGCGTCTTGCCGCCCGAAGATTTACCGAACTGCTCAGCGACAGCCGTCGTGAACGGATAAACAGTAGAAGATCCGACGACGCGGATCTGGTCACGGGCTTCGGCGGCGGTCGTCAGTGCGAGACCGCTCACGATCGAAACCGCGAGGAGGGTAGCCTTATTCATCGGGGAAAACTCCTGTTGCCCTGCACGGAGGCGGCGTCCCGCTGGTCCGAACGATTGCGCGCGGCGACAGCATTAACGGGTGGGCGCAAACCTTTTGTGACAGTCCAAAATATTGAAATAATTGTGCAAAATACCGCAGGCGGTCGTGTCGGCGTCCATTAAACCGTCGCCAACTCTAAGACCACTGTGAATCGCGACCCGCGATCCACCTCGGACGCGATCTCCAAAGCGCCGCGATGGCGGTTCAGAATGTGCTTCACGATCGCCAACCCCAGGCCCGTGCCGCCCTGTTCCCGGCTCCGCGCGGTATCGACCCGGTAAAATCGCTCCGTCAATCGGGGCAAGTGTTCCGGGGCAATCCCCGGGCCATCGTCCGACACGGTGATCTCCAGCAACCCGCGCTTGGCAGCTCCGCGTGGCCGTTCACGCAGCGAAACATCGACGGCCCCACCCGTCCGCCCATATTTGATCGCGTTGTGGATCAGGTTCTGCATCACCTGCTCAAGTTCATCACGGTCGCCGCGTACCATGGCTGCATCCGACGGTGGCGCGAACCTGAGGCCGATATTGGCCTGCTGCGCCAGCGGCTCCAGACCGCGAATGACCTGCGCGATGAGATCGTTCATGTCGACGGGACCTTCCGGCCGCAAATGCGCGCGCATTTCGATGCGGCTGAGTGACAGGAGATCGTCGAGGATGCGGTTCATCCGTTGCGCTTGCGTCGCCATAATCCCGAGAAAGCGCGTCCGCGCCGCCTCGTCGTTGCGCGCCGGCCCAAGCAGCGTTTCAATAAATCCCTTGATCGAGGCGAGCGGCGTGCGCAGCTCATGGCTCGCATTGGCAATGAAGTCGGCGCGCAATTGCGCCAGTCTTTCCTGCTCGCTCGTATCGCGAAACTGCAACAGCAAGCGGGGCCCAGAGAGGGGCGTGGATGTGACGATAAAGCGGCGCCCCTGCAACATCCGCTCGGTAAATTCGACTGTCTCGCTGCGTCCTTCGGCAAAGCTGCGGTCGATCGACACCATCAAGTCGGGATTGCGCGTCGCAAGCCCAACCGGTGCGCCCGTAGAAATGGACGGAAAAAGATCGGTCGCGTGGCGATTGAAAACCGCAATCTTTCTTTCGGCATCCAGAACGATCGCGGCAATATCGAGCGCATGAACGATCTCGGAAAGATCCGATGCCGTTGGGCCCGCCGCGCCCCCGTCCGTCCCCTCCGAACGGCCCGGTGGCATGGCCCCCGTCGGTCGCCATCCAAAGACACCGGCAGCGATGACGAGCGCGGCCGTGCCGTCCGCGCCCGCAAATGCGCTGGCCCCGAATACGACGGCAGCCGCGAGCAGGACGCCGCCGCCAGCAGTCAAACTCGAACGATTGAAAATGATAACGGAATGGCCGGTCATGGCCGCTCTATAATCCGATCGGGCCAGCCCCGCTACCCTTCTACGACGTTTAAGCTTTCCTCGCGCACGTATTCACGCCGATCAGCGAGTAGGCCGGGCAATAGCCAATAAGCCCCGTTAGCAGCGGCACCGCGCCGATCAACGCCCACGGCGTTTGCGGTCCGACGAAGTACAGGCTGAGAATGGCCGCGCCGGCGACGATCCGGAGCAGGCGGTCGAATTTACCTTCGTTGCAGGGCATGATGGTCTCCTTCAAGTTGATGAAGAAAACTTAAGGCCGCGCACCGTGCCGCGTCTGTGATCATGTCACGGTCAGCTGCGACCTACCGGGCGTTGATAAGCTGCCGCAGTGCCGCCGCATCGACAATCGTCAACTCGCCCCGCGCTGTCGCCACCCAGCCCCGCCGTTGAAATTCGGTCAACTGCCGGCTGATCACTTCCCGCGCGGTACCAAGCTCAGATGCCAGCTGCTGGTGCGTCATCGCCACGCGATCGTTGTCGCCCGCCAGATCGAGAAGACGTTGCGCCAAGCGAATATCGATCCGCGAGAACGCGACCTCCTCGATCAGCTTAAAAAGATTCGTCATGCGGCTCGATAGCGCGGCGAACACAAACCGCCGGAACTCGGCCGACTTCGAGATCGCCTCATCGAAAGCTGCCCTCGGCAGCACGACGGCTTCGATGGGCGTCTCGGCCACGCCTTCGGCTTGATAGACCTCATCGCCAATCAGGCACGCCGTGGTCATCGCACAACTTTCCCCCGCCGCCACGCGGTACAGCACGATCTCCCGTCCCGCCTCCGAGAGCTGATGCACCCGCACGGTACCCTTGATCAGCAGCAGATAATTCTGCGGCGGCTGCCCCGGTCCGAACACGATCGCCCCGGCCGGCAACGACACCACCCGCCCAGCCCGCTCGACGATCGAAAGCGAGGGTTCGGGAAGCTTTTTCAGCTCAGGGAAAAGATCGGTCCAGGTCATGGCGCTCAACTGTGAAGGGTTTCAGCAGGCTGGCGCCGGCTGCATCAGATCACATTATGTGACCCGTCGCAGAACGGTTCGTCGTCCGTCGATTTGCAGCCGCAGAGATTGAACGTTCCACTCCCCGGCGCTTCGAACGCCAGCGGATCGATACCGGTATCCTTGTGGGCTCCGTCACAAAAGGGTTGCTTCTTCGACCGGCCGCACCGGCAATAGAAATACGTCTTCCCCTCGACCAGTTCGACTTGGTAAGGCCCCTTCTGTGCGACGATTGGATCTTCGGCCATAGTATCCCCCTCGTGGTGCGGTGGGGCCAGTGGGCCGACCACACGCTCAACCTGTGAAGATCTGTGGCGTAGCCGCTCCCGCGCGGCGAGACAAGCGGATCGGCCAAGCCTGACCGAAATCAGGCGCGCACCACCCCCGTCAGCCAATCAGAAGGGGCGCCCGCTCGATTGTCCGCACGCCCGCATCGTCTTCCCAAAGAAAGACAAGCTCACCTGGGCCCGGCACCCGCATGTAAAAGGCAACGAATGGATTTGACGAAATCCCAGGGCCGAACTCGGCTCTAAAGACCGTCACGTTGCCGAACGTCACCAACAGCGATTTGACAATATCGCGCGGGATGATTTGACCACCGGCATCTTTCCGGTTGCCCGTTTCCATCACATGGTTGATGAGCGCGCGCACCTCGATGACGTCGCCCACGGCCGTCTTCTCAGGCAGCTTGATCCGCGTCTTGCTGGCCATCGCGCCCTCACTCGTTCCCGCAGCCGCCGATGGTCACTTCGATCTTACGAATGCTGACCAGAAGTTGTCCCCCCGACAATTCAGCGACCGCCACGACATCCTGCGTTTTCGCCAGCCTCATGCGACCGGAAACCATAGCCTTACCCGTCGCCGGAGTCAGATGGAACGCGGCCACCGCCGCCTGCGGGTTCGATGTCGAGAGAAGATGCAGCGTGCGAACGTAGTCGGTGTCGGTCATTGGGCTCTCGACCGCGATCGTGTAGGGCACCACGTTCCCGTTCTCCGCCAAATCCGGCAACGTCAACGTCAACGTCAACGGCTCGCCGATGGCGGGCTCCGCATCGCCAAGAATGGCGTTGAGAGCGTCATCGAATTCCCGTGAGTGAGTGAGACCATCCGAAACCGGTATTCGCGACGATGATACGGTTGGGGGGGGCTCCGGAGCGGCAGGAACAGCCTCCGTCACGGCCGACAACGCCGGCCGTGACGCCAGCAGCGCGATCAGCGCGCCAGCAGCGCTCCCGCCAAGAACGACGTCGCGGCGGCTCAATATCTTGACGTGGCGCGCAAGCTCCACGAGGGGGGCACGATCGGAGGACATCTCTTACTGTCATATCACAAGCCAGACCGGGCTTTCCATGCTGGCTGCGCATTTGCAGCATTACGTCTCAGTTAGGTTGCCAGCTGCCGCTTCTCAGCCGCCGCCGGCACTGCTACGGTTATCACTGAATAATCTCGAAAAACCGGAGCAAACCGTGCGTGCTGTGATCGTGATGCTGATTGGCTTGGCCGCCATCGGCGGTCTGGGGACGGGGCCTAGCAGTTTTGCGGCGGACCCGCCCGCCTCGCCGCACCCCGTCACGATCGCCCGGGCCCAAACGGCCACCCTCATTATGGTCGACGATCCGGCGTGCCACTACTGCCGACGCTGGCTCAAGGAGGTCGGCGGCGGCTATCACCGCACGGCCGAAGGCCGCGCAGCGCCCCTCAAACGGCTCGGCCGCGACTCGAAGGCTCTGGCAGCTTTTGCCCCCGTCATCTACACGCCGACCTTCATTCTCGCCCAGAATGGCCGCGAATTGGGCCGCATCACGGGCTATCCTGGCCAACTTTATTTCTGGGAAGAACTGTCCCAGATGATGTCGTCTGCCGGTATCAGTACGAAGGGATAAGGGGCATGGGCCGCACGTTGACGCGCCGGCAGTTTGGCGCCGGCCTCGCCATCGCAGCGAGCGGACTTCTGGCGCGCCCCGCGATCACACGCGGCGCCGCCAAGGTCGTCGTCATCGGCGGCGGTGCCGGTGGTGCGACCGTTGCCGGATCGCTCAAAACCCTCTCCCCCACCATCGACGTGACGCTCATCGAATCGCAAACCAACTATACGAGCTGCTTCTTCTCAAACGCATACATCGGCGGCCTCTACGACTTTGCCGATCTGACGCACAGCTACGGCGGCATCCTTGCCCTCGGCATCACCATCGCAAACGACCGCGCCGAGGCCATCGATACCGTCAAGAAAACCGTCACGCTGGCCAACAAGAAGGTCCTGGACTACGACCGCCTTGTCGTCGCCCCTGGCATCGATTTCAAAGGGTCGGCCATCGAAGGCTATTCCAACGACGCCGCCAAAATTATGCCCCACGCCTGGCGCGGCGGCGATCAACTGCAAATTCTGCGTCGCCGCATCGAGGCCATGGACGATGGTGGCACCGTCGTGATCGCCGCGCCCGCGCTTCCCTATCGCTGTCCCCCGGGTCCCTACGAGCGTGCCTGTGTCATTGCCCATTACCTGAAAACAAAGAAGCCCAAGTCCAAGCTGATCATCCTCGACGCCAAGATGACCTTCACCAAGCAGGCCGCCTTCCAGGAGGCCTTCGATCAGTATTACAAGGACATTGTCGAACTCAACCTCTCCAACGACATCGACGACTTCACCGTCACGCGCATCGACCCCGTGACCGGCGAAGTCGAAACCAAAGCCGGCCTCACCATCACCGCCGCTGTTGCCAACATCATCCCGCCCCAGACCGCCGGTGCCATCGCACTCAGCGCAGGTCTCGCCGATCCCGGTTGGTGCCCCGTCGATCCCAACAGCTTCGCATCCACCAAAGCCCCGCACATCTACGTGCTGGGCGACAGCGCCATGGCCAACGAGATGCCCAAGTCCGCATTCTCAGCCCACAGCCAGGGCCTTGGTGTCGCCGCCCACCTCGCAGCTGAGATCGAAGCTCGTCCCTCCGCTCCCGGCCGCTATCGCAACACCTGTTGGTCGATCGTTGCCCCGAACGACGCCATCAAGATCGGCGCCGACTACGCACCCGGACCCTTGCCCGGTGGAAAGCCCGGCCTCGTTCCAGCCAACGCCTTCGTGTCCAAACCCGGCGAAAGCGCCGCTGAACGCAAAGCGACCTACGACGAAGCTTTTGCCTGGTACCCGACGCTGACCGGCCAGATTTTCAAGACCACGTCCCGCTAATGACCATCGAGCGCCGAATTTCGGCGCGGCCCCACCCTCTGCCCACAGCAAATCGCAGCCAATAGCGAAATGGATGCACAACTCGGGGCCACCAAGGTTGTTTTTGAGCGCAGCCGTGGCTAGTTAAGTCTTTGTGATGACATCGCCCGCCATGCTTTCTGTGGCGGCAGCCCGACGGGCCGGGGTTCAGTTGCGTTAATCCCTGGCGGGCACTGCCACGGCTCTGAAAAGGGCAGGGAAGGGGCCCATGTGCGCCCCGTGGGAGACCAACGTATGTCGACGATTGCTTTCCTCGTTCTGGTGATTGGCGCCGTCACGGCACTCGGAATGCTGCAAGCGCGCATGTCCATCTGGGCCATCGCGCTGGGGGCGCTGCTCTTCGTCTGGCAAGCGGGCCTGTTGACGGGCGAGCCTACGTTTCCGCTCGCCAGCATTTGGTCGCTCCTGGCCTGGATCCCCATCGGCATTCTGGCAGCACTTTCGGTTCCCGAGGTGCGCCGCCAATTCTTCGTCCGTCCCGCATTCGATATCTTGAAAAAAACTCTGCCCAAAGTCTCCGACACCGAGCAGCAAGCGCTCGATGCGGGCACCGTTGGCTTCGATGCCGAGTTGTTCTCCGGCACGCCCGATTGGACGAAGCTCCGCGCCATTCCGCCGGTTACTCTCACGCCAGAAGAACAGGCCTTCCTCGACGGCCCCACCGACGAACTTTGCCGCCTGATCGACGATTGGCAAATTCGCCACGCCGCGCGCGAGATCCCCGAAACCATTTGGGCCTTTGTCAAGAAGCACGGCTTCCTCGGCATGTTGATTTCGAAAGAGCACGGGGGTCTCGGCTTTTCCGCCCAAGCCCAATCGCTGATCCTCGGTAAGATCGCCTCGCGCTCGCCCGATGTCGTCACCATCGTCATGGTGCCAAATTCGCTCGGTCCCGGCGAATTGATCGAGAAGTACGGCACCGACGACCAGAAGCACCACTATCTCCCGCGTCTGGCGCGCGGTGACGAAGTTCCCTGCTTTTCGCTCACCGGCCCCACGTCCGGTTCCGACGCCGCCACCATGCGCGACATCGGCACCGTCGTGAAAGGCCAGCACGGCGGCCGCGAAACGCTGGGTGTCCGCCTGTCGTGGGACAAGCGCTACATCACGCTCGGCCCCAACGCGACACTGGTCGGCCTCGCCTTCCGCTTGTTCGATCCAGAGAACCTTCTCGGCAAGGGCGAGGATGTCGGCATCACGGTTGCGATGATCCCGGCCAACCATCCCGGCGTGAATATCGGCCGCCGCCATTTGCCCTCAGGCGCCGCTTTCCCGAACGGCCCCAACTGGGGCAACGACGTCTTCATTCCGATGGAGTGGATCATCGGCGGTGAGAAGATGGCCGGCCAAGGCTGGCGCATGCTCATGGAGTGCCTCGCCGCCGGCCGCGCGATTTCGCTGCCCTCGTCCGCCGCAGCCGGCGCCAAGGCGATGCTGCGCGTCACGTCGGCCTATGCCCGCATCCGCCGCCAGTTCGGCCTACCCATCGGCCGCATGGAAGGCATCGAAGAACCACTCGCCCGCATCGTCGAGACGGCCTACGTCAACGAAGCCGCACGCGGCGTCACCGCATCCATGGTTTCGCGCGGCGAAAAGCCGTCCGTCATTTCCGCTCTCATGAAATACCAAACGACGGAACGTCTTCGCCGCTCGGTCAACGACGCCATGGATATCCACGGCGGCCGGGCCATTTGCGACGGGCCGACGAACTATCTCCAGTCGGCTTATGAGATGGTCCCCGTCGGCATTACCGTCGAAGGCGCAAACATCCTGACCCGCACGCTGATTACGTTTGCTCAAGGTGCGCTGCGGTCACACCCCTATCTCATTCGCGAAATCCAGGCCGCGCAAAACCCCGACACTGCGAAAGGCTTCGATGATTTCGAGGATCTATTCCTCAGCCACATCGGGCACGCGGTCACCAACATGGCCGGCGCGTTCTTCCACAACGTCACCTTCGGATATCTCGCACCCGCGCCCTCCGCCGTGCCGGAATTGAAGGCCCATTACCGCCAGCTCTCCCGCGCGGCCCGCAACTTCGCCGTCGTGTCTGATATGACCATCGCCGTCCTCGGCGGCGGCCTCAAAACCAAGCAGAAGATCTGCGGCCGCCTCGCCGACGCGCTGTCCGAACTCTATTTCGCCTCCGCCGTCCTGAAGCGCTTCGAGGACGATGGCCGTCCCGCCGCCGACCGGCCCATCGTCGATTTCGCCGTCGCCAACGGCCTCGCCCGCTTCGACGAAGCCCTCCACGGCGTGGTGCTGAATTTTCCCGTCGCGCCCGTGCGCTGGAAACTGCGTGCGATTGTGTTTCCCTTTGGTCGCCATTATTCGCCGGCGTCCGACAAGCTCGGCGGCACCGTCGCCAGCCTCGTCCTGAAACCCGGCGAAGTCCGCGACCGGCTCACGCGCCACATCTTCATTTCCAAGGATGCGGCCGACCCCACAGGCGTGCTTGAAGTCACGCTGGAAAAAGTCGTCGCCGCCGAAGAGGCCGAGAAGAAACTGGAAAAGGCCATCCGCTCAGGCACCGTGCGCCGCTATCACGGCATCGACTGGATCGGCGACGCTGTCACCCAGAATGTCCTCACGGCCCAGGAAGCAACCCTCCTGCGCGAGGTCGAGACCCTCGTTGCCCGCGTCATCGCCGTCGACCATTTCGATCCCGCCGAACTGCGCCCCAACTATATGCAGCCCGGCCACAACGCCCGCGCCGCCGATCAACCGGCAGCCGCGGCCGAATAAACTCGTTTCTTGTAAAGGCACCCCGCATGGCACTCGATCCCGCCTCGTTGAAAGACTGGCGCTACACCGTCGACCGCGAAAGCATCGCCTGGGCGACGTTCGACCGCGAAGGGTCAAGCGCCAACGCGCTGGGCCGTCGTGCCCTCGAAGAATTGGGCGCCATCGTCGAGGAAGCCGAGAGCGCCGCCCGCAGCGGAGCCATCAAGGGCCTCGTCATCATCTCCGGCAAACCGAAAGGCTTCATCGTCGGTGCCGACATCAACGAGTTTGAAACGCTGCATTCAGAAGCCGAAGTCATCGCCGAAGTGAGCATGGTCAATGCCCTGTTCGATCGTATCGAGAAGCTGTCCGTGCCCGTCGTCGCTGCCGTGCACGGCGTCTGCGTTGGCGGCGGCCTCGAACTGATCCTCGCCTGCCACTACCGCATCGCCACCCGCGATTCCTCGACCAAGATCGGCTTCCCCGAAGTCAAACTCGGGATTTTCCCGGGCTTCAACGGCACCGCGCGGTCCATCCGCCAAGCCGGCCCCATGTCCGCCATGAGCATCATGCTCTCAGGCAGTTTCATCTCCGCCTCCGCCGCCAAGGGCATGAACCTCGTCGACGAACTCGTCGCTGGCCCCGACACCCTCCATTGGGCCGCCCGCAAGGCCGTCCTCCAGAAACGCAAATCCAAGCCCGCCGGTTTCGCCAAAGCCGCACTTGGCAAATGGCCGGCCCGCCTCGCACTCGCCAGAAAAATGCGCACCGAAGTCGCCAAGAAGGCCCGTGAGGATCACTACCCCGCCCCCTACCGCCTCATCGACCTCTTCGAAAAACACGGCGGTGATCTGGATGCGATGAAGCGCGCCGAGCCGATGGGCTTCGGCCCCATGCTGATGTCACCGCAATCAAAGAGCCTGCGCCGCGTCTTCAAGCTCTCCGAAGCACTGAAAGCCCAAGCGCCCAAAAAGCTGCAATGGAAGCCGACGCACGTTCACGTCATCGGCGCGGGCACCATGGGGGCCGACATCGCAGGCGTCTGCGTCGCAGCCGGCATGGAAGTGACCCTGCAAGATATTTCTCCCGATCAGATTGAAAAGGGCATCAAAGCCCAGGGCAAGCTGATCTCGAAAAAGTTCAAGACGAAGGCCACCCGCGACGCAGCCAAGGCCCGCCTGATCGCTGACCCGGATGGCAAAGGCATCGCCCGCGCCGACGTCATCATCGAAGCCATCGTCGAAAAACTCGACATCAAGCAGAAACTCTTCGCCGACCTCGAAACCAAAGCGAAGCCCGGCGCGGTGCTCGCCACCAACACCTCATCCCTGAAACTCGCCGACATCTCCCAGCCGATGCAAGACGCATCCCGCCTCGTCGGCCTGCACTTCTTCTCCCCCGTCGCCATGATGCCCCTCGTCGAAGTCGTGAAGGGCGAAGGCACGAGCAGCGCCGAAGTCGACAAGGGTGCCGCATTCGTCACCGCCATCGGCAAATTCCCGCTGATTACGAAGGACGTTCCGGGCTTCCTCGTCAACAAAGTGCTCACCCCCTACATGTTCGCCGCCATGGCCCGCCTGGAAAAGGGCGAGGACAAAGAAAAGATCGACGAGGCCGTGCGCACCTTCGGCATGCCGATGGGACCGATCGAATTGGCCGACAGCGTCGGCCTCGACATCTGCGCTCACGTCGCCCGCATCCTCGGCCACGACCCCGGCGGTTCGCGTCTCGACGCCCTCGTCAAAGCCGGCAAACTTGGCAAGAAGTCGGGCGAAGGCTTCTACAAGTGGGTCGATGGCAAACCGCAAAAGGGCAAGAACGATTGGTCCAAAGCGGAACTCGAAAAACTCGGCCGCGAACTCGTCGATCCCATCATCACCGAAGCGCAAAAGAGCCTGGATGAAGGCGTCGTCGCCTCGTCCGACCTTGTCGATGCCGGCATGATCTTCGGCACCGGGTTCGCCCCCTTCCGCGGCGGCCCGCTCTATTTCAAATCCGGCGAAGACGCCAAATCCGCCAAAGCTGCAGCCTAAGCGCGCATCCCACACCGGCTTGGCCAGAGTGTGGGTCGAATGAAAAGTTGGAGAATGTTTATGACGCGAGAACTGAGGCGGGTTGCGGTGATTGGCGGAACGCGCATTCCCTTCTGCCGCTCCGGCACGCTCTACGCCGACCTCTCCAACCAGGAGATGATGACGGCCGCGTTGACCGGCCTCGTCGATCGCTACAACCTTAAAGGAGAACACATCGACGAAGTCGTCGGCGGCGCGGTCGTCTCGCATTCGCGCGATTTCAACCTCACGCGAGAGAGCCTGCTGGGCACGAAACTCGCCCCCTCCACGCCCGGCGTCACGCTTCAGCAGGCGTGCGGCACGAGCCTTCAAGCAGCCCTAGGCACAGCAGCCAAGATCGCCACCGGAGAAATCGAGAGCGGCATCGCCTGCGGCTCCGACACGACGTCCGACGCGCCCATCGTCTTTTCCAAAAAATTCTCCAAACGCCTCATCGAACTCAATTCCAAAAAGACCCTGCTGGACAAAGTCCGCGTGTTCCAAGGCCTCTCGCCCAGCGAGCTCACCCCCCAGCCGCCCGCCGTCAAAGAGCCACGCACCGGGCTCGGCATGGGCGAACACTGCGAACTGATGGCGCAAGAGTGGGGCATCACCCGCGCCGACCAGGATAAGCTTGCCTACGAGAGCCACACCAAAGCGGCCGCTGCCTACGAAGCCGGCTGGTTCGATGATCTGATCGTCCCGTGCGCCGGCGTCTATCGCGACAACAACCTGCGCCCCGACATCACGCTTGAAAAACTCTCCACCCTGAAAACCGCCTTCGACAAATCCGACAAGGGCACGCTGACGGCTGGCAACTCAACACCGCTCACCGACGGCGCCTCCGCAGCCCTCCTCGCAAGCGAAGACTGGGCCAAGGCCCGCGGCCTGCCCATCGCCGCTTACATCACCTATGGTCAGCACTGGGGCAACGACTTCGCGCACGGCGACGGCTTGCTCATGGCGCCCACCATCGCCGTCTCCAAGATGCTCGACCGCGCCGGCCTCACGTTGCAAGATTTCGACTTCTACGAAATCCATGAAGCCTTCGCCGCGCAAGTCCTCTGCACCCTCAAAGCCTGGGAAGATCCCGCCTACTGCGCCAAGCACATGGGCAAGAACGCACCTCTGGGCTCCATCGACCGCACCAAGATGAATGTGAAGGGCTCATCGATCGCCGTCGGCCATCCCTTCGCCGCCACCGGCGCCCGCATTATTGCCAACTTGGCAAAAATCCTCTCAGCACATGGCGGTCGCGGTCTCATCTCCGTCTGCACGGCGGGCGGCATGGGCGTCGCAGCCATCATGGAAAGCGCGAAAGCGGCTTGACGCGTCCCCGCCCCGGCTGGCAGCTACGACCTGACCAGAATGGAGAGTGGGAATCGCAATGGCGGATGCCGCTGACACGAAACAGGTGCGCGCAGCCAAAGCGCTCGTCGCTTCCTTGGCCGACCAGCTCGATCTCGATGCCTGGGTACGCCTCTGGGACGGCTCACGCCTGCCGCTTGGTCGCAATCCCCAAAGCACGTTCGAGCTGAAGATCGCCTCACCCGGCGTTATCGGCACCATCCTGCGCCGCCCGTCGCTGGAAACCATCATCCAGCAGTACGTCCACAAGGGCATCGACTACGACGGCGGTACGCTCATTGACTTCGGCCGCATGATCAACGACCGACCTCGCGCCGCCAAGATCCGCCCCCTGGACGCGCTCAAAGCCGCCACCAAGCTCACGCCCTTCCTTTTCGCCAAGGAGAGCGATCTCGCCGATCAGCACGGCTACGAAGGCGACATCATCGGCCGCAAGGAGTCGCGGCGCGACAACACCGCCTACATCTCCTTCCACTACGATCTCTCCAACGACTTCTACGCCCTCTTCCTCGATCCGGAGATGATCTACACCTGCGCCTATTACACGGAATGGTCGAACGGCATCGAGCAAGCGCAATTCGATAAGCTGGAAATGATCTGCCGGAAGCTGCGTCTCAAGCCCGGCGAACGCTTCCTCGACATCGGCTGCGGGTGGGGCGGACTTCTGTGTCACGCCGCGAAATATCACGGTGTGAAAGCGCACGGCGTCACCCTGTCGAAAGAGCAACTGGCCTTTGCGCAAGCCAAGGTGAAACGAATGGGCCTCGAAGATCAGGTCACCTTTGAATTCATCGACTACATCGATCTGCAAGGCCAGTTCGACAAGATCGCCTCCATCGGCATGTATGAAGCCATCGGCCTTGAAAACATCCAGCGCTACATGCGCAAGGTCCGCTCCCTCCTTGCAAATGACGGGCTATTCCTCAACCACGCCATTTCACGCAAGGCGAAGCGCCCGCGCTACTTCAGAGAACGCATACGCCCCGAGCAGCGGGCGCTGGCCAAATACATCTTTCCCGGCGGCGCGCTCGACGACATCGGCCACACGGTCGCGGAAATGGAATTGGCCGGCTTCGAGGTCCACGACGTCGAAGGCTGGCGCATGCACTACGCGCGCACCTGCCGCCTCTGGTCGGAACGGCTGATGGCGCGCCGCGACGAGGCGGTGGCACTCATCGGCGAAGAGAAATTCCGCATCTTCATCGCCTACCTGTCAGGGTGTTCGATTGCCTTCGAGCGCGGCTCCGCCCGCCTCTTCCAGACCCTCGCGTCAAAGACCGCAAAAGGTCCAACGCCCGTGCCGCCGACGCGGGCCGATCTCTACCGTTAAGTCAAAAGTCCATCGGCAGGACATCGACTTCTGCGCCGGCCGTCAGCGCGGGCGCATTGATCGCAGCCACGATCAGCGCGTTGGATGCCGCCAGCACGCTCGTCAGCGAACTATCCTGCGACGCCTGCGGGGTCACATGCAGCACGCCCGCCGAATCCCGCCCCATCGTCGCCCGCATGTAGTGCAACCGATCCCCGTTCGCCTTCATCGGCTGAGTCAGGCGCGCTCTGACGGCAGCCGTCGTCGTCGCATGTCCCAAGAGCCGCTCAATTAGCGGCACCAGAAAAACGCGTGCACAAATCATGGCTGACACGGGATTGCCCGGCAGTCCAAGAACCCGCTGCGCGCCCATACGTCCGAACAGCATCGGCTTGCCGGGCCGCATTGCAATCTTCCAGAAGTCGAGCGCCATTCCGCGCGATTTTAAAACGGGTCCGACCAAATCGTGATCGCCAACCGACGCGCCCCCGATCGTCACCAGCACGTCCGCATCGTCCGCCGCCGCGATCTTCGCCTCCAGCGCCGCCCGTGTGTCGCCCGCGATCCCCAGCAACCGCGCCTCGCCCCCCGCAGCCGCAATCATCGCCGCCAAGCCATATGGATTGCTCGACACGATTTGATCCGGCCCAGGCGTCTGTCCCGGCTCAACCAGTTCGTCGCCCGTCGCCAGAATTGCAACCACCGGCTTGCGCCGCACCGAAAGCGTCCCATGCCCCATCGCCGCCGCTAGCAGGATCGCGCGCGCATCGAGCATCCGGCCCGGCGCCAGAAAAACCTCACCTTGGGCGAAATCTCCTCCGCGCGGACGAATGTTCCCCCCAGGTTCTGCTGCAGACAGCACCGTGACGGCGCGCCCGTCCGCCGTCGTATTTTCTTGAATGACAATCGTGTCAGCGCCCACCGGCAACGGTGCGCCCGTAAAGATCCGCGCGCACTGGCCAGCACCCACAGTGTCGGCAAACGATTGCCCCGCCCGCGCTTCGCCGACCAGCGTCAGGACAGCCGGCACGCGAGCCACATCCACCGCGCGCACCGCATACCCATCCATCGCGGACGCATCGAACGGGGGCTGCGTTAGCGTGGCGGCAACGTCCTGTGCCAAAATACGCTGTGCAGCCTCAACCAGTGGCACGCGCTCGCTCCCCGTGGTCTCGACACCATCGAGAATTCGAGCCAACGCGTCATCCACCGCCAGCAGCGCCATGACATCAGCCCTGTGCGCTCGGCGCGCGATAAGTGCCCGAGCG
>LNFM01003766.1_pt1 | contig 44688 bp, 39 predicted proteins | sample 596031 | NCBI WGS metagenome assembly LNFM01 (sample SAMN04254537, study PRJNA301005) | activated carbon metagenome | isolation source: dual media filters at the Ann Arbor, Michigan drinking water treatment plant | place: USA: Ann Arbor
ATCAGTGCGTCGACGCACGTCCTGGGGGCGGTGGTCTCTGGACGCCCCAGACGATCGTCCTCAGCAAGGGGAGTGAGATCACTCCGAGGTGAGATCACTCCGAGGTGAGACCACCCCGAAGCGCACCGAGGCGCTGAGGTCACGCCGTCCCGCGCAGAGGCTCTGACACCACCTCGAGGCGCCGCGAGAACCGACTGCACGCAGGCGTTTCGTGGGATCGGTTCAATTGAACGAACGTCCGAGGTTCAATTGGACCCCGTCCCCGCGCGGGGGCCGATCCCGCCCGCAGCGGGCCGAGGCGCTGAGGTCACGCCGTCCCGCGCAGAGGCTCTGAGGCCACCCCGCGCCACGCAGCGGCGCTGAGACCACTCCGAAAGCGCGCCAAGGCCCTGAGACCACGCCGTCCCGAGGGCAACGCACCCCGAACGCAGCGAAGCCCCGTTTCCGGGGCTTCGCGTCGTTCGGTTGGTGTTGTCCGATCCGCTCTAGGCGGGGGTCTCCTCCGGGTGAGGGGCGAGGACGACGTCCCCGCGCTCTCCGGTGCGGACCCTGATCGACTCCTCGACGGCGAAGACGAAGATCTTCCCGTCGCCCGGCTCGCCCGTGTGGGCCAGCTCGAGGATGGCATCGATCGCCCGATCGACATCCGCGTCGTCGAGCACCATCTCCAGCTTCAGCTTCGGTCGCAGGAAGATGGTGGTCTTGGCTCCGCGGTAGCTCTCGGTGAAGCCCTTCTGGCGCCCCGAGCCCTTGACCTCCGTGACGCTCATGGAGGGAAGCCCCATGGTCGCCAGACGGTCGTGGATGGCCTCGAGTGCCTCGTGGCGGATGAACGCCTCGATCTTCTTCACGTTCGCTCCCTTACGAGGCGGTAGCGGGGTTGGTCGCCGTGGCGGCGCCCGCGGGGGACGGCGCCATCGACGGTGCTGCCGTGTCGGGCTCGGCGCCCGGCACGTCGATGAAGCGCTCCGGGTACCCGAACATCGCGTGCTCCGAGATGTCCAGGCCACGCAGCTCGTCCTCCTCGCTGACGCGGAGGCCGACGGTGTACTTGATGGCGAGGAACACGAGCAGCGATGCGGTGAAGGTGAAGCCGACGGTCGCGGCGACACCGTAGAACTGCACCCACAGCTGGCCCGCGCCGCCACCGACGAACAGACCGGCCTCGCCGACGGCCAGGGCCTCGGCGCGGTCGGCGGTCGCGAACAGACCGCAGGCGAGGGTGCCCCAGATGCCGGCGACGCCGTGGACCGGCAGGGCGCCGACGGGGTCGTCGATCTTCAGCTTGTCCACGCCGACCACGAGGGCGGGGACGATCACGCCGGCGATGAAGCCGATCACGATCGCGGCCCAGGGGTCGATGAAGGCGCACGGTGCCGTGACGGCCACGAGGCCTGCGAGCGCGCCGTTGCCCATCTGCGAGACGTCGAGCGTCTTGAAGGTGATGAGCGAGCCGACCGTGGCGCCGATGATGCCGGCCGCGGCGGCGAGGTTCGTGTTCACGGCGACGTCGGCGAAGTTGTAGCCGATGGCGTTCAGGAACGAGCCGGGGTTGAAGCCCATCCAGCCGACCCAGAGGATGATCACGCCGAGGATCATGAGGGGCATGGAGTGACCCGGGATCGGGACGGCCTTGCCGTCACGGAACTTCCCGATACGCGGGCCGAGGACCAGGGTGCCGGCGAGCGCGGCGAGCGCGCCCTGGAGGTGCACGATGGACGAGCCGGCGAAGTCCTGGAAGCCGTCCTGCAGCAGCCAGCCGCCGCCCCACGTCCAGTGGGCGACGATCGGGTAGATCACGCCGGTGAAGACGATGGCGAACAGCACGTACCCGATGAACTTGGTGCGGTCGAGCATGGCGCCGAAGACGATCGCCAGCGACACCGCGCAGAACACCGCCTGGAAGAAGAAGGTGACCTCGAAGTTGGTGGCGCTGTACGCCAGCGACGCGAAGTCGACCGCGGTGTTGCTGTTGTCCATGAACCAGCCGCTCGACCCGACGAAGTTGTTACCCGTGCCGAAAGCGAGGGCGAAACCGACGGCCCAGAACATGAGGAAGCTGATCGACACGTTGATGAGGATCTTCCCCATCACGGCGCCGGCGTTCTTCATGCGCGACAGACCGACCTCGAGCATGGCGAATCCAGCCTGCATGAAAAGAACGAGGATGGCGGCCATGAACACCAGGATCGAGTTGATCGCGATGTCCTGGTCCGTCACGTCCTGCGCGGCGGCAAGGGCCGGGACAAGCAGCAGCATGAGCGCTGCGAGCACCGGCACCAGCCGGAATGGCCTTGAACGCATCTACTCTCCTTGCGCTTTTGGAGTGGGCCGCAGGGGACCCCAGGTGTCCGCAGGCTAGGCGGGGGCCCCTCCGAGCGGCTTTAGCCACAGGTATGAGAACTCGGTCGCCGTGTTCTCCCCATGCACAAGGACACCGGTGACGGGGCGCTCAGGGCGCGGCACCCGCCAGCGCCTGTGCGCGTCGCAGCAGCGCGAGCCCCTCGCGGACCATGCCCTCCGTCAGGTACCAGGCCCCGGCATCGGCGGCCACGAGCGGTCGCCAGGCCGCGATCCGGCCCGCCATGCCCTCGTGGGCGTAGCCGGCGACCACCGCCGCGGCGACCGCGTCGCCGAGGCCGTTCAGCTCGATGAGGTACGCCAGGTCCTCCGCCGGATCGCCCATCCTCGAGAACTCCCAGTCGACGATGCCGGGGCCGCCGGGGCCCCAGACGACGTTGGCCTCCACGAGGTCGCCATGGAGCAGGCGGAACGGCTCGCCACCGCCCGCGCCCGGCGGCGGGAGGGCGAGCGCCGCGCGCACGAGGCCCGCCTCGTCGCGACCGGCGAGCATCGCGGCGGTGTCGCGCGCGCGGGCCCTCCCGTACTCCTCGAGCGAGGCGGCGGGCGCGTCCCACGACCACAGCCCCCCCGTGCGCCCCCGCCGGCTCTCGTGCACCTCGCGCAGCACGGCACCCAGCCGCGTCGCCTCCGCGGGGGTCACGGCGGCGATGGCCCGCGGAGCGCCGGGGAGGCGGGTCGAGACCATCCAACCGGGCCCCGCATCGACGAGCTCGGGCAGCCAGGGCCTGCCGGCCAGGGCGCGCAGCGCGGCCGCCTCGCGGGCGATCGCCGCCGGGTCGCCGCGCTTCTCCACCAGGGGGCGATCGCCCGGGACGTCGGTGACACGGAAGCGCGTCGACACACCTCAAGGGTAGACGCGGGCCCGTGGGACTGACACCGTGCCGCCGTGCATCGCCGACGGACCAAGATCCTCGCCACCCTCGGACCCTCCACCGATCCGGCCGGCGTGATGGACGACCTCGTGGCCGCCGGGATGGACGGCGGGCGCATCAACTGCGCCCACGACACGGCCGACCGCTGGCGCGAGCGGGCGGCCCAGCTGCACGCCGCCGCCGAGCGCGCGGGTCGTCCGCTGGCGCTGCTCTTCGACCTGGCCGGTCCCAAGATGCGCCTCGGCTCCGCCGTGCGCCCCCGGCAGGTCACCGCGGGGGAGATGGTCACCTTCTCGGTCGGCGACGACCTCCCGAGCGGCGCCGTGCCGGTGATCTGGCCCGGGCTCGCCGAGGCCGTGACCGTCGGCCGCTCGGAGATCGTGATCGGCGACGGCACGCCCCGGCTCGCGGTGACCGAGGCGCGCCCGGACGAGGGTGTCGTCCTGGCCCGGTGCGAGCGGCCCGGCGCGATCGGGCCGCGCAAGGGGATCTTCCTGACCTACGTGCAGACGCCGTCGTCGACCCTGAGCGCGCAGGACCTCGCCGACCTGGCCGTGGCCGTCGAGCTCGAGGCCGACATCGTCGCGCTCTCGTTCGTGCGCTCGGGCCAGGACGTGCGGCGCCTCCGCGGCGCTCTGGACTCCATGGGGAGCCACGCCCGCGTGATCGCGAAGATCGAGAAGGTGGAGGCCGTCGACGCGATCGACGAGATCGTCGCCGTCTCGGACGGCGTGATGGTCGCCCGCGGCGACCTGGGCGTCGAGGCCGGCGTGGCCCGCGTGCCGCTGATGCAGAAGCAGGTGATCCGCCGCGCGGGCCTCGACGGCAAGCTGGTCATCACGGCGACCCAGATGCTGGAGTCGATGATCTCCCAGCCCGAGCCGACGCGGGCGGAGGCCACCGACGTCGCCAACGCCATCCTCGACGGCACCTCGGCGGTGATGCTCTCCGGGGAGACGACGGTCGGCACGTACCCGGTCGAGGCCGTCCGCGCCATGGCCGAGATCGCCGAGGAGGCCGAGAAGGGGCCGCTGCTGTCGCTGGTCGTGACGGCGCCGGTGCCCAACCGGGCCGAGGCGGTGATGCAGTCGGCCGTCCACCTCGCCCACCAGGTCTCCGCCGTCGCCCTGATCGTCTCGACGGTGAGCGGCGGCGCCGCCCGGTCGGCGGCGAAGTACCGGCCCCACCTGCCCGTGATCGCACTCTCGGAGGACGACCGCGTGCGGCGGCAGCTCGCGCTGGAGTGGGGGGTCGTGCCGGCGTGGCTCCCACCCCGCAGCGAGACCCTCGATCTCCACCGCAACGCCCTGATGGCACGCGCGAAGGAGGTCGCCGGCCTGTCGTCGGGCGATGTCGTGGTGCTCGCCTACGGCCCGCCCGAGGCCGGGCCGGCGCAGACCAGCTATCTCGCGGTGGCCGAGATCCCCTGAGCGCGGCCGGCGGCCATCAAGTCGCCGACGGCGCGGAGCGGCACCTCGGCGAGGCGCGCCAGCTCCATCGCGCCGCCGGAGGGCATGCCGTGGCGGGCCAGATAGGTGACGATCCGCTCCCGCGACTCGGCCAGGAGGCGGCACCCCGGGCAGGCGGCGGTGCCCAGGTTGCGTGGCGCGCCGCACCGGTCGCACCAGAGGGCCGCCGCGAACCGCGGCGGGGGCGCGGGGGGTCCGTCATCCTGACCCGGGGATGGAGCGGCCAGGGATGAGAGGAGATCACGGGGTGTCGCGCCTCGGGGGAGTCCCACGTCTGTGGAGGTCGTCCGCGGCGGCGGTGCTCTTGAGCGCCGCGGTCGCCGTCACGGCGGCCTGCGGCGGCGGGGGCGCGACGGCCACCGGCTCCACGGAGCCCGTCCCACCGGACCGGCTCTCGGTCACCCTCGCCGCCGCCGGTGCGGCGGACTTCCGGCTGGATCTCGACTGCGCGGTGGCCGACCGCGACGCGTGCGCCGGGGTCCTGGCGGCGATCGGGGCGGCCGAGGAGGACGAGGAGTGCGTCGCCGCCGCGGACGACGACGGCGCGACGATGCTGGTGTCCGGGACGATCGGCGGCGAGCAGGTGCGCGCGCTCCTCGGGCGGCGCACCGACTGCGAGGTCCGGGCCTACGACGCCGCGGTGACGGCCCTCGGCCTCTGAGCGACGCTCACAGCCAGCCCGAGATGACCTCGGCGACGCCGTCCAGCCCGTCCACCACCGCGTCGGCCCCGTGGAGCGCCGCGGCGTCGAACGCGCCCGTGGTCACCGCGACACATCGTGCGCCGCCGGCGCGGGCGCATGCGATGTCGCGCGGCGTGTCGCCCACCACCACGACGGCGGTCGCCCCGCCGGCGCGCCGGGCCGCGATGGGCACGAGCGCGTCGCGGCTCTCGTGATCCGAGCCGAAGGCGCCCTGGCCGCGCGCGAAGTGCCTGCCGAGGCCGGCGCGGGCCATCTTGGCGTGGGCGAGCGGCTCGATATTGCCGGTCAGGAGCGCCAGCGATGCGCCGCGCGCGGACAGCGCGGTCAGCGCCGCATCGGCGCCGGGCGCGATGGCCTGGGAGGGGTGGACGGCGTCGAGCTCCGGATAGAGCCCGGCGAGGCGCGCGATCCAGGACGTCATCCCGCGGTCGATCTCGGCGTCGGGCACGCGGGCCCGGCGCAGCACGAGCCGGGCGATCTCGCGGTCGGTCCGGCCGGCGGGCCCGATCGCCGTCACGTCGGCCACGGTGACCACGACGCCGAAGACGTCCCCGGCGGCGCGCACGAAGGCCTCGGTGTGCGCCCGCGGCGTCCCGAGGAGAAGCGTCCCGTCGATGTCGAAGAGGACCAGCACCCCGGCGAGGATAGGCGTCGGGCGTGGCAGACTGACCGCCGCCCGCCGGCCGGCCGTGCCCGGCCGGAGACCGGAGGACCGTGAGACGGCGTTCCCTGACATGGCTGGGTGCCGCCGTCGTGGCGGCGATCCTCGTCGCGACCGTCCTCGCGACCGCGGCCGCGGTGCGCGACGCCGCCGACCGGTCCGATGACGCACGCGCGGCCGTCGCCGGTCCGGCGATCCGCGCGCTGGCCGACGAGCTCGACGCCTCCGCAGCCAGCATCGAGGACCTCCGGGCCTTCTTCGAGTCGTCCGACGAGGTCACCAGGGACGACTTCGACCGCTTCACGGCCGCGCCGCTCGAGCGGCAGCCGTCCCTCGAGCAGCTCGCATGGACGCCGATCGGCGGGGAGCCGGGGTTCCTCGCGGGCGCGGCGGACGCGCCCGCCACCCTCTCCGAGAGGGCGCGTGCCGAGGCCCGTGGCGTCGCCGATGCCGCCCGCGACCTCGCGATGCCGCGCATGAGCGGCCCCTTCACGGCCGACGACGGCGACCGCTTCGTGGTCACCGTCGCCGCGGTCTACGCCCGCGGCGCGGAGATCGCGACCGTGGAGCAGCGCCGGGCCGCCCTGCGCGGCTTCGTCAGCGGCACGTGCCGGCTCGACGCGCTGGAGGAGGCCGCGCTGGCGGGGCTCCCCCAGGACACGCGCATCCACGTGCGCGACGGCGACGCCGTCGTGATCGGCGACCCCGCGCCGGAGGTCCCGGTGGACGGCACCATCGACGCCGCAGGACGGCGCTGGAGCGTCGCCGTTTCGGGTGTGGCCGGGCCCTCCGCCGCGCTGCCGGTCGCCGTGGCCACCGCCGGCGTGCTGCTGGCCGTGGTGGTGGCACTGCTGTTCGTGGAGTCGGCCGGCCGCGAGCGGGACGCGCGGGACGAGCTCGCCCGGCTGCGGGTGCGCCACGACCTGATCCTGTCGGCGGCGGGAGACGGCATCATCGGCGTCGACGCGGCCGGCCGCGCCGCCTTCGTGAACCCGGCCGCCGCGCGGATGCTGGGCTGGAGCGTCGAGGAGCTCACCGGGCGCGAGATCGGCGACGGCGTCCTCCCCTCCCTCGGCCCCGCGCTCCGGGAGGGCCGCGCCACCTCGGGCGAGGAGACGCTGCGTCGCCGCGACGGGACGAGCTTCCCGGGCGAGTACTCCACGAGCCCGATCGCCGACGGCCCAGCGACGGGGGCCGTCGTCACCTTCCGCGACGTCACGGCGCGCAAGCGGCTCGAGGCACAGACCCTCGAGAGCCTCGCGGCGGCCGAGGAGCTGGCGGCCATCGACCCCCTCACCGGGCTGGCGAACCACCGCACGTTCCACGAGAGGCTCCGGACCGAGGTCGAGCGGGCCCGCCGCCACGGCCGCGGGCTGGCGCTGGTGCTCATGGACCTCGACCACTTCAAGCGGGTCAACGACCTGCACGGCCACCAGATGGGCGACCGCGTGCTCGAGCACGCGGCGCGGATATTCGAGAGCCAGACGCGCACCGGCGAGCTGGTCGCGCGGGTGGGGGGCGAGGAGTTCGCGATGATCCTCCCCGAGGCGGACGAGGACGAGGCCTTCCGCGCCGCCGAGCGCATCCGCCGTGCGGTGGCGGCCGCCACCTTCCCCTCCGTGGGGGCCATGACGATGTCCGCCGGCGTGTGCGACCTCGCGCGCGGGCCCGATGCCGACACGCTCTACCGCCTCGCCGATGGGGCGCTCTACTGGGCCAAGCACCGCGGCCGGGACATCGTGGTCCGCTACTCCCCCGACGCCGTGGCCTCGCTGTCGGCCGACGAGGAGGCCGAGCGCCTGGAGCGCCAGCAGGCTATGGTCAGCATCCGCCTGCTCGCGCGCGTGGTCGACGCGAAGGACCGGTCCACCCGTCGCCACTCCGAGAGGGTCGCCGACCTCTGCCTGGAGCTGGCGGAGGCGCTCGGCTGGCCGCCCGAGCGGGCCGCGCTGCTGCGCGAGGCCGGGCTCGTGCACGACGTCGGCAAGATCGGCGTGCCGGACGCGATCCTCTTCAAGCCGGGGCCCCTCACGCCGCCGGAGTACGACGTCGTCAAGGAGCATGCGGCGCTCGGCGCCCAGATCGTCAGCGAGGCCCTCACCGAGGAGCAGGTGTCCTGGGTCCGGAGCCACCACGAACGCTGGGACGGGAACGGCTATCCTGACCGCCTCATGGCGGAGGACTGCCCCGAGGGCGCCAGGATCATGGCCCTCGCCGACGCCTGGGACGTCATGACCTCGGAGCGCCCCTACACGACCGTGCCCACACCTCCGGCCGATGCCATCCTCGAATGCCGCGCCTGCGCGGGCGCCCAGTTCTGGCCGCGCGCGGTCGAGGCGTTGATCTCCCTCAAGGCCCGCGCGTGAGCGCTGCCGGCGGCGGACGCCGCCTGGCCGTGGTCGCCTGCGCCGTCGCCGCGACCACGGTGTGCGGCCTGCTCGCGCTGGCCGTCGCCCTCACCACCCAGTCCGGGGGGACCGCCCCCCGCGACCTCGACGTGGTCGTCGACCGCCCGGCGATCGTCACGCGGGTGCCTGCGCCGGCGGCGCCGCCGTCGTCGTCGCCCGCGGCCACCCAGGCGCGCACGACCCCGGCGAGCGCCGGGTCGGGCGGCGTCCGCCCCGCGGCGGTCGTGGAGCGGGTGGCGCCGCCGGTCCGGACGGACGCGCCCGTGGCCGGCCCGCAGCCGCGCACGGCACCTGTGACCCGCCCGCGCCCGTCGGTCGCGCCGGCCGCGCCCGTGGCGGCGCCGCTCACCCCCGTGACGGCGCCCGCCGCGACACCGGTGGCCGTCGCGCCCCCGCCCGCGGGGATCGCCGCCGGACCCGCGCCCCACCCCGCCCCACCGGTCGCGCCGCTGCCGGGCGGCGTGGACCCGGGCGCACCGCCGGCCGGGGAGCCGCCCGTCATGGATCCGCCGCCGGGCGACCCGTCGGACGCCGGGGGATCGCCCGGGGATCCGCCGGCGACCGCCGAGCCCCCGGCCGATCCGTCGGCTCCGGGCGACCCGGCCGCCGAGCCCCCGAAGAAGGACCCGCCCAAGGGCGACTCCAAGGGCGACTCAAAGGGCGACTCCGCGGACGCAGCGCCGCCCGCCGCGGAGACCGGGGACGAGGCGCCGCCGGCCGCGGAGACCGTCGAACCGCCCGGCCGGGACGGCCCCGGCGACGCCGGCGGCTGCGGCCCGCGCACGGGACGCTAGACCGGGGCGCCGGGCCGGGGCGCTAGTGGAGCGTCAACCGACCTTCGCCGGGTTCTGGCTCGCTGCGAATCATCGCGGATGCTGCGTCCTCGGTCGAACGCATAGCCTCAGCTATGGCCGGAACACCAGCAACGTTGGTGGACGCTCCACTAGGCCCGCGAGAAGGGCAGCGCCGTCGTGAGCCACTGGATCAGAGCGGCGGGGTTGCGGCTCTGCACCATCACCTCGCCCGGCCCGCGGAAGTCGAAGACGAAGCCCTCGCCGCTCTTGAGCGACTGCATCGTCTTCCCGCCCGCCGCGCGGCGCAGGTCGAAGGTCACGCCCTCGTCGAAGGCGACCATGTGCCCCGAGTCGACGACGATGGTCTCCCCCTCGGCGAGTCGGATGCGGTCGAGGGCGCCGTAGCAGGACAGCACCACGGTGCCGCCGCCGGTCGCCCTCAGGAGGAAGCCCCCCTCCCCGCCGACGAGCGACTTGACGCCGCCCCACCGGGTGTCGATGTCGACGCCCGACTCCGAGGCGATGTAGGAGCCGCGCTGGATCAGGAGCGGCCTGTCGGTGATCTCGACGGTCGTCATGTCGCCGGGCAGATTCGCCGCGACGTCCACCCAGCCCCCGTTGGCGGGCGCGGTGTAGGTGGTGACGAAGAACGACTCCCCGCCGAGGACGCCCCGCCTGAGCGACTTCATCAGCCCGCCCTGCATGGCCGCCTCGATCGCCACCCCGTCCGAGGTCGCCATCATCGCGCCGGACTCGGCGCGGACGATCTCACCTCCGCCGAGCGTGCACCGCGCCACCGCGAAGCTCGGGTCGTGCCGGATCGCGATCTCCATCCTCGTCTCCCCCCTCGTCGTCCGCCCGTGTACGGGCCGAGTGAAGCACGCCGGCCCCCGACCGAGGGAGCAAACCCGCACCCCTGAGACTGGACGCGCGGCCAAGGCCCCGGCCCGGGGCGATGTCGAGACTGGGGGTGCGAGCGGAGTGGAGTGCACTGCCTACCGGGTCAGCTCCGTTCGTCTTGGTGAGCGACGGGGATCGGGGAGTCGCCCCCTTCTTCCCGATCCACGTCCTCGCTCCCCGTGTTGCGCGCCGCCCTGACGAGGGCGGCGATGACACGGCTGCGCGGGTCGGCCTCGGGGTGCCACTGCACGCCGAGCACCCATCCCGGGCCGGTCGACTCGACCGCCTCGGGCAGGTCGTCGTCGACCGACCGCGCGGTGACGCGGAGCCCCCGCCCCGGCGCGTCGATCGCCTGGTGGTGGTGCGACGTCACGCGGTGCATCGCCTCCCCGGTCGCCTCGAGCGCCCGGGTCCCGTCCTCCACGCGCACGTCGTGCTCGTTGCCCTCGAAGCGCCCGATCTGGCGCCGGTGCTCCTGGTGGCCGAGGTCGTCGGGCAGATGCTGGCGCAGCGTCCCGCCGCCGGCGACGTTGATGATCTGGGCCCCGCGGCAGATGCCGAGCACCGGGAGCCCGCGCGCGGTCGCTTCGCGCACGAGCGACGTCTCCACGGCGTCGCGCAGCGCGATCGGCGGGTCGTTCTCCGGATGCGGCTCGGCCCCGTAGGCCGCGGCATCGACGTCGGCCCCGCCCACCAGCAGCAGGCCGTCGAGCCGGTCGAGCACGCGGCCGGGCTCGTCGACGAGCGAGGGGTCGGGCGGGATCAGCACGGCGACGGCGCCCGCCGCCTGCACCTGCTGGATGTAGTTCATCGGCACGAGCGCCGCGGGCAGGTGCCACACGGACCACCGGGCCGGCTCCATCGCGGAGCAGATGCCGATCACGGGGCTGTCGGAGTGCGTCGCGATGACACCAGGCTAGTGGCCCGCCCGCCCGGTTGGCGAGCCATCCCGTGCCGGGCCCACCGACCCGAGGCGTCACAGGACGACGACGCCTTCTGCGCCCCGTCCGTTCCACCCGGCCCACCGAAACCGGTGTTTTCCAGGCGCTTCGGGGTGCCGGTTCAATTGGACGATACGTCGAGGTCCAATTGGACCGTCCCGCCGAGCGGCGGGGGCGGGCCCGGCGAGCGTCAGGCGCGCCACTCCCGGGTGTGGAGCGGCCGCATCTCGTAGGGCAGCGCCCTCGAGGCCCCCGGGCCGCGCACGACGCCGGTGTTGCCGTACGACACGGGCCTCACCGGGGCGGAGGCGATCGCCTGGTCGATCAGGGTCTCGAAGGCCTCCCGGCCGGTGGCGAAGCGCCAGGCGGCGCCGGCGTCGCCGGGGCAGCGGTCGGGGTGGTGGGCCCGGGCGTACCGCCGCCAGGCGGTCACGAGGTCGTCCCGGGCGGGGCGGGCCGTCGGCAGGCCGAGCACCTGGGATGCGATCGTCGTGTCCATGGGGGCACCGTACGAGGAGGGCGCGCGCCCGCCGCCCTCCACCCGGACGGGAACCGACCTGGACATGGGGCTAGACTCGGCGCATGTCCGCGCTCGGATACACCATCGCCGGGGTGCTCATCGGCCTCGGGGCGATCCTGGCGGGCGGCATCGTCGGAGGCCTCTGGTTCGCGGTCAACACGATGCGGCCCGAGCTGCTCGAGAAGCCCGGGCGCGAGGACGGCTGACGCCGCCGTCCGTCCGGGCGCCCGACTAGCGTGCCGCTCCACCGTGCTCAGGGAGGACACCAACGCGCGATTCGAGCCCGGCTTCATGCGCCGGCGGTTCGTCTCGGGGCGACGCGAGTTCGCGTTCATCTCAGGCGGCGCCCACCGGGCGATCCTGCGTGAGCAGGAGTCGGCCCCCGTGCCCGTCGCCGAGGACGAGCGCCGCACGTGGTGGATGTTCCAGGGCCGTTTCTTCTGGGAGGACGACGGCCTGGAGGCCGACGAGGTGCGGGCGCTGATCCACGAGCGCGAGCGGCGCCTGCGGCGCCGGATCGAGCGGGCCAAGGACATGATGATCGCCGAGGGCGAGGCGGCCGGCCCGCGCCGCGAACCGATCCCGGAGGACGTGCGCCGGGAGGTCTTCCGCCGCGACGGCGGGCGCTGCGTCGCCTGCGGCTCCGACGAGCTCCTGCAGTTCGACCACGTCATCCCGGTCGCCCTGGGCGGCGCGTCGACCCTCGGGAACCTCCAGCTCCTGTGCGCCCCCTGCAACCGCGACAAGGGCGCCGGCCTCTCGTGAGCGAGCCGCTCTCCGCCGCGCGCGCCCTCGCGTGGATGCGCGAGCACGGGGATGTCCTGCGCCGGCTGGTGGCCGACGAGCAGGGCGACGACCCCACCCCGGCGCCGGGCGACGACGCGGCCATCCGCGCGCACCTGCGCTTCCTCGCCACCGCCATCGCGGCGACCGCCGAGCCGGCCCTCGCGGCGCGCGCCGCCGGGTACGCCGACGACCTGCCGGGGTGGTTCGAGGAGAACCGGGACCTCTACGACGAGCACCTCGAGACCGGCATCGGCGCGATCGCGCTCGAGGAGCACCTGCAGTTCGGCGTGCGCCCCGGCAGCGACCCCTCCCTCGACGCCGGGCTGGAGCGCCGGGTCCGGATCGGAGGCCTCATCCGGGTCTTCCTGCTCGGGCTCGAGCTGCGCCTCGGGCCGGCGGAGGACGGCCTCGGGGAGGGGACGCTCGCGTGGATGGGCGCCCACCAGCGCGAGCTGGCCCGGCTGATCTTCTCACTCGACCGCCACGCGAAGGCGTCGGCCCGCGGATCGGGCGGTGAGATGGTCGACCTGGAGACGCAGGACGCGATCGGCCAGGCCGCGGCCGTGCAGGGACACGTGCGGCTGCTGGTCGAGGGCCTCGCCGCGACGCTGGCGGGGGCCGGGCCTACGCCGTGAGCAGCGAGGCCGGCGGCGTCAGCGGATCGCCCGCCGGGCGGGGGCGACCGACCAGGTAGCCCTGGAGCACGTCGCAGTCGAGCGCGCCCAGGTGATCGGCGCCGCTCCGCGTCTCGACGCCCTCCGCCACGACGGTGAGGCCGAGGTCGTGGCCGAGGCGGATCAACCCGCCCACCAGCGCGGCGTCGCGATCGATGTCGTCGATGCCGCGGACGAAGCTGCGATCGATCTTCAGCTCGTCCACGGGCATCTCGCGCAGGGTCGCCAGGGGCGCGAAGCCGGTGCCGAAGTCGTCGAGCGAGACGCGCACGCCGTCCTCGCGGAGCGCGACCAGGTGCTGGGCGGCGTCGAGCGCCGTGGCGAGTCCGTTCTCGGTCACCTCCAGCGTCAGGCCGCTCGCCGCGACGCCGCTCGCCGCCAGGGCGCGGGTGATGCGCTCCCGCAGCCGCGGGTCGCGCAGGTCGCGCGCCGAGATGTTCACCGCGATGCGGATGCCGATCCCCGGGGCGTCCCAGCGGGCGGCGTCGCCGAGGGCGATGGCGAGCACGGCGTCGGTGAGCTCGCAGATCAGGTCGCTCTCCTCGGCGAGCTGGAGGAAGTCGTGCGGCATCAGCAGGCCGCGCTCGGGATGGCGCCAGCGCACCAGCGCCTCCGCGCCGACCAGGCGGCCGTCGTGGGTGCTCTGAGGCTGGTAGTGCACCTCCAGCTCACCCGCTCCGATCGCGGCGCGCAGCTCCTGGCGCAGGATCAGCCGGTCGGGGCGGCGCACGTCGGTCGATGACGCGTAGACGGCCACGCCCGTGGCGTTCCTCTTGGCGTGGTACATGGCGACGTCGGCGGCGTGGACGAGGTCGTCGGCCTCCCGCCCGTGCGCGGGCGCGTGGGCGACGCCGATGCTCCCCCCGAGGCGCACCTCCGTGCCCTCCACCGGGAAGGCCACCCGCAGCACCTCGCGCAGCCGGAGGGCCACGGCCAGGGCGGCCTGGTGGTCGTCGCCGGGCAGCAGCACCGCGAACTCGTCGCCGGCGAGCCGGGCCACCGTCGCCTCGGGACCCGCGGCGCGCGTGAGGCGGGCGCCGAGCTCCTGGAGCACCTCGTCGCCGGCGCGGTGGCCGAAGGTGTCGTTGAGGTCCTTGAAGCCGTCGAGGTCGAGGATCAGCAGCGCGGGCCCCCGCGCGCCGGGCGGATCGCCCGCGAGCTCCTCGCGCAGCCGCTCGAACAGGAGGATGCGGTTGGCGAGCCCGGTGAGGGGATCGTGACGCGACTGGTGGCGGTGGCGGCGGGCGCTCTCGGCGAGCGTCTCCTCGGCCCTGCGCCGCTCGGTGACGTCCCGCAGCATCACCACGCACGGCGAGTGGGGGTCGGCGCGGTCGATCGGGTCGACCGTGGCCTCCAGTACGCGCTCCTCCCCGCCGGCGGCCACCGCGTACTCCCAGACGTGCGCGGAGCGCGCGGTCTCCCAGGCCTCGATGAGGTCGCCCGCGAGGCGGCCGACGGCGGCATCGGCGTCGGCATCGAGCAGCCGGGCGGCCGACGGGTTGAGGTCGAGCACCCGCCCACGGCCGTCGACCACGACGACCCCGTCGGCCATGGCCTCCACGACGAGGTCCCGCGCGACCGGCAGCAGCCCGAGCTGCGCGTCGATCAGCCGCATCCGCCAGACGCCCCAGAAGAGGCCGGCCACCGTCACCAGCAGCGCGACGGGGGTCGGGTCGTAGCCGCCGAAGTCGTGCAGGCGCGTGATCGACGCAGCGTTGGCCGCCAGCGGGAGCCCCACGATCGCGATCATCAGCAGGGCCTGCCGCCGGTAGCGACGGGGGGCGCGGAGCGCCGTCCGCGCGAAGAGCCCGAGCCCGGCGACGATCAACGTGTAGGCCCAGAGGGCGTGCACGGCGAACCACGGGCCGGGCCGGTTGTCGATCGGGCCCTGGCCGTCGGGGATCATCAGCTCCTGGAACATCAGGCCGCCCCAGCCGGTCCAGGTGAGCAGCAGCGTGACCGGCACCGGCGACGCCACCGCGAGCCACCGCCACCGCGTCATGCGCGGAGCGCCGGCGAGCGCCGTCATGCCGAGCCAGATCGAGAGCATCAGGGCGCAGATGGCGGTGAACGTGACGTCGATGGTGAGCCGCTTCAGCCACCGCTCGCCCGACGCGGTCTGCACGGCGTTCGACGCCGCCCAGACCGCGAGGCTCGCGCTCATCGCGGCGAGGCCGACACCCCCCGGCAGGCGACGACGCGCGATGCCGAGGAGCATCAGCCCGCAGGCCGCCAGGGCCACGCCCGCCAGGAGCAGGGCGACCGCGTCGTGGGTGGTCATCGGACCGGCAGGGGCTGCATCGTGGCGGGACGATCGCAGCCGGGTGGCGGTTTCCCAAGGCGACGAAGGTCTAGTGGTCGACGCCGATGAGCGGGTTCCCGCGGACGCCGCTCGGCGCCGAAGGGGTTCAGACGGGGCCGGGGATGCCGACTTCCCTGGAGATGACCGCCACGCCCATGAGCACATCCGTCGAGTCATCGGTCGCGTTCAGGCTGTCCGAGATCATCGGCGCCCTGTCGCACGCGCTGGACCTCACGGAGGGACAGCCCGTCGGGCACTCCCAGCGCAGCTGCATGATCTCGATGGAGATCGCCGAACGGCTCGACCTCCCGGCGCGGATGCGCCAGGACCTCTTCTACGCCGCCCTGCTGAAGGACGCCGGCTGCTCGAGCAGCTCGGCGCGCATGGCGGAGCTGTTCGACACCGACGACCGGGAGCTGAAGCGCGAGTTCTCGTTCGTCGAATGGACCAGCGGCTCGGACTTCGTGCGCTACGCCGCCAGGAACGTCGCTCCGGACTCCTCGGGCGTCGCGAAGGCGGGCAAGCTGCTGCGCGCGCTCTGGACGATCCGCAAGGAGGCGTCCGAGCTCAACGAGGCCCGCTGCGACCGCGGCGCGAGGATCGTCGCCCAGATGGGCTTCTCGGCCGAGGCCGCGGAGGCCGTGAGGGCGCTCGACGAGCACTGGGACGGCAGCGGGCGGCCCGACGGCCTGGTGGGCGACGCGATCCCCCTGATCTCGCGCATCACCTGCCTGGCGCAGACGGCCGAGGTCTTCATGTCGGCCGGCGGGCCCGAGGCGGCGATCGACGTCGTCCGCGCGCGGCGTGGGCGCTGGTTCGACCCGGAGATCGCCGACGTGTTCCTCGCGATCGGCCCCGACGACCCGCTCTGGATGCGGATCGTCGACGACACGGCGGCCGAGGTGCTGCGCGATCTGGAGCCCGCGGCCGGCCTCGCCCTCGCCGACGAGGCGGGGCTCGACCGGGTCGCCGAGGCCTTCGCCCAGGTGATCGACGCCAAGTCGCCCTACACGGCGAGCCACTCGGTCGGGGTCGCCGCCTATGCGGTGGCGATCGGCCGCGAGGCGGGCTTCGACGACGAGCGCGTGCGCGCCCTGCGACGCGCCGCGCTGCTGCACGACATCGGCAAGCTCGGCGTCTCCAACCGGATCCTCGACAAGCCCGCCAAGCTGACCGACGAGGAGTTCACGGCGGTGCGGCTCCACCCCCTCTACACCTTCCAGATCCTCTCCCGGATCACCCCCTTCGCGGACATCGCCGAGGCCGCCGCGGCCCACCACGAGCGCCTCGACGGCCGCGGCTACCACCGCGGGGTCGGGGCCGAGCACCTGTCCCCCGAGGCGCGGATCCTCGCCGTGGCGGACGTCTTCGACGCCCTCACCGCCGACCGCCCCTACCGGCGGCCGCTCGACCCGGACGTCGCCTTCGAGATCCTCTGGAAGGACGCCGGCGCCGCGTTCGACCCCCTGTACATCTCGGCCCTGGCGGGTTCGGGGATCGAGGTCGGCTGCTTCGCCTGATCCGCACGGCGCGCCTCATGTGACAATCTCCCGGGTCGGATTCGTCCCCTCGGCAAGGAACTGATGCGTGACAACGATCTACGTCACCGGTCACCGCAACCCGGACATGGACTCGATCGCCTCGGCGATGGGCTACGCCGAGTTGCGCGGGCGGCTCGACCCGGCGGCCCGCTACGTGCCCGTCCGCCTCGGTGAGATCAACGCGCAGGCCCGCTGGGCGCTGGAGCGCAGCGGCGCGCCCGAGCCCGAGTTCCTCGACCATGTGATGCTGCGGGCCCAGGACGTGATGAGCCCCGACCATCCGACGGCGAACCACACCGCCTCGCTGCGCGAGGTCGGCATCGCGATGCAGAAGGCCGACCTCGACCTGATCCCGATCGTCGACGACGAGGGCTCGGTGGTGGGCATCCTGACCGCCCGCGACCTGGCCCGGCGCTACATCAAGGAGTCGGGCGAGCCCTCGAGCTTCGCCGACCGGCCCGCGTCGGTGGAGCTGATCGTCGCGGTGCTGGGCGGCCGGATGATCGTGCCGCCGACCCGCCGCCTCAACGGCCGCCTCTGGGCGGTGACGGTCGACTCCGAGACGATGGGCAACACGATGGGCGAGAACGACATCGTGGTGGTGGGGAACCGCACCGACGCGCAGCGACGCGCCGTCGAGCTCGGCGTCGCCCTCGTGGTCACCCCGTACGACTCGATGCCCGACGAGGACGTGATCGCCCTCGCCAAGACGAGCGGTACCGGGATCGTCCTCTCCCCGCTCGACTCCTACGTGACGGGCCGCCTGGTCTCGCTGTCGGTGCCGGTGCGCGAGGTGATGAGCCGCGACCCGCTGGTGTGCGAGGCCGACGACCTGCTGAGCGACGTCACCGACCGGATGCGCGAGGTCCACTACAGCGCCGCGATCGTGGTGGACGAGCACGGCGCACCGGTGGGCCTGATCACGCGCTCGGAGCTGGTGAACCCCACGCCGCGGCAGGTGCTGCTGGTCGATCACGCCGAGCAGGCCCAGAGCGTCCCCGGCATCGAGCAGGCGCACATCGTCGAGATCCTCGACCATCACCACATCGGCTCGATCGAGACCCGCTTCCCGGTGGCCGCCACCTTCGACCCGGTGGGCAGCACCGCCACCCTGGTGGTCGAGCGGTTCCGCTCGCACGGGCGCGAGCCCCAGCGGCCCACCGCCATGATGCTGCTGTCGGCGATCCTCTCGGACACGGTCATCCTGACGTCGCCCACGACCACCGAGCGCGATCACCAGGTGGTGTCGTACCTCGAGGAGCTCGTCGGAGTGAACGCCCGCGAGTTCGGCACCGAGTTGTTCGAGGCGTCCTCCGACGTCGGGGACGTCCCGGCCTCCGACATCATCCGGCGCGACTCCAAGGAGTACGAGGTGCGCCCCGGCAAGCGCCTGTGCGTCGCGCAGATCGAGACGGTGGGCCGCAGCCTGCACAACCGCAGCGCCGAGCTCCTCGACGCGCTCGAGGACGTGCGCGAGCGGCAGGACTACATCCTCTACGCCCTGATGGTGACCGACATCGTCGACCGCAGCACCGAGCTGCTGGTGGCCGGCGACACCGCCCCGGTGGAGCGCGCCTTCGGCGTGACGGCCGCCGACAGCATCCTCGACCTGCCCGGCGTCATGAGCCGCAAGAAGCAGGTCGCCCCGAAGCTGCTGGCCGCGTTCTGACGCGGCCCGGCCCCGCGCGAGCGCGCGGGGCCGGGCGGGATCGGACCGCGCGCGTCGCCGTCCGGCAGACTGCCCGGGACGTATGACACGCACGAGGGGGATCTGATGGAACTCGCCGAGGCGATCCGCAAGCGCCGCGCCGTGAGGAAGTACACCGACAGGCCCGTCGACGACGAGACGCTCGACCGGATGCTGAAGCTCGGGCTGCGCGCGCCGAGCGGCGGAGGCCAGCAGGCGTGGGGCTTCATGGTCGTGCGCGACCCTGCCACCCGCCTGGCCGTGGCCGAGCTCATCATCGCCGGCGGCGCGGAGTACTTCGCGCTGATGCGCCCGCAGAAGGACGCCTCCGACGAGGAGCACGCCGCCTGGGCGCGCGACTACGCCGAGAACGTGATGGCGACGTACCGGCACGTCCCCGCCTTCGTCGTCGGCCTCCTGGTGCCCCGGGGCTACCCCGAGTCGTTCCCCGGAGGGTACGAGGACGACCTGATCTCCCTGTCGTTCGCCTTCCAGAACCTCATGCTGGTGGCGCGCGAGGCGGGTCTCGGCACCGTCTCGATCACCGCCTTCATCCGCTGGGAGAAGGACCGCCTGCGCGAGATCCTCGGCATCCCCGCCGACGTCGATCCGGCGATCATCACGCCCGTCGGCTACCCCGAGGAGTTCCCGAAGGGCCTCGCGCCCGCGCTGCAGCGCAACTTCCGCACCTGGAAGGCGCTCGTGCACGACGACAGCTACGGGAACACGCGGGAGTAGGCGATGACGGCGGACGCGGCACAGCCGTACGGCGGCGACGAGGTCACCGCGCGGCTGGCCGCGTCGCTGCCGCACTGGACCTTCGAGGACGGCGTGATCCGGCGGAGGTTCACCACGCAGGGGTGGAAGAGCGCCCTGATGGTGGTGGCCGCCGTGGGCCACCTCGCCGAGGCCTCCTGGCACCACCCCGAGGTGCGGGCCTCCTACGGTTGGGTGGAGGTCCTGCTCTCCAGCCACGACGCGGGCGGGGTCACCGACCGCGACCTCGCCCTGGCCGTCCGCATCGAGGACGTCGTTGCGTGGCGGCCCGGCGCCGAGGCGGGCCCGCTGAGCGGGCCGCCGGACGATCCGCGCTTCGCGTACGTCCTCCCGGACGACTGACTCCCGTATCTCTGCCTCGACCTGAGGCTGAGCTATTCGCCGCTACGAGCGGATCTTTCCGGGGCTCGACGCCGTCAGCCAGCGCAGATCGGCCGCGATGCGGGCCGCGAGCGCGGCGCGCTCGGTGTCCTCGCCGAGCCACTGGATCACGCGCCCGTCGAGCAGGCTCGCGACCATGTCGGCGCGCTCCGAGAGGCCGATCGGGGCGAGCAGCCGGGCCGCGTTGACCCGCAGATCCACGGCGTCGGCCACCAGCAGCCGGGCGAGCTCCGGGTCGCGCAGGGCGCCGGCCAGCCGCTCGTAGAGCAGGGCCACCTCGGTCCGCGCCGAGAACCCCGGCGGGATCACGAGCGCGCACAACCGCTCCGCCACGCGGAGGGGATCCCCGTCGGACGCCTCCACACCGGCGCGCCGCACCTGCTCCTGAGCGAGCAGCCAGGTCACCGCCTCGCGAACCAGTTCCTGCCGGTCGGCGAAGTAGTACGTCGTCGACCCGAGGGGCACCCCGGCCTCGTCGGCCACCCCCCGATGGGTCAGCGCGGCCACCCCGTCCCGGATCAGCACGCGGCCGGCCGCGGCCACGATGGCCGCGCGGCGCTCCCGGCCCCGGGCCTGGCGGCTCACGCGGAGCCCGTCGCCGACACGTTCAGGAGGACGACGCCCCCGACGATCAGGGCGATCGCCGCGACCCGGGCCAGCGAGGCCGGATCACCGAAGACCGCCATGCCGAGGAGGGCGGTCCCCGCTGCGCCGATCCCGGTCCAGGCGGCGTAGGCGCTGCCGATCGGGATCCCCCGGGCCAGCGCCCACGAGAGCAGGCCGAAGCTGGCGGCGGCGAACACCACGAAGCCCAGCGAGGGGAGCGGGCGCGTGAAGTTGTCCGAGGCCTTGAGGCAGACCGCGAAGCCCACCTCCAGCAGACCCGCCACGACCACCGCAAGCCACACCATGTCCCGCCCCTCCTGGCCGCCGATATATGTACATGTGTACAGGTATTGGGCGACGCGCGTACGCGGAGGGGTTCCGGGCGAACCGCCGGGCTCTACCGCAGGCGCGGCGGCGGGCCGAGGAAGCCGCGCAGCAGGGCATGGCCGTGCTCGGTGAGCACCGACTCGGGGTGGAACTGCACGCCGACGATCGGATGCTCGTGGTGGCGCAGCGCCATGATCTCCCCCTCCTCGCTCCACGCCGTGATCACGAGCTCCTCGGGCAGGTCGCGCGCCTCCACGACCAGCGAGTGGTACCGGGTCGCGCTCAGGGGGTCCGGCAGGCCGGCGAACACGCCCGCCCCGTCGTGGCGGATGCGCGAGGCCTTGCCGTGCATCGGCCGCCGAGCGCGCACGATCTGACCGCCGAAGGCCTGCCCGATGCACTGATGGCCGAGGCAGACGCCGAGCACCGGGATCGCCGGCCCCAGCCGTCGCACCAGCGGCACGCACACCCCTGCCTCGTTGGGGGTGCACGGCCCGGGCGAGAGCACGATGTGCGAGGGCTCCATGGCGGCGATCTCGTCGACGGTCGCCGCGTCGCAGCGGACGACCCGCGTCTCCCACCCCAGCTCGCGCACGTAACGCGCGAGGTTGTGGACGAACGAGTCGTAGTTGTCGACGACCACGATCACGGCGAGAGCGCGGCCACGAGCGCGCGGGCCTTGGCGAGCGTCTCCTCGTACTCGTCGGCCGGCACCGAGTCGGCCACGATCCCGCCACCCGCCTGGAACGTGACCCGCCGACCGCGGATGGCGAACGTGCGGATCACGATGCTCGTGTCGAGCGCGCCGTCGAAGCCGATGTAGCCGATGGCCCCGCAGTAGGGGCCCCGGCGGGTCGCCTCGAGCTCGGCGATGATCTGCATCGCCCGGATCTTCGGCGCTCCGGTGATCGAGCCGCCCGGGAAGCACGCCGCCAGCAGGTCGACCGCCCCGACGCCCGGCCGCAGGCGCCCCGTGACGGTCGAGACCAGATGCATGACCGTGGCGAAGCGCTCCACGGCGCAGAGCTCGGGCACCTCGACGCTGCCGTCGCGGCAGACCCGCGAGAGGTCGTTGCGCAGCAGGTCGACGATCATCACGTTCTCGGCGCGATCCTTCTCGCTGGCGGCGAGCTCGGCCGCGAGCGCGTCGTCCTCGGCAGGCGTGGCGCCCCGCGGACGGGTGCCCTTGATGGGACGGGTCTCCACCAGATCGCCGTCGCGGCGCAGGAAGCGCTCGGGGGAGCTCGACACCAGCGCGACGTCGCCGAGCGAGAGGTGCGCGGAGAAGGGTGCGGGGTTGCCCGCCTGGAGGCGCCGGAAGAGGTCGAGCGGGCCGAGCCCGGCCGGTAGCTCGGCGACGAAGCGCTGGGAGATGTTCGCCTGGAAGACGTCGCCGGCCAGGATGTAGTCGATCACGCGGCGCACGGAGGTCTCGTAGGCCTCGCGCGACACGTCGGACGCGATCCGCGGGGGGTCGGACGGCGCCGCGAGGGGCGCCAGCGGGGCCACGGCCGCCATCCGCCGGGCGGCGTGGGCGAGGCGCGCGGCCGCGCGCGCCCGGCGCGCGGCGGGCTCGGCCTCGGGGTGCCCGCTCGAGATGATCACCGCCCTCCGGGCCCCGTGGTCGATGGCGACCACCAGGTCGCAGAGCATCAGCTCCATGTCGGGGAAGTCCTCGGGGTCGGCCGGCGGAGCGGGGACGTCCTCGAGGTGGCGGGCCAGCTCGTAGCCGAGGTAGCCGATCGCACCGCCCTGGAAGGGCGGCAGGCCGGGCACGGGCGCCTGGCGGTGACGGTCGAGCTCGGCGCGCAGGACCGCCCAGGGGTCACCATCGACCGCGCGGCCGTCGATGGTGACGACCCCGTCCCGCGCGGCGATCACGCGGAAGGGGTCGAGCCCGATGAACGAGTGCCCCCCGCCCGCGTCGCCGCCGTGCAGGAGCGCGGCATGGGGGTCGTCCGCGACCAGCGCGAAGAGCGCGACGGGGTCGGCGTAGGGGATCTCGCGGACGAGGGGTGCGACGTCCGCCGCGGGGGGCGGACCGGATGCGGATCGGGTTCGGGCGATCCCGCATCATCCGGGAGGCCCCGGCCCGGCACAACGCCGGGCGGCCGCGCGCGTCGCTGAGGTCCGCACCCCCGGATGCCGATGGATAGGGGATGCCGGCCCGCGCACACAGACGACGGCGGCGCCGCCTGCGCGTGCTCGCCCTCAGCATCAGCGCGGCGGCGATGGCGGGCGCCATCGCGGTCGCGCCCATGGTGGTGGGCGCCGACCCGCTGCCCGACACGACGACCTTCCTCAACCGGGTCGAGGGCGGCGGCTTCGATCACAACCGCGCCCACATCCGCGCGAACCCCGCGGCCGTCCGCCGCGCCGACGTCCGGCTCGACCTCTGCGACGACGAGGGCTGGCGGGCCGACAACGCCTGGCTCTGCCCGGCCGAGCCGCCCACCCTGGCCGAGACCGCCTCGGCGCGCCTCGCCGGCGCCGACCTCGCGCCGCAGGGCCCCACGCAGCCCGACGGCCTCTGGGGGCCGCTGCTCGGCATCCCCTCGACGGCGATCCACGCGGTCGTCCTCCCCACGAACAAGGTGCTCTTCGTCTCCCAGCCGAAGTGGCCGACCGAGGACGAGACGGTCGTCGGCGGCAACGCCCACGTCTGGGACCCGGTCACCAACACGAGCCGCTCGGTCCCCCCGCCGGACGTCCCCTACCCCTCCGGCCCGGACCGGCCCGCGAACCTCTGGTGCGGCGGCCAGACGACCCTCGCCGACGGGCGGGTGCTGGTGGTGGGCGGCAACCTGGAGTACCCGCTGAACGGCGGCATCGGCGAGGGCAACGGCTTCAAGGGCGGGACCTGGGTGATGACCTTCGACCCGTGGACCGAGACCTGGACCCGGTACGCCGACATGGCGCACGGGCGCTGGTACCCGACGCTCACCGAGCTGCCGGACGGCCGCGTGCTGATCGTGGGCGGCTGGGACGAGACCGGCGGCGAGGAGGGCGCGGGCGGCCCGGGCGACGCGCCGCGCATGGTGAACAACCAGGACGTCGAGGTCTTCGACCCCTCCACGCCCGCCGGCGGCCAGGCGACCACGGTGGTCAGCCAGCTGCCCCCGAACGGGCCGGGTCAGCCGACCCCGTACCCGGACCACCGCGACATCGGCCTCTATCCGCACATGTTCCTGCTGCCCGACACCACCGCCCTCGGCCACGGAGGCGACAAGGTGCTGGTGGCCGGCCCGGGCGTCTACGACTCGGCCGTCATCGACACGGACACCTGGATCTGGACCGACGTCCTCGACCGCAGCGTCCCCGACGTGGGCCAGCCGCGTCTCTCCTCGGGTCGCTCGTGGGGCACGGCGTGGCTCGAGCCCTCGGGTCCGGAGGGCTCGACGCGGGTGGTGCTGCTGGGAGGCGCCAACTCCGACGCCCCGGCCCCCGGCCCGGGCACCGCCCCACCCCCCCTGGCGTCGGCCGAGGTGCTCGACCTCGACGACCCCGACAACGGCTGGCAGCCCGACCCCGAGCTCGATCTCAACGTCCCGCGGGCGCACTTCAACACCGTGCTGCTCCCGGACGGCACGATCTTCTCCAACGGCGGGGGATACGGCCGCCGCTACGACTCCCTGTACGCCGACCCGGTCTACCGCTCCGAGCTCTACACACCCGGCGAGGGCTGGCGGGAGGTGGGAGACGAGGCCGACGCGCGCAGCTACCACTCGACGTCCGTGCTGCTGCCCGACGGCCGGGTGGCGTCGGCCGGCGACGACCGCGACATCGCCCCCGAGCACATCAGCCTCGGGGGGCGGACGGCGCAGCTCTGGAGTCCGCCCTACCTCTTCGACGGCCCCCGCCCGCAGATCACCTGGGCCCCCCAGGCCGTCCGCTACGACGCCCCCTTCCGCGTGACGGTCGCGGGCGCCGCCTCCGACATCACCCGGGTCGCCCTCGTGCGCCCGGGCGCCGTGACCCACGCGGTCGACATGTCGCAGAGGGCCATCACGCTCGACGTGACCGCCGACGCGGGCGGCCTCAGCACACGCAGCCCCCTGAACGCGACCGTGGCCCCGCCGGGCTACTACATGCTCTTCGCCCTGAACGCCGACGGGGTGCCCTCGGTGGCGTCGTGGGTGCGCCTGGACCCGGCGGCCCCCGACGAGGCCGCACCCGCCCCGGCGCCGGGCGCCGCACCGGACACCGAGCCCGCGCCGGCGCCGGCTCCCGCCACCTCGCCGGTCCCTCGCCGTCCGCCCCTGCGGGTCTCCGTCCCCCGGCCGGCGGTGACGCTGAGCGCGGGCCGGGTGCGCGTGAACCTGCGCCTGCGCGCCAACCAGCGGGCGACGGCACGGATCTCCGTACTGCCGACCGCCGGCGGTCGCGCCCTCAAGGGGCGCGCGGTGGCGGCGCGGACGGTGGTCCTGCGCCCCGGGCGGACCGCACGGCCCACCGTCACCGTGCGGCGCGCGCGGATCGGCACGCTCCGCAGCCTGCGGATCACGATCGTGGTGCGCGACGGCGCGGGCCGCGAGCTGACCGTGAGCCGGATCGCCGAGGTCCCGCGCCGGCGCTGAAACACCGCGGGGCGGGCGGCGCCGTCACCGGTCGGCCGCATGGCGGGCCGCTAGCGTCCCCCGGGTGCAGGAGGACCTCGAGCGGCCGGTGCCGCTGTCGGAGATCGCGCTCCAGTGGGGGCGCATCGGCACCGTGGGCTTCGGCGGGCCGCCGGCGCACGTCACGCTCCTGCGCGAGCTCTGCGTCGAACGCCGCCGGTGGCTCGGCGACCGCCAGTTCGAGGACGCGATCGCGGCGACCAACCTGCTGCCCGGACCGGCCTCGACCCAGCTCGCCATCTACTGCGCCTGGAGGCTCCGCGGGGCGGCGGGCGCCGTGCTCGGCGGGCTCTGCTTCATCGGCCCCGGGCTCGTGCTCATCCTCGCCCTGGCGGCCCTCTTCCTGAGCGGGACGCCGCCCGCGTGGCTGCGGGGGGCCGGAGCGGGCGCCGGAGCCGCGGTCGCCGTGGTGGCGATCGATGCGGGCCTGCGCCTGCTGGTGCCCACGTGGAGGCGCATGGGCGCCCGGCAGCGGCCGCGCATGGTGGCGTACGCGGCTCTCGGCGCGGCGTCGGCGGCGCTCCTCGGACCGTGGCTCGTGCTGGTGCTGCTCGGGTGCGGGGCGGCGGAGCTGATCGGACGGCGCACGGGCCCGGGCGCACGGCTCGGCGCGCTCCACCCCGGCGCGCTGCTGCTCGCCGCCGGCGGGGTCGCCTCGGCGGGGGGGCTGGGCGCGCTGAGCTGGACGGCCCTGAAGGTCGGCGCCCTCTCCTACGGCGGCGGCTTCGTCATCATCCCGCTGATGCAGGCGGATGCCGTCCGCCACGGATGGATGACCGACGGCGAGTTCCTGAACGCCGTCGCGCTCGGCCAGGTGACGCCCGGCCCGGTGACCCACACCGTCGCCGTGGTGGGCTACGCGGCCGCCGCGCTCCCAGGCGGGCTCCTGGCGGCGGCGCTGGCCTTCCTGCCGTCCTTCGCCTTCATCCTCGTCGGCGCCGACCGCTTCGACCGGCTGATCGCGGCGCCGGGCGCGCGGGCCTTCCTGGACGGCGCGGGCCCGGCGGCCGTCGGGGCGATCCTCGGATCGGCGATACCCCTCGCGCGGGCGCTGGACGAGCCCTGGCAGGGCGCCGTTCTCGCCGGCGCCGCCGTGCTCATGTTCGCGGCGCGCCGCGGCGTCGTGTCGACGCTGCTGGCCGCGGGGGCCGCCGGGGCCGCGGTGGGGCTGCTCGGCGGACCACTCCCCCTCTGATCGTGCGTAGCCTCGGGGCCGGAGGGGAAGCGTTGAGGAGGAGCGGACGACGGGAGTGGGCGATGCGGGTGGTGATCGTCGGCGGCGGCATGGCGGGCCTGGTGCTCGCGCGCGGGCTGATGGCCCGCGGAAAGACGCCGCTCGTGCTGGAGCGCAGCCCGGAGTCGGTCGTCGTGCCGGGGCCGATCATGCTGCCGTTCCAGGCGTTCGATCCCCTCGAGGACCTCGGCCTGCTGGCGCCGATCCGGTCGATGGGCCGCGACGTCCCCCCCTTCCGCAACGGCGAGCCGGTCGCGGTGGGCGTGGGGCGGCAGCCGGTCCTCGCCATGCTGCGCGAGGGCGTGACCATCGAATGGGACAGCGAGGTCGTCGAGCTCATCCGTGAGGGCGACCGGGTGCGCGGCTGCGTCGTGGCGGGGGCGGGCGGCGCCCGCCGCGATATCCCCGCCGACCTGGTGGTGGGCGCCGACGGCGCGCGCTCGGGCGTGCGCGATCTGGCGGGCATCGCCGCCGAGGTCCACGCCTCGGGGACGGCCGCCATCTCGTGGCGGAGCCCCCGCGAGCCGGCCGAGCCCTTCGAGATCCGGTTCCTCGCCGACGGCCGCCAGGTGACGATGCTCGGCTGGCCCGGGGGCGCCGTGGGTGGCTGGCAGATCCCCCGGCCGGCGGGCGGCGCCGAGGAGGCGATGGCGCCGGGCCTCGACGTGTACCGCGAGGCGTTCGGCCGGCTGCTTCCGGGCGCAGCCGGTCCGCTGGAGGAGGTCGGCCCGGACGACTGGTTCTACCGCGAGGCGACCGAGGTGTCGTGCGACACCTGGTGGGTCCCGGGGGTGGCGCTGATCGGCGAGGCCCTGCACGCGATGGACCCCGAGGCCGGCATCGGCTCGGGCCTCGGGATGGGTGACGCCCAGGCCCTGGCGATCGCGGTCTCGCGCAACCCGGATGACCCGGACGCGGCCTGCCGCGACTGGGAGCACTGGCGCCGGCCGGCCCTCGCCCCGTACCTCGCCCTCGGCAGCGCGGGGGTGCGGGTGGTGCGCGGGGGCCCGGCGCCGCCCGAGGAGCGCTGGCCGCCCGGCGACGGTGGGGCGGCGTGACCGGCATACGGCCGAGATCGGCTCTACCATCGGTGCACATGCCGAGAAAGGCCGAGGCGATATGACCGACCTGGACCCCGACGAGACCCGCGAATGGCTCGACGCGCTCGAGTCGGTGATGGACCATGCCGGGCCCGAGCGGGCCGGGCAGCTGCTCGGGACGGTGATCAACGAGGCGCGCCTCGCCGGTGCCCCCGTGCCGGTCAGCGACGCCACGGCCTACGTCAACACGATCCATCCCGAGGACGAGGAGCCGATCCCCGGCGACGCCGAGGTGGAACGGCGCCTGAGGTCGGCGATCCGCTGGAACGCCGCCGCGCTGGTGCTGCAGGCCAACAAGCAGAGCTCGGAGCTCGGCGGCCACATCGCCAGCTTCCAGTCGGCGGCCACCCTGTACGAGGTCGGCTTCAACCACTTCTGGCACGCCCGCACCGAGGAGCACGGCGGCGACCTGGTCTACATCCAGGGCCACTCGTCGCCGGGCATCTACGCCCGGGCCTTCCTCGAGGGCCGCCTCGACGAGGACCAGCTGCGCAACTTCCGCGAGGAGGTGGGCGGCAACGGCCTCCCCTCGTACCCGCACCCGTGGCTGATGCCCGACTTCTGGCAGTTCCCCACGGTGTCGATGGGCCTCGGGCCCATCATGGCGATCTACCAGGCGCGCTTCATGAAGTACCTGGCCGGGCGCGGCCTGGCCGACACCGCGGGCCGCAAGGTCTGGGCGTTCATGGGCGACGGCGAGATGGACGAGCCCGAGTCGATGGGCGCCATCTCCCTCGCCGGCCGGGAGACGCTCGACAACCTGGTGTTCGTCATCAACTGCAACCTGCAGCGCCTCGACGGCCCGGTGCGCGGCAACGGGAAGATCATCCAGGAGCTCGAGACCAACTTCCGCGGCGCCGGCTGGAACGTGGTCAAGGTGATCTGGGGCGAGAACTGGGACCCGCTCCTCGAGGCCGACGACGACGGCCTGCTGAAGCGGCGCATGACCGAGGCGGTCGACGGCGAGTACCAGACCTTCAAGTCGCGCGACGCGACCTATGTGCGCGAGCACTTCTTCGGTGCCTATCCGGAGCTGAAGGAGCGCGTCGCCCACATGAGCGATCCGCAGATCTGGGCGCTCAACCGGGGCGGCCACAGCCCCCGCAAGGTCTATGCGGCCTACCACGCCGCCATGCGGCACGAGGGCCAGCCCACCGTGATCCTGGCGAAGACCATCAAGGGCTACGGCATGGGCCGCGCCGGCGAGGGCCAGATGATCAGCCACCAGCAGAAGAAGATGAACGAGGAGGCGCTGCTGGCCTTCCGCGACCGCTTCAACGTGCCCCTGAGCGACGCCGACGCCAAGGCGGCCGCGTTCTACAAGCCCCGGGCCGACTCCAAGGAGATGGTCTACCTGCGCGAGCGCCGCGAGGCGCTCGGCGGCAGCCTGCCCGCGCGCGTGCCGATCGCCCCGGCGATGGACGTGCCGCCCCTGTCGGCGTTCGACGCGATCCTGAAGGGCTCCGGCGAGCGCACGATCTCGACGACCATGGCCTTCGTGCGGGCGCTGAGCACGATCCTGCGCGACAAGACGATCGGCCCGCGCGTCGTGCCGATCGTGGCCGACGAGTCGCGCACGTTCGGCATGGAGGGGATGTTCCGCCAGCTGGGCATCTTCAGCCAGGTGGGACAGCTCTACAGCCCGGAGGACTCCGAGCAGCTGATGTTCTACCGCGAGGACCGCAAGGGGCAGATCCTGCAGGAGGGCATCACCGAGGCCGGCGCCCTGTCGTCGTGGATCGCCGCCGGCACGTCCTACGCCAACCACGGCGTGGCGATGATCCCCTTCTTCATCTTCTACTCGATGTTCGGCTTCCAGCGCGTCGGGGACCTGATCTGGGCCGCCGGCGACAGCCGGGCACGCGGTTTCCTGCTGGGCGGCACGTCCGGGCGCACGACGCTGAACGGCGAGGGCCTCCAGCACGAGGACGGCCACAGCCACCTGATGGCCGCCACCGTCCCCAACTGCCGCTCGTACGACCCCACCTTCGGCTACGAGGTCGCGGTGATCGTGCAGGACGGCCTGCGCCGGATGCTCAAGGACCAGCGCGACGTCTTCTACTACCTCACCCTGCTCAACGAGAACTACGCGCACCCGGCGATGCCCGAGGGCGCCGAGAAGGGCATCCTGCGCGGCATGCACCGGATCCGCGAGGCCGGCGCGCGCACGAAGGGCCCGCGGGTGCAGCTGCTGGGCTCGGGCGCGATCCTGCGCGAGGTGATGGCGGCCGCCGACCTGCTGCTCGAGGACTACGGCGTCCACGCGGACGTCTGGAGCGTCACCAGCTTCACCGCGCTCCGCCGTGACGGGATCGAGGCCGACCGCTGGAACCGCCTCCACCCCACCGAGGAGCCGCGGGCGTCCTACGTCGAGCAGCAGCTCGGCGACGGCGGCGGCCCGGTGATCGCGGCGACGGACTACATGCGGGCCTTCGCCGACGGCATCCGCGCCTGGGTGCCCGGCCGCTACGAGGTGCTCGGCACCGACGGCTTCGGGCGCAGCGACTACCGCGTGCAGCTGCGGAGGTTCTTCGAGGTGGACCGCCACCATGTGACCGCCTCGGCCCTCGCCGCGCTCGCGCGCGAGGGCGCCATCGACCCGGCCATCGCGGCCGCGGCGATCACCCGGTACGACATCGACCCGGAGGCCATACCCCCGTGGCAGCGCTGACAGAGGTACGCGTCCCCGACATCGGCGACTTCGAGGCCGTGCCGGTCATCGAGGTGCTGGTCTCCCCGGGCGACACCGTCGCCGCGGAGGACCCGCTCATCGTGCTCGAGTCGGACAAGGCGAGCATGGAGGTGCCCTCCCCGGCCGCCGGCGTCATCGGCGAGATGTCTGTCTCGGTGGGCGACGAGGTCTCCGAAGGCGATCTGATCCTGACGCTGACGGCCGCCGAGGACGAGGACGCCGAGACGACGGAGCCGACCGTCGAGGCCGGGGCCGGGGCGCCCGAGGAGACGACGGCCGACGAGCCCGGCGATGACGACGGCGGGGAGCCCGACGCGGGGTCGACCTCCGACCCGTCGGCCGCCGGGCAGGAGGAGACCCAGGCGGCGCCGGTGGAGCGCACCCCGGCCTCGCCGGAGCCCGGCGGTGACGGCCGCCGCGGGACATCGGTCTACGCCGGTCCCGGCACCCGCGCGCTCGCCCGCGAGCTCGGCGTCGATCTCGCCGCGGTCGCGGGCACGGGCCACAAGGGCCGCGTCACCCGCGAGGACGTGACGGCGGCGGCCGAGGGCGGCGGCGCGGCCGCCCCGGCGAAGGCGGGTGCGAAGGCGCCTGCGGCGCCTTCCGGGCTGCCGGCATGGCCCCAGGTCGACTTCGCCGCCTTCGGCCCGATCGCGCGCGAGCCGCTGTCGCGCATCGCCCGCATCGCCGGCCCGGCCCTGGCGCGCAACTGGGCGGTGATCCCCCACGTCACGCAGTTCGACGAGGCCGACATCACCGCCCTGGAGGCCTTCCGCAAGGAGGTCAACGCCGCGCACGCGGCCGAGGGCGTCAAGGTGACGATGGTGTCGCTGCTGGTGAAGGCCTGCGCCGCGGCGCTGCGCTCCTTCCCCCATTTCAACGCGTCGCTCGACGGCGACGCGCTGGTGCTCAAGGACTACTGCCACATCGGGTTCGCGGCGGACACCGAAGCCGGCCTGATGGTGCCGGTGATCCGCGACGCCGACCGCAAGGGCCTGCTGGAGATCGCCCGCGAGCTGACGACGCTGTCGGCCGCGGCCCGCGAGGGCTCGATCACGGCCGATCAGATGAAGGGCGGCACCTTCACGATCTCGAGCCTCGGCGGCATCGGCGGCACCGCCTTCACCCCGATCATCAACGCGCCCGAGGTGGCCATCCTCGGCGTCTCGCGCTCGTCGATGCAGCCGGTGTGGGACGGCACGGCCTTCCGGCCGCGGCTGATGCTGCCGCTCTCGCTCTCCTACGACCACCGCGTGATCGATGGCGCGGCGGCGGCGCGCTTCACCACCCACCTCACGCACCTCCTGAGCGACCCGCGGCAGATGCTCCTGTGAGCGCGGAGGACCGCGTCGACCTCGTCGTGCTCGGCGGGGGCCCGGGCGGCTACACGGCCGCCTTCCGGGCAGCGGATCTCGGGCTGCGCACGGTCCTGGTCGAGAGCCACTCGCGCCTGGGCGGCGTCTGCACGAACGTCGGCTGCATCCCCTCGAAGGCCCTGCTGCACGCCGCCCGCGTGCTGTCGGAGGCCGAGGAGGCGCGCGAGCTCGGGATCACGTTCGGCGAGGCGTCGGTCGACCTGGACGCGCTGCGCAGCGCCACCGAGGGCGTGGTCACCCGCCTCACCAAGGGCCTCGCCGGGCTGGCGAAGCAGCGCTCGGTGGAGGTGGTGCGCGGCACCGGCCGCTTCGCCTCTCCGAACGAGCTGGCGGTCGAGACCCCGGACGGGCCCCGGACGATCGCGTTCACGAACGCGGTGATCGCCGTGGGGTCCGCGCCGGCCCGCATCCCCTCGATGCCCGACGACCCGCGCGTGATCGACTCGACCGGCGCACTCGCCCTCCCCGACGTGCCCGACCGCCTTCTGGTTGTGGGCGGCGGCATCATCGGGCTCGAGATGGCGACGGTGTACGACGCCCTCGGGTCGAGGATCACGGTGGTCGAGATGCTCGACCAGCTCATCCCCGGCTGCGATCCCGATCTCGTGAAGCCCCTGCGCGCGCGCATCGAGAAGCGGTACGAGGCGATCCACCTCGGCACCCGGGTGGCCGCAGTCGAAGCGTCCGAGGAGGGCCTGCGCGCGACCTTCGAGGGAGACGGCGCGCCCGAGCCGGCCGTGTTCGAGCGGGTCCTCGTGGCCGTCGGCCGGCGCGCGCGCGGAGGGGAGATCGACGCGGCGGCGGCGGGCGTCGAGGTGGACGAGCGCGGCGTCATCGCGGTGGACGCCCAGATGCGCACCAGCGCCGGCCACATCCACGCGATCGGCGACGTCACCGGCGATCCGATGCTCGCCCACAAGGCGACCCACCAGGGAGCGGTCGCGGCCGAGGCGATCGCCGGGCGCACATCGGCCTTCGACCCGCGGGCCATCCCCTCGGTCGCCTACACCGATCCCGAGGTCGCCTGGATGGGCCTGACCGAGACGCAGGCGAAGGCCGACGGCGTGCCCCACGAGGTGGCGGCCTTCCCGTGGGCGGCCTCGGGACGCGCCCTGTCGGTGCACCGGAGCGAGGGCCGCACCAAGCTGATCGTCGACCCGGAGAGCCGCCGCATCCTCGGCGCCGGCATCGTCGGCCTGAACGCGGGCGAGCTGATCGCCGAGGCGGTGCACGCGCTCGAGATGGGGGCCGACGCTGAGGATCTGGCCCTCACGATCCACCCCCACCCGACCCTCTCGGAGACCCTCGGCTTCGCGGCCGAGGCCGCCGAGGGGACGATCACCGACCTCTACCTCGGGAAGCGGCGGACGGCGAAGAAGGGCTGAGCCGGGGGCCGAGCGTCACCGCGGCCACCACCGCGATCAGGATCACCAGGCCGAGGCCCCCGAGAGCCCATGCGACGAAGAGGGCGATGGCGACGAGCTCGCTGCCGAGCGAGGCCACCGAGGTGACGGTCGCCCTCGAGCCGCCCTCGATCCGCGCCTGCAGCCGGGCATCGGCGATCACCATGACCAGCCGGTGGATGCCGTAGAAGAGCGTCACGCCGGCCAGGCCCTCCGGTCGCCCCAGCACCAGCGCCGCCGTGAGGGCGGCGGCGCCCACGAGCATCGCCAGGGTGAGAGCCCGCGCCCGGAGCCCCATGGCCCGGCCGGCCAGCACCGCGCCGGCCGCTCCGGCGAGGGGGATCGCGAGCATCGCCGCAGGGACAGCGCCGGTCGGCACGCCCCACTCCGAGGCCAGAAGCGGGAAGTACTCCTCGATCGCGTCGAAGCCGGAGAAGACGGCCACCGCGAGCGCGGCGGCCCGCACCGGCGCCGACCCGATCGCCTCGCCCACCCCCGCGCGCATGGTCTCGAGGAACCCCGGCTCGTCCTCACCGTCGGGCACGACCGGCCGCGGCGCCTCCGGCAGTCGCGTGGCGAGCACGGCCGCCGAAAGGCAGACCAGCACGCTGGCGATCCCCAGCAGCGGGTAGCCGCCCACCTCGAACAGGACGCCCGCGAGCAGCGCGAGCGGCACCTGGACCGCGAGCGACGCGGCCTCCATGCGCCCGATCACGGAGGCGTAGCGATGCTCCTGACCGCACGCGGCGAGACCGTCGTGCACCAGCGCCTCCTCGCTGCCCGAGCTCAGCGCCCCGCCGATGCTCCAGACGGCGAAGCCGAGAGCGAAGCCGGTGAACGTCGGCCAGGCGATCCACAGGACGTAGGCGCCGGCCTGGAACACGCCGGCGGCGGCGATGGCGCTGCGGCGCGAGTGCCGGTCGGCCCAGACGCCGCCGGGCACCTCGGCGACGATGCCGACCGCCGACCACAGCACGAAGAGCGCGGAGATCTGGGCGGCCGAGAGCCCGCTGTCGGCGAACAGCAGGGCGTACACCGGATAGAGCGGCACGGCCTCCGAGATCGCCGACCAGCAGATCGCCCGCCGGGCGAGGCGCCGTGCGTCAGATGGCGGGCGGGATCACGGGGGGCTCATGCGGTCGATCATGCCACGCGTGCCACGCTCGCGCGAGCGTCGGTGCTGCCGCGCAGCACGAGCACCACGGCCACGGCGATCAGCACCGGCACCAGCAGGAATCCGGCCCGCACGCCGATCGCGTCGGCCAGCGTCGCGAGGGCATAGGGGGCCAGCAGCACGGCGATGCCGCCGGCCAGCGACGCGCGCGCGCTCGCCTTCTCGGAGACCCCCGGAGCCGAGGCCATCGCGAACGTCAGCGACAGCGGGAAGAGCATCGCGACGCCGAGGCCGATCACCGCGAGCCCCGCCAGGCTCACGGCCGCCGCCCCGGTGGACCAGAACAGAGCGAAGCCCGCCGCGGCGAGCCCGAGGGCGCCGACCAGCAGCCGCCGCGGGTCGCGGGCGACCGCGAGCCGGCCGCCGATCAGGCGCCCGGCCGCCATCCCGCCGACGAACAGACCGAGCGACGCGCTCGCGGCGCCCCGGCTGATCCCCGTCTCCTCCTGGAGGAAGTCGGTGGCCCAGAAGGCCACGCAGAACTCCACCCCGACGACGAGGACGATCACCGTCCACCAGCGCCAGAAGGCGGGCGGGAGGGGCCCGGCGGCGGCGGGCCGCGCGTCGCGCGGCAGCGGGCCGTCGAAGTCGCCGGCCGCCCCCAGGAGGATCACCGCCGCGATCGCCGCGAGCACCAGCAGAGCCGCCGCCCGCCATCCCGCGCCGGCCAGGATCGCCGCCCCCACCGCAACGGGGGCGAGCACGCCCGCCGCCGCCGCCCCCATGTTCGCCTCGGCCAGCGCCGCGGCGCGCGCCGCGGGCTGGCGTGCCTCCACCACAAGCGGCACCACCACCAGGACGGCCGTGCCCCCGAGCCCCATCACGAAGGTCGCCGCGATCACGGTCGGCAGGGGGCCGGCCACGACGAGCATCACGGTCCCCGCTCCGAGGCCGAGCAGGCCGGTGCGGAGGATGGTGCCGTGGCCCACCCGCAGCAGCACCGGGGGTGCGCCGAGGGCGGCGACCACGGCGCCCACCGCGAAGGCGCTCCCCGCGAGCCCGATGGCCGCCCGGCTGATCTCCAGCTCCCCGCGGAGGGCGTCGAGGGCCGGGCCGAGCCCGTAGAGGGCGTAGCCGTAGATGGCGAGCGAGGCGTAGACGATCCAGGTCGCGCGATCGCGGACGGGGGCGGCGCCGATCGGAGCACCGCGGCCGGGGATCGTTGGGGGCGCGGTGCTCACCTAGGGCACGCTAGCGAGCTGCGCACCTCCAGGGCTCCTCGGCGGGGGCGAGTCCCACGCGGGGGTGCCGTTCCGGAGGTTGACCGACGCCCGCGCCGTGGGTCGGTCACCCGATACCGCACCGGCTTCCTGTCGGTGAACATCGAAGGAGCTGGCCGCCACTGGAGTGCGACATGCGTCCCCGACCGGCCGTGACGCGGCCCGCGGGCCGCTGGACCGTCGCCACGATGAGCGTGCCCGCGACGGTGCGACGCGTGGTGCCGGGGAGCCTTCGGCCGACCAGCCTCGCCGACCCGGCCGTCAGCGAGCGGTGAAGAAGCTCCTCGAACCCACCGGGCCGATACTTGAGGCGGCGACGCCCGCAGCCCTCAACGATGCGGCCTTCTCGGGGTCACGGACGCGACCCCGAGCTGAGACAGGTCGAATCCCGAGCTCCGCGGCACGCTTGGCGCTCGCCGCCTGCCGGGCTTCGAGCTCTTCGTATGGAATCGGCTCACGCATCAGTGCGAGGGTAACAAACCTTCCTCATTTCGAGGGAGATCGCCTGGAGGTCGTCCGAAGCGGACCCTTCAGGCCAGGTATCGACGAGATGATCCAGAAGTGGAATGGCCCGGTCGATCAGCTTCATCTCCGCCCGTCTGACGAACTGGGTGGCATCGAACAGATCAGACGCCCGAAGCAGGATCATCTGGTCCGCCACCTCCGGATGACCGGTCGCGATGAACTCCTCGAGCCTCCAGGCGAGCAGATCCGCCGGGGAGAGGACGTCCAAGGGCAGGCCGCTCGGCGAGAGGATCGGGATGGCCACCTCCCCCTCGATGATGCAGCTCGCCGGTGCCTCGAGCGAGATCCGGGTTCCCGGTAGGTGCCAGTGCCGCTCCCCTGCGGATCGAACCAGGCCCAGGCCCTCGAGCCTCCCCACGACCTCGATGGTCTGGGGCATGAGCACGTCGATGTCGGTTGCCTCCACGCTGGTCCATGCCGCCACCGCGAGTCCTCCCACGACTACGAGCTGCGTAGGGGCGATCTGCTCCGCCACCACGGCGGCGACCTCGATCAGCCGCCGGGTGGTGCCCGGCGTCCTGGCGGCGACCTGGAGGGCATCGGGAGTGGACACGGGACGATCACAGCACACCGGGGCAATGGCGATCCACTGGCATCGCGCGCCAGCGGCCGGGGGATCCCGGCCGCTGGGTGGAGCGTCGTGGCGGGCCGTGGCCCGTGGGGGCTACTTGCGGATCGTGACGGCGGTGCGGGTGGCGGCGCGGTTGCCGGAGCCGTCGGTGGCGGTGAGGACGACGCGGGCCGCCACGGCGCCGCGGGCGATCGACTTCCGGGCCTTCTTCGACATCGTCACCGGGATGGTGACCCGGACGCCGCCCTGCAGCCGGGCGCGGGCGGAGCCGAGCGGACGGCCGGCGAGCGCGCCCCTGGTGCCGCGGACCTGGATGGCCACGATGCAGAGCTGCTCGGAGGCGGGGCAGGCGACGCGGACGGGGACGCGGCCGGCGGCCGACATCCGGAGGGCGCGGGCGAGGGGACGCAGGCGCGGGCCGAGCGAGTCGATCGTGGCCGGCGGGGTCGCGGCGACCTGGACGCGGAGGGTGGACTGGTCGGTGGCGCCGTCGCCGTCGGTGACCCGCAGGCCGACCGTCGCGGGGCCGATCGCCGTGAAGGTCGTGGTGACGCGCGGCACGGCGGCCGTGCTCGTCTCGAACGTGCCGTCGCCGTTCAGGTCCCACTCGTACTTCGCGATCGAGCCGTCGTCGCTCGAGCGGGAGCCGTCGAGGACGGTCGGCTGGTTGACGACCGGCGCGGGCGGCTGCGTCGTGATCAGAGCGGTCGGGGCGCGGTGCACGCGCACGGTGACCGTCGCGGTGCTCTTCGCGCCGAGGCCGTCGGTGGCGCGCAGGGAGACCTTGTGCGGCCCGGTGGTGCCGAAGGAGGTGCTCTGCTGGGGGCCGGTCCGCTCGAACGTGCCGTCGCCGTCCATGTCCCACTCGAGCAGGCTGATGCCGTTGTCGTCGGTGGAGGCGGAGGTGAACGAGAGGCCCTCTCCGACGACCGCGACCTTCTTGGAGGTGATCCGGGCCGCGGGGGCCCGGTGCGCCTTCAGCAGGAGGGAGCCGGTGGCCTTCGCGCCGTCGTCGTCGGTCACGCGGACCCTGACGGTGATGTCGCCGGGGCTCGAGTAGCGCCGGCTGGTGGTGGCGCCGGTCGTCGTCTTCTCGAACGCGCCGTTGCCGTCGAGGTCCCACTCGTACTTCGTGATGCTGCCGTCCTCGTCGGCCGAACCGGCGGCGGAGAAGGCGACCAGGGTGCCGAGCTGGAGCGCGGTCGCCACGGGCCGGCCCGGGGAGATGTCGCCGATGATCGGCGTCGGGACGACGACCGGGTTGGGGGTGCCGGCGAGCTGCGCCGAGGGCGGCTCGTTGGGAGGGATGCCGGTGCCGCCGCCGACCGGGATGGCGGCGGCCGGACCGGCGGTGACGGCGACCGCGCCGGCCACGGCGAGGGCGGCGGCGAGGCGACGGGAGGTGCGCGTGATGTGGGAGGTGCGGGCCATGGTGGGCTCCTTGCGAGGGGTGGGGATGACCATGGGCACACACTCGCCCCGACCCCCTCCGCGTTCCGTTCACGGCGCGACGGCCGGAGTGTCACCGGCGCGACACTGCGGCGGCGCCCGGCAGCAGTCCCGCGCGCATGCGGGGCCCGAGGAACACCCGCGCCCACGCGTCGAGGGCGACGAGCGACCACAGCACGACCCGGTGGTCGGCGGTGCCCGCCCGGTGCTCGGCGATGCGGCGCCCGACCTCGTCCCCGTCGAGCGCGCTCGCCATCGGTGCGCCCGGGTCCGTGAGCGCGGCCACGCGGTCGCCGAGCGCCCGGCCGGGCATCATCCACTCCCCGGTGGGCACCGCGAAGCCGTTCTTGGGGCGGTCGACGACCGACCGGGGGAGCCACGCGACGGCCACCTCGCGCAGCAGCGACTTCGTCACGCCGCCGGCGAGCTTCACCTCGGGGGGCAGCCCGTTGGCCCATTCGACCAGGTGATGATCGAGCAGCGGCTCGCGCATCTCGACCGCCGCGGCCATGGACATGCGGTCCTGCCGCTGGAGGATGCCCTGCAGGTAGGTGCGCTGGTCGTGCACGAACAGGTCGTCCTCGCGCCCGGGCTCGCCCGGGGCCATCGCGCGGCGCCGTGCGATCGGATCGTCGCCCTGCCGGCCCGCCAGCGCCCAGGCCTCGGACGGGGGCGTGAAGGCGTTGGCGCCGACCAGGGCGTCCGGGCCGAGCAGCGCCCGCAACCGGCCCGCGCGCCCGACCGGCGGCGCGTGGGCCGCCGCCGCGCGGAGCGCGGGGATGCGCCCCAGCGACGCCCGGCGCATGGCCAGGTGGTACCGGCCGTATCCCCCGAACACCTCGTCGGCGCCCTCGCCGGACAGGAGGACGGTCACGCCCTGCCGCTTGGCGTGATCGGCGACGAGGTGGATCCCGACGGAGTTCGAGGCGAAGAGCGGTTCGTCGTTCGCCCAGGTCAGACGGTCGATCTCGCGCTCGAGCGCGGGCGCCGACAACTCGATCTCGTGGTGGCGGGTGCCGGCGGCGGCCGCCACCTCGCGCGCCTCGGGGCGCTCGTCGAACCAGGCGTCCTCGAACCCCACGCAGAACGTGTCGAGGGGCGCCTCGCCCGCCGCGGCGGCGATCGTGGTGGTGAGGCTCGAGTCGAGGCCGCCGCTGGTGAGGGCCCCCAGCGGGACGTCGCTCCCGAGGCGCGACTCGACCGCGTCCCGGATCAGCGTCCGGCCGCGGCCGACCTGGTCGCCCGGACGGCGCACGACGACGGGCGACGACGGCGACCAGTAGCGCGTGACCGTGAGCCCGGCGCCCTCGCGGACGGCGATCGTGCCGGGCTCGAGCTCGCGGACCCCCTCGAACATCGTCTCCGAACCGCTCACGGTGCGGAAGGCCAGGTACTCGGGCAACCGGCGCGCGTTGAGCGCGCGGGGCACCCCGTCGTCCTGGAGCACCGCCTTGATCTCCGAGGCGAAGACGAGGCGGCCGCCGGGCGTCTCGGCGTGGTAGAGCGGCTTCACCCCGAGCCGGTCGCGCGCGAGCAGCAGGTGGTCGCGGCGGGCGTCCCAGACGGCGAACGCGAACATGCCCCGCAGGCGCTCCACCACCTCGTCGCCCCACTCCTCGTAGCCGCGCAGCACGACCTCGGTGTCGCCGGCGGTCCGGAACCGGTGCCCGCGCCCGGCGAGCGTCCGGCGCAGATCGTGGTGGTTGTAGACCTCGCCGTTGTAGACGAGGACCACCCTGCCGTCGTCGGCGACGGCGGGCTGGCGGGCGCCGGGGACGTCGATCACGGCCAGCCTCCGGTGCGCGAGGGCGACCCGGTGGTCCGACCACCGGCCCTCGCCGTCGGGACCCCGGTGGACGAGCACCGCGCTCATGCGGTCCACGCTCCGGAGGTCGTCGCCGGCGACGCCCCCGGGCGCGTGGACGCCGCAGATGCCGCACACGCCGCCTACTCGAGCGGCGCCTCGAGGGTGGTCCAGCGATCGACGTCCGGATGCCCGAACTCGTGCAGCTTGGCCACCTCCCCGACCCGGCGATAGCCGAAGTGGCGCTCGTACCAGGCGATCGTCTCGGGCCGGTCGGCGTTGGTGATCACGCGGGTGGCGCCCGCGTCGCGCATGAGGCCCATCCGGAGGCGCTGGAGGGCCATCCCCACGCCGGTGCCGCGCGCCTCCGGGTGCACCGCCATCAGCGTGGTCTTGCCGTGGAGGTCCCCGTTCACGCCCGCCATGTCGTAGCCGCAGACGCCGACGACCCGGCCGGCGATCTCGGCGACGTGCCAGTCGCCCTGGTCGAGGTCGTGCATCTCGGCCGAGGGGACGTGGTGCATGTTGGCGGTCTCGAGCACCGCGAGGGCGGCCGCGCGATCGTCCGGAAGGCGGGCCGGCCGGATCGTGAACGCGGGCGCGGTCATGGGGCGCAGGCCGAGCCGCTCCCGCACCTGCGCCGGCGTGGCCACGGGGCGGCCGGCCAGGGCGGCGAGCCCGACCACCCGGCGCACCAGCGCCGAGTTGGTCGCCGGGGTCCGCGTCGCATAGTCGAGGTAGGGATTGTCCTCCAGGCCGGTGCGGACGTTGCCGCCGCCGAAGACCGCCATCGCGTTCATGGGCAGCTGCGTGCCGCCGAGGCCCGCCGCCGCCCAGGTCGTCCCGGCCGGGAGGGCGTCCACGATGTGCGCGAGGTCGGCCATGCGGGCCGCGGCCGTCCCCAGCGACCCCATCATCAGGTTGGCGTAGAAGGGGGGCTCGAGCACGCCCTTGTCGGCCAGGTGCTCTGCGACGTACGCCATGCCCGCGTCGAAGATCTCGAGCTCGGGGCGGATCCCCCGGTCGCGCATCATCTCGGCGAGACCCTGGATGGTCTCGGGAGCGTTGACGCTCGGCCCGGTGATGAAGTTGAGCGAGCCCAGCGTGAGGCTGGCCATGTCGGGGGCGCAGTCGCCCTCCATGGTGAGGGCCTCGCCCCGCTTCTCGATCTCCGAGTAGTTGCGGCCGCTCGTGGTGACGCAGATCACCAGATCCGGAACCTGCTCGCGGATCCTCGGGATGAACTGCGCGTAGACCTCCTTGCGCCAGGTCGGGCGCCCGTCCTCGTCGCGCGCGTGCAGGTGGACGATCGACGCGCCCGCGTCGGCGCAGCGCACCGCCTCCCGCACGATCTGGTCGGGGGTCACCGGGACGTGCGGGACGCGGTCCCGCGTCGGGACCATCCCGGTGATCGCGGCGTTGACGATCAGCGGCTCGTAGGGCCTGATCGGGTTGGGTGCGTAGGCCTTGGTACTCACGGTCCCCCCGGCTCGGACGACGGTCGAACGGGGCCAAGGGTAGGACCGTGGCGACGGCCGCAGACCCCCCCGACGACCAGCCCTGGGGCCGCCATACGATCAGGCCGAGCGCATGCGCTCGGCCAGGGCGCCCTGCTCCGGGCCCGACCGCGGCCACCAGAACATGTTGGCCTCGACGATCACCGGCCCGTCCGGCGTGAGGGCGACGTCCCAGCCGAGCGCGCGCGCCGGGAGGAAGAGCAGGGCGGCGCGGCGCACGAGAGAGGCGGTCTCCTCCCAGTCGGGGAGCTGCATGCCCGCGACCCGGATGCCGCTTCCGGGCAGCTCCTGCGCGCGCACGAAGCCGAGCCCGCCCGGCCGCGCCAGCCGCACCCACTCGAGGGTGCCGTCGGCGGTCGACACGTTCGCCAGGCCGTTGCCGCTCTCGCCGGCCAGGAAGTTGTCCGTCGCCCCTCCGGCGACCGCGATCCGCAGCACGCCGTAGAGGAGGTCGACGCCGCCGGCGCGGTCGACCAGCGTCACCAGGCGCAGGGTCTGCAGCGTCGGCGCATCGATCAGCCGCGCGAGGTCCGGGTGGTTCCCGAGCAGCTCCTGCACGACCCACGCGCCGAACTCGCGGTCGGCCGCGAGCTCGGCGTGGAGGGCGGCCGGCGTGAGGGTGCGGCCGCCCGAGTCGGTCAGCACGTCGCCGCGGCGGCGCAGGACCCGCACCCCGCGCCCGTGGTATCCGGCCGACGGCTTGATCACCCACGCGTCCGGGAGGTCCTCCCGCACGAAGCGGGCGAACCCCTCCGCGCCGACCACCGGCAGTCCGGTGTGGCTCCATCCGGACGCCGCCGGATCGACGATCCCGAAGAGCCGCGGGGTCGGCAGCCCGACGGCCTCGCAGTAGCGGTAGAAGACCGCCTTCTCGCCCGCGATGGGCGCGAAGGACTCGGAGTTGAGGGTCCGCTGCAGCAGCAGGGTCGCGTGGCGGCTCCCGTGCAGCGCGCGCTGGTCCTCGGGCATCCGGGGGTCGAGGAGGCCCTCGCCCAGGGCCTCCCGGTAGTCGTAGTGCTGCGCGCGCCGGAGCGCGCGCGCACGGCGCGCCGCCTGCACCGGGCTCGTCCGGTACGCCCGCGCGGCCGCCAGGCTGACGGCGAGCAGCTGGGCCGCCTGCCGGGGCAGGGCGGCGCCCCTCACCCCCGTCCGCCCTCGTCGAGCATCATCTGGTGGATCGCGGGCATCTCCGGATAGGGCAGCGGCAGCCAGCGCGTGTTCGTCTCCACGATCACCGGGCCGCCCGGCGTGAAGGCGACGTCCCAGCCGAGGGCGCGATACGGCAGGAAGTGCGGGGCGGCGTCGAGGACCATGCGGCGCGCGTCCTCCCAGCCGGGCAGCGGCCGTCCGGTGAGCGGCTCGCCGGTGAGAGGGTTGTCGGCGCGGCGCTGGAGCCCCGCGGGCCCGGGGTTGGTCGTGTAGACGGCTCCGACGCGACCCTCGCCGTCGATCTCGGCCATCGCGTTGCCCGTCGCGCCCGCCTGGAAGTTGTCGACGGCCCCGCCGCTGATCGCGAGCTTGAGGCTGGCGAACAGTATGGTCGGCGGGCCCTCCCGCCGGACGAACGTGGTGATGCGCGCGGTGTGCAGCGTCTCCGAGCCGCCGATCGCGTTCATGTCGGGATGGTTGACCAGGAGCTCCTGGACGATCCAGACCGCGAACTCGTCGTCGGCGCGCAGCTCGCTCCAGAACGCCGTCGTCGTCGTCGTGCGCCCGTTGACCTGCAACATGCCGTCGTCGCGGCGCTCGACCAGGCGGACGCCCCGGCCGGCGTAGCCCTCGGAGGGCTTGACGACGAAGCGCGCGGGGAGGTCCTCGGCGACGAACGCCTCGATGTCGCGCGTGCCCGTCATGACGCGCCCGGTGGCGCTCCAGCTCGAGGCCCGGGTGTCGAGGATCCCGTACATCTCCGGCACGGCGATCCCGAGCAGCGCGCAGTAGCGGTAGAAGACCGTCTTGTCGCCGGTGATCGCGGGCGTCTCGTTGTCGCCGTTGAGCGGCCCCTGGGCCCGGAGGTTGGCGTCGCGGCTCACGAAGGCCGCGCGCTCGGCCTCGGCGAGGGCCGGGTCGAGGGCGCCCACGCGGAGCGCCTCGGCGTACTCGAAGCCCTGGCGCCGCCGGACCCTCCGCGCGATCCGAGCCACCTTCAGGGGATGGCAGCCGTAGGCGCTCCCGGCCGTGCGGCTCACCACGACGAGGCCGCGGACCTGCTGCGCGACCCTGGCCGGGGACCTCATGTCGGGCGTCCGGTCATCGGCGGGAGCCTAGCCCTCGCGGTGGACCGCGGCTCGCCGCGGGAGTCTCACGACGGCCCCGGGGCGGGAGCCCTCGCCAGGGTCCACACCGCGGCGGGCACCTGGCGGCCGCGCACGTCGAGTGCGCCGACCGCCTCGAGGTCGGCCACCGGAGCGGTCAGCGCCGCGCGCGTGGAGTCGGCGATCAGCACCATCGCCGGCGTCTCCTTGGTGAGCGACTGCAGCCGCGATGCGATGTTGGTGGTGTCGCCGACGGCCGCGTACTCCATGCGCCGCTCCGAGCCGACGTTGCCCGACATCACCGGGCCGCTGGCGACGCCGACCCCCATGCGGAAGCCATCGCCGGGAACGCGCCCCGCGCACCAGGCGTTGAACCGCGGCAGGCGGACGTCGCGCATCTGCCGCGCGGCCGCGACGGCGCGGTCGGCGTGGTCGTCCTGCTCCAGGGGCGCGCCGAAGAGGGCCATGATGCCGTCGCCCATGTAGGAGACGATCGTGCCGCCGTGGTCGAGGATGGCGTCGCTCATCTCCCCGAGGTAGCGGTTGAGCATCTCGATCACCGTCTCGGGGGGCAGGCGCTCGGCGGCGGCCGTGAAGCCGCGCAGGTCGGCGAACATCACCGTGCAGTAGATCCGGCGCCCGCCGAGCCGCTGGTCGTCGCCCACGCGGTCCATCACCTCGCCGACGACCTCGGCGGGCACGAAGCGCTCGAACTCGGCGCGCAGGCGCCGGCGCTGGCGGTCGATGCCCGCATAGCCGACGCCGACGCCCCCGGCGGTCGCCAGGCCGAGGGCCAGCAGCGGTGCCGTCACCGCCACCACGGTACCTCCCGAGAAGGCGATCTGGGCGCCCACCAGGAAGAGGGCGCCGGCGACTCCCGCGGCCGCGATCGCCGTCCACGCGCCGCCACGCAGGCTCGCAGCCGCGCCGAGCCCGGCGAGCAGCACGATCAGGAGGGCGTCGAGCCAGCCGGGCGCATCCGACAGGGGCTCCCCGGCGAGGAAGGTCGCGATCCCGTTGGCGTTGATCTCGGGGCCCG
>LNFM01001958.1_pt1 | contig 44670 bp, 40 predicted proteins | sample 596031 | NCBI WGS metagenome assembly LNFM01 (sample SAMN04254537, study PRJNA301005) | activated carbon metagenome | isolation source: dual media filters at the Ann Arbor, Michigan drinking water treatment plant | place: USA: Ann Arbor
CTCGGCGTTGGATGCGGGTGCGCTTGACCATGTTCCGCGAGTGAGAACCTGAGAACACGGGAGACTAACCCGAGCCGGGAAGGCGTGCGGGGCGTGCATGCCGCTGGCGGTGTCCCCTGCTGCAGCGCGGGAGCAGCCGATTCCCGCGGCCCTGCGCGCCGGGCCACCTGAAGAGTGGTGGATCGGCATCGTCAAGCCTCTTGCAACGCTCTACCGCTTCAACGCTGCCCGAATCCGCGCAATCGTGTCTTCGACGCGCGCGTGCCGTGACACCTCCAGCCCCAGCCGCCGCGCGATGTCGTTGACGCGTGCCGGGTTCAGCGGCAGGCCGCCGGCATCCACGGCCTTGATCAGGTCGGCGGCACGCTGGCGGTCGGACGTGGCGACGGGCGGCCTGCGCCACCAGCGTGCCAGCCAGGACCACCAGTGCTTGTACGGGCTAGACGACATGGAGCGTCAAGGGGCGTGCAGGGCGGTTCAGGGGGGTGATGAAGGTGAAGGGGCGCCAGACCCCGCCGCTATGATCCCGGGCAGCCGCATGTGCGGCGGCCGCGATCGCCGGGAGTCTGCCATGGGCCTGATGGACTTCATCAAGAAGCAGTTCATCGATGTTCTCGAATGGACCGAGTCCGGCGACGGCGTGCTCGCCTGGCGCTTCCCCATGGCCGACAACGAGATCCAGTACGGCGCGGCGCTCACGGTGCGCGAAACGCAGCTGGCGCTGTTCGTCAACGAAGGCAAGCTGGCCGACCAGTTCGGCCCCGGCCTGCACAAGCTGACCACGCAGACCATTCCCGTCCTGACCTACCTGCAGAACTGGGACAAGCTGTTCCAGAGCCCGTTCAAGAGCGACCTTTACTTCTTCTCGACGCGCCAGCAGGTCGACCAGCGCTGGGGCACGCAGCAGCCGGTGACCATCCGCGACAAGGACTTCGGCGCGGTGCGGCTGCGCGCCTTCGGCAATTACAGCTACCGCCTGGTCGACCCCAAGAAGTTCCACAGCGCGATCTCGGGCACGCGCGACACCTACACCGTGGCCGACCTGGACGGCCAGCTGCGTGGGCTGATGCTGCAGCACATCAGCGACGCCGTGGCGGGCAGCGGCATCGCCTTCCTGGACCTGGCGGCCAACCAGGTGGAGTTTGCGCAGCAGCTGCAGGCCGCCACCGCGCCCAGCTTCGAGGCCCTGGGCCTGCTGCTGGAAGGCGTGACGGTGCAGAACGTGTCGCTGCCCGAAGAGCTGCAGAAACTGCTGGATCAGCGCATCGGCATGGGCATGGTCGGCAACGACATGGGCCGCTTCATGCAGTACCAGACGGCGCAATCGATTCCCGAGATGGCCAAGGGCGGGGCCGGTGGCGGCAGCGGCGTGGCCGGCGACGCCATGGGCCTGGGTGCCGGCCTGGCGCTGGGTCAGGTGCTGGCGCAGAACCTGGCGCAAGGCCTGCAGCCGGCCGCGGCGGGCGCGGCGGCGGCGCAGGGCGTGAAGCCCGACGAGGTGATGGCCACGATCGAGAAGCTGGGCGAGCTCAAGGCCAAGGGCATCCTCACCGACGAAGAGTTCAGCGCCAAGAAGGCCGAGCTGCTGAAGAAGCTCTGACGCGGCAGCCGTGGCCGCGCCGCCCATACCGCCCGCACCGTCGCCCGGACAGCCCCAGCGGCGCTGGCGTGCCGCCTGCCCCGGCTGCGGGGCGCCGGTGGAATTTGCCTCGGCCGCATCGGCCAGCGCCGTGTGCGGCTACTGCCGCAGCACGCTGCTGCGCGACGGTGAAGCGCTGCGCCGCATCGGCGTCAGTGCCGAGCTGTTCGACGACCATTCGCCGCTGCAACTGGGCGCGGCCGGCCGCTGGCAGGGCGTGGCCTTCACGCTGGTGGGGCGGCTGCAGTACGGCTACGCCCAGGGCGTGTGGAACGAATGGCATGCGCTGTTCGACGGCGGCAAGAGCGGCTGGCTGTCCGAGGACAACGGCGCCTACGTGCTGGCCTTCGAGCTGCCGCTGGAGGGCGCGGCACCAGCGCCTGACGACCTGCGGGCCGGTGGCCGCTGTCTGGTGGGCGGCCTGGCCTGGGACGTGGCCTCGGTGCAGCGCGCCACGCTGGCCGCGGCCCAGGGCGAGCTGCCGCGGCCGCCGCCGCTGGGCGCGCGCGAATTCGTCGTGGCCGACCTGCGCAACGCGCGCAACGAGGTGGCCACGCTGGACTGGTCAAGCCCGGCCGGCCCGTCCTGGTCCATCGGCCGGCCGGTGCGCCTGGCCGAACTGGCGATGGTGGGCCTGCGCGAGGTTTCCGAGAAGACGCTGTCCGGCCGCAGCCTGGCATGCCCCAGTTGCGGCGCGGCGCTGGCGCCCACGCTGCAGACCACGCAGTCCATCGTCTGCGGGCAGTGCAAGGCGGTGGTCGATGTGGGGCAGGGCGTGGGCACTGAGCTTGCTCACCACGCCCAGGCCAACGCCGGCCACGACGGCGCCATGCCGCGCATCCCCCTGGGCAGCAGCGGCACGCTGGCCCTGGGCGGGGCGGCGCTGCCCTGGCAGGTGGTGGGTTATGTCGAACGCTGCAGCCTGCCCGCGCCCGGCGACGACGAGGAGTACGACTACTGGCGCGAGTACCTGCTCTACAACCGCGAGGAAGGTTTCGTCTTCCTGGTGGATGCCGAAGACGGCTGGAGCTGGATGCGCCCGCTCACCGGCGCGCCGCAGCAGCAGCGCGGGGATGTGGTGCAGTGGCAGGGCCGCAGCTACCGTGCCGGCGACACCTATGCGGCCAAGACCACCTGGGTGCTGGGCGAGTTCTACTGGCGCTTGGCGCTGGACGAACGCCTGCGCGTCACCGACTACACCGGCCAGGGCAAGGCCCGCGACATGCGCCTGGCGTGCGAGGCGGGCGAGCACGAAACCACCTGGAGCGAAGGCCGCATCCTGCCCAGCGCGCTGGTCGAATCGGCCTTCGGCCTGGGCGCCGGCCGCCTGGCCGTGGCCGGCACCGGCGTGGCCGCGGCGCGCACGCTGGGCCCGCTGGCCAAGGTGGCGCTGGTGCTGGGGGTGATCGCGCTGATGATGTTGATGTCCTGGCTAGCAGACCGCGACGACTGCGATCAGGTGCGCAGCACCTTCGGCGCCGCCAGCAACGAATTCCGCCAGTGCCAGGCTCAGGGCGCGGCCAGCGGCCGCGTGCGCGTGGGCGGCGGCTCTTTCGGCGGTTATTCCAGTGGCGGCAGCCACAAGTAGCGGCCTGCGGCGCCGCCCCAATCCGAACCCGAACAAGGAGAACAAGCTCATGGAACTCGACTGGCTCAAGCCCGGCGTCGTGCTGGGTTCGGTGATGTATGCGCTGATCGGCGTGGCCGTGCTGTGGATCAGCTTTCTGGTCATCGACAAGCTCACGCCCTACAAGCTGTGGGAAGAGATCTGTGACCGCAAAAACGTGGCGCTGGCCATCGTGGTGGGCGCGATGTTCATCGCCATCGGGCAGATCGTCGCCGCCGCCATCCACGGGTGACGCGCGACCTTGCCGCGGCCGCGGGCGACGCCGCCCGCGCCCGCATCGCCCCGGCCGAACTGGCGCTGCTGGTCTCGGTCTTCGTCATCGCCGCCTGCGGCCTGGTGTACGAGCTGGCCGCGGGCGCGCTGGCCAGCTACCTGCTGGGCGATTCGGTGCTGCAGTTCTCCACCGTGATCGGCGTGTACCTGTTCGCCATGGGCGTGGGCTCGTGGCTCAGCCGCTACATCGAGCGCGAACTGGCGGCGCAGTTCCTGCGCATCGAGCTGGCCGTGGGCCTGGTGGGCGGGCTCACGCCGGCGCTGCTGTTCATCGCGCACAGCCTGCTGCCGGCCGGCGGCGGCGCGGCCTTCCGCACCCTGCTGTACGCGCTGGTGCTGACGGTGGGTGTGCTGGTGGGGCTGGAGATCCCGCTGGTGATGCGCATCCTCAAGCGCCAGTTCAGCCGGCGCTACGCGCTCAAGGACCTGGTGTCGCAGGTGCTGACCTTCGATTACCTGGGCGCGCTGGCGGTGTCGCTGGCTTTCCCGCTGCTGCTGGTGCCGCACCTGGGCCTCGTGCGCACGGGGGTGTTCTTCGGCCTGCTCAATGCCGCGGTGGCAGCCTGGGCCTGGTGGTTGTTTCGCGCCGAGCTGCGCGCGCGGCGCTCGCTGGCGCTGACCTGCGCGGCGGTGGTGGCGGTGCTGCTGGCGGCGCTGCTGGGCGCCGACAGGCTGACCAGTTGGGCCGAAGACCGCTTCTACGGCGACCGCATCGTGCTGCGCGAATCCAGCCCCTACCAGCGCGTGGTGCTCACGGCCGGGCCGGGCGGCACGCGGCTGTACCTGAACGGCAACCTGCAGCTCCATTCGCGCGACGAGTACCGCTACCACGAGGCCCTGGTGCACCCGGCGCTGGCCGCGCACGGCGCTCCGCGTCGCGTGCTGGTACTGGGCGGCGGCGACGGCATGGCGGCGCGCGAGATCCTGCGCCACCCAGGGGTGGAGCAGGTTACGCTGGTGGAGCTGGACCCGAACATGCTGCGGTTGTTCAGCAGCCTGCCCATGCTGCGCGCGCTGAACGGCGACGCGCTCAACGCGCCGCGCGTGCGCACGGTGCAGGCGGATGCCTACACCTGGCTGGAGTCGAACGAGGAGATGTTCGACGTGATCGTCGTCGACTTCCCCGACCCCAGCAGCTTTGCCATCGGCAAGCTCTACACCACCAGCTTCTACGAGCGGCTGGATCGCCACCTGGCGGCCGGTGGCTATGCTGTCGTGCAGAGCACCTCGCCGCTGATCGCGCGGCGCAGCTTCTGGACCGTGGTGGCCACGATAGAAGCCGTGGGCCTGAGCACCACGCCCTACCACGCGCACGTGCCCAGCTTCGGCGAATGGGGCTTCGTGATCGCCTCGCGCCGGCCCTGGCGCCGGCCCACGGCCCTGCCCGAGGGCCTGCGCTTCCTGACGCTGGACGGATTGGGGGCGCTGCTGCAGTTCCCGCCCGACATGGCGCGCGTGCCGGCCGAGCCCAACCGCCTGTCCAATCAGGTGCTGGTGCAGTTGTTCGAGCAGGAATGGGGCGCGGTGCGCGAATGACATCGTCGCGGCCATGCTGAACCGTCGCCAGGCACTGCTGGCCGCGGCCGCGCTGGCGGGCTGCACGCGCGACGGTACGCCGCCGCTGGCGGGCGGCTGGGTGGGCGCCGACATGACGCGCGGCCATGCCTTGCGCGATAACGCGCCGCTGGCGGCACCGGCCGGCCCGGTGCGGCGCGCAGGGGTGCTGATCGTCGGCTCCGGCATCGCCGGGCTGGCCGCGGCGCGCGCGTTGCTGCAGGCCGGCGTGGACGACTTCCGCGTGTTCGAGCTGGAAGACGCGGCCGGCGGCAACAGCCGCGGCCACACGATGGCGGACAAGGCCTGCCCGCTGGGCGCGCACTACCTGCCGCTGCCCGGGCCGCAGGCCAGCGAAGTGTCGGATTGGCTGCACGAGATCGGCCTGCTGCGCCAGCACCTGGGCCGCACCCTGGCCGACGAACGCCACCTGTGCCACAGCCCGCAGGAGCGCCTGTTCTTCGACGGCGCCTGGCATGAAGGCCTGCTGCCGCCGGCCGAGCCCGCATCGGCCACGCTGGCGCAGTACCGCCGCTTCGGCGCCGCGGTGGCGCAGGTGCAGCGCGATCTGGGCTTTGCCATCCCCACGCAGCGCGCACCCTGGCTTGCTTCGCACCAGGCGCTGGACGCGCAGACCTTCGCGCACTGGCTGGACGCGCAAGGCCTGACGGATGCGCGCCTGCGCTGGAGCCTGGACTACGCCTGCCGCGACGATTACGGCGCTGGCGCCGACCAGGTGTCGGCCTGGGCCGGGTTGCACTACTACGCCAGCCGCCACGGCTTCCAGGCGCCGGGTGACGAAGAGTCGGCGCACGACACGGTGTTCACCTGGCCCGAGGGCAACGCCTGGCTGACGCAGCGCCTGTCCGCGCCGTTGGGTGACCGGCTGCTGGCGGCGCGCAGCGTGCGCCGCGTGCGCGTGCTGCGCCACGGTGTGGAGTTGCTGGCGCGGGACGAGCGCAGCGGCCACACCGAGGCCTGGGCCGCGCAGGCCGTGATCCTGGCCTTGCCCTTGCCGCTGGCGCTGCGCGTGCTGGAGTCACCGCCCGCGGCGCTGACGGCCGCCGCCCCGCTGCTGCAGCACGCGCCCTGGCTGGTGGCCAACCTGCAGCTGGACGCGCCGCTGCTGGACCGCCCCATCGGAGCGCCGCCGTCCTGGGACAACGTGCTCTACGGCAGCCCATCGCTGGGCTATGTCGACGCCGGCCATCAAGGCCTGAACCCGGCGCCGGGGCCCACCGTGATCACCGCCTACTGGGCGCTGACACCGGCCCAGCGCGCGGCCCTGGCGGGCGACGATTGGCGCCCCTGGGCGCAGCGCGTGGTGGCCGACCTGTTGCCGGCCCACCCCGACCTGCCGCAGCGCCTGCAGCACATCGCCCTGATGCGCTATGGCCACGCCATGGCCGTGCCGCGCCCGGGTGTGCGCGGCCACCCGGCGCTGGCCGCTCTGGCCCAGCCCGCCGCTGCGGGGCGGCTGCACTTCGCCCATGCCGACCTGTCGGGCTATTCGATCTTCGAAGAGGCCTTCACCCACGGCCAGCGCGCCGGCCAGGCAGCGGCCAGGCAGTGGCGTCGGACCTGAGCGTTCAGCTCGGCGCGCCGCGGCGCAGGTTTTGGCGCGTCACGGCATCGGGCCCAAAGGCCTGCAGCAGCGCCTGCATCAGCGTTTCGGCGCGCGCCGAGTTGTCGCCGCCGAAGTTGCAGACATAGACGTCCAGCGTCACCGCGCCCAGCTCGGGCCAGGTGTGCACCGCCAGGTGCGATTCGGCCAGCAGCACCACGCCGGTGACGCCGGCCACGCCGCCCGCCGGCGCTGTGCCGAAGCCGTGAAAGACCTCGGCCACGGCGTGCAGCCCCGCATAGTCCACGGCTTGCAGGCACAGCGCACGCAGTGCCGCGGCGTCGTGCATCACGGCGGCGCCGGCGCGGCATCCGCGCAGGTCTGCCGTCAGCTGCAAGCCTTCCATGGCCGGGGATCATAAGAGGGTGGATGCAGGCCCGCGGCGACGGCAGCGATTGCGGGCATTCTCGGGATGGCCACACCGCGCGCGGCCCGCGATACTGCGCGTCGACCGGCCGCCAGTCCGCGCCGGGATCACCCCAGGAGACCCCCATGCCCGCTCCCTTGCGTGACGTGCCCGACGAAGCAGTAGAGCTGATCAAGTGCTTCGAAGGCATCCCTGACGGCGACCCTTCCACTGTCAACCTCGACGCCTATCTGTGCCCGGCCGATGTCTGGACCATAGGCTGGGGCCATGCCGTGATGGACGGCGGCAAGCAGCTCAAGGGCCGTGCCAACCTGGCGCGGGCGCGCGCGCTGTACCCCGGCGGCATCACGCGCGCGCAGGCCGAGACGCTGCTGCGCGCCGACCTGCTGAGCCGTGTCGCCTCGGTCTCCAGCCTGGCCAAGGTGCCGCTGGATGATCGCCAGTTCGGCGCGCTCGTCGCCCTGGTCTTCAACATCGGCGCGGCCAACCTGGCCAGCTCCACCCTGCTGCGCCGGCTCAACGTCGGTGACAGCCGCGGTGCGGCCGATCAGTTTCTGGCCTGGGACAAGGCGCGCGTGGGCGGCGTGCTCAAGCCGCTGGCCGGCCTGACGCGCCGGCGCAAGGCCGAACGTGCACTCTTCCTGGGCGAAGACTGGCGTGCCGCCGGAGGCGTGGGCCCGGTGATGCGCGGCGGCCCGGCGCCGGTGGCGACGGAAGTGCTGCCCGTACCCGAGTCGCCCGACGCGCCGCCGCCGGCCAAGAGGGCCGCCGTCAAGAAGGCGTCCGCCAAGAAGCCTGCGGCCAAGAAGGCAGCGGCCAAGAAGGCCCCCGCGAAGAGGGCATCCATCAAGCAGGTGGTTGCCAACAAGCTGGCGGCCAAGAAGTCGCCCGGGTTGAGTACCGCCATCAAGCAGGTGGCAACCAGGAAGTCGGCAGCCCAGAAGGCCCCGGCGAAGAAAGCCGCAGCGAAGAAGGCGGCGGTGAAGAAGGCACCGGCCAAGAAGGCCGCAGCGAAGAAGACCGGTCGCTAGGCCACGCGCCCGAACCACCAGATCGACAGCGACGCCGCCAGCAGCACCAGCGCGGCGCCCAGCGCCGCGAACAGGGCGCTGATCTCGGTTTCCTTGCGCTCGACCACCATGCGCGAGCTCAGGCTTTCGTAGACCTTCTTCAGGTCTTCGGCGGTGCCGGCGTAGAAGTATTCGCCGTGCGTCAGGACCGAGACGTTCTTCAAAGTCTCTTCGTCCAGGCGCACGCGCATGCTCCAGCCCTCGAAGCCGATGACCTCGCCCTCCTTGGTGCCTATGCCCACGGTGTAGACGCGGATGCCGCGGTCGGCGGCCATCTTGGCGGCCTCCAGCGGGTCGGGGCCTACGGTGCGCTGTCCGTCGGTGAGCATGATGATGGCGGCCGAGGTGTACGAGCCCGGCTCCACCGCCTTGAAGGGCTTGGCCTCTTTCTTGTCGCCGATGGGCTTGCCGGGAAAGTTCTTCTGACCGGTGACGTGCTGGATCTCGATGCCCTCGTCCGGAAACAGCGTGGCCAGGCTCAGGATGATGCCGCTGCCGGTGGCCGTGCCGCGCTGCAGCTGAAAGCGGTCGATCGCGGCGATCACGTCCTCGCGGCTGGCGGTGGGCGCCTGCACCACGGCGGCCGTGCCGGCAAACGACACCACGCCCACGCGCACCTCGCGCGGCAGGTTGTCCACAAAGGCCTTGGCCGCCACCTGGCTGGCCACCAGGCGGTTGGGCTGCACGTCTTCGGCGCGCATGCTGCCCGAGACATCCATGGCCAGCATGATGGTGCGCTCTGCCAACGGCAGCGTGATGGTGGCCGTGGGCCGCGCCGTGGCCAGCAGCATTGCGGCAAAGGCCAGCAGCAGCAGCAGCGGCGGCAGGTGGCGGCGCCAGCCCGGGCCGCGCCCTTGCGCTTGGCGCGCCACGGCCAGGCTGGCCAGGCGCACCGTGGTCTTGCGTCGCCGCGCCAGCAGCCACAGGTACAGCGCCACCAGCAGCGGCAGCAGCGCCAGCAACCACAGCATCGAGGGCCAGAGGAACTTCATGCGGGGGCCTCCGCCAGGGGCTGCGCGCGGCGCAGCGCGGCCGGCATCAGGCGCGGCGCCGGGCGGCGTGCGCGTTGCCGCCGCAGGTCCGTGAAGCGCAGCAGCGATTCGAGCAGGTCATCGTCGGTGGCCAGTTCCAGCACGTCGGCGCCCGATCGTGCCAGGCCGTCCAACAACGCGGCTTCTTGCTGCGCGGCGATGGCGGCGTAGCGCGCGCGAAAGCCCGGGTCGTCAGCGTCGATGAGCAACTGCTCGCCGGTCTCGGCGTCTTCCACCGTCACCAGGCCCAGGCCGGCGTCGGCGGGCAAGGCCATCTCCAGCGGATCCCACAGGCGCACGGCCACCACGTCGTGGCGGCGCGTCAGGCGCGCCAGCGCGTCCTGCCAGCCGGGCTGGCTGATGAAGTCCGACAGCACGAAGACCAGCGCGCGCCGCCGCATCACGCCGTCGGCGGCGCGCAGCAGATCGGCCAGCGCGGTGGCGCCGCCGGTTGACGCGTTGCCGCCGCCGGTTGACCTGGTGCCGCCGTCGGCGGGTGCGCGCGGGCGCGGCCGGCGCATGCGCTGCAGCAGTTCCAGCACATGGGCGCGGCTGTTGCGCGGGGGCAGCACGGCGTCGACATCCTGGCCGTACATCAGCGCGCCGACGCGGTTGCCGTGGCGTGTGATCACGCGCGCCAGCGTGGCCACGAAGCCGGCCGACACGGCGAGCTTGGTGATGTCGGCCGAGCCGAAGTCGACGCTGCCCGACAGGTCCAGCAGAAACCAGGCGGTGAGGTCGCGGTCTTCGGTGAACTGGCGCACGTAGGGCTGCTGCAGCCTCGCGGTGACGTTCCAGTCGATGTGGCGCACGTCGTCGTGGTGCTGGTACTCGCGCAGGTCGGCCAGGTCGACGCCGGCACCGCGCCACAGCGTGCGGTAGTCGCCCTGCAGCAGGCCGTCCAGGCGGCGGATCACCGCCCACTCGAGCCGCCGCAGCAGCGCGTCGGGCGTGGCGAAAGCGGCGGGCTGCGCGGCCACAGAGCTTGTGAAGCTATGCATCACACCCGCGCCGGGGTGGCCAAGGGCCGTGGGCAAGGCGCGGCGCGCAGCCCATGTTCCGGACCTGGGCAAGCGGCGCAACGCGGCCCACGGCCCTTGGGTACCCCGGCCCGGAGGGTGGGGCCTCAGAAAGGGCCCACTCGGCGTTGCACGGCATCGCCGGGTACCCAACCCGGCTGCGCCGTACGCCTTGATTGGGCCCTTTCTGAGGCCCCACGCGGGTGTGATGCATAGCTTCACAAGCTCTCAGGCATGGCCGCTGGGCTTGTCGGTAGCGGCATGGGCCAGGGGCTTGTCGGGCGCCTGCACCTTGGCCAGCAGGCGCTGCACGATGGCCTCGGCCGTGATGTTCTCGGCCAGCGCTTCGTAGCTGAGCACGATGCGGTGGCGCAGGACGTCGGGCACCAGGTCGGTCATGTCCTCGGGCAGGGCGTAGCGGCGGCCGCGCAGCAGGGCCAGGGCCTTGGCGCCTTCGATCATGCCGATGGTGGCGCGCGGGCTGGCGCCGAAGGTGATGTACTTGTCCAGGTCCTTCATGCCATAGGCCGAGGGCCGGCGGCTGGCGCCGACCAGTCGCACCGCGTACTGCATCAGCGCCGGGTCGCAGTACACGGCGCGGCAGTCGCGCTGCAGCGCGGCCAGCTGGAAGGTGTCGGCCACGGCGTTGACCTCGGTCGGCTCGCCGGTGACGCGCTGCACGATCACGAACTCTTCTTCCTCGCTGGGGTAGTCGACCAGCACCTTCATCATGAAGCGGTCGACCTGCGCCTCTGGCAGCGGGTAGGTGCCTTCGGTCTCGATCGGGTTCTGCGTGGCCATCACGACGAAGGGGTCGGGCACCTTGTGGCTTTCGCCCGCGATGGTGACCTGGCGTTCCTGCATCACCTCGAGCAGCGCGCTCTGCACCTTGGCCGGGGCGCGGTTGATCTCGTCGGCCAGCAGCAGGTTGGCGAACACCGGCCCCAGGCTGGTGCCGAACTCGCCCGTCTTCTGGTTGTAGATGCGCGTGCCGATCAGGTCGGACGGCACCAGGTCGGGGGTGAACTGGATGCGCTTGAAACTGCCGCGCACGGTGCGCGCCAGGGTCTTGATGGTCAGCGTCTTGGCCAGCCCGGGAACGCCCTCGACCAGCAGGTGGCCCTGGGCCAGCAACGCCACCAGCACGCGCTCGAGGAAGCGGTCTTGCCCCACGACCACGCGCTTGACCTCGTACAGCAGGCGCTCCATCAGGGTGGCGGTGTCGGCAGGGTCGTGCATCGGGGGCCTTGGCGGTTGCGTCAGAACGGCGGCATGCCGGCGGCGGCCGCGGCATTCTCGATGGGCACCGCAAAGCCGATGCCGATGAAGGTGCGCTGCTCCGACGGGTTGAGGATGGCGGTGACCACGCCGACCACGTGGCCGTCCATGGTGACCAGCGGCCCGCCCGAATTGCCCGGGTTGGCGGCGGCGTCGAACTGGATCAGGTTGGTCAGCGTCTTCTCGCCCTCGGGCGAGCGGAACTCGCGCTTCAGGCCCGAGACCACGCCGTGGCTCACCGAAGGCCCGATGCCGAACGGGTGGCCCACGGCGATGACGTGGTCGCCCGGCAGCAGGTCGGCGGTGGAGCGCATGGTGGCGGCTTCGAGGTCGTCGGGCAGGCTCTCGGCCTTGAGCACGGCCAGGTCGTTCTCGGGCTGGGCGCCGATCATCGCGGCGTCGCTTTCATGGCCGTTGGCAAAGCGCACCTTGATGCGCTTGGCGCCCCAGACCACGTGCAGGTTGGTCAGGATGGTGCCGTTGTCGATGATCACCACGCCGGTGCCCAGGCCGCGTTCCATGGCGCGGCGGTCGTCGCTCATGCCGGTCTTGTCGCCATCCTTGTCGCGGTCCTTGCCTGCGCCCTTGTCCTCGCCCGTGTCCTTGTCGTCCATCAGCGAGACCACGCGCACCACCGAGGGCAGGATGGTCTGGTAGGCCTTGGCCGCGGCGCTGGGCAGGGGCTCCTTCTCCAGCGATTCGCGCACCGCGGTGTCGATGTCTTCCTGGGTGATGACGCGCGGCGCCGGCCCCCACAGCAGCGCCAGGCCCAGCAGCGCCAGCGCCGCCAGCGCGCCCGCCAGGGCCCACAGCGGTGCCGGCCAGTCGGCGGCCCAGCGCCGCAGCCCGGTACCGCTGGGCGTGGCAGGCGCAGGCCGGGCAACCGGCGGCGGCTCGGCCTGCGCCGGCGCTGCGGGCGCGGCGGCGCGGCGGGGTGAACGGCTGTAGAGCGGGGCCTTGTTCATGGCGTGGGCGGGTGCGCGGCACGGTATCACGTTGCGCCAACGCACGCAGCCGGGCGGCGCCGAACCTGCGCCATCATCGCGCCATGTGGATAGACACGCACTGCCACCTGGATGCGCCCGAGTTCGACGCCGACCGCGGCGCCGTGCTGCAGCGCAGCCGCGCCGCGGGCGTGGCGCTGTGGGTGCTGCCGGCGGTGGCCGCGGCGCACTTCGAGCGCGTGCGCGATCTGGCCCACGCCGCGGGCGGCGCCTACGCCTTGGGCATACACCCGCTGGTCGTGGATCAGGCCGCCGACGCCGACCTGGAGCGCCTGCAGGAAGCGCTGAAGCGCTGGCGCGACGACCCGCGCCTGGTGGCCGTGGGTGAGATCGGCCTGGACCACTTCGTGCCCGAGGCCCAGGCCGGGCGTGCGCGCCAGACGCTGTTCTACAGGGCGCAGCTGGCGCTGGCGCGCGCCGCCGGGTTGCCGGTGATCCTGCACGTGCGGCGTTCGGCCGATGCGCTGCTGCAGGGCCTGCGTCTGGTGGAGGTGGCCGGCGGCATCGCCCACGCCTTCAACGCCAGCGATGAGCAGGCGCAGCGCTTCGTCGAGCGCGGCTTTCGCCTGGGTTTCGGCGGCGCCATGAGCTTCGAGCGCGCGCTGCAGATCCGTCGCCTGGCGGCCAGTCTGCCCGAGACCGTGCCGGTGCTGGAGACCGACGCCCCCGACATCCCGCCGCAGTGGCTGTACCGCAACGCCGCCGAGCGCGCCGCCGGTGCCAGCAGCCGCAACGAGCCGGCCGAGCTGCCGCGCATCGCCCAGACCCTGGCCGACCTGCGCGGCTGGAGCCTGGCGCAGACCGCGGCCATCACCACGGCCAATGCCTGCGCGGCACTGCCTCGGTTAGCGGCACTGGTATGAGCACGCGGTTGGCGGCGCTGGCATGAGCGAACGCCTGCAAGGCCTGGCGCCGGTGATCGCACGCGGCACGCGGCTGCTGATCCTGGGCAGCTTTCCGGGTGCGGCCTCGCTGGCGGCGCAGCAGTACTACGGCCACCCGCGCAACCACTTCTGGCCGCTTTTGGGCGCGATCTGGGGGCTGGACCTGCTGGCCATGCCCTATCGTTCGCGCCTGGCCGAGGTGCGCCGCCGCGGCCTGGGCCTGTGGGACGTCTACGCCAGCTGCTGCCGCAAAGGCAGCCTGGACCAGGCGATCCAGGCGCCCGAGCTCAACGACCTGGTCAGCCTGCGCCGGCGCGCCCCGGGCCTGGTGCTGGTGGCGCACAACGGCGGCGAGTCGGCGCGCGCCATGCGTCAGGTGGCGGCGCTGGGGCTGCCGGTGCTGCGCCTGCCGTCCAGCAGCCCGGCCAACGCCAGCTGGTCCTTCGAACGCAAGCTTGCGGCCTGGCGGGCTGCCTTTGAACAAGCGGGAATCCTGGCTCCATGACACGCGAAGCGATAGAACTGCCCCCGGTGACGCTGTCCGAGCATGAGGGCGTGCGTTACCTGCACCTGGGCACCATCTGGATCCAGGGCGGCATGCGCATCCGCAAGCCGCAGCTGGTGGAGATCGACTACGTGCAGCGCATGCTGGCCAGCCTGCTGTGGCTGCCCAGCGAGGCGCTGGCCGCAGGGCATGAGGGGCAGGCGGTGCAGCTGGGGCTGGGCGCCGGGGCGCTGACGCGCTTCACCGCGCAGCAGCTGCAGATGCCGACCACGGTGGTCGAGATCAACCCGCAGGTGCTGTCGGCCAACCAGCACTGGTTCCACCTGCCGCCCGAAGTGGAGGTGGTGCTGGGCGACGCCGCCGACTGGCTGGCCCAGGCCGCGCCGGCCAGCGTGCGCCTGCTGCACGTGGACCTGTACGACCACGAAGCCGCGGCGCCGGTGCTGGACAGCCAGGACTTCTACGCCGCCTGCCGGCGCGTGCTCGAGCCCGGCGGCGTGTTCGCCGTCAACCTGTTCGGCCGCCATTCCAGCTTTGCCGCCAGCCTGGAACGCATTGCCGCGGCCTTTGGCGGAAGCCAGGTCTGGAGCCTGCGCCCCACGCGCGAGGGCAACACCGTGGTCGTGGCCGGGCAGGGCGTGGTCGTGCCCGATCGCGCCACGCTGGCCGCGCGGGCGGCTACCATCGAAGCGCGCTTCGGGGCCCTGGGGCTGCCGGCGCGCAAGTGGCTGCGCATGGTGCGGCCCTACACCCCACCGCAGGACACCGCCGCATGAGCCGAGCCGTCACCGCCGCAATGGCCACCGAGCCCCCGCCGGGGTCGCCACCCAGGGGCAAGCTCGAATGGCCCCTGCTGCTGGACTGGCTGTGCGATGACGGCCTGATCAGCGCCGACGACGCCGAGAGCGTGCGCGCGCGCTTCCGCGCCGGCAGCTCCAGCCTGCACGCGCTGGTGCGCCTGGGCGGGGCCGGCCTCACGCGCCAGGGCAATGGCCAGATGCTCGACCTGGAGGCGCTGACCGAATGGCTGGCCGGCCGCTGCCAGCTGCCCTACCTGCGCATCGACCCGCTGCGCGTGGACGTGGGCCGCGTGGCCGACGTGATGAGCGTGCAGTACGCGCAGAGCCGGCACGCGCTGCCGGTGTCGGTGTCGCTCACCGAGGTGGTGATCGCCACCGCCGAGCCCTTCGACACGGCCTGGCTGTCCGAGATCGAGGCGCACACGCGGCGCAGCGTGCGCCTGGTGGTGGCCAACCCCGAGGACCTGCGCCGCTACACCACCGAGTTCTACGCCCTGGCGCGCAACGTGCGCGCGGCGCAGAAGAGCGGTGAGGTCTCGACCACGGCCAGCTTCGAGCAGCTGGTCGAGCTGGGCAAGACCAACAAGACCCTGGACGCCAACGACCAGGGCGTGGTGCAGGTGGTCGACTGGCTGTGGGGCTACGCCTTCGACCAGCGCGCGTCGGACATCCATCTCGAGCCGCGGCGCGACATGGGCGCCATCCGCTTTCGCATCGACGGCGTGCTGCACACCGTCTACCAGGTGCCCTTGACGGTGATGAGCGCGATGACCGCGCGCATCAAGCTGCTGGGCCGCATGGACGTGGTCGAGCGCCGCCGGCCGCTGGACGGCCGCATCAAGACGCGCCGCCCCGAGACGGCCGACGGCAAGCCCGGCGGCGAGGTCGAGATGCGCCTGTCCACGCTGCCCACCGCCTTCGGCGAGAAGATGGTGATGCGCATCTTCGACCCCGAGGCCGCGGTCAAGGGCCTCACCGCCCTGGGCTTCGGCGCGGTCGAAAGCCGCGCGTGGCAAGAGCTGATCGAGCGGCCGCACGGCATCGTGCTGGTCACCGGCCCCACCGGCAGCGGCAAGACCACCACGCTGTACAGCACGCTCAAGACCCTGGCCACCGAAGAGGTGAACGTCTGCACCATCGAAGACCCGATCGAGATGATCGAGCCGGCCTTCAACCAGACCCAGGTGCAACCGGCGCTGGACATGGGCTTTGCCGAAGGCCTGCGCGCGCTGATGCGCCAGGACCCGGACATCATCATGGTGGGCGAGATCCGCGACCTGGCCACGGCCGAGATGGCCATCCAGGCCGCGCTCACCGGCCACCTGGTGTTCAGCACGCTGCACACCAACGACGCGGTGGGCGCCATCACGCGCCTGGCCGACCTGGGCGTGCCGCGCTACCTGATCTCGGCCACGGTCATCGGCGTGCTGGCGCAGCGCCTGGCGCGCACGCTGTGCCCGGCCTGCAAGGTGCGCGATGACGGCACCACGCGCGAATCATTGGACGAGATCGCGCGGCCCTGGCGGCTGTCGGGCGGGGTTCGGCCCTACAAGGCCGTGGGCTGCCTGGAATGCCGCCACACCGGCTACCGCGGCCGCGCCGGGCTGTATGAGCTGCTGCTCATGAACGAGGCGCTGCGCGCATCGGTGCACCCCGAGCTGGACGCGTTGGCGCTGCGCCGCCAGGCCGTGAAGGACGGCATGCGCCCGCTGCGCCTGGCCGGCGCGATGAAGGTGGCCGAAGGCATGACCACGCTGGAAGAAGTGCTGCGCAGCACGCCCAGCCTGGACCTGCAGTCCTGAGCGTCGCGGCCCGCACTCGAGCCGCCTGCATGCGGCGCGCGGCGCCGCCTGCCTTTCTTCGACCTTACGTGGAAACCACAGCGGGGGCCCGGCGGGGCCTCCCTAGAATGGTTCGCAGATCAGCCCCCAGAGGAGACAGGACTTGAAGATCAAGAGCCAGAAGGACTTCTGGTCCGGGCTGATGTTCCTCGTCATCGGCGTGGCCTTCGCCTGGGGCGCCCTGGGCTACAGCATGGGCGCATCGGCGCGCCCGGGCCCGGGCTACTTTCCCTTCGGCCTGGGCGTGCTGATGGCGCTGCTGGGTTCCATCATCCTGTTCACCTCGCTCACCCTCGAGGTCGAGGGCGGCGACAAGATCGGCCGCTGGGCCTGGAAGCCGCTGATCATGATCACGGCCACGGTGGCCATCTTCGGCCTGATCCTGCCGCACGTGGGCATGGTGGTGGCACTGCCCATCCTGGTGGTCGTGGCGGCGCTGGCCGGCGACGAATTCCACTGGAAGGACGCGCTGGTCAGCTCCATCGTGCTGACCATCGGCAGCTGGCTCATCTTCATCAAGGGCCTGTCGCTGACCATTCCGCTGTGGCCCAGGTTCATCACCGGCTGAGGACGACGCCATGGAACTGCTGAACAACCTCGCGCTCGGCTTCGGCGTCGCCTTCACCTTCACCAACCTGGCCTATGCCTTTGGCGGCGCGCTGCTGGGCACGCTGATCGGCGTGCTGCCGGGCCTGGGGCCGGTGGCCACCATCGCCATGCTGCTGCCCAGCATCTACGCGCTCGACGCCACGCCGGCGCTGATCATGCTGGCCGGCATCTACTACGGCGCGCAGTACGGCGGCTCGACCACCGCCATCCTGATCAACGTGCCGGGCGAAAGCAGCTCGGTGGTCACCGCCATCGAGGGCTACCAGATGGCGCGCAAGGGCCGCGCCGGTGCCGCGCTGGCTGCCGCCGGTCTGGGCTCGTTCTTCGCCGGTTGCGTGGGCACCATCGTCATCGCCGCCTTCGCGCCCGTGCTCACCGAGCTGGCCTTCAAGTTCGGTCCGGCCGAGTATTTCGCGCTGATGGTGCTGGGCCTGATCGGTGCCGTGGTGCTGGCCTCGGGCTCGCTGCTCAAGGCCATCTCGATGATCGTGCTGGGCCTGCTGATGGGGCAGATCAACACCGACGTCATCTCGGGCGTGCCGCGCTTCAGCTTCGATGTGCCCGAGCTCACCGACGGCATCAGCTTCGTGGCCATCGCCATGGGCGTGTTCGGCTTCGGCGAGATCATCGCCAATCTGGGCCGACCGGCCGAGCACCGCGAGGTCTTCACCAAGGACGTGAAGGGACTGTGGCCCACGCGCCAGGACTTCCGCAACGCCTGGCCGGCGGTGATCCGCGGCACGGCGCTGGGCTCCATCCTGGGCGTGCTGCCGGGGGGTGGCGCGCTGCTGGCATCGTTTGCGGCCTACACGGTCGAGAAGAAGATGAAGATGGGCCCGGGCGAGGTGCCCTTCGGCCAGGGCAACATCCGCGGCATCGCCGGCCCCGAGAGCGCCAACAATGCCGGCGCGCAGACCTCGTTCATCCCCATGCTCACGCTGGGCATCCCGCCCAACGCGGTGATGGCGCTGATGGTGGGCGCCATGACCATCAAGGGCATACAGCCGGGCCCGCAGGTGATGACGGCCAACCCCGAGCTGTTCTGGGGCCTGATCGCCAGCATGTGGGTGGGCAACGCCATGCTGGTGATCCTGAACCTGCCGCTCATCGGCATCTGGATCAAGCTGCTCACGGTGCCCTACCGGCTGCTGTTCCCGGCCATCATGACCTTCTGCTGCATCGGCCTGTACACGCTCAACAACAACCCCTTCGACGTCTTCATGGGCGCCGGGTTCGCGGTGGTGGGCTACACCTTCTACAAGCTGGGCTGCGAGCCGGCGCCGCTGCTGCTGGGCTTCATCCTGGGCCCCATGATGGAAGAGAACCTGCGCCGCGCGCTGCTGCTGTCGCGCGGCGACTGGACCACCTTCATGACCCGGCCGCTGTCGGCGACACTGCTGACGGCCGCGGCGCTGATGGTGGTGGTGGTGCTGCTGCCGGCCATTCGCAAGAAGCGCGAGGTTGCGTTCCAGGATGCAGATTGACCACGGCGGCCAAGGCGTGCCCTAGGAGCGTGGGCGGCAGAAGGCGGGCCTGGCTTTCTGCTGCCCACGCTCCTGGCCGCTGATGCAGCTTCCCGTCGCTCTTGCCCCGCTGCGGGGCCCGGTCTTCCGCGGCCTGTGGCTGGCCTCGCTGGTGGCCAACCTGACGATGTGGATGAACGACGTCGCGGCCGCCTGGCTGATGACCACGCTTACCACCAGCCCGGTGATGGTGGCCCTGGTGCAGACCGCGGCCACGCTGCCCGTCTTTCTGCTGGGCCTGCCCAGCGGCGCGCTGGCCGACATCGTGGACCGCCGCCGCTACTTCGCGGCCACGCAGCTGTGGGTGTCGGTCAACGCCGCGCTGCTGGCCGGGCTGGCGCTGGCCGGGTTGCTGAACCCGCCGCTGCTGCTGGCGCTGACCTTCGGCAACGGCATCGCGCTGGCCATGCGCTGGCCGGTGTTCTCGGCCATCGTGCCCATGGTGGTGGACCGCGGCGAGCTGGGCGCGGCGCTGGCGCTCAACGGCATCTCGATGAACCTGTCGCGCGTGGTCGGACCGGTGCTGGCCGGCGCGCTGCTGGCGAGCAGCGGGCCGGCCGCGGTGTTCGTGCTCAACACGTTGCTGGGCGGCGTGGCCTTCGCGCTGATCCTGCGCTGGCGCCATGACCCCGGCACCGCGGCGCTGCCGGGCGAACGCTTCGTGGGTGCCATGCGCACCGGCGTCAACTTCGCGCTGCAGTCGCCGCGGCTCAAGGTGATCCTGCTGCGCATCTTCCTGTTCTTCCTGCAGACCACGGCGCTGATGGCGCTGCTGCCGCTGGTGGCGCGCGGGCTGCACGGCGGCGGTGCCGGCACCTTCACGCTGATGCTGTCCTGCGTGGGCGGCGGCGCGGTGCTGGCGGCCTTCTTCTTTCCGCGCTGGCGCGAGCGCTTCGACCGCGACCAGTTCGTGCGCCTGGGCACGCTGGCGCATGCGGCGCTGTCCAGCCTGATCGTGCTGGTGCCCGAGATCTGGGTGGCGCTGCCGGCCATGGTGCTGCTGGGCATGGCCTGGATCTCGGTGGCCAACTCGCTCACCGTGGCGGCCCAGCTGGCCATGCCCAACTGGGTGCGCGCGCGCGGCATGTCCATCTACCAGATGGCACTGATGGGCGGCGCGGCCGCGGGCTCGCTGCTGTGGGGTCAGGTGGCCGGCCTGGCCGGGGTGGGCAATGCCGTGTATGCCGCGGCGCTGTTCGGTCTGGTGGTGGTGCTGGCTTTGCGCCGGCTCACGGTGGAAGGCGGGGCCGACCCCGATTTCTCACCCGCCGTCCTGGGCACGGTGGACCAGCCGGCCTATGAGATCGGCGCCGAGGAAGGGCCGGTGATGGTGACGGTGGAGTACCAGGTTGACCCGGCGCGCGCCGCCGCCTTTGCCGCGGTGATGCTGCGCACGCGCCGTGCGCGGCTGCGCCAGGGGGCGCTGTCCTGGGGCCTGTTCCGCGACGTGGCCGTGCCCGGGCGCTACATCGAGTACTTCGTCGACGAGAACTGGGTCGAGCACCAGCGCCGGCTCGAGCGCTTCAGCGCCTTCGACGCCGGCCTGCGCGAGGAGCGCCTGGCCTTCCACGTCAAGCCCGCGCCGCCGGTGGTGCGCCGCTACGTGGCCGACGGCGGCGCCGTGCCCGGTGGCCCGGCGCCCTGAGGCTCAGGGCCGCAGCAGCACGTTCAGGCCGGGCTTGATCTCGCTGGCCGGCACGTAGCCCACAGCGCCGGGCGTGGCCTGCACGAACTCGATCACCTCGGCGGCGGTCTTCAGGTCGCGCGGGGGCGTGCCCTTGCCGATGTGCCGGCGCACCGTCCAGTAGGCCACGTACTTGGCGTCTTCCTGGTTCATGACGCTGGCCATGAAACGTTCGCGCAGCCGGCTGCCCGGCGCGGCGTTCGCCAGCACCAGGGCCACGCCGCCGGCTTCGACGGCGCGCCCGGTGTACAGGCGCTGCACGGTGGCGACATCCAGCGTCGGCACGCCGGCATGGCCGATGAGCACCACGGCGTCGCGGTCCTGCGCCTGCGCCAGCGGGCCGGCCAGCATCAGGTGCAGCACGAGAAGGGACTTGAGCAGATTCATGATCCTGCCTCCCTTCAGAACGCTACGTTGAAGTTGACCGACAGCGTGTCGACGCGCAGGCCCTGCGCGTCGGCCTGGCCCGGCGGCGTGTCGAAGTGGTTGGAGGCTTCACCCACCTTCGTGCGCATCCACTCGGCCTTGAGCTTGGCTTGCGGTGCGATCGCATAGCTCAGGCCCAGCGCCAGCGAGTGCTGGTCATACGCGAACAGGGTCTCGCCGGCGAAGCGGTTGGCGGCGTTGATCTGGTCCGCGCCCGGTATGAAGGCCGGCATCGGGTTGCTGACAAGGCGACGCCGCCACTCGAGCAGCTTGCCGCCCGAGCGCTCCCTGGCCAGGCTGGCATACGGCGTGAAGCGCCCGATCTGCTTGAACAGCGCGAGATAGGCCGAGCGTTGTTCCGACCCCGCCTCGGTGTCGCGCTGCTTCATCTGCAGGGCTTCGCCGGCCACGCGCCAGCCCTCGCCCAACTGCCACTCGAAGCCTGCGGTAACGATGTGGTTGCGGATGGTGGACACACCGGGTACGCCGGGCCCGGGCAGCGCGTTGTCGATCTGCCAGTAGCCGATGCCCGGTGCGACGTCGACGCGTGGAAAGGTCACCGGCAGCTGCCGGCCATCACCCCGCCGGGTGCGCGTGCTGTGGTAGCCCAGGCGCCAGGTCAGCGTGGGGTCGCGGCCGGTCAGCACCAGACCCATCACCCTGACATGCACCTGCATGAAGTTCGCGCCCGCGGGCACCCCGCCCGGCACCCCGTCGCGTGCCCAGGTACGCACCCAGGCGTCGGTCTGACCGGCATAGCCGTCCAGGCTGAATTCGCGCGCGTCGACAAACAGGCTGCGGGTGCCGAAGAAGCCGCGAAAGTCGTTCGTCGGCGTGATCGAGTACATCTCGTAGGGCAGGCGCGCCATGTCGTGCGCCAGGCCCACTTCGAGCGCCTCGGAATACATGTAGAACGGCACGCGGAACTTGCCGGCGCGCAGCAACCAGTCGTTGTTGGGGCGCCAGGCCAGGAAGGCCAGACTCGCTTCGACGCGCCACTTGTCGTCGTCGTGCGAGTGGGGTGCCGCCCGCAGTTGCACCGTGGCCGACCAGGCCGGGGCCAGATGCAGGTCCAACTGGCCGGCGACCAGCGTGTCGCGCTTGAACGAGCCCTGGTCGTCGATGAAGCGCTGGTAGGTGTAGGGCGAGTCCGACAGCGCGTAGCCCAGCGTCGCGAAGCCGGAGAAGCCTGCATCCACGGCCAGGGCCGGTGCGGCGGCGAAGAGCGCGGATGTGCCCAGCAGGGCGGTGGCCAGAGGCAGTCTCATGGAATCGATCTCTCTGTCAGTCGGGCAGTTGTAGGGCGATGGCTTTCAGGTGCGACTGCACGTCCTGCAACGCGCGCACCAGGGTCGGGTCGAAGTGGCCACCCGCGCCTTGCTCGATGGCCGCGATGGCCACCTCGTGCGACAGCGCCGGCTTGTAGGGCCGGCAGCTGATGAGCGCGTCGTAGACGTCGGCCACGGCCATCAGCCGCGCCGCCAGGGGGATGGCTTCGCCCTTGAGGCCGTCGGGGTAGCCGCTGCCGTCCCATTTCTCGTGGTGCCAGCGCGCGATCTGGATCCCATAGCGCAGCAGCGGTCCGGCCCGGTCGCCCAGGCGGTCGGCGGCGCGCTGCAGGATGTCCGCGCCCTTGGCGGCGTGCTGGATCATCTCGGCCCATTCTTCGGCGCTCAGCGGCCCGGGTTTGAGCAGCACGCGGTCGGGCATGGCGATCTTGCCGATGTCGTGCAGCGGCGCGGCCTTGGCCAGGGCGTCCAGTGCCGCTGCATCCAGCTCGGCCGGCGCCAGGCCCCGGGCCACCAGCCACTCGGCCAGCACGCGCACGTATTCCTGCGTGCGCTTGAGGTGGTTGCCGGTGTCCTCGTCGCGGAACTCTGCCAGCGCCACCATCACGAACAGCGTGGTGTCGCGCAGCCGCTCCACTTCTTCCAGGCGCGCGTCCAGCTCGTTCTGCAGCCAGGCGTTGCGGTCACGCAGCGCGTCGCGCCAGGCCTTGAGCTCGAGCTGGGTCTGCACGCGTGCCTGCAGCGTGGCCGGGGTGAAGGGCTTGGCCACGAAGTCGGCCCCGCCCACGGCGAAGCCCTGGGTCTCGTCTTCCACACCGTTGAGCGCAGTGAGAAAGATCACCGGCACATCGCGCGTGCGCGCATCGGCCTTGAGCGCGCGGCAGACCTCGAAGCCGTCCATGCCCGGCATCATCACGTCCAGCACGACGATGTCGGGCGGCGCGCGCCGTGCCAGTTCCAGCGCCTTGGCGCCCGAAACGGCCACCTGCACGCGGTAGTGCTTGCCCAGCAGCTGCGACAGCAGGTTGAGGTTGGCCGGCGTGTCGTCCACGGCCAGCACGGTGGGGCGGGCGGGGGTTTCGCGCATGCACGGCCAGGTGCCGCCCGTCGGGGCGGCCCCGGGCAAGGGATCTCTGGGATTCATGTGGTGCTGTCCTGCGCTTCGGCCCTGCGGTCCAGGGCGATCAGGGCGGCGTCGAACTCGAAGTGGCCGATGGCCTGGCCCACGGTGCGCAGCGTCGACGCCGGCAGGGCCTGGCGCAGCACGCGCCGGTGCTGGCGCCACCACTCTGCGGCCTCGCCGTCGGACTGGGCCAGCAGCTCGCGCAGGCCGGCCAGGGCCTCGGCCGGACGCAGGGTCAGGCCGGCGGGCATGGTTTCGCCCGTGGGCTCGGCCTCGTGCGGTTGCAGGGCTTCGTCCAGCCCGGTCACCAGCGCGGCCAGGGCCTTCTGCAGCGGCTCCAGCGCGGCGGCCGCGGCGGCCGCGTCCCGCAGGCGCGCCGGGCGCTCGAGCGCCAGGGCCAGTTCGCGCAGCGGCTGGACGGCCAGGGTGCCGGCCAGGCCCTGCAGCATGTGGGCGGCGCGGTACAGCTCGTCCCATAGCCCGCCGTCGATCCAGGCCTGCCAGTGACCGATGCCGTCGCCGTAGCTGCTGGCAAAGCTTTGCAGCGTGCGCCGCAGCAGCGCCGGGCTCTGGTCGAAATGCAGCAGCGCGCGTTCGATGTCGATGCCCGGCAGTGGTGGCAAGGCCTGGCCGCCGCGCGCCGGCGCTGCGATGGCCGGGGCCGGGACTGCGCTGCCGCTGCCGCTGCAATAGGGCTTGAGCACGCGCACCAGTTCGTCCATGTTCAGCGGCTTGGTGACGTAACCCTGCATGCCCGCGGCCAGGCCGCGCCGGGTCTCTTCTTTCGAGGCGTGCGCGGTGAAGGCGACGATGGGCAGGGTGTCGAAGCGGGCCTGCGCACGCAGCTGGCGGGTGGCCTCCAGGCCGTCGAGCACGGGCATCTGCAGGTCCATCAGCACCACGTCGAAGGCCTCGGGGCCGCGGGCGGCCAGCAGTTCCACCGCCTGCAGACCGTTGTTCACGACCTCCACGCGGGCGCCGCGGCGGCCCAGCAGTTCCAGTGCCAGTTCCTGGTTGAGTTCATTGTCTTCGGCCATGAGCACGCGCAGGCCCGCCAGGTCGCCCAGGGTCTCGGGCGGGAGCGTGCGCGTTGTCGGCGCCAGGACGGCGCGCAGGTCGCCGGGCAGCACCGGCTTGTCGAGGAACTGGCTGGCCCCGGCCTCTTGCGCCTGCTCGCGCACGTCTTCGCTGCCGTAGGCCGAGATGATCACGATGCGCAGGCCCGGCTGGGCCGCGCGCAGCCGCGTCACCACCGCTGCACCTTCGCCGTCGGGCAGCACCCAGTCGAGCAGCACCAGGTCGAAGCCCTGCTGCCGCGCGCGCGCCTGTTCCAGCAGGCGCTGGGCCTCGGCAGCGCTGCCGGCGCCCTGCAGGCAGCCGCCGCTGCCCACGCCCAGGCGGTGCAGCAGGCCGAGCAGCGCGCTGCGCGTATCGGTCTGGTCGTCCACCACCAGCACGCGCTGCGCCGCCACGGCCTCGGGCAGTGCCTGGCCATCGGCGGCCGGCGCCACCGCCAGCGGCAGGCTGACCCTGAAGCAGCTGCCGGCACCGGGCGCGCTGCGCACCGTCACCTGGCCGCCCATGGCGCAGACCAGCCGGTGCGTGATGGCCAGCCCCAGGCCAGTGCCGCCAAAGCGACGCGTGGTCGACGCGTCGGCCTGCACGAACTCCTGGAACAGGCGCTGCTGCTGCTCGGTGCTCATGCCGACACCGGTGTCGGTGACTTCCAGCACCAGCGTCAGCCGCCCGTCGCCCGTGGCGGCAGACGCCTCGGTGTCGACCACCAGGCTGACCTGGCCGGCCGGGGTGAACTTGACCGCATTGCTCAGCAGGTTGGTCAGCACCTGGCACAGGCGCACCGCGTCGCCCATCAGGGTGCTGCGCTCGGCCAGCAGCGAGCCGTCGGCGAACTCGCAGACCAGCTCGATCTGCTTGTTCTGGGCCATGGGCCGCACCAGCTCGAAGGCCTGCGCCACCAGGTCTTCCACGCGCACCGGCGCGTGCTCCAGCGTCATGCCGCCGGCCTCGATCTTGGAGAAATCGAGCACGTCGTTGATCAGGTTGAGCAGCAGGCGCGAGGCGCCGCCGAGCTTGTCCAGGTAGTGCCGCTGGCGCTCGTTCAGCTCGGTCTGCAGCGCCAGGTGCGTCATGCCGATGATGGCGTTCATGGGCGTGCGGATCTCGTGGCTCATGTTGGACAGGAAGCTGGCCTTGGCGCGCGCGGCCTGCTCGGCCTGGGCGCGCGCAGCCTCGAGCGCGGTCTCGGTGCGGTCGCGGCGCAGCAGTTCGTCCTGCACCGCCTGGGCCATGGCGTCCTGCGAGCGGCCCAGCAAGGCCAGTTCATGCACCCAGCCCGGTGGCGTGCCGATGCGCGCGTTGTGGTGGCCGCGCGCATGCTCGTCGGCCACCTCGGCCAGCCGGGCGATGGGCAGCAGCACGCGCTGGCGCATGACCACGATCACCGCCAGCAACAGAGGCAGCAGCGCCACGTTGGCGGCGATGGCCACCAGGATGGCGCGGTCGAGCACGCTGCGCGAATCGTCCACGGCGGCCTGCGTACGCGCCAGGGCCATGGCGCGCAGGCTGGCCGCGGCCGCCATCAGGTCGGCGCGCGCGGTCTCGTAGTTGGCCGTGTGCACCAGCTGGATGGCATAGGCCGGGTCGGGCTTGGCGTCGGAAGTGAAGTCCTGCCGGCTGCGGTCGTACAGGCCCTGGGTGGCGGCGAAGGCGATCTTCTCGATGGCCTGCATGCGCGCCGCGTCGGCCAGCATGCCCCGCGCCGCGGCCAGTTCGCGCTCGCTGAACGCGCGTGCCTGCATCGCCGCGATCAAGGTGCGCGTGGCCCCGGCTTCGGGCAGGCTGTGCGGCCGGCGGCCGGCGATGACCTCGCGCCAGTACAGGGCGGGGTCGAGCACCGCGGGCGGCGGCCGCTGGCCCTCGCGGATGGCCAGGATGTCGTAGTAGTAGACCAGGTAGCGTGTGTCGGCGGTGGTGGTGAAGCTCTGCACCAGGTTGGCCAGCAGGTCGTTTTCCTGCAGCAGCTGCTCGATGAAGGTCTGCGTCTGGTCGCGCTGCACATGGGCGTCGCGCACAGCGCTGCCGGCCCGCTGGATCAGCACCAGCACCGCCAGGTTGGCCAGCAGGGCCAGCAGCACTGCGGCAAAGAAGCCGCGTGACAGGGATCTGAGCTTCATCGCGCCGGGCGGGCTTCAGGCAAGGGGAGTGCCGGGCGCACGGGCGTGCCGGGCTGGTGTCATCGATGACGCTATATCGGCCTGACGGGGTTCGACTTGAAGCTGGCAGCGGTGGCCGGCAGGCGGCGACTGCAGGGCGGGCGCGCGCGGTGATACTTGAGCCATCGTCCACCCGCTTCTCAGCCCTCCATGAGCCATCGTTTCGACTGGCAGACCGGCTACGCCAGCCGGCGCACACCCGTGTTCGCACGCAACGTGGTCAGCACCTCGCACCCGCTGGCGGCCCAGGCCGGCCTGCGCATGCTGCAGCAGGGCGGCAACGCGGTCGACGCGGCCATCGCCACCGCGGCGATGATGACCATCGTCGAGCCCTGCAGCAACGGCCTGGGGTCCGACGCCTTCTGCATCCTGTGGGACGGGCAGCAGTTGCTGGGCCTCAACGCCAGCGGCTGCGCCCCCGCGGCCTGGACGCCAAGGTACTTTGAACAGCGCCACGGCGCCGATGCGCGCACGCCGCCCAAGCGCGGCTGGGATTCGGTGACGGTGCCCGGAGCGGTGTCGGCCTGGATGGCGCTGCACGCGCGCTGCGGCCGGCTGCCCTTTGCCGACCTGCTGGCCCCGGCCATCGCCACCGCCGAGCGCGGCTACGCCGTGCCGGTGATCGTGCAGCAGAAGTGGGCCAACGCCGTCGCGCTGCCCGAACTGAGCACCCAGCCCGGCTTTGCCCAGGCCTTCATGCCACACGGCCGTGCGCCCGCGGTGGGCGAGCGCTTTGCCTTCCCCGACGCGGCGCGCACGCTGCGCCTGATCGCCCAGACCCGCGGCGAAGCCTTCTACCGCGGCGAGGTGGCCGAAGCCATCGCCGCCCACGCACGCGCCCACGGCGGCGCCATGACCGCGGCCGACCTGGCGGCCTACCAGCCCGAGTGGGTGCAGCCGCTGGCGCAGGGCTACCGCGGCCACACGCTGCACGAGATTCCGCCCAACGGCCAGGGCATCGCTGCGCAGATCGCGCTGGGCATCCTGCAGCAGTTCGACATCGCATCGCTGCCGCTGGACGGCCCGGCCAGCCAGCACCTGCAGATCGAGGCCATGAAGCTGGCCTTTGCCGACGTCTACCGCCATGTGGCCGAGCCGCGCAGCATGCGCCTGCCCCCCGCCCAGATGCTGGACCCGGCCTACTTGGCGCAGCGCGCGCGGCTGATCGACCCGCAGCGCGCGCAGGACTTCGGCCCCGGCCATCTGCCGCAGGGCGGCACCATCTACCTGACGGCCGCCGATGCGCAGGGCATGATGGTCAGCTTCATCCAGAGCAACTACATGGGCTTCGGCTCGGGTGTGGTGGTGCCGGGTTACGGCGTCAGCCTGCAGAACCGGGGCCACGGCTTCACGCTGGATGCCTCGCGCGACAACCTGGTGGGCCCGGGCAAGCGCCCCTTCCACACCATCATCCCGGCCTTCCTCACCCGCGACGGCGCGCCGGTGATGAGCTTCGGCGTGATGGGCGGCGACATGCAGCCGCAGGGCCATCTGCAGACGCTGGTGCGCATGCTCGACTACCGCCAGAACCCGCAGGCCGCCTGCGATGCGCCGCGCTGGCGCTGGAACGGCGGCACGCTCAACGCCGAGGCAGGCATGCCCGCGGCCACCGTGGAAGGCCTGCGCGACCTGGGCCACCGCGTCGAAGCCTTTGCCGACAGCTACCAGGACTACGGCGCCGGGCAGTTCATCTGGCGACTTGACGAAGGCAAGGGTGATCCGGCAGTGACGGGCTACGCCGCCGCCAGCGACCCGCGCCGCGACGGCCAGGCCGCCGGCTTCTGATGCGGGCCGGCGCTTGAGCGCCGCGGCGCCTGGCGCGCTTCGGGGGCCAGGCCTGGGCCTGCTGCTGGCCGGGGCCGGCTCCATCGCCTTCAGCGGCAAGGCCATCATCGTCAAGCTGGCCTACCGCCACGGCGTGGACGCGGTCACGCTGATCATGTACCGCATGCTGTTTGCGCTGCCGCTGTTCCTGGCGTTGGCCTGGTGGGCCGGCCGCGGCAAGCCGGCGCTGACGCGGCGCGACCTGGCCGCCGTGGCCGGGCTGGGATTCAGCGGCTACTACCTGGCCAGTTACCTGGACTTTGCCGGCCTGCAGTACATCAGCGCCAGCCTGGAGCGGTTGATCCTGTACCTCAACCCCACGCTGGTGCTGCTGCTGGGCGTGCTGTTCTTCGGCCAGCGCGTGCGCCCGCGCCAGCTGCTGGCGCTGGCCATCAGCTATGCCGGCGTGCTGCTGGTGTTCGGGCACGAGCTGGAATTTTCGGGCGCGCACGCCGGGCTGGGCGCGGCGCTGGTGTTCGGCAGCGCGGTCAGCTACGCCGTGTACCTGGCGGCCAGCGGCAACGAGGTCAAGCGCCTGGGCGCGCTGCGGCTCACGGGTTGGGCCACGTCGGTGGCCTGCGGGCTGTGCATCGCGCAGTTCCTGCTGCTGCGGCCGTTGTCGGCGGCGGTGGTGGCGCCCGAGGTGCTGTGGCTGTCACTGCTGAACGCCACGCTGTGCACCTTTGCGCCGGTGCTGATGGTGATGCTGGCGATCGAGCGCGTGGGCGCCACGGTGACGGCGCAGACCGGCATGATCGGCCCGGTCTCGACCCTGCTGCTGGGCGTGCTGATTCTGGGCGAGCCCTTCAACGCCTGGATCGCGGCCGGCACAATGGCCGTCCTGGCGGGGGTGTGGCTGCTGGCCCACTCGCGCTGACGCAATCACAGGAGAACTCGAATGGACATGGGCATCGCGGGCAAGTGGGCACTGGTGTGCGCCGCCAGCAAGGGGCTGGGCAAGGGCTGCGCTGCGGCGCTGGTGCGCGAAGGCGTCAACGTCGTCATCACCGCCCGCGGCGAGCCGACGCTGCAGGCCACCGCGGCCGAGTTGCGCGCGCTCAACCCCTTGGTGCAGGTGCTGGCCGTGGCGGGCGACATCGCCACGCCCGAGGGCCGCGCCGCCGCGCTGGCGGCCTGCCCCCAGGTGGACATCCTGGTCAACAACGCCGGTGGGCCGCCGCCGGGGGATTTTCGCGACTGGGACCGCGACACCTGGCTCAAGGCCATCGACGCCAACATGCTGGCGCCGATCGAGCTGATCAAGGCCACGGTGGACGCCATGGCCGGGCGCGGTTTCGGGCGCGTCCTCAACATCACCTCGGGCGCGGTCAAGGCGCCCATCGACACCCTGGGCCTGAGCAACGGCGCGCGCACCGGCCTGACCGGTTTCATCGCAGGCCTGGCGCGGCAGCAGCGCCTGGTGTCGCGCAACGTCACGCTCAACAACCTGCTGCCCGGGGCCTTCGACACCGACCGGCTGCGCGTCACCCTGGCCGGCGCCGCGGCCAAGTCGGGCCAGAGCGTCGAGGCCGTGGCCGACGCGCGCAAGGCCGGCACGCCGGCGCGGCGCTTCGGCAGCGCCGACGAGTTCGGCGCCTACTGCGCCTTCCTGTGCAGCGCGCACGCCGGCTACATCACCGGGCAGAACCTGCTCATCGACGGCGGGGCCTACCCGGGCACGTTCTAGCCGCGCCGCGGGCGCGTGCAGCGCAGGCTCTGCGCCTCATCTCGCCGGTGGTTCCCTTCCAGGGCGCGAAGTGGCACATTGAGCTTCCGATGGACAGATGCAACGGAGGCGAGCGATGCGAGTTCTGAACATGTCCCTGGCGGCGACCCTGGGTCTGCTGGCGGCGGTCGGCGGCACCCACGCGGCGGTCGTCGACCTGAACACCTGGACGGCCGAGTCCTATCCGGCCGTGGCCGGGTTCGGGCCCGGCGTCTGGACCGTGGCCCCCGGCGGCGGCAGCGTCACGCAGTCGGTGAATGGCCAGCCGACCTTCTTCTACAGCGACTTCAACGCCCAGGGCACGCAGGTGAAGGGCCGGATCCGCGTCAACCAGGGTGCCGGTGACGACGACTTCATCGGCTTCGCGCTGGGTTTCAATCCCGGCGATTCCACCAGCGCCGCCGCCAACTACCTGCTGCTGGACTGGAAGCAGGCGACGCAGCCATTCGACTTCGGCGTGCCGTCGTCGTCGGTCGGCGGCACGGCCCCGCTGGGCATGGCCGTGTCGCGCGTGTTCGGCGTGCCGGACGCCGACGAGTTCTGGCAGCACGACAACCTGGGCGGCACCCCGCCCGGCAGCGGCCTGACCGAACTGGCGCGCGCCACCACGCTGGGCAGCACCGGCTGGGTCGACGGCATTGAATACGAGTTCAGCTTCGACTTCGGCCCCAGCAACCTGGTCGTCTCGGTCGACGGGGTCGAGCAGTTCAACCTGGCGGGCTCGTTCAGTGACGGCCGCATGGCCTTCTACAACTTCTCGCAGGCCGGCGTCGTGTATTCGGCCTTCGAGGTCGACCCGGGTACTTTCCGCGTGCCCGAGCCCGGCTCGCTGGCTCTGGCCGGTCTGGGACTTCTGGGCCTGCTGCGCCGCCGCCGCGCCTGAGCCGCTGCGCCGGCGGCCGGGCGGCCGGCCTATTCGGCTGCGGCAGCGTGCAGCGCGGCGCGGGAGGGGACGGAGACGTAGGCCTCGCCCTCCAGCACCGGCGCGCCAGCCACGGTGCAGACCGTGCGCAAGGTGGCGCGGTGCTTCTCCGGGTGCAGGGCCATGACCTCGACCGTGGCCGTCACCGTCTGGCCGATGCGCACCGGGGCGCGGAACTTCAGCGTCTGCGACATGTAGACCGTGCCGGGGCCGGGCAGTTGGGTGCCCAGCACCTTGGTGATCAGCCCGGCGGCCAGCATGCCGTGGGCGATGCGCTCCTTGAAGATGGAGTTCTTGGCGTACTCGGCGTTCAGGTGCATCGGATTGGTGTCGCCGGTGACAGCGGCGAAGAGCACGATGTCGGCTTCGGTGATGGTCTTGCCGAAGCTCGCCTTCTGGCCGACCTGAAGATCCTCGAAGAACATTCCGTCCGTCATCGCATTCGCTCCAGCTGTGTGCAGTGCGGTGGATTGTGCCGCCCTGGCGGCCGGCGCTCCGCCCTGACTTCTAGCCCGTGCGCCGCGGCAGCGCCGTGATGGCGATGCCGCCCACGATCAGCAGGAAGGCCACGCCGTGGTAGGCCTGCGGCGCCTCGCCCAGCAGCAGGGCCGACAGCAGCGCGGCGAACAGCGGCGTCAGGTTGTTGAAGAAGGCGGCCAGCGCCGGCCCGCCTTCGGCCACGCCCAGGCCCCAGCAGCGGTAGGCCACGATCGAGGCGCCCAGCGAGATGTAGACCAGCGCCGCCAGCACCCCCGGGCTCCAGCGTATGGGCGGCGCGCCAAGGGCCTGCTCGCCAGCGCTGAACAGGCCTGCACCCAGCAGGCCGAACAGCGTCTGCAGCAGCAGCAGGCCGGCCCAGTCCCAGCCCTGGTCGGCGCGCGGGCGCTCGCTGCCCTGCATGTGCGCCGGTGGCCGCGCCAGCAGCCAGCTGTAGAAGGCCCAACCGATGACCGCGGCCAGGATGTAGAAGTCGCCGGGCACGAACTGCACCAGCAGCAGCGTCTGCAGGGATCCGCGGCCGATGACCACGGCCACGCCGGCAAGGCCGCAGGCGGCGCTGAGCAGCTGCGCCGGCCGCGGCTTCTCATCGAAGAACAACGCGCCCACGGCCAGCATCCACACCGGCATGCTGGCAGCCACCAGGGTGACGTTGAGCGCGGTGGAGCTGGTCAGCGCCAGGTACTGCAGCGAGTTGAAGGCGCCCACGCCCAGCAGGCCCAGCGCCAGCAGGTAGGGCCAGCGCTGCGCGACGCGCGAGAAGGGCACCAGCGCGCGCCAGGCCAGCGGCAGCAGCACCAGCGCCGTGAGCAGCCAGCGCAGGAAGTTCAGCGTCAGCGGCGGCACCAGCGCCGCGCCGGGCTGACCAGCCTGCAGCCCGCCGGCCATCATGCGGCCGACCACGGCGTTGCCGGCCCACAGCAGCGGCGGCAGCGTCATCAGCAGCGCCAGCCGGGGCGTCAGGCGCATCGGCCGGTGACCCACAGCGCGCCGCAGTTCCAGCACTGCTCGAAGGGGCCGTCCACGGTTTCGCCGCAGGCGCTGCAGATCCAGTGGCGCTGAGGCAGATCATCCAGTTCGCGCATCAGGGTCTGCGCGCGGTCCATCTGGTCTTCGTCGTCCAGCCAGACCTCCGGCAGGGCCTGGTCGGGCGGAATCTGCCCGGCGATGCCGCTGGCGTAGGCGCGCTGCACGCTGGCGGCGATGCCGGCGCCGCTGAGCATGTCGGCCCAGAGCGTGGCCAGGGCAAGGTTGGGAGCTTGGAGGAGTCGCTTCATCGGGGGTGTGCGCCCGATGTTGCCATGCCCCGGCCGCTGCGCCAGCGGCGCGCATCGCGTACCCTTCGCGCCGCACACACGAGGAGACAAACCCATGCCCCGCACCATCCAGATCAGCGCCTTCGGCGGCCCCGAGCAGATGCAGCTCGTCGACCTGCCCGTGGGCGAGCCCGGCCCCGGCCAGATTCGCATCCGCCACTACGCCTGCGGCCTGAACTTCATCGACGTCTACCAGCGCACCGGCCTGTACCAGAGCCCGCTGCCGCTGACCCTGGGCATGGAAGGCGCCGGCATCGTCGAGGCCGTGGGCGAGGGCGTCACGCACCTGGCGGCGGGCGACCGCGCGGCCTATGCCAGCAACCCACCCGGCAGCTACAGCGAAGCGCGCGTGATGCCGGCCAAGACCGTGGTGCGCCTGCCCGACGCCATCGACTTCGAGACCGGCGCGGCCATGATGCTCAAGGGCCTGACGGCGCAGTACCTGCTCAAGCGCACGCGGCCGGTCGAGGGCCTGGAGCCCGGCGACCACGTGCTGTTCCACGCCGCCGCCGGTGGCGTGGGCCTGATCGCCTGCCAATGGGCGCACGCGCTGGGCCTGCAGCTCATCGCCACCGCCGGCAGCGCCGCCAAGTGCGCGCTGGCGCTGCAGCACGGCGCGGCGCATGCCATCGATTACAGCAAGGAAGACTTCGTTGCCCGCGTCAAGGACATCACCGGTGGCAAGGGCGTCAAGGTGGTCTACGACTCGGTGGGCAAGGACACCTTCGAGCGCAGCCTGGACTGCCTGCGGCCCTTCGGCCTGATGGCCAGCTTCGGCAACGCCTCGGGTCCGGTGCCGCCCTTCGCGCCCGGGCTGCTGGGCCCCAAGGGATCGCTCTACCTGACGCGCCAGACGCTGTTCACGCACATCGCCACGCGCGAAGCCACGCAGCAGATGGCCGATGAGCTGTTCGCGGTGGTGAGCAGCGGCGCGGTGAAGATCCGCATCGACCAGCGCTACCCGCTGGACCAGGTGGCGCAGGCGCACCGCGACCTGGAAGCGCGCAGGACCACCGGCTGCACGGTGCTGCTGCCCGGCGCCTGAGCGCGACGCCGGCGCGCTAGTTCTTGGGCGGGCGCGCGATGCGAAAGCCCAGGTCGGCGGCGCGATACGACGCCGGCTGCGCCATGCGGGCGGCCGAGCGAATGGTGTGCGGCGCGCTGCCCCAGCTGCCACCGCGCAGCACGCGCCGCGTGCAGTCGCCGCCGGGGCGCACGCCGCCTTCGCGCGGCGCGCCCACGTGGTTGGGGTGCCAGCAGTCCTGCGTCCACTCGGCCACGTTGCCCAGCATGTCGTACAGGCTGAAGGCGTTGCGCCCGAGGTAGCCGCCGGGCACGGTGAAGGGGTAGCCGTCCTTGCAGTTGAAGCTGGCCGGCCAGTCGAGCTGGCTGCGCAGGCTTTCGTCGGCGACGTTGGCGTTCTTGCAGGCGCGGCTGACCGGCTGTTCGGCGCCCGCGTTCTTGGCCTTGTCCCAGATGCGCGTGAAGAAGCCGCCCACTTCGCTCCACGGGCGGGGCGTGGTGGTGCCGGCGCGGGCGGCGAATTCCCACTCGGCTTCACTGGGCAGGCGGTAGCGCTCACCCGTGCCGTTGAGCCACTTCAGGTAGGCCTGGGCGTCGTTCCAGCTGACGCAGCTGACCGCGTGTTCGTCGGTCTGGGTGTAGCCCGGTGCGCGCCAGTGCACGCCCGGCTGCAGCACCCACTGGCCGCCGGGCGTCGGCACATGGCAGCCTGGCTGGCCCGGGCCCGGGCCCTCGGCTTCGGTGAGGTAGCCGCTGGCGTCGACGAACTTGCGGAACTGGCCCACCGTGACCTCGTAGTAGGCGATCTCGAAGGCAGGCATGCGCACGTTGCGCTGAGGCAGGGCGGCCTCGTCGGGCAGGCCCTCGTCGCCCAGGTCGTCGAGCGCGGCGCCCATCAGGAACTCGGCCGCCGACAGCCGCGCCAGGCTCAGCTCGCGCAGCGCGGCCACGCGCAGGGCTTCGCGTTCGCCCGGTGGCCGCTGGCGTTCATCGGGTGCACGGGCCGAAGGTGCCTCTGGGGCGGGCGGGGTCGCAGCCGCCAGTTGCAGCGCCTTCAGCGCCGCTTGCGCCTGGGGCGCGAAGCGGCTCCTGGGAAAGTCCTGCAGGAAGGCCTTGTAGGCTTCTTCGCTGTGGCTCTGGCGCGCCGCGTCCCAGGTGCTGCTTTCGGCCAGGGCCAGGTGCTCGGCCTTCTGCGCCGCTTCGCGCTGGGCGATGGCCTTGAGCGCGTTGCGCGCCGCCGTCGCGTTGCGGCCCTTGGGGAACTGCTGAAGATAGGCCTCGAAGTGCTCGCGCCCGCCCTTGGCCTGGGCCTCGCGCCAGAGGTAGCCGTCGGCATCCTTGAGGCCGGCGGGCACCGGGCCCAGCAGCGGCAAGGGCGCGGCGGCGGGTGGGGCTGCAGGCGCAGCGGCCACCACGGTGGTGGAGCGCAGCGCGGCGATCTTGATGCGCGCCGCGGCGGCGTACAGGCCCTTGGGGTACTCGGCCAGGTAGGCCTGGTACGCGGCCTCGCTGGCGCTGGAGTCGGCCGCCTGCCAGGCGGCGGCGTCGGCGTTGGCCGGTGCCGGCTGCACGCTGATCTGCGGGTTGCCGTTGACGATGAAGTAGAAGTCGCCGGTCAGGCTGCCTTCCATCCAGGGCTCCTGCTTGCCCTTGGTGCTGTCGCGCACGCGGATGGTCACGCGCTTAAGCGCCTGCTCGATGGGCACGCCCTGCTCGCCGATCTGCGCGAGCAGCGCCGCGGTGTAGGTGCCGTGGGTGCCGCTGCCGTCCTCGGCCACGCTGCCGGGGCGCGTGGCGTAGTGGATGAGCGTGCCGCTGGGTGCCTGCACCCGCGCCAGGCCGGTGGCGGCCGAGCGGAAGCCGCGCGCATAGGGGTTGTTGCGGCAGGCATCCAGCAGCACCAGGTTGACCGCCGCCTTGGAGTCTTCCATGGTGTTGAGCACCGTGGCCAGGTTCAGGCTCTGGTGCGGCACGTCTTCTTCGCTGGTGAGCTGTGCGTCCACCGTGGGCAGGTAGTTCTCACCGCGCACCTGCAGGCCATGGCCGGCATAGAAGAACAAGGCCACCGAACCGGGGCGGATGAGGTTGCGGAACTCGCGCAGCGCGGCGCCGACCTGGCGCGTCTGCAGGTTCTCGAAGTAGACGGTCTCGAAGCCCATGCTCTTGAGCTTGTCGCGCATGGCACGGGCGTCGTTGACCGGGTTGCGCAGCGGCGATTCGCGGTAGGCCGCGTTGCCGATGACCAGCGCCACGCGGTGCTCGCTGCCGGCCGCCTGCGCCCGCGCCAGCAGGGGCAGGGCCAGCAGCAGCAGGCACATCAGATGCAGGAGGTGTCGGCGGGCAGGCGGCATGTCCAGGCTCTGGGGGTGGCGCATCGGCGGCGCGGGTGGGAGGTGCAGCCGACTATTGTCCCGAAGCTGGGCCGCAGCGCCATCCCGCCGCAGCCGGACGTGAAAAAGGGCCCTGGCGGGCCCTTTTCGAGGGGTGCTTCAGCCTTATTGGGCGGTGAACTTGTAGTCGGTCTTGGCCTTGGCGCGCAGGTCTTCCTGGAACTTCTGCAGCTTGGCCTGTTCCATGCGCTGCTTGAGCTGACCCTTGACGTCGTCGAAGGGCGGGAACTGCGCCTCGCGCGTGTCGTCCAGGCGGATGATGTGCCAGCCGAACTGGCTCTTCACCGGCTCTTCGGTCATCTCGCCCTTCTTCAGCTTGGTCATGGCGCCGCCGAACTCGGGCACGTAGGAATCGGGCTTGGCGAAGTCCAGGTCACCGCCGTTGGCGCCGGAGCCGGGGTCCTTGGAGCTCTTCTTGGCCAGGTCCTCGAACTTGGCGCCGCCCTTGATCTGGGCGATCAGCGCCTTGGCCTCTTCTTCCTTCTCGACCAGGATGTGGCTGGCGCGGTACTCGGTGCCGGTAGCCTGGACCTTGAACTTGTCGTACTCGGCCTTGGCCTCGGCGTCGGTGATCGGGTTCTTCTTGCGGTAGTCCTCGAACAGCTCGCGGATCAGGATGCTCTGGCGCGCCAGTTCCAGCTGGGCGGCGAAGTCGGGGCTGGCGGCGATGCCGCGCTTGTTGGCCTCTTGCACGAAGATCTCGCGCAGCACGACCTGGTCGCGCGCCTGGCCCTGCATCTCGGGCGTGATCTGCTGGCCGCCGCGGGCGGCCTGCTGCAGCAGCACGTCGACGCGCGACTTGGGCACGTTCTTGCCATTGACGGTGGCGATGTTCTGCGCCGCGGCCGACAGCGGCAGCAGCATGGCGAGCAGGGCAGACGCGAGGACCGCGCGTGCGGCAGGGGTGGGGAGCTTCATGGACGAGGGGCTTTCAGGGGGAAAGTAGGCAACCGAGTGCTGCCGGGGCAGGCACCCGGGCGGCCGCACGCATGGGGATGCGGGGCCGCGGCTGTGGTCAGGACTCGTCCGGGGATCTGGCTTCTATGGCCAAGGCGTGGACACCCAGGGCGGTCAGCGGACCGAGGGAATCATACACAAGGCGGTGGCGCGCCAGCCGCGAAAGCCCCGTGAAGCATTCCCCGGTGATGCGCACCGTGTAGTGCCCGCCCTCGCGCGCGCCGGCGTGCCCGGCGTGCAGGTGGCTGTCGTCCTGCACTTCCAAGGCCAGCGGTGCCAGCGCCGCGCGCAGGCGTTCGGCGATCAGGCTTGCACTCATTGGGCCCCCGGCTCGAAGGCGATGGAGGCCGAATTGATGCAGAAGCGCTCGCCGGTAGGCGCCGGGCCGTCGGGGAAGACGTGGCCCAGGTGGCTGCCGCAGCGCTGGCAGCGCACCTCGACGCGCACCATGCCGTGGCTGGCGTCCACCACGCGCTCCACCACGTCGGCGTTCACCGGCTCCCAGTAGCTGGGCCAGCCGCAGCCGGCGTCGAACTTGGTGCGGCTCTCGAACAGCGGCGTGCCGCAGCCGACGCACCGGTACTGGCCCTGGTCGAAGTGGTCCCAGTAGGCGCCGGTGAAGGCTCGCTCGGTGTCGGCCCGCCTGGCCACGCGGTACTGCAGCGGGTCGAGTTCGGCGCGCCATTGCTCGTCGGTCTTGCGCACCGGGTAGCGCGGGTCGTCGTGGTCGTGGGGGGTGTCGGACATGGTCGTCTTGTGGTGGTGCGGTTCATGAAGCACGGGCTTGCGCCGGTCGATGCGGCCCTCGGCAGCGCGCCCGAGGCCCGGGCGGGCGCGTGCAGGCGCAAGGATGCGGGTACGTCCAACGCCCGATTGTCCTTCGGTGCCGGTCGCGGGTTGCCGCCGGGGTCATCCCCAGGTCGGTCCCTGTCACGTGGGCGACAGGGCTTCGGGGTAGTCCCTGAGGGCTGGGGCCATGCAGTTCAGCTAACTTCCAAGGATTACCTGAAAACAACGGAGACAGACATGACATTCCGCCGCAGTCTTTTCAGTCTTGCTATCGGCAGCGCCATGGTCCTGGCCTGCGGCCCCGCGCTGGCGCAGAAGGGCCAGACCGTGAAGATCGCCTGGATCGACGCGCTCACCGGCCTGACCGCGGCCACCGGCCAGAACCAGCTCAAGGGCTTCCAGTTCGTCGCCGAGCGGTTCAACAAGAACAACGCCGCCGGCGTGAAGTACGAGATCGTCTCCTTCGACAACAAGCTCAGCCCGCAGGAAACGGTCAACGCGCTGCAGGCCGCCATCGACCAGGGCATCCGCTACGTCGCGCAGGGCACCGGCACCGGCCCGGCCACGGCCATCATCGACTTCCTGAACAAGTACAACGAGCGCAACCCCGGCAAGGAAGTGCTGTTCCTGAACTACGCCGCCGTCGACCCCGCGCTGACGAACGAGAAGTGCAGCTTCTGGCACTTCCGGCTGGACGCCGACACGTCGATGAAGATGGAGGCGCTGACCACCTTCATGAAGGACGACAAGGACATCAAGAAGGTCTACCTGATCAACCAGAACTACGCGCACGGCCATCAGGTCGTGAAGTACGCGAAGGACAACCTTGCACGCAAGCGGCCTGACGTTCAAATCGTCGGTGAAGACCTCACGCCTCTGGCGCAGACACGCGACTTCGCGCCCTACATCGCCAAGATCAAGGCCAGCGGCGCCGACACGGTGGTCACGGGCAACTGGTCGAGCGACCTCACGCTGCTGATCAAGGCCGCCAACGACGCTGGTCTGACGGCCAAGTTCTACACCTACTATGCCAGCGTCAGCGGCACGCCCACGGCCTTGGGTGCGAACTCGGCCGGCCGCGTCTACCAGGTCGGCGTGATGCCTTTCGAGAACCCGGCCGCGCGCAAGCTGATGGACGAGTACAAGGCCAAGTTCAACGACGACTTCTACACGGCCCAGATCTACAACGCCTACAGCCTGATGACCGCAGCCATCGTCAAGGCCAAGAGCATCGAGCCCGTCAAGGTGGCCGCGGCGATGGAAGGCCTGGAAGTGCCCAGTTTCGGTGGCTCCGTGCAGATGCGCAAGACCGACCACCAACTGCAGCAGGCCGTCCACATCACGGTGTGGCAGAAGGCCGGTGCCAAGCCCTACGACTACAGTGTCGAGAACACCGGCTACAACTTCCGCACCGTGAAGTCCTACGAGCCCTATGTGGCCAGCACGCCCACGTCGTGCCAGATGAAGCGGCCTGCCGGTCTCTGAGCGCCACAGCCGGCACCAGGGCCCTGGGGAGCGCGCTCCGCAGGGCCCTTTTTCCTCAAGCCCCAGCCCGCACTGACGCGCCCGCCCGGACCTGCCTTTGGACCAGATCCTCATCAACGTCCTGAACGGCGTCAGCGCCGGGCTGCTGCTGTTCATGCTGAGCTCGGGGCTGACGCTCATCTTCAGCATGATGGGCGTGCTGAACTTCGCGCACGCCAGCTTCTACATGGTGGGGGCCTACATCGCCTATTCGCTGACGCGCATCGTCGGCTTCTGGCCGGCGCTCTTCTTGGCGCCACTGCTGGTGGGCGCGCTGGGGGCGCTGTTCGAGCGAACGGCGCTGCGCAAGGTGCACAAGTTCGGCCACGTGCCCGAATTGCTGATCACCTTCGGCCTGAGCTTCGTCATGCTGGAACTCGTCAAGCTGGTCTGGGGCCTGTCCTCGGTGCCTTTTGCGCCGCCAGCCTTGCTGCAGGGGGCGGCCTTCACGGTGGTGCAGTCGCCCGCCGACGGGCTGAACCTGGTGTGGGGCGCGGCACCGGCCGAGGTGTGCAAGGCGTTGGCGAATGGCGACGTGACGCAATGCTCCACCTTCCCCGCCACGCGATTCTTCATGATGGTCATGGCGCTGGCGATGCTGCTGGCGCTGTGGCTGCTGCTGACGCGCACGCGCATCGGCCTGGTCATCCAGGCCGCGCTGACGCACCCCGAAGCCGTGGAGGCGCTGGGCCACAACGTGCCGCGCGTCTTCATGCTGGTGTTCGGCAGCGGCTGCGGCCTCGCGGGGCTGGCGGGTGTGATCGGTGGCGTCACCTTCGTCACCGAGCCTTCGATGGCCACCATCGTCGGCAGCATCATCTTCGTGGTGGTGGTGGTGGGCGGCATGGGCTCGCTGGCCGGTGCCTTTGTCGCGTCCATCCTCATCGGGCTGCTGCAGACGCTGCCGCTGACGGTCGACAAGAGCCTCGCCGACGCTGCGCGGGCCATCGGCTGGGCGGTGACGCCGGGCAACTTTGCCTACCCCATCCTGAAGATCACGCTGGCCCAGGCGGCGCCCATCCTGCCCTACCTGCTGCTGGTGCTGATCCTGATTTTCCGGCCCAAGGGCCTGCTGGGCACGCGAGAGGGCTAGCCGCAAATGGCAAGCAAACACGAGGGCGGACCGCGCTACCACTTCAAGCCCTGGAACGTCGGCCGCTGGGTGCTGTGGGGCCTGTTCGCCGCCGTGCTGGTGGTGGCGCCGCTGATCTGGAAGTCGGGCTTCGCGCTGACGATGCTGTCGCAGATGGGCATCGCCATCATCGCCTGCCTGGCCTACAACATCCTGCTGGGGCAGGGCGGCATGCTCAGCTTCGGGCACGCGGTGTACTCGGGGCTGGGCGCGTTTCTCGCCATCCACACGCTCAACATGGTGGCCAAGGGCACGCTGTGGCTGCCGGTGAGCCTGGTGCCCCTGGCCGGCGGCCTGGGCGGACTGGGCTTCGCGGCGCTGCTGGGTTACGTGACGACAAAGAAGGCGGGCACGCCTTTCGCGATGATCACGCTGGGCATCGGCGAACTGGTCTGGAGCATGTCGCTGATGATCCCCGAGTTCTTCGGCGGCGAGGGCGGCATCTCGGGCAACCGCATGGTCGGCGAGCCGGTGCTGGGCATCAGCTTCGGGCCGCAGATCCAGGTCTACTACCTGATCGCGGTGTACTGCTTCATCTGCACCGTGCTGATGTTCGCGCTGACGCGCACGCCGCTGGGCCGCATGCTCAATGCCGTGCGCGACAACCCGGAGCGGGTTGAGTTCATCGGCTACAGCACACAGCGCGTACGCTACATCGCCTTCATGATCTCGGGCCTGTTTGCCGGCATCGCTGGCGGGCTGGCGGCGGTGAACTTCGAGCTCGTCACGGCCGAGGTGGTGGGTGCCGGCCGTTCGGGCGCCTACCTGCTGTTCGTCTTCCTGGGTGGCGCGATGTTCTTCATCGGGCCCATCATCGGCGCCGTGCTGATGGTGGTGGCGCTGGTGCTGCTGTCCGAATACACGCAGGCCTGGTTGCTGTACCTGGGCCTGGTGTTCGTGGCCATGGTGATGTACGCGCCTGGTGGCATCAGCAGCTTGATCATGATGAACCTGCGTGTGGCCGCCTTCGGCAAGCTGCGGCCGCTGCTGGCGTCGTATCTGGCGCTGGCCGGTGCCGCGGTGACCATACTGGTGGGTGCTGGCGCGATGCTCGAGATGGTCTACCACCTGCAACTGAACGAGGCCCTGGGGCCCGAGCTCAAGTTCATGGGCGCCACACTCAACGCCAAGGGCTTTGACAGCTGGTTCGGGGCCTGTTTCGTGCTGGCCGTGGGCATCGGCATGTTCGAGCTGACGCGCCGACAGTTCTCGCTCCAGTGGGGCCTGACGCAGGAAGAGATCGAGAAAGAGATCAAGCGCCGGGAGGCCGCGGTATGAGCGCTGCTGCAGAGTACGCGGTGGAACTGCGCGACGTGTGCAAGCGCTTCGGCAAGACCGAGATCATCCGCGGCGCCAATCTGGCGGTACGGCCCGGCGAGCGCGTGGCCATCATCGGCCCCAACGGCGCCGGCAAGAGCACGCTGTTCAACCTGATCAGCGGGCGTTTCGGCAGCAGCAGCGGCGACATCCTGCTGCATGGCCAGAAGATCGACGGGCTGAAGCCTTACGAGATCACGCGCCGCGGGCTGGCGCGCAGCTTCCAGGTCAGCAACCTGTTCACCCGCCTGAGCGTGTTCGAGAACCTGCGCTGCGCAGTGCTGTGGAGCCTGGGCTACAAGTACAGCTTCTGGCGCTTCCTGGCCGACGCGAAGGACGCCAACGACCGTGCCGAAGAGGTGATGGACATGATCAAGCTGCACAAGCGGCGCGACGTGCTGGCCATGAACCTCACCTATGCCGAGCAGCGTGCGCTGGAAATCGGCATCACCATCGCCGGCGGCGCCAGCGTGATCCTGCTGGACGAGCCCACCGCCGGCATGAGCCGCAGCGAGACGGCGCGCTTCGTCAACCTGATCCGCGACATCACCGTGGGCAAGACCCTGCTCACCGTGGAGCACGACATGGGCGTGGTCTTCGGTCTGGCCGACAAGATCGCGGTGCTGGTGTATGGCGAGGTCATCGCCTTCGACGTGCCCGAGGCCGTGCGCGCCAATCCGCGCGTGCAGGAGGCCTACCTGGGTTCGGTGCTGGCCGATTCGCAGGCCTCTGCGGCAGGGCATTGACCATGGTCCCCAAGGTCAATGCGTTCGATACCGTCCTCGGTGCGGCTCGGCGGACGCCATGCTGACCGTCAAGGACCTCCACGCCTTCTACGGCAAGAGCCACGTGCTGCATGGCGTGAACTTCGACGTGCGGCCGGGCGAGATCGTGGCGCTGTTGGGGCGCAACGGCTCGGGGCGCAGCACCACGGTGAAGGCCATCATGGGCCTGGTCGACGGGGCCGGGTCGGTGCGCTGGAAGGACCAGCAGATTCGCGGTCGCAAGGCCTTCGAGATCGCCCATGCCGGCATCGGCTACGTGCCCGAGAACCGCGACATCTTTCCCACGCTCACCGTGCACCAGAACCTGCTGCTGGGGCAGAAGGGAAAGGGCGGGCGCTGGAGCTTCGACGACATGTACCAGCTGTTCCCGCGCCTGAAGGAGCGCCAGCACACCGAGGCCGGCGTGCTGTCGGGCGGCGAGCAGCAGATGCTGACGCTGTGCCGCACGCTCATGGGCGACCCCGAGCTGATCATGATCGACGAACCCACCGAAGGCCTGGCGCCCAAGATCGTGGAGCTGGTGGCCGAGTACCTGCGCGAGCTCAAGCGGCGCGGCATCAGCGTGCTGCTGGTCGAACAGAAGCTGACCATTGCGCTCGAGGTGGCCGACCGCTGCCTGGTGATGGGCCACGGCCAGATCGTCTTCGAAGGAACGCCGGCAGCACTGCGCGCGGATGCCTACATCCGCAAGGAGTGGCTCGAGGTCTGACCACCCCGGCCCTGTCCCGACAGCGACAAGGCGTCGCCGGGCCCGCCACCTAGAATCGAACGACCGTTCTATTTTTCCGCCTCCTTTTACCGTCGACCAAGGAACCACGATGGGTGCTCACTACGAACAGCGCGGCGCAGTGGCCGTGATCACGCTGGACAACCCGCCGGTCAACGGCTTGGGCTACGACACGCGCGTGGCCCTGGCCGCGGGCCTGGAGCGCGCCGCGGCCGACGCCGGCGTGCAGGCCGTGGTGCTCACCGGCGGCGGCCGCGCTTTCTCGGGCGGCGCCGACATCCGCGAGTTCGGCAGCCCCAAGGCCATCGCCGAGCCCAACCTGCATTCGGTGATCCGCCTGGTCGAAGGCTGCGCCAAGCCGGTGGTGGCCGCCATCAACGGCGTGTGCATGGGTGGCGGGCTCGAGCTCGCGCTGTCCTGCCATTACCGCGTGGCCGCACCCGGTGTGGACGTGGCGCTGCCCGAGGTCAAGCTGGGCCTGTTGCCCGGCGCCGGCGGCACGCAGCGCCTGCCGCGCGTGCTGGGTGTGGAGACGGCGCTCAACATGATCGTCAGCGGCGAGCCCGTCAAGAGCGACCTGTTGGCCGCGCTGCCGGGGCAGAAGCTGTTCGACCGCATCGAGGCCGGCCCGCTGGTGGACGCAGCCTGCGCCTTTGCGCTGGAGCGCGCGGCCGAGGCCGCCGCCGGCAAGCCGTTGCCGCGCGTGCGCGACCTGAAATGCACGCATCCCAACGCCGACGCCTACTTCGGCTTTGCGCGCAACACCGTCAAGGCCATGGCCAAGAACTTCCCGGCGCCGGGCCGCTGCGTGGATGCGGTCGAGGCCGCCGTGCGCCAGCCCTTCGACGCCGGCCTGGCCACCGAGCGCGAACTGTTCATGCAGCTGATGTTCACGCCCGAGAGCAAGGCGCTGCGCCACGCCTTCTTCGGCGAGCGCGCCGCGTCCAAGATCCCCGACGTGCCCGAAGACACCCCGCGGCGCACCATCGCCAAGGTGGCGGTCATCGGTGCCGGCACCATGGGTGGCGGCATCAGCATGAATTTCCTCAACGCCGGCATCCCGGTGACCATGCTCGAGATGAAGCAGGACGCGCTGGACCGCGGCGTGGCCACCATCCGCAAGAACTACGAGGCGCAGGTCAAGAAGGGCAAGCTCAAGCAGGACAAGCTGGACGCGCGCATGGCGCTGCTGTCCACCACGCTGAACTACGCCGACGTCGCCGACGCCGACCTGGTGATCGAAGCGGTGTTCGAGGAGATGGGCGTCAAGGAAAAGGTCTTCAAGACGCTGGACGAGGTGATGAAGCCCGGCGCCATCCTGGCCAGCAACACCAGCA
>LNFM01007079.1_pt1 | contig 44668 bp, 41 predicted proteins | sample 596031 | NCBI WGS metagenome assembly LNFM01 (sample SAMN04254537, study PRJNA301005) | activated carbon metagenome | isolation source: dual media filters at the Ann Arbor, Michigan drinking water treatment plant | place: USA: Ann Arbor
CCGTGGCCGAGATGACGGCCTCGATCCCGCATCCCTACCCCGTGGATGCGGTCGAGCCCTTCATCTTCGCCATGCGCAAGGGCAATGCGCTGGGCGAGCATCTGGTGCTGGCGATCACGCCACGCTCCAAGCCCAACGAGCTGATCGGCATGATCGGCGCGCATCGCCAGGCCACGGGCGTGCCCTTCATCGGCTACTGGCTGGGCACGGGCCATTGGGGCAAGGGGCTGGCGACGGAGGCCACCCAGGCGCTGATCGACACCGTGTTCTCGCTGAGCGAGATCAAGGCGATCGAGGCCGATGCGCGGGTCATCAACCCCGCGTCCAAGCGCGTGCTGGAGAAGTCGGGCTTCCGCGCCGAAGGTTCGTTCCTGAAGTCGCTGCCGGCCCGCGGGGGCCTCTTCCCCTGCGAGCAGTACCGGCTCGACCGCTCGACCTGGGCGGCGCTTAAGAGCTGGGGCACAAGCGGTTGGACCCATGCGCCGGAGATCGAACCCTCCGTCGCCCTCGACACGCCGTGCGAACCCTGCCCGGCGTAAGCGTTCCACGTCATTCTCGGGCGGCGCTCTGCGCCGACCCGGGAATCTCGATCCGGAGATGCTCGGGTCGAGCCCGAGCATGACGACCAGTTCGACCTACTTCACGAACGTCCCGCCGAGCTCATCCTCGATATGGATGCGGATGATCTCGTCGAAGCTCGACTCGGCCTTGAAGCCGAGCGCGATCGCCCGCTGCGGGTCGAAATTGCGCGGCCAGCCCTCGACGATCTTGTCGATCACCGGATCGGGCACGCGCTTGATGCGCGCCACGACGCCGTCGCCCGCGACCTTGCGCAGCGCCTCGATCTGCTCGGCCACCGTGCAGGAATAGCCCGGCATGTTCAGCGCGCGGCGGGGACCGACGGCCGCCAGGTCCATGGTCGCGGCATGGAGCAGGAAATTGACCGCCGAGCGCGGCGAGGCGTGCCAATGGCGCACCTGGTCCGACACGGGGAGGACCGCGTCGATGCCGTTCAGCGGCTCGCGGATGATGTTGGAGAAGAAACCCGACGCCGCCTTGTTGGGCGATCCCGGCCGCACACAGATCGTCGGGAAGCGGATGCTGAGCCCGTCGAAGAAGCCGCGGCGGCTGTAGTCCGAGAGCAGCAGTTCGCAGATCGCCTTCTGCGTGCCGTAGCTGGTCAGCGGCGTCGTGAAGAACTCGTCGCCGATCTTGTCGTGGAACGGCGCCCCGAACACGGCGACCGACGAGGTGAAGACGACACGCGGCTTGTAGCCGTCGCCGGTCAGGCGGATCGCCTCGAACAGGAAGCGCGTGCCGTCGAGATTGATCTTGTAGCCCTTCTCGAAATCGGCCTCGGCCTCGCCCGAGACGACCGCCGCCAGATGCACGATCAGCCCGGGCCGCGAGGCGATCAGCTTCTCAGCTTCGCCGGGAACCGACAGGTCCGAGACGATGGCCTCGAACGCGAAGGCCGCGCCCTTGGGCGCCTGCGCCGCGACGACATCCTGCGCCGTGACCTTGGCGATGGGCTTGCCGCCCAGATGCCCGTCACGGGCGAGACGCTCGATGAACTTGCGGCCGGCCATGCCGGCCCCACCGAGAACGAGAATATGCATGGGCTTCCTCCCTGTTGTTGTTCTTGTGCGCTCAGAGAGCGAAGCCGCCATCGGCGAGATGGATCTGGCCGGTGGTGTAGCTCGCCTCGTCGGAGGCGAGGTAGACGGCGAGCCAGGCGATCTCCTGCGCCGTGCCGAGCCGGCCCATCGGCTGGCGATCGATGAAGGCCTGCCGCGCGGCGGCTTCCGTGGTCTTGGTCGAGGTCGCCAGATCCTTGATGCGCTGGTCGAGCGAGGGCGACTGGATCGTGCCCGGGCAGATCGCGTTCGAGCGGATGCCCTTCTTGATGAAGTCGGCCGCGACCGCCTTGGTCAGCCCGATCACCGCCGCCTTGGTCGTACCATAGGCGTAGCGGTTGGGGATGCCGCGGACAGACCCCGCGCCCGAGGCGATGTTGACGATCGAGCCCGCGCCCTTCGCCAGCATGCCCGGCAGGAACGCCTTGATCGTGCGGTGCATCGAGGTGACGTTCAGGTCGAAGGAGAAATCCCAGGCCTTGTCGTCGGTATCGAGCACCGTGCCGTGATGGACGTAGCCGGCGGCGTTGACGAGGATGTCGATCGTCCCGACCTTGGCCGCGAACGCCTCCACCGCCTTGTTGGAGAGCACGTCGAGCTTGCGCTTCTTCGCCTTGGGAATGCCCTCGAGCAGCGTGACGTCCTTGTCGGTCGCCCAAACTGTCGCGCCCTCGGCGACGAAGGCCTCCGCGATCGCGCGCCCGATGCCCTGGCCGGCGGCGGTGACGACCGCGACCTTGCCCTTCAAACGTCCTGCCATGCTGTTGTCCTCGCCTTCGCGTTTCTTGGTGGTGACATCAGGCCTGCGCGGCCCTGAAGCTTTCGAGACGCGCCCTCTGATGCCCGTCTGAATCAAAATTGGCCGGATCGAGCCAGGCCTCGAAGGCGGCGTTGACCGCCGGCCATTCGCTGTCGAGGATCGAGAACCAGGCGGTGTCGCGGTTGCGGCCCTTGACCACCATGTGCTGGCGGAAAAGGCCCTCATAGCGGAAGCCGAAGCGCAGCGCCGCGCGCTTGGACGGCTCGTTGAGATTATTGCACTTCCACTCGAAGCGCCGGTAGCCGAGCGCGAAACCGTAGCCGCCGCAAAGATGGATCGCCTCGGTGGCAACGCGGGTCCGCTGCAGTTCCGGCGAATAGGTGATGTAGCCGACCTCGAAGACGCCGTGATCGGGCCTGATCTCCATCAGCCAGAGATGCCCCTTGGGCTTGCCGTCGGCCCTGTCGATGATCGCGAAGGGCACGATGCCCGACTTCGCCACCATCATCGCCAGCAACTCGCGATAAGCCTCGCGCGTCTGCGGCGGGTCCGCCGGCATCCACTGCCAGATGTGGTCGTGGCCGGCATTCACGGCCCAGATGTCGTCGAGATGGCGGGCGGGGTCGATCGGCTCGAGCCGGCAATAGCGCCCCTCCAGCACACGCGCAGGCGGAAAAGGCGGCGCCGTCCAGTTCAGGAGCGGGTTGCCGTCGGCTGCAGCCGGTGAGATCGGCGAAGACCGACCAGCCCGCGCCGAGTTCGGCCACGACCGCCGCGGTGATGGCGTGGCCCTCGGCCTCCCAGGCGCGCTGCTCGGCGTCGCTGGGAAAGCGCGAGCGGGCCTCGGCATCCTCGTCGTAGATCGCGTCGAAGGCGTCCATCCAGGCTTCGAGCCGGTCCGCCAGATCCTCGCTCAGCCCGACATCCTCGGCATCGACGGCGCTCCGGCGGCCCTTGGCGTCCAGCGTCCAGAGGCCGCTCTGCCCGAGCCAAGCCGGCGCGATCAGCAGGGCCCGGCTCATGAGCGCGCCTTCAGATCGTCGCGGAAGAAGGGTTCGATCGGAGCCGTCACGGAATTGCCCGCAAAGCCGCTGAAGCGACCCTCCTCCCGGATCAGCCGAGTCGATTCGATGAAGCCCGCCCAGGCGGAACGGGCGGAAGCTCCCCCTGTCGACAGGCGCCGAACGCCCAGCGCGTCGAAATCGGCGACGGTCAGACCGAAATCCGCGAAGACCACGACATTGACGGGCTTGCCCTGCGCCGCCGCGACAACTGCGGCGATCTGCTCGGGGGTTCGGACCCAGGGCGCGTAGAGCACGTCCGCTCCGGCGTCGGCGAAGGCGGCGAGGCGGCGCACCACCTCGGGCAACGGATCGGGATGGCCGGTGAGGAAGGCCTCCGCCCGCGCCGTCAGCACCACGCCGGAACCGGTCTCGTCGATCGCCTTGCGCGCGGCGCGGACCCGGTCCACGGCGAGCTCGAACGGATAGAGCGGGTCGTCCTCGCGCCCCGTCGCGTCCTCGATCGACAGCCCCGCGACTCCGGTCGCGACGCAGAGCTTGACGTTGGCGGCGACGCCGTCGGGCGTGTCGGCATAGCCGTTCTCGAAATCGGCGTTCACCGGCAGGTCGGGCACCGCCTTCACCATCTCGGCGATATGCGCGAGCATCATGTCGCGCGGCACGTCCTGGTCGGCCCGCCCCTGCGTGAATGCGAAGCCCGCGCTCGTCGTCGCCAGAGCCTTGAAGCCTTGCCCGCGCAACCAACGCGCCGAACCGAGATCCCACGGGTTCGGCATGACGAAGCAGCCGGACTCGTGGAGCGCGCGAAAGGCATCGACCTGAGGGGAATAGGCCATTTTAAATCGTTTCAGAGACGCATTGGCAGCCAGAGGCGCATAGTGTCCGCAAAGCGCCGCCTTGTCAGCCCCAGGCGCTGCGCGCAACAGGATCGGCGCCGTTGCGCAGGCGGAATGGCGCTCGTCAACGTCATTCTCGGGCGGCGCATGCGCCGACCCGAGAATCTCTTGCCGGAGATGCTCGGGTCAAGCCCGAGCATGACGAGGCACCCAGTCAGTGATTATCCCGCGGCACACCGAATTTCTTGTGGATCTTCTGGTACTTGACCGCCGGCTTCAGCACCATGCCCTCGGAGAGTTCGCCGACGATCTTGCGCTGGATCTCCTGCCAGGGCGTCTGGCTCTTGGGATACTTGTAGCCGCCGGCCGCCTTCAGCGCGGCGCGCCGCTGCGCCAGTTCCTCGCCCGAGATCAGGATGTCGGCGGTGCGCTTGGTCAGGTCGATCCGCACCATGTCGCCCGTCTTCAGCAGCGCGAGCCCGCCGCCCGTCGCCGCCTCCGGCGAGGCGTTCAGGATCGAGGGCGAGCCCGAGGTGCCGGACTGGCGCCCGTCGCCGATGCAGGCGAGCGCCGAGACGCCCTTCTTGATGAGGTAGTCCGGCGGCCGCATGTTCACCACCTCGGCCGCGCCGGGATAGCCGATCGGCCCGACGCCGCGGATGAACAGGATGCAGTGCTCGTCGATGGCGAGCGCCGGATCATCGATGCGGTGGTGGTAGTCCTCCGGCCCGTCGAAGACGATGGCGCGGCCCTCGAAAGCGTTGGGATCCTTCGGGTTTTCCAGGTAGCGCTTGCGGAACTCCGGCGTGATCACGCTGGTCTTCATGATCGCGGAATCGAACAGGTTGCCGGACAGGTTGAGGAAGCCCGACTGCGCCTTCATCGGCTCGTCATAGGGCTTGATCACGCGCCGGTCGACCGAGAAGAAGCCCTCGCAATTCTCGGCGAGCGTGCGTCCATTGGCGGTGATCGCCGGCTTGATCTTGCCCTTGGCGACGAGCTCCGCGACCACGGCGGGAACGCCGCCGGCACGGTAATAATCCTCGCCGAGATATTCACCGGCCGGCTGCAGGTTGACCAGCAGCGGGACGTCGTAGCCGATCTTCGTCCAGTCCTCGTTGTCGAGGGCAACGCCGATATGCTTGGCGATGGCGTTGACGTGGATCGGCGCATTGGTCGAGCCGCCGATCGCCGAATTGATGACGATGGTGTTCTCGAAGGCCTCACGCGTCAGGATCTTGGAGGGAACCAGGTTCTCCCAGACCATCTCGACGATGCGCTTGCCGGTCAGATAGGCCATCTCGTAGCGGTCGCGATAGGGCGCGGGGATGGCGGCGCCGCCCGGCAGGGTCATGCCCATCGCCTCGGCGAGCGAGTTCATCGTCGAGGCCGTGCCCATCGTGTTGCAATGGCCGGCCGAGGGCGCCGAGGAGGCGACGAGCTCGACGAAGCCTTTGTAGTCGATCTCGCCGGCCGCCATCATCTGGCGCGCCTTCCAGACGATCGTGCCCGAGCCGGTGCGCTCGCCGCGGAAATTGCCGTTCAGCATCGGCCCGCCCGGCAGAGCGATCGCCGGGATGTCCACCGTCGCGGCGGCCATGATCTGAGCCGGGGTGGTCTTGTCGCAGCCGGTCGTCAGCACGACGCCGTCGATCGGGTAGCCGTAAAGAATCTCGACGAGGCTGAGATATTGCAGGTTGCGGTCGAGCGAGGCGGTCGGCCGCTTGCAGGTCTCCTGGATCGGATGGATCGGGAACTCGAAGGGCACGCCGCCCATCTCGCGGATGCCGTCGCGGACCCGGTGGGCGAGCTCGAGATGGTGGCGGTTGCAGGGAGCGATGTCCGAGCCGGTCTGGGCGATGCCGATGATCGGCCGGCCCGACTGCAGCTCGTCGCGCGACAGGCCGAAATTCATCGTCCGCTCGATGTAGAGCGCCGTCATGTCGGCATTGGCCGGATTGTCGAACCAGGCTTTCGAGCGCAGCTGCGCCGGCTTGATCCGGCGCGGCGCCTTCTTCTTCGTCGTCGCGGCCGGGCGATCGCCGCGCGGCGTGTTGCTGTCCGGGGTCTTGGCCATCCTCGTCTTCCTCTCGCACGGCGCGGACACTGGCGGCCGCTTGCCGATCTCTGCTTCTACCAATCTGAGACAGGCTCATCATGCCCATCGTCCCCGGCGCGGCAAGAGCCGATCCGGTCGATAGTCATACTATTTACGCAGCCTGCATACAGCATGCAATCATGTCGCAAGTGGCGGCGGCGGTTGCCAGCCGATCCGGTTTGACGCCAGGGCCGGTTTGACGCCAAGAGAGGGCAAGGCCCCCTGAGCGGGCCGCATCGCGACCGATCCCGAGGAAGCCCGCCATGACACTCCATGTCGTCCCCGCCTTCGCCCGCATCGGCGAGGAGAACGCCTTCGCCGTTCTGGCGCGCGCCACCGAATTGCAGCGCCAGGGCAAGGACATCATCAATCTCGGCATCGGCCAGCCCGACTTCCCGACACCCGACCACATCGTCGAGGCCGCCGTGAAGGCGCTGCGCGACGGCCATCACGGCTATACCCCGGCCAACGGCATCCTGCCGCTGCGCGAGGCGGTCGCTGCCGATCTGCACAAGCGCTTCCAGGTCGAGGTCTCCCCCGAGAGCGTGATGATCGTGCCCGGCGGCAAGGTCACCATGTTCATGGCGATCCTGATGTTCGGCGAGCCCGGCGCCGAGATCCTCTATCCGGACCCCGGCTTCCCGATCTACCGCTCGATGATCGAGTACACCGGCGCGACGCCGGTTCCGGTGCCGATCCGCGAGGAGAACGGCTTCGCCTTCTCGGCCGAGGAAACGCTCGCGCTGATCACCCCGAAGACGCGGCTGCTGATCGTCAACTCGCCGGCCAACCCGACCGGCGGCGTCACGCCCAAGGCCGAGGTCGACAAACTCGTCGCCGGGCTGGCGAAGTTCCCCGACGTCGCGATCATGTCCGACGAGATTTACGACCAGATGCTCTATGACGGCGAGCAGCATGTCTGCCTGCTGAGCTACCCCGAGATCCGGGACCGGCTGATCCTGCTCAATGGCTGGTCGAAGACCTATGCCATGACCGGCTGGCGCATGGGCTGGTCGATCTGGCCCAAGCCCCTCTACGACAACGCCCGCAAGCTGGCGGTGAACTCGCATTCCTGCGTCAACGCACCCGCCCAGTGGGCCGGCCTTGCGGCGCTGACCGGCCCTCAGGACGCGGTCGCGATGATGCTGGCCGAGTTCGATCGGCGCCGGAAGGCGGTGGTGAAGGGGCTCAACGCCTTGCCCGGCGTCTCCTGCATCGTGCCGAAGGGGGCCTTCTACGCCTTCCCGAATGTCTCGCAGACCGGCTGGAAGGCCAAGAAGCTCGCCTCTGCCCTGCTCGAGGAGACCGGCGTCGCCACCATCGGCGGCCCGGATTTCGGCGTCCATGGCGAGGGCTATATCCGCCTCTCCTACGCCAACTCGCTGGAGAACATCGAGCGCGCGCTGGAGCGGATGGGCACGTTCCTCAAGAGCGCGAAGGCCGCATGAGCTTCGGCGGCGCCAGCTACCTCTACCTGGCGGCGGCGATCGTCAGCGAGGTCATCGGGACCTCGGCGCTGAAGGCATCGAACGAGTTCACGCGGCCCGTGCCGACGATGATCATGCTCGCCGCCTTCCTCAGCGCCTTCTACTTCCTGACCCTGACCTTGCGGACGATCCCCGTCGGCGTCGCCTACGCCATCTGGTCGGGCGTCGGCATCGTCATGATCAGCATCATCGCTCGCATCCTGTTCGGCCAGAAGCTCGATGCGCCGGCCATTCTGGGCATGGCGCTGATCGTGGCGGGCGTGCTGGTGATCAACCTGTTCTCAAAATCGACGGCGCATTGAAAAAGAGCGTCATTCTCGGGCGAAGCGCAGCGCAGTCCCCAGAATCTCCGGCAGGACGGAACGCCCGCGCCTCATCGGCCTGAGACGCCCGGGTCAAGCCCGAGCAGGGCGCAGGCCGCCTCAGTTCCGGGCCGTGCTCGCGGTCATGCCGGGATCGACCTTGAAGCTCGAGGCTTCGAGCACCGCGGTGCCGATCATCGTCTTCACCGAGACTCGCACGGGCACCATGACATTGGTCCCGGCGACCGGCGCCAGCCAGGTGCTGATGTCGCGGTTCTCGATCATGAACTTCGTGCTCGGCCGCTCCGAGCGATGCCCCGCGATCGGCACATAGCGCACCTGGCAGACCGCGACCGGGCCGCTATAGCCCTCGAGCTTGACCTCGCGTGTGCCGGCCTGGGTCATCTTGATGTCGTAGCGCGCCGCGCCGTCGAAGATCTGGAGCGTCCGGTTGCAGGCATTGGCCAGCCCCTTGCCGACGACCGGCATCAGGAAGGCGCTGAGCGGATCGATCACGTTGCGGCGATGGCCGTCGTTCAGCGGCACGCGGTCCGGCTTGGCATCGATCGGCGGCTCGATCTCGACGGCCGCGACGGTGTTGCTGTCGAGCGCCATGCGCACGGTGCGGCTCTCGCTCGAACTCGCCGAACTGACGGCGAAACTGGTCGGCGAGAGCTTCGTGCCGTTCAGGCTGCCGCTGGCGGCCCCCGAGCCGCGCCCGCCGGTGAAGCCGCCGATCAGGCCCGTCAGCTTGGCCGTGAGGTCGAGCTTGTAAGTCGAGCCTTCGATGCCGCCGGTGAGGTTCGCCGTGCCGAGCGTCAGCCCCAGCAGCGATACGTCGTAGCGCGCGTCGAGCGAGGCGGCGGCAGCGGGAAGCCCGAGCGTCGCGGCTCCGACGGCGAGAATCCACCCGCCCAGGGACGATGCGATGGCGGGTTTCATCCAGTTCCTCCAGACGGCAGGCCTTGCCGACATGCACTGCGAATCGGTCCGAATCGTGACCGCTTTCGCCGGGTTTGGCGAGCGCCCAGATGCCGCGGCGACGCCGACGCGAACATTGCGCTCCTTATCCGCGCGGCGGCACGCGGTTTTCCTTGACGGCCCCCCCGGCCTTGGCTATGGAACCGCGACTTCAATTTGACTTCCGGTGCTCATGTCCGGCACGTCGCGTGTCGGCATTTTTGTTTGAGCCAGCCGGTTGGATTTAGGGAACGATACCATGGCGCGCCGTTGCGAACTGACCGGGAAGGCCACCCTCACCGGCCACCTCGTCAGCCACTCGAACCGCAAGACGAAGACCGTCTTCCGGCCCAACCTCGTCAACGTCACGCTGCAGTCGGATGCGCTCGGCCGCTCCGTGCGGCTGCGCGTCTCGGCGAATGCCCTGCGCACGGTCGACCATCGTGGCGGCCTCGACGCCTTCCTGATCAAGGCCCCGGCCTCCGATCTGTCGACCGGCGCCCTGACGCTGAAGCGCGACATCGAGAAGAAGCTCGCCACCGCCTGAGCGGACGAGCCTTTTCGGGTCTGAAGGAAGCGGCCGCGAGGCCGCTTTTTTCGTTTGGGGCGACAGCGCGACGTCATTGCGAGCGCAGCGAAGCAATCCAGATGGACGCGCTCTACGACGCCTGGATTGCTTCGCTGCGCTCGCAATGACGGCTTTCGTCAGGCGAGAACGAACTCCAGCAGCACCGTCCGCTGCAGGAACGAGAAATTGTCGTCCGAGATCAGGGTCAGCACGGTCTTCAGGCCGTCCTGATGGACCGACAGCCCTTCCATGTTGTCGATCTCCTGGCCGAGATCGGCCTCGATCAGGGCGGGCCCGTCGAGCAGCGCACCGACCTTCAGGCTCGCGGCCGGGATCCGCCGGATCCGCATGCCGACGCCGCGCAGCGCGCGGTACCAGCGCTCCAGCAGCAGCAGGTCGCCATCGGGCAGGAAGGCGAGGTCGGTGATGTCGAAGCCGCCATGCCTGATCACCCTGAACAGGCCCGGCTGGCGCCCGAGGATGACGCCCAGCGTCGGCTCGTCCTCCGCGCCCGAGCGCTCGGCGATGCCAACGATCGCACCCGCCAGAGGCTGCCCGGGCGGCACCACGCCGATCGCCTCCAGCCCGCGATTGTCCGGCAGGCGCTTGACCTCGCGCGGCACCGGCACGATCCGCGCCCGTGCCATCACGCCCTCGGCCGCCCAGTCGAAGCGCAGCACGTCATGGGTCCGCTCGACGCCGAGATAGGCGATGCCGTCGGCGATGCACAGGCTCTCGGTGTCATAGTAGCGCGAGCGGTGCAGCGGCCGGCCCGAACTGCCGAGGATCGGCGCCAGCTCCGCGCCCTCGAGCCCGGTCAGCCGGCCGTTGCGCGAGGCGAGCGTGCCCGTCAGCCAGAATCCATTGTCGGTGATGGCGACGAGATCGGTTCCGCCCGGCCCGCGCCACAGCCCCGACAGCCCGCCGAAGCGCGAATGGCTGCCGCTGAGCACGAGCCCGCTGCGGAAGTCGAGACGGCCGAAGCGCGTCTTCTCGGGGTTGCGCGGCTCGAAGGCGGCGATCGGCCGCGCCGAGACGGCGACGGGGATGCGGCCGGTCTCGGGCGACTCGGCCAGTGCCGGACGGGCGGCGGCGACCGCCCCCAGGCCGGCCAGTGCGGCGCGGCGGGTCAGGCGCATCGCAACGAAGCGCCCGAAGGGACAGAAGCCCTCACGTCCGCCGCCGCGGCCCGCGCGACGGCCCGCCGTTCAGCCCCGCATCCTCCTCGAAGAGTTCGGCGAGCTTCTCGGTCATCACCCCGCCGAGCTCCTCCGCATCGACGATGGTGACGGCGCGGCGGTAATAGCGGGTGACGTCGTGGCCGATGCCGATGGCGATCAGCTCGACCGGCGAGCGCGTCTCGATCTCGGCGATGATGTGGCGCAGATGCCGCTCGAGATAGTTGCCGGAATTCACCGACAGCGTCGAATCGTCGACCGGTGCGCCGTCCGAGATCACCATCAGGATCTTGCGCTGCTCGGGCCGCGCCAGCAGGCGCTTATGCGCCCAGTCCAGCGCCTCGCCGTCGATGTTCTCCTTGAGCAGCCCCTCGCGCATCATCAGGCCGAGATTCTTGCGCGCCCGACGCCAGGGCGCGTCCGCCGCCTTGTAGATGATGTGCCTGAGATCGTTGAGGCGGCCGGGATTGGCCGGCTTGCCCGATTGCAGCCAGCTCTCGCGCGACAGCCCGCCCTTCCAGGCCCGCGTGGTGAAGCCGAGCAGCTCGACCTTGACGCCGCAGCGCTCCAGCGTCCGCGCCAGGATGTCGGCGCAGGTCGCGGCGACCGTGATCGGCCGGCCACGCATCGAGCCGGAATTGTCGATCAGCAGCGTCACCACCGTGTCGCGGAAATTGACGTCCGATTCCTGCCGGAAGGAGAGCGGCTGATAGGGATCGATGATGATGCGCGGCAGGCGGGCCGGATCGAGCGCGCCCTCCTCCAGGTCGAATTGCCAGGAGCGGTTCTGCTGCGCCATCAGACGCCGCTGCAGCCGGTTGGCGAGCCGCGCCACGACGCCCTGGAGATGCGCTAGCTGCTTGTCGAGATAGGCCCGCAGCCGGGTCAACTCCTCGGCGTCGCAGAGGTCCTCGGCGGTGACGATCTCGTCGAACTTCTGGGTGTAGGGTTTGTAGTCGGTCTGCGGCCGGTCGTTGGCCTTGCTCTCGCGCGGGCGCGGCGCCTCGCCGGCCTCGTCGGCATCGGAGTTCTCGTCCTCCTCGTCCCAGTCTCCCGAGGGCGCATCGGAGGCTTCGGTCGCCCCCTCCTGCAGTTCCTCGGTCGCATCGTCGGAGACCTCGACCTCGGAGCGCTCGCCGGCGCTTTCCTGTTCGGCCTCGCCATCCTGCTGCTGCTGCTCGTCGGAGGACTGGTCCTTGTCGTCCTCGTCCTCCTCGGAGTCCTCGCCCTGCGCCGTCTGCTCGGCCATATCGAGCGAGGCCAGCATGTCGCGCACGGTGCGGGCGAAGGCGCGCTGGTCCTCGACCGCCTTCGAGAGCCGGTCGAGATCGGCCCCGGCCTTGGCCTCGATCTGCTCGCGCCAGAGATCGACCAGCTTCTCGGCCGCCTTGGGTGGCTTCAGGCCCGTCAGCCGCTCGCGCACCATCAGCGCCAGCGCATCCTCCAGCGGCGCGTCGGCGCGGTCGGTGATCTCCTCATAGCGGCCGCCGCGGTGGTAGCGGTCCTCCAGCATGGCGGTGATGTTGCCGGCCATGCCGGCCATCCGCCGCGCACCGACGCATTCGACGCGGGCCTGCTCGACCGCGTCGAACGCGGCGATGCACGCTGGCGTCGTGGCAGGCCAGCCGCAGCGCCATCGAATCGGAATGGCCGCGCAGCACCGCGACGTCCTGCGCCGTCAGCTTGCGCGGCGGCTCGGGCAGGCGGGCGCGCTCGCCGACGAGCGAGGGTTTGTCGGCCGCGAAGACGATTTCCATCTCCGGCTTGCGGGCGATCGCCTTCATCGTCGAGGAGATGGCCCGCTTCAGCGGCTCCGCTGGCGCTTCCTTGGTCGTGCCGGGCTTGCGATTGGAAAGGGTCATAGCGCCTTCGCGAAATGGTGGATCCGGTGACCCGCGACGGGATAGTCCTCCATCACGCCGCAGGGCTTGTAGCCGAGCTTCGGATAGAACTGCGGCGCCTGGATGCTCATCGTACTCAGATAGACGCCCCGTGCGCCATGCTCGCGCGCGGTCGTCTCAGCCAGCGCGACCAGCGCCTCGCCATGGCCGGCGCCGCGATGGGCCTCGTCAATCCAGAGCAGGTCGACATGGAGCCATTCCCACTTCAGCTCGCCGATCAGCCCGCCGACGATGACGCCGGCCTCGTCGCGCAGGCTAAGTGCCAGCGGCTCGCTGTTGCGCGGCCCGACCCGGGCCGCGTTGTAGGCGCTCAAGCCCGCGACCACGGCCTCCCTCGTCGCCGCGACATCGGTCTCGCGCTGGAGGGTCGCCATGGCGGGGACGACCGTCAGCTCAGGACCACGTTGGCCGCGCTCTCCGGCAGTTCCTTGCCGAAGGAGCGCTGGTAGAACTCAGCCACCAGCGTGCGCTCCATCTCGTCGCACTTGTTCAGGAAGGTGACGCGGAAGGCGAAGCCGACATCGCCGAAGATCGCGGCGTTCTCGGCCCAGGTGATGACCGTGCGCGGGCTCATCACCGTCGAGAGATCGCCGTTCATGAAGGCGTTGCGGGTCAGGTCGGCGACGCGGACCATCTTGTCGATGACGCTGCGACCTTCCGGCGTGCCCTGGAAGTGCTTCGACTTCGCCAGAACGATCTCGACCTCGTTGTCATGCGGCAGGTAGTTCAGCGTGGTCACGATCGACCAGCGGTCCATCTGGCCCTGGTTGATCTGCTGCGTGCCGTGATAGAGGCCCGACGTGTCGCCGAGGCCCACCGTGTTGGCGGTGGCGAAGAGCCGGAAGGCGGGGTGGGGGCGGATGACGCGCTTCTGGTCGAGCAGTGTCAGCTTGCCCGACTGCTCGAGCACACGCTGGATCACGAACATCACGTCCGGGCGGCCGGCGTCGTACTCGTCGAAGACGAGCGCGATGTTGTTCTGCAGCGCCCAGGGCAGGATGCCGTCCTGGAACTCGGTGATCTGCTTGCCTTCCTTCAGCACGATCGCGTCCTTGCCGACGAGATCGAGGCGGGAGACGTGGCTGTCGAGGTTGACGCGCACGCAGGGCCAGTTCAGGCGCGCCGCGACCTGCTCGATATGGGTCGACTTGCCGGTGCCGTGATAGCCCGAGATCATCACGCGCCGGTTATGGGCGAAGCCCGCCAGGATCGCGATCGTGGTGTCGTGGTCGAAACGGTAATCGGGGTCGAGATCGGGCACATGCGCCTCGGTCGTCGAATAGGCCGGCACCTCCAGATCCGAATCGATCCCGAAGGTCTGGCGCACCGACAGCTTGATGTCGGGCAGGCCGGCGGCAGTCGTCGTTGTCATCATCAAGTCTCCGGGCGTGGGAGCGTGACCGGGGAAGACCGGTTGTCCCGACGCCGACCGAGGAGGGAGGCAATGCCCCCTAATTAGAGGCAAAGCCCGGGACCGGCAATTCGCAAAGCGCCGGGTCGGCACTACGCGGCAGGCATGCCGGGCATCGCAAGAGCCGTGCCGCCGGAGGCTCGTCAGCCGCGTGCCCGCGCCGCCAGGAGGCGTGTCAGGAGGCCGGCCACCCGGCCCGCCCCGTCGAGATCGATCGCCGGGCGCGCGGGCGCCTCGCATGCCAGCGCGGCGGCGACCGCGGCCGCCAGATCGGCGGGACAGGCCGGCTCAGGGCCCGACAGCCTCAGGCAACGCGCCAATCCCGCCTTTTCCATCGCCTCGGCCCGGATCGCCTGCTCCGTCTCGGCGCCCTCGTCGAAGGGCACAACGATCGCCGGCCGGCCCGCTGCGACGAGGTCGAGCACGGTGTTGTAGCCGGCCTGGCTGATCGACAGCGCCGAGCGCGCCAGCAGGGCCGGAAAATCCGCTCGCGCGCGCTCGACCGTGACGTTGGGCGAGGCTGATTGCCGCAGTGCGGCGAAATCGCTCTCCGCCACGCCCTTGCCGACGAGGATGCGCCAGCGACGCGAGGGATCGCAAAGCAGCGCCGCCTCCAGGCAGAGCCGAAACAGCGGCAGCGCCGCCGCCGAACCGCCGCCCGAGACGACGACCTCGCCTGCGCCCTCCTCGCCGGCCCGTGCGGGCGCCGGCACCGGCGGCGGCGCCATGTACCCCGTATAGTGCAGCCGCTCCGCCAGGGCCGGTGAAACCGGCCAGGAGGCCTCCAGCGGCAGGAACTCCCGGTCGCCATGGACGAGGATGCCGTCGAAGAGCGAGGCCAGCCGGCCCTCCGCCTCCACGATCCGGTCCGGGCGCGGCGTCACCAGCACGTCGCGCACCGAGGCCAGCACCAGCGCCGACGGGTTGGCGGCCTTCGCCGCGGTGATCAGTGTCAGGAACTCCTCCGCCAGTTGTCGGCGGCCGAAGGGGAAATGCTCGGTCACGACGACATCGGGCTTCAGCGTCGTCGCCAGCGCGGCGAGCATGGCCCGGCGCCGCGCCAGCCGGCCCGCCTCGATCGGGGAGCCCGCCTCGTCCAGCAGATTGCGGAAATCCAGCCCCTCGACCTTGACCGGGGGCAGCTGCACGAAGGCCAAGGCCTCGCCCGTCATGTCGCGCAGCGGCATCCCGCCGCTCGCCAGCGTCACGGCGAATCCAGCCTCGGCCAGGGCCCGCGCCAGCTGCGCCGCCCGCACCAGATGGCCGCTGCCGAGCAGATGCGTCACCGCGATCAGGACGCGCGCTGGCTCCCCTGCGACGCTCACGGCACAAGCCCAGCCGAGGCGCGCAGCCGCGCCGCGATCCCGTCCAGTCCCGCCGCGGCCGAGAAGGCGCCCGTCAACCGGGCCAGCGCCGCCTGGCCGAGCGCGGCCCGCCGGTCCGGCGCCTCCGCGAGAGCGGCGAGCGCTTGTGCCAGGGCCGCGACGTCGCCGGGCGGCACCAGCAGCCCCTCGACGCCATCGCGCACGAACTCCGGAATCCCGGCGAAATCGGTGGCGACGATCGGCAGGGCCTGGCTCGCCGCCTCCATCACCACATTGGGCAGCCCGTCGCGATCACCGTCACCGGCCTTGCGCGAGGGCAGCACGAAGAGATCGGCCTCGCGCAGCGCGGCGATGACATCGCCCTGTGCCTTAGGGCCCGCCCATTTCACGCGCTCTCCGAGCCCCAGCGCTATGGCCTGCGCCTGCAGCGCCATGAGCTTTTCGCCGCCGCCGATATGGATCAGCCGCCAGTGCAGCCCGGCCGGCAGCCGCGCCAGCGCCGCCAGCAGATCATCAAAACCCTTCTTCTCGACCGCCCGGCCGATGGTGACGATGCGAACCGGGTCGGCCGGGTCGCTCCCGTCGCGCGGCGGGCGTGGCGGCGGCGCCGGAAAGCGGCCGAGATCGAGCCCGTGATAGACCAGCGCGACCTTGTCGGGGCGGTCGGCCAGGCGCTGCAGCTCGCGGTGGCCGTCCTGCGTGCAGGTCACGCCCCAGGCGGCGTCCGCGATCTTCTCGCGCTTCTCCCAGTCCGGCGTCGTCCAGATATCCTTGGCATGGGCCGAGAACGACCAGCCGATGCCGCGCAGCAGGGCTGCGTAGCGGATCACCGAGGCCGGCGTGTGCAGGTAATGGACGTGAAGATGCGTGGTCGCCGCCGGCAGTTCGCGGGCCATCACGCAGGCCTGGCCGAAGCGGCGCAGGCGGTTGCGCGTGCGATCACGGGCGAGGTCGCGCAGGACGACCGGCAGCAGCCGCAGCAGGCCGGGGCGCAGCAACGCGCCGAGCACGCCACGCAGCACACGCCCCGGCTCCTCATGCAGATACTCCGGCAGATAGTGCACCGGCACGCTGATCTGGTCGTGCATCAGGTGGCGCGCGGCATCGGTCGGGCGCCGCAGCGACCAGATCGCGAAGGGCAGGCCGCGCTGCTGCAGGCCGAGCAGCTCCTGCGCGATGAAGGTCTCCGACAGGCGCGGATAGCCCTTCATCGCGATCGCGATCCGAGGGGCCTTGTCGGCCGCATCGGCCTGCCCGAAAACCGGGACCCACTTTTCGGGCCGATGCGGCTCCGTCATCGCCGGCCGATCAGCATGAAGCGGGTATAGTTCCTCGTCGGCAGCGCCCCGGCGAAGAGCGTCTCGGAGAGGCCGGCCTGTGCCTGGAACGCCTCCAGCGAGGGCACGCAGCTGCGATGGTCGGGCTCGCGGACATAGTCGTTCGACTGCAGCAGCAGCGGCAGCCCCGCCGGCAGCGACGCGAGCCAGCCCGGCACATCGGCCAGATGCTCGCAGCTCGTATTGATCACCAGCCCGGGCTTCGGCTGCTGCGCCGCGAAATCCAGTGTCGTCATGTCCGCGGTCACAGCGCGGAACCGCCCCTCGGCGAGATGGCGGCGGTTCAGCCGCCCGGCGACGGGCGCGCAGCCCGGGTCGAGATCGACGCTGACGACGGCGGGGATCGCAAGACGCGGATCGTCGAGCAGCAGGGCGCCGAGAATGCCGTACCAGGCCCCGAGCACCCAGACCGGGCCGTCCGGCCGCGGCAGAACCTCCGCCAGCGCGTCGACCAGCCAGCGTTTCGAGCCGATCTGCTTGTGGTTGAAGGCGATCCAGAGATCGGGCGGCATCCCGTCGGCGACGAGGCGCGCGAGATCGCCAACGACGCGGTTGCCGGTCAGGGCTGCGACGCCGCGCAGAATGTCATAGAAGGCGTCGGGCGGCGCGTCGGACGTCATGTCGTTTCGAAAATCGGGGATCGAAGGTGGCCGGACCATATGCAAGCGCGCCCGCAAAGGCCAGCGGAGCCGGCCCGGCTGCGGACGCCCTCGCCGGCACCCGCCTGCCGCATCTCGCCGGCGCCGCCGCGGGGCTGCGGCAGGTTCTGGCGGCGCATGCGGTGCGCCACTGCCCCCATATCGTCGAGATCGGCGGAGCCGGCCTGCCGATCACGAGCTTCCTGACGCACCAGCCCGCCAGCGTCACCGTCATCGACCCGAAGATCCCACCCCATGAGGCGGACACGCTGAACGGCGCGCCCTGCCAGCTGCGCCACATCGCCGCCAAGCTGCAGCAGGTCGAACTCGCGCCGCCCGGCCCCTATGCGCTGGTCCTGCTCGGCCTCTCGCTCAAGCCCTTCGGCCGCCGGGGCGCCGTGCCGCCCGAGCTGCTCGCCCTGGCGGCGGGCGCCACGGTGCTGGTGATCGACTATGCGCGGGAGCTGGAACGGGCGCAGGGCCAGATCGGCGCCCTCACCGCGACACGGAGCGACGCGCCGGCCATCGACCTGGAGCTGACGATCAATGACGCCGCCCTGCGCGCGGCCGGCTTCCACCAACGCCACCTTCTCGCCTATGGGCCGGCCTGAGGGCGCTAGCTGGCGGAATCGTCGGGCGCCTTTTCCGCGGCTTTGCGGCGCGGTGTCCGGCGCGGCTTGGCCGGCGCCGGCCCCTCCGACGTCGTCGCCTCGGGAACAGGCGCCGGGGCAAAGCCAGCGCCACCCGCACCAGCCTCCACGGCGTCCGGAGCGGTCTCGACCGTCGCCTCGATCAGGGTCGGCTCGGCCGCCCTGCTGTCGTCCACCGCGTCGGCGAGTTCGGGGGCGCTGGCGAAGCCGACCGCGCTGAGCGGCTTCTCGCGCCCACGGATCGTGATCTTGAGCGACGTCGTGCCGCGATAGCTGCGGCCGCTGGCGCGGATCGTGTCCTCGGAGACGAGGATGTCGGCCAGCACACGGCGCGTCGCCAGTTCGAGCTGCGCCGCCACCGCCACGGTCTCGCCGACCGTGATGTCGCGCCGCCCCAGGCTGTCGTTCTCGACCGCGCCCGTGATCGCCTGGCCACTGTGAATGCCGATGCCGATGCGCAACGGCAGCGGCAGCGCCGCACCGAATTCGCGGTTCAGCGCCTCTACGGCCCGCACGATGTCGGCGGCGGCCGCGATCGCCGTCTGGGCGCTGCGCGCCGGCGTGCCCTCGAGCCCGAACACGGCCATGAAGCCGTCGCCGTAGAAGGCGTCGATGCGGCCGCCATGGGCGGTGATCGCCTGCGCCATCTCGTCGAAGAAGCGGTTGAGGAGGCCGATCAGTTCCTGCGGCAATTGCCGCGCCGACAGGGCCGAGAAGGCCCGCAGATCGGCAACGACGACCGTGAGGCCGCGCTTGCCGATATTGGCGTCGGTCTCGACCTGGCCTGGCGTGGTCGGGTTCAGGCGCGAGGCGAGCAGGATCTGCACCTGGAGATCGTCACGCGGCCGGATCTGGCAGGCGAGCCGCACCCGGTCCGGCGCCGCGATCCGCCGCAGCAGCTTCGCCTCGTTGGGCCCCGGCGGCGGCAGGCCGTCGCCGCCGTCGAGCACCAGCACGCGGCAGGTGGCGCAGCGGGCCCGCCCGCCGCAGAGCGCCGCATGGGGAATCCCGAACCGCCGGAACATCTCCAGCACGGTCGCGCCGGGGGAGAGCTTGCGCACGCCATGGCCGACGAAGCGCACGGTGATCTGCCGCGTCGTCCGCACGCGGATCTCGCGGATGCCGACGAAGGCGACGAAGCCGCCGACGAGGCCGTAGAAGATCGTCTTCGCCCAGGTCACGTTCTGGTTGAACATCACGATCTGGGCGTCGGTGATGATGTCGGGCGCCATCGTCATGCGGCCCGCCTCTCGCCCGCCGACCGCAAAACCGATCAGCGCCAGGATCGGAATCAGGATCGCCGCGAGCAGGAAGGGGTCCCGCCAGCGCTGATAGCCATCGCGCGAGCGCAGCGTAAAGTGCAGGCCGATGATGCCATGCGCCCAGACCAGCAGCAGCAGCACGGATTGCGAGGTGGCCAGGCCGGGCCAGAGGCGACGCAGGACGGCCGGATAGCTTTCGTCGAGATGGAAGAAGCTGCCCATCACGCGTGTGCCGACGATGTGGTCGATCAGGAACAGCGGAATGGCGAGCCCGAGCGCGATCTGCAGCATCTCGCGCGCCGGCATCTTGAAGGTGCGCCGCTGCGCCACGCGCAGCAGCGCGAAGAAGGGGTGGACGATCAGCGCGCCGTAGAGCGCGACCGTCCCCGCCCAGGAATGCCAGAGCCAGTAGCGCCACGCCTGCACATGCTCCATCGCCGCGACGCCGGCGATGCCGACGGCATGATTGAGGAAATGCGTGGTCGCGAAGAACAGCAGCACCATGCCCGAGGCAAAGCGGATGTCGCGGCTCCATGACGAAACCTGCTCCATGCCGGCGCCCATGCCGGCGCGTCGTCCCGCCGTCTGCTGCAGGCTCATCGCGAGGTCCCGATCGTCAATGCACCTTCTCCGCATGCAGTGTGAAATCGGCGAGGCGATAGAGCCGCGACGCCAGGTCCTTCGTCAGCGCGAGGCTGAAATCGGGCACCGTCTCGAGCAGTTCGAAGAACAGATCCTTCGGCAGGCGCAGCGCCGCCACATCCGTCTTGGCGGTCACGGCACCGGCGAAGCTGCGCCCTGACAGGAGCGGCACGTCGCCGACGAGGCTGCCGAAGCTGAGCGGCAGCCTCGGCCCGGTCCCGTCGGGTCCTCCATGGGAGATCTCGAGCTGGCCGTGGAGGATGACGAAGACCCCGTCGGGCGCCTCGCCCTCGGCGATGATCTGGGTTCCCGCGTCGAAATGCAGCTTCTCGCCCATCAGTGCCACGAGCTTGAGCCGGTGCGGCGGCAGCGCCCGGAACAGCGGCAGCTGGCGCAGGCAGGCGAGGTCGGCCTCGAGTGTCATGATCGCGCCTCCATCGGTTCGCTGCGGACGCCTGGCCCGGTCGCAGGGGCAACGAACGGCTCGTAGCCCGCATCGTCGCCGCTTTCGATGGACGCAGCGGGACCATTGAAGACGATCCGGACCGGGATGTCATCGATCAGATGGGTATCCGCGACGAGCAGGAACAGCGTCATCTCCGCGCAATACGCGCGCAGCCGCGCGACCACCTGCTCGGGCTCCGGCGACGTTGCGAGGAAGGCCCCGACATCGAGGATGGCGATCTGCGGTGCCTTGATGAGCGCCTGGGCCAGCGGCACGGCGAGCTTGAGTCGTGTCGGCAGGAACCGGCCCCTGAGCCCGGAATCGGTATTGAGGCCGATGCGGTAGAGGTCCCCGTCGAGGCCGGCCCGGGCCAGCGCCTTGCGGACGATCATCGCCACCTTCTTGCGCGCATCGGCGATGCCGTGGCCGATGCGGCCGAACATCAGGTTGTCGCGCAGGCTCGCGCCCAGCATCACCTTGTGGGGATCGTAGAAATCGACGTCCTCCGCTGCATCGGCGGGGAGATGGCGCTTGAAACTCGCCCGCGCCCGCAGCAGGCGCCGCTGCAGGCGCTCGTCGAGCAGGTTGAGCCTGTGCTTGGGCTCGATATAGCCCAGCGCCAGGGCGACGAGGTCGCGCTCCGCCACCGCATCGAGCGGGCCGCGCATGTCATGTTTCTCGAGCAGCGCGGCGAGTTCGGCCAGCCGGTCGAAATCGAGCCCCGATCCGAAGGAGTAGCGCTCGAACAGGGCATGGCCATGCGGCAGACCGGAGAAGATTTCCGCCACCGTCCCCGCGATCCGCGACCCGACCTCGACCAGCGGCTCGACCAGCGATTCGGCCTTGAGGATGGCGTGGGCATAGGGCTCGAACAGCAAGGTTTCGTTGGCGAAGCGCGGCCCCGTGCGCGCGCCGAAGATCAGGTTCTCGGCGATCGTGGCGTTGGCGTTGTACTGCTCGGGGTCGAAGGGGGTGATCAGCCCGGTCAGCTTGCTGCCCGCCAGTTCCTCCGCCACGGCCCGACGCGCATCCACGATCTGCGCCTTCGCATCCTCGCGCAGGGAGGCGGTCACCTTGCCGTCGAGCCCCAGCTCGTAGACGTCTTCCGCGCAGCCGAGCACGTCGAGAACGGCCCTGAGCCGCGCGGCCAGCTCGGCCTCGTCGGCCACGCCGGCGCCCTCGTAATCGGTCCAGTCGGCCTCGAAGAGCAGCGGCGTGTTGCCGGAGCGGATCGACTCCACGAACTGGCGATGCTCGCTCGCAGAGAGCTTGCCGTCGGGGCGGATGCTCGGCCGCCGCCGCTTGAGAGGCAGCAGGATGTTGTCGCGGATCGTGCCGGCGATGATCTCGGTCTCGCTGCCGGCATAGCCGATGAGATGGCTCGCACGCTCGACCGACATGCGCGCCAGCGGGGCCGAATCGATCATGACGCGCCCCGAATAGGACATGGCCTGCCGCCCGAGAATGCGCCCGAGCACGTCGCGGCCACCGCCCTGCGGACCGACGACGGCGACCAGGCCCGGGCGTGACAGCCGTGCCGAGAGCGGCAGCAGCAGCGGCTGGCCGCGATTGTCGAGCATCTGGACACTGTCGAGCCGGATCTCGCCGGTCGCGGGCAGGCGCTCGACGCCGCCCGGCTCGTCCAGCTGGATCGTGTCGTCCGCGTTGAACTGGGCGATGACCTGCTCGTACTTGATCGTCACGTCGTTGCGCTGCTGGTCCCAGTCGATCAGCTCCTTGATCGGCGGCGGCAGGTCGCGATAGGCGGCGATGACGGCGACGAGCTGGCCGATGTCGAGCCGCCCCTGCAGGGCGAAGAAGCCGCCGATCGCATAGAAGAAGAACGGTGTGATCTGGGCGAGCAGGTTGTTGATGAACTTGACCGCGAACTTCCGCTTGTAGAGCGCGTAGCGGATGTCGAAGAGCCGGCCGAGCCGGCCCGAAATGTCGGACTGGACATAAGTGGTCGCGCCATGGGCCTGGATGGTCGGCCCGGCATCGACGATCTCGCCGATCCGCCCCGCGAGCTGGCGCGAGGCGATCTGGCGCTCGCGTCCCAGCCGCAGCTGTTCGCGCCGCAGGATCGGCACGATGATGGCCTGGGCGAGCACGATCACCAGCGCGATCGAGCCGAGCCAGACGCTCTGCACCATGATGAAGACCAGCGCGGTCAGGGCCTGGGTCAGCAGGAAGACGGGCTGGATGAAGGCGTCGCCGACGAATCCGCCGATCGGCTCGACCTCGTCCTTGATCATGCTGGCGACCTCGGCCGGCTTCACCGCCCGGATCTCCTCGGGGCGGAACCGCATCAGCTGGCTGAACAGGTCGTAGCGCATGCGCCGCAGCATCCGCTCGCCGAGAATGCCCTTGCGGACGTTGATGACGTATTTGAACGCCCCGTTGATCAGCACGAGGAACAGGAAATAGCCGCTCAGGCCGAGCAGGAGACCGAACTGGCCGACCTGGAACCCCTCGAACAGCGTGACGCTTCCCCCGCCGAGGAAGGACGGCAGATGCAGGCCGAAATCCAGCAGGGTGGCGGTGGTCTTGCCGTCCTTGAAGGCGTTTCCCTGGATCGCGTCGTTGACGATCCGCTTCGGCACGTCGAAGGACGCCCAGTAGAACGGGATCGAGGCCAGGATGATGAGCAGGACGATGATCTGTTCGCCGCGGCTCTTCTCCCAGACATATCGGAAGAGGTTGGTCTCCAACGGGAATCCTTGCCGGCGCGCCGGGAGGCGCGCCCGTCTCCTGACCTGCGGCCTCCATATGTGTGCCAGCTACGCGCGGAGCGCAATCCGGCGTCGTCCCCCGTTTGCAGGAGGGCTGCCCGCGCTGGCGCCGCCCGCGCGGATCGCACGCCGTCTGCCCGGCGGCACGGGGCCGTTGTGCCGTTGTCACCCGCGCCGGCCAATCTCCGGCGCGATGACGCACGCGCCCGAAACCCGTTGGCAAAGCGGCCCTTTCCGCGTCTAGTAACACTGTGGTCAGGTGAGGCGGTGCTGGGGCGTTCCGGCGAAGGCGGCTGATGGATATTCTGCGGATCAGCGATTTGCGCATCGGCTTCACGATTCACGGGCTTGCTCGCGACGTCGTGAAGGGCGTCAGCCTGCGCGTTCCCGCGGGCAAGACAGTCGCGCTCGTCGGCGAATCCGGCTCCGGCAAGTCGGTGATCTCGCAGGCCATCATGGGGCTGCTGCCGCGCGCCGGTGCCGTCACCGGCGGCGAGATCCTGTTCCGCGACCCCGAGAAACCCGGCTCGTCGATCGACATCGCCGGCCTGCCGGCCGAGGGCAAAGAGATCCGCGCCCTGCGCGGCGGCCGCATCGGCATGATCTTCCAGGAGCCGATGTCCTCGCTCTCGCCGGTGCACACGATCGGCAACCAGATCGAAGAGGCGCTGCTGCTGCATCGGCCGATGCCGAAGGGCGAGGCGCGCGGCCTGATCGAGACCATGCTCGGTCGCGTCGGCTTCAAGGACCCGGCGCGCGCCTTCGGGCTCTACCCCTTCGAACTCTCGGGCGGGCTGCGCCAGCGTGCCATGCTCGCGATGGCACTGATCTGCAAGCCGGCCCTGCTGATCGCCGACGAGCCGACGACGGCGCTCGACGTCACCATCCAGGCCCAGGTGCTCGACCTGATGCGCGATCTCCAGGCCGAGATGGGCATGGCGATCCTGCTCATCACCCATGATCTCGGTGTCGTCGCCAACATGGCCGACGAGGTCGTCGTGATCTATCACGGCGAGATCATGGAGAGCGGCCCGGTCGAGGAGATCTTCCGCCGTCCGCGCCACCCCTATCTCAAGGCCCTACTCAAGGCCTCGCCGCATTTCGACATGGCGGAGGGCGAGCGCCTTGTGGCCCTGCGGGAGGCGAGGCCCCGCCCGCCCGCCACGCCGCGCGCCGCGCCGCAGCCGGGTTCAGAGGCCAGCCCGCTGCTCAGCGTGCGCGGCCTGCGCAAGGCCTACACCACCGGCTCGCGCAGCTTCTTCGGCAAGGGCACGCAGCAGACCGTGCTGGCCGTCGACGACGTCAGCTTCGACATCCAGCGCGGGGAGTGCCTCGGCCTCGTCGGCGAGAGCGGCTGCGGCAAGACCACGGTCAGCAAGATCGTGATGCGCGCCGTGACGCCCCAGGCGGGGTCCATCGTCTTCGACGACGGACAGGCGCAGGTCGACGTGCTCGGGCTCGAGGGCGAGGCGCTGCGCGCCTTCCGCCCGCGCGTCCAGATGATCTTCCAGGACCCGGTCTCCTCGCTCTCGCCGCGCATGACCGTGATGAGCATCCTGCGCGAGCCCCTGGCAGTCCACGGCAAGGGCGGCAGCGACGAGCAGACCGCGCGCGTGCGGACGCTGATGGAGGATGTCGGGCTCGATGTCCGCTTCCTGAACCGCTACCCGCACTCCTTCTCGGGCGGCCAGCGCCAGCGCATCGGCATCGCCCGCGCGCTGGCGCTCGACCCCGACCTGATCATCTGCGACGAGCCGGTCTCGGCCCTCGATGTCTCGGTCCAGGCCCAGATCCTCAACCTGCTCAAGGATCTGCAGGCCGAGCGCGGCCTGACCTTCCTGTTCATCTCCCACAATCTCGCGGTGGTGAACTACATGGCGGACCGGATCGCGGTGATGGCGAACGGGCGCATCGTCGAAATCGCGCCGCGGCACGCGCTGTTCAACCGCCCGGTCCATCCCTACACCAAGGCGCTGCTGCGCTCGGTGCCCTTCGCCGATCTCGACCGCAAGCTCGACTTCAAGCTCGTCGCTCCCGGCGGCGCCTCGGATTCCAGCCATTGGGGCCGGGTGTTCCGGGCCGATCCGGCTGGCGAGGCGCTGGCCCATCTGCCCCTCGGCGAGGGCCACTTCGTGCTCGCCCGCCCGGGCGCCGACATGCGGGAGATGGCCTGATGAGACCGCTCCGCCCGACCCGTCGCGGCGCCCTGCTGACGGGCGCCGCCGCCCTCGCCGCGGCCGGCCTGCCGCGCCTCTCGGTGGCCGCGCCCGCCCGCCCGGCCCGGCTGATCGACAGCCCTGCTTTGGCGGAGCGCGTCGCGGCCGGTTCGCTGCCGCCGGTGGATCAGCGGGTGCCGCTGGCGCCCCGCATCGTCGATGTCTCCGGCCCGGACCGCATGCCGGGCCGGCATGGCGGCACCATGCGCATGCTGATGGGCGATCAGCGCGACATCCGCATGATGACGCTCTACGGCTACACGCGGCTCGTCGGCTATGACGAGAATCTCGACATCGCCCCGGACGTGCTCGAGAGCTACGACGTCGAGGGCGGGCGCATCTTCACGCTGCGACTCCGGCCCGGCCACCGCTGGTCCAACGGGGCTCCGTTCACGACGGAGGACTTCCGCTACTGGTGGGTGAATGTCGCCAACAACAGCCGCCTCTCGCCGGGCGGCCCGCCGCAGGCCTTGCTCGCCGGCGGCGAGCCCCCGGTCTTCGAGGTCCTGAGCGAGACGGAGGTTCGCTACAGCTGGGCCAAGCCGAACCCGATCTTCCTGCCGGCGCTCGCCGGCGCGCAACCGACCTACATCTTCATGCCCTCGGGCTATCTGAAGCAGTTCCATGTCGGCTTCGCCGATCCGGTGACGCTGCGCTCGCGCGTCCGGCAGGCCCGCGTGCGCGACTGGGGCGCTTTGCACGAGCGCCTCTCGCGCACCTACCGGCCCGAGAACCCGGACCTGCCCACGCTCGATCCCTGGCGAAACACCACGCCGCTGCCGGCCGAGCAGTTCAGCTTCCAGCGCAACCCGTTCTTCCACCGGATCGACCAGAACGGCCGGCAGCTGCCCTATGTCGACGAGGTCACGCTGACGGTGGGCACCCATTCGCTGGTGCCGGCCAAGACGGCGGCCGGCGAGGCCGATCTGCAGGCGCGCTATCTGCGCTTCGACAACTACACCTTCCTGAAGGACGCCTCGAAGCGGATGAACTTCGACGTGCGGCTCTGGAAGCGGGCCGAGGGCTCCTATTTCGCCCTGATGCCGAACCTGAACGCCATCGATCCCGTCTGGCGCGACCTCAACCGGGACCTGCGCTACCGCAAGGCGCTCTCCGTCGCGATCAACCGCAAGGACATCAACCAGGTCATCTTCTTCGGCCTCGCCAAGGAGAGCGGCAACACCGCCCTGCCCGAGAGCCCGCTCTTTGATCCCGCCTATGCGAAGATGTGGATGCAGCATGATCCGGCCCTGGCGGAGCGGCTGCTGGACGAGGCCGGCCTGAACAAGCGCGCCGCCGACGGCGTCCGCCTGTTGCCGGACGGGCGCCGGCTCGAATTCACCATCGAGACCGCCGGCGAAAGCACCGAGGAGACCGACATCCTCGACCTGATCAAGCAGGATCTCTACGCCGTCGGCATCAAGATCTACCCGCGCTCGACCCAGCGCGACGTGTTTCGCCGCCGGATCATCGCGGGGCAGACCGTGATGTCGGCCTGGGCCGGCATGGACAACGGACTGGTCGCGGCGGATATGGAGCCCGACGCCATGGCGCCGACGAGCTCGGCCCAGTTCAACTGGCCGCGCTGGGGCCAATATCTCGAAACCGGCGGGCGCGAGGGCGAAGCGCCCGATCTGCCCGAAGCGCAGGAACTGGTCTCGCTCTACGGCGAGTGGCGCAGCAGCGCCACGCGCGAGGAGCGCCGGCGGATCTGGAAGCGCATGCTCGAGATCAATGCCGAGCAGCTGTTCGCCATCGGCGTCGTCAACGCCACGCTGCAGCCGGTCGTGGTCTCGCGCAAGCTGAAGAACGTCCCGCAGAAGGGGCTCTACAGCTTCGAGCCCGGTGCCTTCTTCGGCCGCTACATGCCCGACACCTTCTGGTTCGACACCACAGCGACCGCTGCTCTCGACAAGGCCGGGGGCTGACCATGCTGCTGAAATACATCCTCAAGCGCATCCTGGTGATGATCCCGACGCTGCTGGTCACCAGCGCGCTGATCTTCACCGTCATCAACCTGCCGGAGGGCGACTACTTCGAGACCCTGGCCGCCGAAATGCAGGCGCAGGGCGAGAAGGCCGATCTCTCCCGCATCGAATTCCTGAAGCAGGAATACGGTTTCGACCGGCCGGTGATCGAGCGCTATTTCTGGTGGGTCACCGGGCTCCTCCAGGGCGATATGGGCTACTCCTTCGAGTATCAGCGCCCTGTCCGGGAGGTGGTCGGGGACCGGCTCTTGCTGACGATGATCGTGTCCTTCGTGACGATCATCTTCACCTGGGTCGTCGCCTTCCCGATCGGCATCTACTCGGCCACGCATCAGTACAGCTGGGGCGATTACGGGCTCACCTTCGTCGGGCTCATCGGCCTCGCCGTGCCGCATTTCCTGCTGGCGCTGGTGTTCATGTATTTCGCCAATGTCTGGTTCGGCACCTCGATCGGCGGCCTCGTCGACCCGCAATATCTGAACCAGCCGATGAGCTGGGCCAAGGCGGCCTCCGTGCTGGAGCATCTCTGGATACCCGTCATCATCATCGGCGCCGGCGGGACGGCCGGCATGATCCGCGCCGTGCGCGCCAACCTGCTCGACGAGCTGCAGAAGCAGTACTACGTCACTGCCCGCGCCAAGGGGCTGCCCCCCGGCAAGGCGCTGCGCAAATACCCGCTGCGCATGTCGCTGAACTTCTTCGTCTCCGACATCGGCGACATCCTGCCCTCGATCGTCTCGGGCGCCGAGATCGTGGCGATCGTGCTGTCGCTGCAGACGACCGGACCGCTCCTGATCCGCGCCCTGCAGAGCCAGGACATGTATCTCGCCGGCTCGTTCCTGATGTTCCTCTCCTTCCTCACCGTGATCGGCGTTCTGATCTCGGACATCGCGCTCGCGATCCTCGATCCGCGCATCCGGCTGCAGGGGACCGCGACCAAGTGAGCCAGGCCGCGAACCCCACCCTGCCGACCAACGCGTTGCCGCCGGATGGCGCGCCGCTGCCCCATACCGCCTCGACGGCGCCCTTCGAGCCCAATGCCGTCGAGGTGATGACGCCCGAGCAGGAGCGCGTCTATCTCGCCTCGCAATGGCAGCTGATGTGGTGGAAGTTCCGCCGCCACAAGCTCGCGGTCATCTCCGGCGTCGTCATCCTCGTGATCTATGCGATGGCGATCTTCGCGGAGTTCCTGGCGCCCTATCACTACACCACGCGCAACACGGACTTCATCCGCGCGCCCCGGCAGGAGGTGCACCTCTTCCACGAGGGTCGTTTCCTCGGCCCCTTCGTCTATCCCTATACCCAGCGCCTCAACATGGAGAACCTGAAGCGCGAATACGACGTCGATCGGACCCGCCCGCAGCCCCTGCGCTTCTTCTGCCGCGGCGAGGAATACCGCTTCTGGAACCTCGTCCCGGGCAATCTCCATTTCGTCTGCCCGCCCGAGGACGGCACGCTGTTCCTGCTCGGCTCGGACCGGCTCGGCCGGGACATGCTCTCGCGCATCCTCTATGGCGGGCGCATCTCGCTCTCGATCGGCCTTCTCGGGGTCTTCGTCTCCTTCGTCCTCGGCGTCATCATCGGCGGCATCGCCGGCTACTATGGCGGCAAGGTCGATCTCGTCGTCCAGCGCCTGATCGAGATCGTCCAGTCGCTGCCGCATATCCCGCTCTGGCTCGCGCTGGCGGCGATCATGCCGCCCTCCTGGAGCCCTCTGCTGGTCTATTTCGGCATCACCGTCATCCTCGGCCTGATGGACTGGACCGGGCTGGCGCGCGCCGTGCGCTCGAAGCTGCTCTCGTTGCGCGAGGAGGATTACGTCGTCGCCGCCCAGCTGATGGGCGCCAAGCCGGCGCGGATCATCGGCCTGCATCTGGTGCCGGGCTTCATGAGCCATCTCATCGCCTCGGCGACGATCACCATCCCCAAGACCATCCTCGGCGAGACGGCGCTGAGCTTCCTGGGGCTCGGCCTGCGCCCACCGATCACCAGCTGGGGCGTGATGCTCAACGAGGCGCAGAACATCAATGTCGTGGCGCTGTATCCCTGGCTGCTCTATCCGGTCGTGCCCGTCATCCTGATCATCCTCGCCTTCAACTTCCTCGGCGACGGCCTGCGCGACGCGGCCGATCCCTATCGCTGAACCCGCAGCCAGCCCGTCCGACGCGAAGACCCGGTGCGCATCGCCTTTCACACCCCGCTCAACGCCTATGACGACGGCCGCATTTCGGGCGACCGCCGCATGGCGAGGCAGCTCGTCGCGGTGCTGGAGGGCCTCGGCCACAGCGTGACGCCGGGCATCGGCGCGCGCGACTTCATGCCGACGCCCGAGCCCGAGCGGCTTGCGGCCCATGAGGGCGCCGCCGCGCGGCGGGCGGACGAGCTGCTCTCGCAATGGCGCGCCGACGGCGCCGCCCCGGACCTCTGGTTCACCTACCACAACTACTACAAGGCGCCCGATCTGCTCGGACCGAAGATCAGCGCGCGCCTCGGCATTCCCTATGTCGTGGCCGAGGCCAGCGACGCGGAGCGACGCGCCAGCGGAGACTGGGCGCGGCACACGGCGATCGTCCGCGACGGTCTCTCGGCCGCTGCCCTGCATCTCTATTTCACCGATCGCGACCGGCAGGGGCTCGAGCCCTGGCGCACGCCCCACACCGCGCTGGTCGAGCTGCCGCCCTTCGTCGCCTTCGACCGCGAGCCGCCGCGCCGGGCGGGCTGCACCGACGTGCCCCGGCTGGTGACGGTCGCGATGATGCGCGAAGGCACCAAGGAGAACAGCTACCGCCTGCTCGCCCGCGCCCTGCTGGGCGATGGCCGCAGGCGCCCCGAGATCGAACAGGCTTTCGCGGGCCTGCCCGAGGGCCGCATCGCCTGGCACGGCGCCGTCGCGCATGATCGCGTCGTCGCCGGTCTGGCCGGCCACGATCTCTTCATCTGGCCCGGCCTGCGCGAGGCCTACGGGCTGGTCTATCTCGAGGCGCAGGCGGTCGGCCTGCCGATCGTCGCCTTCGACAGCGGCGGCGTCTCGGCGACGGTCCGAGACGGCCAGACCGCCCTTCTCGTTGCGGAGGGCGACGAGGCGGCTCTGGCCGGAGCGCTGCAGAGCCTGATCGACGATCCCGACCGCCGCGCGACCATGGGCGCGGCCGCGCGTCGATTCGCGCTGGACGAACGCACCCCTGCCGCCGCCGCCGCCATTCTGGAGACGGCGCTGGCGACGGCGCTCGCCAACCATGCCGCGCGCCGGTCAGCGGGCGGCCGGGACATCGCGCCATGACACGTGCAGCGACGGACTCCCTCTGGCTGCCGTTCGAGACGGAGCTCGACCGCTGGAGCGCCGCCGGCCGACGGGTCTCGCTCTGGCTGCGGGACGACGACGCGATCGCCGCCAGCCCGGCCCTCGACCGCCTGTCGGCCCTGTGATCCCGATGCTGGCGGAGCCTTCGCTCGCGTCGGCACTGCGGCAGATGCCGACCCTGCTGCCCTGCCAGCATGGCTGCTGGCACCGCAACCACGCGCCGGCCGGCGCCAAGAAGGCCGAGTTCGGAGCCGACCGTGCGGCCGACGACATTCGTGACGAACTCCGCGAGGCGAAGGCGCGCCTCGGCGATCTGCTCGGCCCCGCGCTGCTGCCGGTCTTCGTGCCGCCCTGGAACCGGATCGACCCCGCCCACGCCGCCCTGCTGCCCGACATCGGCTTTCGCGGCCTCTCCTGCTTCCGCGGCTACCGGCTGGGGGCGAAGGGCGGCCCAGCCCTCGTCAACACGGCACTCGACCTCATGGACTGGCGCGCACGCATCGGGCGCCCGGCGGCGGACATGGTCTACGAAGCCTGCCGCCTGCTGGCCGCGATGCGCGCCGACGCCGGCGACGGGGACGCACTCGGCCTGCTGCTGCACCACCGCGATCATGACGAGGCCGCATGGGCCTTCCTCGAGGGCTTCCTGGCGCGCGCGACCGCCCATCCCGCCGTCGCGCACGGCGACCCGCGCCGGCTGTTTGGGCTGTGACGTTCCCTTACGTCCGCACCACGGCTAGGGTCAGGGAACCGAATCGATCTCGGAGCGTTGGTCGCCCATGAAAAAGCCGATCGCCGTCCTCGCCCTCGCCACCAGTCTTGCGGCCTGCAGCAGCCCGCCGCGCCCTCCCGTCGGCGAGATGCCCCGGGCGACGCCGACCAAGCGCATCGCCATCGTCGGCGCCGAGGTCATCCTGCCCGACGGCTCGCGCACGGCCATGGACGCCGCCGGCGGCTTTGTTCTGCCCAATGGCGAGCGCGTCAGGCGCGATGCCCGGGGCGCCCTGGCACGGGCTACGTCTGTCCCTGACCCGGCCGCATGCCGCATCGGCACGGGCGGGCTTGGAGCCGCGCGAGGCACGCGCTATAACCCAGTTTCGTAATCTCAGGTGCGTTCGTCCTCGACAAGAGGTCGTCTGACCTATCTGCGGGGGGCGACGCGGATATGCCTTTCAACGTCGTCGACCTTGCGGGCGCCGAGCGGACTCCACGCAGTCCGCAGGCGCCGCGCGTGCTGATCTACAGCCACGACACCTTCGGCCTCGGCCATATCCGCCGTTGCCGCGCGATCGCCAACTCGCTGGTGGCGACCTACCCTCATATATCAGTGATCATCGTCTCGGGCTCGTCGGTGATCTCGAGCTTCCAGTTCGGCGACGGCGTCGACTATGTCCGCATCCCCGGCGTCGAGAAGCAGAGCGACGGCCGCTACGGCCCGCATCACCTCAATCTCGACCTTCACGACACCATCCGCCTGCGCACCGACATCATCAAGCAGGTGGTCCTCTCCTTCGACCCCGACGTCGTCATCGTCGACAAGGAGCCGATCGGCCTGCGGGGCGAACTCGTGCCGGCGCTCGACATCCTGCGCCGCCGCGGAGCCCGCATCGTGCTCGGCCTGCGCGACGTGCTCGACGAGCCGGCCAAGCTCCATGAGGAGTGGCGCCAGAGCGGGGCGCTCGATGCGCTCGGCCAGATCTATGACGACATCTTCGTCTACGGGCTGGAGAGCATCTACCAGCCGCTCGCCGGCCTGCCGAACCAGCATCTCTTCGCCCACAAGATCCGCTACACCGGCTATCTCAAGCGCGCCGTCCCGAGTCCGATGCCGCCCACCCGCTACCCGCGGATCACCAAGGGCCCCTTCATCCTGGTGACGCCGGGCGGCGGCGGCGACGGCGCCGGCGTGATCGACTGGGTGATCTCCGCCTACGAGGCCGATCCGACGATCGAACTCCCCGCGTTGATCGTCTTCGGCCCCTTCATGTCGCGCGAGCGCCGCAAGGACTTTGCCGAGCGGATCGCGCGCATTCCCAAGCTGGAAAGCCTCGGCTTCGAGCCGCGCCTCGAACTGCTGATGAACCGGGCCCATTGCGTGGTCGCGATGGGCGGCTACAACACCTTCTGCGAGGTGCTCTCCTTCGACAAGCCGGCGCTCATCGTCCCGCGGGTCAAGCCGCGTCTCGAGCAGGCGATCCGGGCGGAGCGGGCCGACCATCTCAAGCTGGTCGACGTCCTGCACGATCCCCAGGAGAACGGCGAGGGCGAGCGCGATCCGCTGGTGATGGCGCGCGCGCTGCACGGCCTGCCGCGCCGCATGCCGCCCTCCCAGGCCTTTGTTCCGAGCCTGCTCGACGGCCTACCCGCGATCAGCCGTGCGCTGGCCCCCGATCTCTCGCTGCCGATGCGCAGCCGCGCCGCCGTCAAGACCACGGCGGCGACCAGCTGACCGCTGCGCCCATGCCCCCCTTGCGGGGCGGCGATGGACAAGCCGGACTAAAGTTCGCAATATATCAGCGTCCGGACAAAAGGCCTGCGGTGGCTGTGCCTTGCCGGGGGAGAAGCCCGCCATGCCCGCGCTGCTGTTCCGGAATTTTCGCCTGCTCGAACCCGAGTTCGGCGAGGTGCGCGCCGGCTATGAGCTTCTGGTCGAGGGCGACACCATCCGCGAGCTCTCCGACAAGCCGATCAAGGCGGACTTCGCCGACATCGTCGATTGCGGCGGCCGCACGCTCATGCCCGGGCTGATCGACAGCCATGTCCATGTCTTCCTCTCGGAGGTCGTGATCCGCTCGCTGGAGAGCATGCCGCTGACGCTGATGACGGCGCGGGCGATCGGCCTGATGAAGCGCATGATCGACCGCGGCTTCACCACGGTGCGCGACACCGGCGGGGCCGACTGGGGCATCAAGGAGGCCGTCGACAAGGGCCATGTCGCCGCGCCCAGGCTCTTCATCGCCGGCCAGGCGATCGGCCCGACCGGCGGCCACAGCGACCCGCGCCGCCGGACCGATTTCGGGTCCCGCTGCAACTGCTGCAACGCCATGGCCTATACGATGACCGTCTCCGACGGCGTCTCCTCCGTCCGCAAGTCGGTCCGCGAGCAGATGCGGCTCGGGGCCGACCACATCAAGATCATGATGTCGGGTGGCGTCGCCTCCCCTTATGACCCGCTCGATTCACTCCAGTTCAGCCTCGACGAGGTCCGTACCGCCGTCGAGGAAGCCGCCGCCTTCGGCCGCTATGTCTGCGCCCATGCCTATACGCCCGAGTCGATCACGCGTGCGGCCCAGTGCGGCGTGCGCGCCATCGAGCACGGCAACCTGATCGACGACGCCTCGGCCAGGCTGATGGCGGAAAAGGGCATGTTCCTCACCGCCAATCTCGTCGCCTATTACGCGATGAAGGAGCGTGCCACGGAATTCGGCATGGATGGCGACATGCTCGCCAAGAACGACCTCGTCATCGATGGCGGGCTGCGGTCGCTGGAGATCTGCAAGCGCGCCGGCGTGCCGGTGGCCTATGGCTCCGACCTGCTCGGCCAGCTCCAGGTCGACCAGTCCCGCGAGTTCCTGCTGCGCCGCGAGGTGCTCCCACCGATCGAAATCATCCGTTCGGCAACCACCATCGGCGCACAGCTCCTGCGCATGGAGGGCAAGCTTGGCACGCTGCGTGCTGGGGCTTATGCGGATATGATCCTCGTCGACGGCAATCCGCTCGAGGATCTCGGCCTGTTGCAGGATCAGGGCGCACGGCTGCCCGTCATCATGAAGGGCGGCGCGTTCCACAAGAACACGCTGCAGTGAGAGCAGATTGAATGCGTAGGGAAACACGCCGTCATCCTGGACACGCTGCGCAGCCGCGCCGCTCCGGGACCCAGCATCAGGCTCGACTGCGCCCGATGACGGTTGCCGGCGCTGCGCTTCGCTTCGCCCCCGAGAACGGCGTTCTGTCCGGCAGCGTCGGAGACAGCGCATGAGCGCCGGCGCCCGCCCGAGCCTCGGCCGCATCGCGCTCAATGCGGCGGCGGGCCTGTCGCTGCTCTACATCCTGCTGCCGCTGATCTTCGTCACCTGGCTCGCCTTCTTCCGGCAGGAGATCCCCTCCTTCCCGCCGGAGGGCTATTCGCTGAAATGGTTCGCGGCCGCGGCCAACAACCAGCCCTTCATCAACGGCTTTCTGCTCAGCCTCAAGGTCGGCGTCGCGGCGACGCTGCTCGGCCTGCTCGTGGGCGTGCCCGCGAGCCTCGCCCTGGTGCGCCACCGCATCGTTCTGGGCCCGCTCTTCAACACGCTGCTGCTGATGCCGCTGGTGATGCCGGGCATCGTGCTGGGCACCGCGATCTACGTCTTCCAGATCGAGACCGAGATCGCAACCGGCCTGCCGGTGATGGGCTCGCAGGGCGGATTGATCGCGGCGCATACGCTCGTCGTCATCCCCTGGGTGGTGCGCTTGGTCACGGCGAGCCTCGTCGGCTTCGACCGCACCATCGAAGAAGCCGCGCAGAACCTCGGCGCCGGCCCCTTCACCACCTTCCGGCGGGTGACCCTGCCGAGCATCCGCCCCGGCATCGTCGCGGCGGGGCTGTTCGGCTTCGTCACCTCCTTCGGCAATCTGGAGATGAGCCTGTTCCTGGTGGGACCGGGCCGCACCACCCTGCCGATCGCCATCCTGCAATATCTCGAATGGAAGATCGATCCGACCGTGGCAGCCGCATCCCTGATCCAGATCGTCCTGATCGCCGTGGCGATGATCGTCACCGACCGTTACGTCAAGCTGAGCCGGGTGGTCTGAGACGATGGCACGGCTTTCGATCGAGCATCTGCGCAAGACCTATGGAGACCTCACCGTCGTCAACGACGTCAACATCGACATCGCCGACGGCGAGTTCCTCGTGCTGCTTGGGCCTTCGGGCTGCGGCAAGACGACGACGCTGCGCATGGTCGCGGGCTTCATCGCCCCCAGCGCCGGCTCCATCACCATCGGCGAGCGCAGCGTCACCACGCTGCCGCCCTGGAAGCGCAATTGCGGCCTGGTCTTCCAGAGCTATGCGCTCTTCCCGCACATGACGGTCGCCGAGAACGTCGCCTTCGGCCTCGAGATGCGCAAGATCCCGCCGGCCGACCGGGCGCCGCGCGTCGCCGAGGCGCTGCGCCTCGTCCAGCTCGCCGGCTTCGACGAGCGCTATCCGCGCCAGCTCTCGGGCGGCCAGCAGCAGCGCGTCGCGCTCGCCCGCGCGCTCGCCATGGAGCCGGACGTGCTGCTGCTCGACGAACCGCTCTCCAATCTCGACGCCAAGCTGCGCCAGGAGGTCCGGGTCGAGATCCGCGACCTGCAGCGCAAGCTCGGCCTGACCACGATCATGGTCACCCACGACCAGGAAGAGGCTCTGACCATGGCCGACCGTCTGGTCGTCATGGAAAAGGGCGAGGTCCGCCAGATCGGCACCCAGCGCGAGCTCTACGAGAGGCCCGCCGACCGTTTCGTCGCCGGCTTCATCGGCCGCAGCGCCTTCCTCGACGGCGAGATCGTCGCGCCCGGTCGCTTCCGGACGAAGGGCGGCGTCGCCATCGGCTGCGCGGCTGCGACCGGCACCGGCGCGGCGACGCTCGCCCTGCGGCCGGAGCGCATCGCCGTCGGCGGCGAGGCGGACGGGCTTCACAACCGCTTCGAGGCGCGCGTCGAGCACGCCTCCTATCTCGGCGCGATCCTCGAGATCGACGTCAGCCTCTCGGGGCAGGACGCGATCGACAAGGACCGCATGCTGCTGCAGATCCCGAACAAGGCCGGCGTCGCCGAGCCGAAGCCGGGCGAGACCATCACCATAGGCTGGGCCGAAGACGCCGGGCTCGTTTATCCGCGCGAAGCCTGATTTCAACGCTTCGACGGGCGTCCAACAGGGGAGTAACCACCATGACGACATTCGACAGACGCGATCTTCTGAAGGGCGCCGGCGCCGCCGCGCTCGCCACCGGTCTCGGCAGCCCGGCTCTCGCCCAGGCCGCCGGGAAGGTCGTCATCGGCACCTGGGGTGGCGACTATGCCCGCCTCCTGACCAAGAACATCGAGGACCCCTTCCTCAAGTCCAAGGGCATGGAAGTGGTGCAGGATCAGGCCGGCGACGCGCCGCGCCGCGCCAAGATGGTCGCCGAACGCCGCCTCCCGCGCGGCACGGTCGACATCCAGGGCCTGTCCGCCGCCAACATGTATGAGATGAACGAGGCCGGCGTCATCGATGCGATCGACTACGCCAAGATCCCCAACGCCAAGAACCTCATCCCCGCGATGAAGTATCCCTATGGCGTCGGGCACATCTATTCGGGCAACGTGGTCATCTACAATCCCAAGGTCATCACGGCAGCCCCGACCGGCTTCAAGGACTGGCTCGATCCCAAGCACGGCAACAAGATCGGCTTCATCGACATCCAGTACCAGTCGATCATGATCGCGGCGTCGCTCGCCGGCACCAATGGCGCCAGCATGAACGACCTCGACAAGGCCAAGGAGGTGCTGATGGCGGTCAAGAAGGCCGGCGCCCGCGTCTACCCGACGAACGAGGCCTTCGCCGCCGCGATGAAGAACGAGGAAATCGGCATCAGCGCGATCTGGAAGGCGCGTGTCGTCCAGTGGCAGAACGCCGGCATCCCCTGCGAGGCAGTCGCCCCCGTCGAGGGCATCCCGATCTATGTCTCGGGCTTCGTCATCCAGAAGAACGCGCCCAACAAGGACAACGCCTACGCCTATATGAACGCGATGCTGGAGAAGGCCGCCCAGGAGGCCTTCGCGGTCGACATGGGCTACAACGGCACCGTCACCGGGCTGACTGTTGCGCCCGACCTGCAGAAGCGCATCGGCTTCACCCCCGAAGAGGAGAAGAAGCTGCGCGACCTCGACTACGCCTTCCTCGCCAAGAACGACTCGGCGATGAAGGAGTGGTGGGACAAGGTCTTCAAGGCGTGATGCCTACTTTGTCATTCCGGGGCGCTCCGCAGGAGCGAACCCGGAACCCACGACTGGGTGTAATCCGTCCTTTTCGCCTCCGCGACCTCTCACCTAGTCGTGGGTTACGGGTTCATGCCTTCGGCATGCCCCGGAATGACAGGGGTCAGCCATGAGCATCACGGCTCCCGAACCCGTCGCGGGCGCGCGGACCGGCCTCGCCGGCCTGCTCGTCGTGCCGGCGACACTCTTCGTCGCGATCGGGCTGCTCGGCCCGATCGCGATCCTCTTCCGCTATTCGCTGAACCAGTTCATCCCCGGCCAGTTCATGGTCGACGGGCTGACGATCGAGAACTACGTCAAGTTCTTCACCGACAGCTATTACCTCACCGTGCTGGCCCGCACCGTCCGGGTCGCCGTGATGTGCACCATCGCCTGCCTGGTGATGGGCTTCCCGCTCGCCTATGTGCTGGCGCGCACGCAGAGCCGCTTCAAGAACCTGCTGATCATCGCCGTGGTGCTGCCCCTCTTCGTCGGCAATGCCGTGCGCGCGGCCGGCTGGATGACCGCCTTCGGCAGCAAGGGCGCGCTCAACGCCTCGCTGATGGGGATGGGCCTGATCGATCAGCCGCTCGAGATCATGTACACCGAGAACGCCGTTCTGATCGGCATCATCGCGGTCAACCTGCCCTTCATGGTGCTGACGCTGCAGAGCGTCATCGAGGGCATTCCGCGCAATGTCGAGGAGGCCGCCTTCAGCCTCGGCGCCGGCCCGGCGGCGATGTTTCGCCGCGTGCTCTGGCCGCTGGCCCTGCCCGGCATCCTCGCGGGCACGATCCTGACCTTCATCCTGGCGATGAACGCCTATGCCACCCCCGTCCTGCTCGGTGGCCCGAAGTTCCAGATGATGGGGCCGCTGGTCTATGGCCAGTTCGCCCAGCAGAACAACTGGCCCTTCGGCGGCGCGATCTCCTTCATCCTGATGACGGCGACCATCCTGCTGACGGTGGCCGCCCATCTGATCGTGCAGCGGCGCTATCGGTGAACGCGGGCCGGCTGCGGCCCAGCGTCACTGGCCGGGGACGCCGCTGGCCAAGCCAGCGGGGCCGCGCTAAGGGCTGAGTCATGACATTCAGCGGTACACTCGTTCCCGTCGCCGTCGGTGCCGTCGCCGTCGTCCTGGTCCTCGGGCTCGCCAACATGCTGCGCGGCGGCAGTGCCAACACCTCCCAGAAGCTGATGCGCCTGCGCGTCATCCTTCAGTTCGTCGCGATCCTGGTCATCCTGTTCGTCCTGTGGTGGCGCAGCGGCTGAGGCCACGGCCACATCGGCGCGATCCCCAGCATTTTCGCAAGACATTGATCTGTCAGCGATTTTGCCTACTTGCTACAGCAACCGATCGGCGCCGGCCGCAATCCCGCCATAATCCGGTCACGAGTCTTTGGGCAACCTTAAGGCTGTCCCCGACGGCAAGAAGTTCAGATCGCCCATGGTTCGCGTCGCGTTGCTTCTCCTCTCCGGCGTCCTTATCGCCTCGCCCATCGCGGCGCAGGCTCAGGATCTTCCGGCCGGAGCCTCGAGCTACGCACCGGCGAGCCTGCCCTCGCCCTCGCTGTCCTGGGAGGCGCGCATCGGCGCCGGCGCGGCCAATCCCGGCGGCCGCGAGAGCGGCCTGGCGAACTTCAGCGGCGAGATCGCGACGCCCCGGCCCTTCACCCTGAGCGACCGGTTCGCCAACGCCTTCGTGCCGCGTTTCCATCTCGGCGCCAGCGCCAACTTCAACGGCACGCGCTTCGCCTATGCCGGCGCGAGCTGGACCATCGACATCACCAGCAAGGTCTTCGTCGAGGCCAGCTTCGGCGCGGCGGTCAATGACGGCAAGACCGGCGCGATCATCCCGCAGAACCGTCTCAACCTCGGCTGCAACGGCGGCACCCGCGAGGCTGCCGCTCTCGGCGTGCGCCTCGACGACCGCTGGAGCCTGGTCGCGACGCTGGAGCATTTCAGCACCACCGGCTGCGCCGACCGCGGCCAGGCCCGCGGCCCGGCCAATATCGGCGCCCGTCTCGGCTACAGCTTCTGAGCCGGGGCGTTTCGCCGCCGCTGCCGAGCACGAAACGCCGCTTCCGTCGGCCGCGCGGCGCGCTATAAGGCGCCATGGTCAAGCTGAACCGAATCTACACCCGCACCGGCGACGACGGCACCACCGGTCTCGCCACAGGCCCGCGCCGGCCGAAATACGACCTGCGCGTCGCCGCCTATGGCACGATCGACGAGACCAATGCCTGCATCGGGATCGCCCGGCTTCATGCCGCCGCGGAGGACCCCGAGGTCGACGCGATGCTCGGCCGCATCAGCAACGACCTCTTCGATCTCGGCGCCGACCTGTCGACGCCCGACACCGGCGAGCCGCCGGCCTATGAGCCGCTGCGGATCGTCCCGGCCCAGGTCGATCGAATCGAGGCCGACATCGACCGTCTCAACGAGACGCTGGCCCCGCTGCGCTCCTTCGTGCTGCCCGGCGGGACACCGGCCGCCACCCATCTGCATCTCGCCCGCACGGTCAGCCGCCGCGCCGAACGGCTGATGACGGAACTCGCCCAGACGCCCGGCGAGATCGTCGGCCAGCCGGCGCTGCAATACGTCAACCGCCTCTCCGACTTCCTCTTCGTCGCGTCGCGCTATCTCAACGCCAGGGCCGGGGGCGACGTGCTCTGGGTGCCCGGCCAGAACCGCTAGCGCGCCGCGTGTTCATCCCCCTGCATGACGGCGTGCCGCTGCGCTTCATGCGCGCACCCTTCGTGACCCATGCCCTGATCGCGCTGTGCACCGGGCTCTATCTGCTGGTCACCCTGCGCCGGGACGAAACGGCCCAGATCGCCGTCGCCGCCGGCTTCGGCCTGATCCCCTCGGTGCTGTTTGGAACGGCGCAGCTGCCGACCGAGTTGCTGCAGGCGCCGCCCTGGCTGACGCCGCTGAGCAATGTCGTCCTGCATCTCGGCCTCGCCCATCTGCTGGGCAACATGCTGTTCCTCTTCGTCTTCGGCGACAATGTCGAGGATGCGATGGGCCATGCCCGGTTCCTGCTGTTCTTCTGCCTCTGCGGCCTCGGCGGATCCCTCGCCCACGCCCTGATGAACCCCGCCTCGGAGCAGCCGCTGATCGGCGCCTCGGGCGCGATCTCCGGCGTCATCGCCGCCTATCTGATGCTCTATCCGCGCGTCCGGATCTGGGGCCTCGCCTTCAACTGGATTCCGCTGCGGATCACCGCCCTCTACGCCATCGTCGCCTGGATCCTGTTCCAGCTCGTCCAGGCGCTGATCGACCCGGACGGCCATGTCGGCTGGTGGGCCCATCTGGGCGGGCTCGGCACCGGCGCCGCGCTCACGCCAATCCTGATCCACCGTCGCGTGGCCCTGTTCGGCCGTGCGGCGCGCGGCTGAGGGGCGCGTTTTGGGGATCGGGGATGGGCCATCCGCGGCGTTGACAAGCGCAAACGCGCGTCGTTACGGTCCCTCCGCATTCGAGCCGAGAGCCGCGATGCCGCCATCCTTCCGCCCTCTGCGGCACGGTCCGGGGTGCGGCGGGACCAGCCTCTTTTCTGAACGGTGATGACGACGATGAAGATCCTTGTGCCCGTGAAGCGGGTTGTCGACTACAACGTGAAGATCCGGGTGAAGGCGGACGGCTCAGGCGTCGAACTCGCCAACGTCAAGATGTCGATGAACCCCTTCGACGAGATCGCCGTCGAGGAGGCGCTGCGGCTGAAGGAGGCCGGCAAGGCGACCGAGGTCGTCGTGGTCTCGATCGGGCCGGCGCAGGCCGCCGAGACGATCCGCACCGGGCTGGCCATGGGCGCCGATCGCGGCATCCTCGTGAAGGTCGAGGGCACGGTCGAGCCGCTCGCCGTCGCCAAGCTCCTGAAGAAGGTCGTCGAGCAGGAGAGCCCGGGCCTCGTCATCCTCGGCAAGCAGGCCATCGACGACGACTGCAACCAGACCGGCCAGATGCTCGCCGCGCTGCTCGGCTGGCCGCAGGGCACCTTCGCCTCGAAGGTCGCGCTGGAGGCCGAGTCGGTCGACGTCACCCGCGAGGTCGATGGCGGCCTGCAGACGGTCTCGCTCAAGCTGCCGGCGATCGTCACCACCGATCTGCGCCTGAACGAGCCGCGCTACGCCTCGCTGCCCAACATCATGAAGGCCAAGAAGAAGCCGCTCGCGCGCCTGACGGTGCTGAAGACCGTCGAGCCCGCCGGCCGCTCCGCCGGCATCAAGGTCGGCTCCGTCGCCGAACTCGTCTCCAAGCTCAAGAACGAAGCCGGAGTGCTTTGACATCATGACGACGCTGCTGCTCGCCGAGCACGACAACAAGAGCCTCAACGAGGCCACCCGCAAGGCCCTGACCGCCGCCAAGGCGCTCGGTGCGCCCGTCCATGTCCTCGTCGCCGGCCAGGGCGCGCAAGCCGTGGCCGCCGCCGCCGCCAAGCTCGACGGTGTCGAGAAGGTCCTGCTGGCGGACGACGCCGCCTATGGCCATCATCTCGCCGAGCCGCTGGCTGCGCTGATCGTCTCGCTCGCCGGTGGCTATGGCGCGATCGTCGCGGCCGGCACCACCACGGGCAAGAACGTGACGCCGCGCGTCGCCGCGCTGCTCGACGTGATGCAGGTCTCGGAGATCACCAAGGTCGTCTCGCCCGATACCTTCGAGCGGCCGATCTATGCCGGCAACGCCATCCAGACGGTGCAGGCCAGCGACGCCAAGAAGGTCATCACCGTGCGCGGCGCCTCCTTCGCGGCCGCCGCCGACGGCGCCGCCACCGCGCCGGTCGAGGCCGTCGCCGCCACGGCCCAGGACGGTTCCTCCCACTTCAAGGGCGAGGAGGTCGCCAAGTCCGACCGGCCGGAGCTGGCCTCGGCCAAGATCATCATCTCGGGCGGCCGGGCACTCGGCTCGTCGGAGGCCTTCGGCAAGGTCATCGAGCCGATCGCCGACAAGCTCGGCGCGGCCATGGGCGCCTCGCGCGCCGCGGTCGACGCCGGCTACGCGCCCAATGACTGGCAGGTCGGCCAGACCGGCAAGGTCGTGGCGCCCGATCTCTACATCGCCGTCGGCATCTCCGGCGCGATCCAGCATCTCGCCGGCATGAAGGACTCCAAGGTCATCGTCGCGATCAACAAGGACGAGGAGGCCCCGATCTTCCAGGTCGCCGATTACGGCCTCGTCGGCGACCTCTTCACCCTGCTGCCGGAGCTCGACGCCGAACTCGCCAAGATCGGCAAGTAAGGGCCGGGGACCGGCAGGTCGCGGCGGTCAGCCAATCGGACGCTGCGCAGCGCCCGTGATTGATATATGAAAAGGCAGCCGCGCGCGGCGGCCCGCATCCGCCTCCGACCATGGACGCGGTGACACCGGAGATGGAACAGACCATGTCGGCTCAGGCGATCAGGACGATCGGCATCATCGGCGCGGGCCAGATGGGCAACGGCATCGCCCATGTGGCGGCCGTGGCGGGGTTCGAGGTGAGGCTGCACGACATCGCCGAGGAGCGCATCAACGCGGCGCTGGCGACGATCGACGGCAACATGGCTCGCCAGGTCGCCAAGGGCGCCATCGGCGACGAGATCCGCCGCGATGCGATGGCCAAGATCGCCGCCGCCCCGAAGCTCGAAGGCCTCGCCGATTGTGACCTCGTCATCGAGGCCGCGACCGAGAGCGAGGAAACCAAGCGCAAGATCTTCACCGCCGTCTGCCAGCACATCAAGCCGGAGACGATGCTGGCCTCCAACACCTCCTCGATCTCGATCACGCGGCTGGCCGCCGCGACCGACCGGCCCGAGCGCTTCATCGGCATCCATTTCATGAACCCCGTGCCGCTGATGCAGCTCGTCGAGCTGATCCGCGGCATCGCCACCGGCAAGCTCCACAAGACGGTCTCGGTCTCCGAGGATTTCCCCGCCTTCATCGTCAACCGCATCCTGCTGCCGATGATCAACGAGGCGGTCTACACGCTCTATGAGGGCGTCGGGTCGGTCGAGGCGATCGACACCGCGATGAAGCTCGGCGCCAATCACCCGATGGGGCCGCTGCAGCTGGCCGACTTCATCGGCCTCGACACCTGCCTCTCGGTCATGCAGGTGCTTCATGACGGCCTGGCGGATTCCAAGTATCGCCCCTGCCCACTGCTGGTGAAATATGTCGAGGCCGGCTGGCTCGGCCGCAAGACCAAGCGCGGTTTCTACGATTACCGCGGCGAGAAGCCGGTTCCGACGCGCTGAAGTCGCCTTCAAGCCCGGGTTTGACCCGGGCATTGCCTCCCATCACATCCTGCATCAGAGGGTCGGGTCGTCCCCGATCCCGACGCTCGCGGCGGCCCAATCGCCGCACCCCTTCACATTCCTGTCGTGCCGCGCTTACATTGATGCCCATGCGGGATTCGTCTTGCATGTGAAAGCGGAGGTGCGGCGGGTTTGACGGCGCATGTGATGCATCCGATGGCCTCGCCGGATGGTTGTCCGGCGCTGGTTCTCAATGCCGATTTTCGGCCCCTGAGCTATTATCCGCTCTCCCTCTGGAGCTGGCAGGACGCGATCAAGGCGGTCTTCATGGACCGCGTGAACATCGTCTCCGAATACGACACCGTCGTCCGCAGCCCGAGCTTCGACATGCGGCTGCCCTCGGTCGTGTCGCTGAAGACCTACATCAAGCCCTCGCGCACGCCGGCCTTCACGCGCTTCAACGTCTTCCTGCGCGACCGTTTCGCCTGCCAGTATTGCGGCGCCCGCGACGAGCTCACCTTCGACCATGTCATCCCGCGCTCGAAGGGTGGCCTGACCACCTGGGAGAACGTGGTCGCGGCCTGCTCGCCCTGCAATCTGCGCAAGGGCGACAAGATGCCGGCTGCGGTCGACATGTTCCCGATGCAGAAGGCCTACGCGCCGACGATCAACGACCTGCACCGCAACGGCAAGCTCTTCCCGCCGAACTATCTCCACGAGAGCTGGCTCGACTATCTCTACTGGGATTCCGAACTGGA
>LNFM01001959.1_pt1 | contig 44664 bp, 56 predicted proteins | sample 596031 | NCBI WGS metagenome assembly LNFM01 (sample SAMN04254537, study PRJNA301005) | activated carbon metagenome | isolation source: dual media filters at the Ann Arbor, Michigan drinking water treatment plant | place: USA: Ann Arbor
GCAGCGCGTCACCACCAATGCGCACGCCACCGGGCAGCAGGTGCACGATGGGGCGGTGCTGCGGCGCAAGCCGGGCCGGCTTGGGCACCAGGGCCAGCGCCGGGGGGGCGGCCGGTGCGGTGGTGTCAGGCCCGGGCACGGCGCGGCTCCGGCGTGGGGTGCGGGCTGGCTTGCGGCTGGCCTGCGTCGTCCACGTAGTCCTCGAGCCGGTGCAGCACCGTCATCAGCGCGGCCACCACGTCCATGGCTTCGCGGCGGATGTGGGCCATCTGCGCCAGGGTGAAGCGCTGCTCGCGCAGCCCCTCGGCCAGCGCGGCGTGGAACTGGCCCGTCTCGGCCCCCATGTCGGCCAGCAGGGTCAGCAGCTCTTCGTCACTGGCCTGGGCCTGGGCGGTGGTGTCGAACGTGGCCAGGCCAAAGGTGGCGGCCAGGGCCTGCACCACGCGCATGTCGCCGGTGATCTCGGTCACCAGCACCACATCACGCAGCGTGGGCTGGTTGTGGCTGTCGTCGCCCGCCTCGGCCTTGTTGTAGAGCGTGCCGGGGCGCACGCCCATGCGGGCAGCCAGGCCGGGCACGTCGCCAGACAGGATCACCGCCTGGTGGAAGGCCTCGAACACATCCAGCGCGTGCCGGCGCTGCAGTGCGTATTTCTTTCGCATGGGTCGCTCCTGCTCGGGTTTTCATTGGTGCCGGGCGCGGGGGCCCGGCACAGTGGCGGCATGTCAGGGCTTGCCGCTGCCGCCGTTGTTGCCAACCTCACCCAAGGTCATCTGCGCCAGGCCCGGGCACAGGCCGGCCAGCGGCTGCACGGGCAGGCCCACCCAGCGGGTGAGCTGGCGCAGCTGCGCATACAGCTGCTCTGCATAGCTGCGCGCACTGCTGCTGCCCAGCGTGCCCAGCTCGCGGGCGATCAGCCGGCATTCCTTCATGTAGGCCAGCCGGGTGGCGTGGCTCAGCGGCTTCATCTGCTGGGGCACGTCCAGCCCGTCCAGCACATCCAGCACCCAGCGGCGGAAGGCGGCCGCCACGGCGGTGCGCGCCAGCATGCCCAGCAGGTGCGCGCCGCGCAGGCTGAAGATGCGCACCTGCTGGCGGCCGCCGGCGGTGGGCAGCTCGACCACCTGGGTCATGTCTTCAGAGAACTCGGCCGCGTTGCGGGTGTAGAGGTTCTTGAAGTCCTGCGCCGGGTTCTTAAACCCCAGGGCAGTTGCAACTTGCAACCCCCGCAACCAGACCTGCCCATGCAAGTCGATCACGTTGAACTCGGTGTCCTGAAACTGCAGCGTGACTGCGCCGCTAGCGTCGGGTTTGGTCATTGGTCGTTCCAATCGGTAGTGATGACGCCGCGCGTATTCACGAAAAAACGCAGTCATTGCGTAGTACGTGATGACAGCAGTGCGCGGCAAACTGCCGCGTTTGGTCAAGGCACTACGGAAACGCTGGTGGTGATGGTTGCCGTCACAGCCTTGGCGCGTGACAAGCTTTCCTCAAGACGCAAACGCATCTCTTCGCTGCGTGATCGCCCAGCGCGACGCGCTGAAGCGTCCAGCTTTTTGATCAACGGATCAGGCATCCGGGCGATCACGGGGTGGTCGTATTGCTTCTTCATGGCTGCGGTCTCTGTAGTGCAATTGGCAATAGTACACCGCGTACTACACAGAATGCAATACCCGACAGATACAGTTGTATTCATGAAGAACACAACGCTTCGGGACCTGCCGCCGTTCAGCATCCGGTTGCAACCGGAACTACGTGCCGCACTTGAAAGGGAAGCCGGAATCAACGGCCGCACGCTCAGCGCGGAAATCATCCGCAGGCTCAAGGCCAGCCTGGACGAACCCCCCATGTCAGCCGTAGAGGCCATGAACCGGGGGGAGTCGGCGTTTGAGGTTGCCGTGGGTGGTGTGGTCCACCGCGTTCAGCCCCGCAACGATGCCCACCGCATGCTGCTGGCGCTGTTCGATGCGATGGGGCCCGACAAGCAGCTGGCGCTGCTGACGGTGCTCAAGCGATGAAGGTCGACAAGCCCTGCCCCCACTGCGGCGCAGCAGTGGCAGTTGACGCAATCGAGCAGGGTCAGCTTTTGGTCGAAGTGCGGGTTGTCTGCAGCGGCTGTAGCCGAACCGGCTCAGCGCCGCTTGCCGGCATCCCTGCGGGCGCGGTCAATGCGAAGGGCAAGTTCTCGCCGGCCCAGGCCGCACTGATCGCCGCGCACCACGCGGCATTGCAGGATCTCGCCCAACGAAAGTGAATGCCGCCTGCCCAGGCGGAACAGCAGGCGCACGCGGCGGGTGAACTCTGCCGGCTGCACCGCGTTGCCCAGCGTGCGCTGAACGATCCTCCGGGCCTGTTGCAGACCGGCGCGGGCTTGCCTAGATGCAAGCCTTGGGGTCGGCCTGGCAGGCAGGCGGGCGCACATCCTGGTCGGGCTCGTCTTCGGCATCACCGCCCCCACAGCCGGCCAGCAGGGCCAGCAGGGCCATCACCAGCAGGCTGGCCAGCAGTGCCGGCAGGGTGTTGCATCGCGCCATGTGTTCGCTCCATCAAAGCGGCGCATGGTAGGCAGCGGCAGCCGGCGCGGCCGCATTGGTGGACAGGCGTGCAACGCGCGGGCATCAGTCGGCCGGTGGCTCAGGCCACGTCACGGTGTGGGGGAAGCCCACCTGGTCGGGCACATCGCGCAGCGCGGCGCGGTAGGTGGCCCAGGCGGTGGGCACCGGCTCGGCCAGCTCGGTGGCGCGGGCCACCACCCAGTCGCAGGCGGCCAGGCGCTGGGTGCGGTCGGCGCGCACGTCAGCGGCCACGGCGGCCGTGGTGGGCGTGGGCACCCAGCGCCAGGTGGGCGCATCCCAGGCCCAGGTTTGCCAGCTGGTGTCGGGCGGGGCCGGGGGCTGGTAGGCCACCAGCTCGCCGGTGGGCAGGTCAATGCGCACGGCCTGGCTGTCGTGCTCACCGGCCAGTGCGCCGCAGCCCGGGGGCGTGCAGGCCAGCAGCTGGCTGGCGCTGTAGGGCACCAGCCGCACCCGCGCGCCGGTGAACACGCCGTCAGCCAGCAGGTAGAACGACCACCAGGCGGTTTCGGCGCTCATCGCTTCTTCAGCACGCAGGTCATGCGCAGGTTCTTGAAGCCCACCGCGCCGATGGTGCCGTTGTAGGCGGTCTGCAGCCGCTCGGTCGACAGGGCCCAGCTGGCGCTGCCGCCGGGGTAATCAAACTCACTGGTCACCGTGGGTGTGGTGCGTTCAAGCGACGGCATGGCCACGCCGTTGACCACGCCCCGGTACAGCATGTTGGCGTTGCCGCTGGGAAAGCCCGCGTCCCGGCTGGTGCTGGTCTCGAACGTGCCTTCCAGCGTCACGATCAGCGTGCCGGCAAACGCCGATGAGAAGGTGCCTGACAGGTGGGCCATGGGTGGGTCAGCTCGCGTTGCTCTCGAAGTGCCCGGTGGCGTCAAACAGCACCAAGATGTCGTGCACCGCGCCGCTGCTGATCTGCGCGGTGTTCACCGCGTCCAGCTGCGCCAGCGCGCCGGTGCTCAGGTTGGCGCCGGCCAGCCAAGAGCCCGCCACCCGCAGCCTGGTGACAGCGGGCGCGGCGCTGGTGTCTACCCACACATCGCCATCCACTGGGCTGCTGGGCGCCGTGGCGCTGTAGCTCACGCGGTTCACCGTGGCGTTGTCAGCCGGCCGGCCGCTGCCGCTCACCCCTGACCACAGTGATGTCAGCGCGGCCGCGTTGGCTTTGGCGGTTGCATCTGCCGCAGCGGCTGCCTCGGCCGCAATGCGGGCGGCATTGGCCTTGGTGGTGGCATCAGCAATGGCGCGGGCCTCTTCGTCGCTGACGATGCCGTCGGCATAGGCCTTGGCCGTCACCTCGGCCAGGCTGGCGCGGGCCTGGGCGTCAAGGGCTGCGGCTGTCTGCGCGGCGGTGTTGGCGGCATTGGCCTTGCTGGTGGCATCAGCCGCCGCAGCGGCCAGAGTGGCCACCACGATCTGGTTCAGCAGCGCCTGGCGGGTGGAATACACGGCCGCAAAACTGGCGCGGAACGTGGTGCCAGTGATCGGTGTGTCTTGGCTCAGGTCGTTCCAGGCGGGCCACAGACTGTCCAGGTAGGTCGCCAGCGCGGTGATGGCGCTGTCGTAGGCCGACACCTCGGTGGTGATGCCGTAGGCCACCGCCCGCGCGTCAATGCCGGCCTGCTCGCCGGCAATTACCGTCCAGTCCAGGATCACGGCTGGCTTCTCGCCACGGGTTAGCACGTTGTCGCTGGCGATGTTGGCCAGCGCAGTGTTGGCGGTGTTGGCTGCGGTCTGGGCATTGCTTGCGGCGGTGGCTGCAGTGCTGGCTGCCGCCTGGGCCGCCACTACCTCGGTCACTTCCTCGAAGGTGAAGTCCTGCACCTCCCACCACCCGGACTGAAGGCTGTAGTTGTCAAGAAAATCAGGCCGTACATGCGTCACCCCCGCCTGCCAATCGCTGACATCCCATGTGAAGGAGTACTCCAGCCAGGCGTAGCTGCCGCCTGCAGCCGCCTCGTGCGCCGCGCGGCCGACGCCGCCGGGCTTGTAAGGCGATCGCCCGCCATTCACCGGTCCGACATTGCCCACTGCATCGGTGAACTGCTGCAGGCTGAAGTACAACACGCCTGCGGCATCAGCAGACGGCCGCGCCCAGAACCGCGTGCGGTATGTCTTGCTCCGATCGATGGGCACATAGATGCCCATGTTCGGGTAGCCGCCGCCAAACAGCCGCAGCACTTCTGGCCCCACCTTGCCGTCGCTCACTGTGGCCAGCGGTTGGCCGGCCAGGGCCCACTGCGCAAATGGCAGGGCAAGGTTCTTGCCCCGCGTGGCGTTGTCCGCCGGCTTGCCCAGTCCAGTGATCGATGCCCACGCTGCCCGCGTGCCCGCCACCTGGGCCACCTTGTTCAGCAGAACCTGGCGCGCGCTGTACACGCCGGCAAACGCGGCCTGGAATGCGCTGCGGGTGATGGGCGTGTTCTGCGTCGTGTCGTCCCAAGCCGGCGTCAACCCGCCCAGGTAGCTGGCCAGGGCAGACACGGCGCTGTTGTAGGCGGTGCGCTCGGTGGTGATGTCGTAGGCCGCAGCCGCAGCGTCGATGCCCGCCTTCTCACCGGTGATGGCCGCGTGGTCGAGCTTGACGCGGGGCTTCTCTCCCCGGGTCAGCATGTTGTCGTTGGCGATGTCGCTCAGCGCGGCGTTGGCGGCGTCGGCGCTGTCTTGCGCAGCCTCGGCCGCGGCCAGGGCGGCCGCCGCGCCCACCGCGCTCAGGTCTGACGGCGCAGCGGTGATCAGCGAGATCGACGCCCAGTCCCCCACCTTGCCCAGTGCGTTGGCCCAGCGTGCACGCACCAGGTAGTAGCGCCGGTCTTGCAGGCCCGGCAGCGCAATGCTGGTGTTGTTGGGCGCCACGTCGGCCAGGCGGCCCCAGGCGGTGTCAGCGGCCAGCCGCAGCTCGATCTGCAGGGCGCCACCCGTCAGCACGTAGGGGTCGGTGGTGGCGGCCCAGGCCAGCGTGGCGCGGCTGATCACGGTGCCGTCGTCGTCACGCACCACCACGCTTTCGTTGCTGGCGCCGGTCAGGCCCACCACCGGCTCCACCACCCACGGGTCTCGCGTGGGGGCGGTGGGTGACGGCAGCGGGCCCGGCGCGTCCACCAGGTCGTACATGCTGGCGTCATCCTGCACCAGCGTCATCATCACCGGCCCGCCAATGCGGAACTGCTTGCGCACCAGGCGGTAGATGGCGTTGTCCAGGTTCAGCAGGCTGTTGGTCAGGCTGACCCGCTGGCCCACACGCACCCGCAGTGCGCGCAGCTTGGCGGGGTACACGATCTGCTGGGCGCGCGATCGCTCCACCTGGATGCGCGCCAGCATGGTGGTGCGCCAGTTGGTGTCGGTGAATGGCAGGTGCAACGTGCCCCACACCTCGCCACCGTCGGCCGTCACAAACGCGGCGTTGCTGTAGGGCGAGTAGTCGGTGCGCTGGCCAAACCGGTCCTTGTCGAAGAACTGTCCGCGCAGGCCGTTCACCATCTCTTGCCCGTCCGGGCACTCCACCACCTCCACGCTGCCCATGTTGTCGGCATCGGTCAGGTACACGATGGCCGGCGACCCCCAGGCGCCGGCCTGCACATGCCACGCCCCGGTGAAGGTGGCAAACCCCGCCATGCTGTCAGCCAGGGCCACCAGGGTGTCGTCGGCGTCGGTGTCGGTGGTGAACGATCCGTTGCAGGTGTAGCGCGGGCCCGTCACCACCACGCCGGCGGTCAGCGTCACCACCTCGTCGCACACGTTGGCGGCCGCGTCCACGCTGTCCCACAGCACCGCGTTGCTGGGCTGGCCCTTGCCGTACTCGGACACCAGAAAGTCGGCAAGGCACAGCGCCGGGTTGGCGCTCCAGACGGTGGTGTCGGTGCGGTGGTCGTACAGCTTCTTGCCGCGCAGCCTGGCCTGTATCAGCGGCGGGCCGCCTTGAAACTCTGGCTCGTCCAGCGTGAAGCGGAAGATGCTGTAGCACTTGCCGGCCAGCCTGTCGGTGCTGCTCCAGTCGCCCGGGCATTCGGTGATGGTCAGCGCGTCGGCCGCCTGGCCAGCGGTACCCAGGTAGCTGCGCACACGCACGCTGGCGTTGCTGCCCGTTGAACCGCCCCTGAAGAACTGCTGGAATGGCACGCGGTAGCTCACCCGCACCGTGCGGCCGGCCCACGCAGCCACATGCTCGGGCTTCACGGTCACCGTGGTGCCGCCTGACTCGATCACCTCGCTGCCAGGCAGTGTCACGTCCTGCGCAGTGGATCCGCTGCCTGTGGTGTAGCTCATGCCCAGCACCGACACCGGCACCTCGGGCAGGGTGCATGCGCCGCTGCCATCAAGCGTCACGGTGGCGGTCTCCAGGTCGGTGCCGGTCTTGAAGTACTTCCCGCTGGTGACATAGCCGTCACTGTCCAGCGCACCCAGCGGCACACCGGCCAGCAGCACATCGGGGATGCTGTGGCATTCATGGTCGGCCCACACCACCACCACGTGCTGGTACTGGTCGCGGTCGCCGCTGGTCAGCTGTGCCACCACGCGCCCGCCCACCACGGCCTCGCCGTACACCACCTGCCAGGGCGCGTTGGCGTCGGTGAAGGTCACCGTGCGGTCGGTCAGGCCGTCGTTGTAGGCGTTGCGTGCCCGCTTCTGGGCGCGGCGCTGCTTCACATGGCCGTGCACCAGCAGGCTGGCCGCTACCCAGGTGCCCAGCTTGATGCCGAGGAAGGTGGTGCCCAGAAAGCCACCGATGGCTGCACCCGCAGCACCAATGGCAGCACCCGCGCTGGCCAGGATGGGCAGTAGCACTGGCATGTGGATCCCTTACACCCGCCAGGCGCGCACAGCGCACGCCATGGGTGCCAACGCCAGCCCTGCAGGGCCTGGCGCCGCGGCGTCTTCGCCCAGGCACACGGCCAGCACGCACTGCAGGTCGGCGTCGGCATCCAGGGTGTGGCGGGGTTGGGCGGGGGTGTCGGGCTGCAGCAGCACCACGTCACCGCGCTGGGCCAGGGCCGGCGGCACCGGCTGCAAGCCGGCGCGCGCCAGGGCTGCGGTGTAGCCGCCAATGCGGCGCAGCTGCCGGCGGGCCTGCAGCCTGGTGCGGCGCGTGCCGCGCAGCTCAGCCAGGGTGTCGCGGCCATGCAGTGCGGCCACTGCATCGGCCACCCAGGCGGCGCAGTCGTCATGGCCCCAGGCAAACGGGCGGGTGCCGCGCTGCGCGGCCCATTGGCCCAGGCGGGCTGGCCAGTCAGGCAGGCGCCGCGGCGGGCTGGGCTGCATGGGGCCGGCGATGTTGGGGCGGCTCATATGCGCTGGAACTTCTTGGTCAGCCAGGGCCGGGGCTGTGCGGTCAGCTGCTCGATGCGGCTCAGCCCCGTGTCACCCGGGGCCCGGCGCTGCTGCTGGGCGTTGTTCAGCCGCAGGCCCTGGGCGCCCAGGCTGCCGCGGCCGGTCAGCTCGCAGCGCAGCAGCACCTGGCCTTCCTGGCCCTCACCGTCACCGGTGCGCACCTTGATCTGGTCCATCAGCCCGGCCCAGAACACCTCCGGGTTGCCGATGGGCCGCAGCTCGTCGTCCAGCACGGCCAGGTTCAGGGTGATCGGCCGGCGCTTGTACTGGGCCGGGCTGCCCAGGGCCACGGCAAGCAGGGCCGGGTTCGCGATGTTGAGCCCCAGCTCGAGCGCGGGGTACTGCAGCTGCTCGCTGTCGTTGATGGGCGACACCGACAGCACGGCACCCAGCCCCGACCAGGTGTGGCCAGCCCAGTCCACGCTGTGGGTCCAGTTGGTGCGGCGCATGGTCCCGCCCACAAAGCCGAACTCGATCAGCCACAGCAGCGCGGCGTGGCTGGTCTCTATCTGCCCATAGCCGGCGCCCAGGGTCGTCATGCGGGCACCTGCTCGAATGCCAGCGTCATGCCAGTGCTGCGGGCACCCTGCTGCTGCATGCTGGGCCGCTGGCTGGTCATCACGAACAGGGCCGTTGGCTTGATCAGCACCAGCGGGGTAGCCACCGGGGGCGCAGCCTGAAGGGGTGGGCGCAGCACCAGGGTGGCGCGGCCGCTGCCGTCACTGTTGGCGGTGACAACCAGTCGCTTGAGCTCGCCATTCACGCCCACATAGCTGCCGGCCTGCAGGATGCCGGCCACGCCCGGCGTCCAGCCTTCGGTGGCCAGGCTGACCCCGGCGGCTGACACACGCACCACCGGTGTGCCGGTGGCCGGGCCGATGGGGGCCTCGCGGCGCCAGTCCCAGCAGCGCACGCGGTTCACGGCGCCGTCGAGCTGGTCGACCAGCGCTTCCCACAGGGGCACCTCGTCATGCCGCACCACGCCGGTGGTGATGCTGAACACCCAGCGCGGTGCGCCCATGGTCTGGGCCTGCACGGTGCCGTCGAAAGCGCTGCGGCCCATCATCTGCGGGATGGTCAGGCCCCAGTCCACGGTGGCGGGGCGCAGGGCGGTGGGCCAGTCGATGATCAGGGCCATGGTGCCCTGCAGGTTGCCAGCGCGGCGCTGACAGGTGCAGGGGTGGGCGCAGGCCCAAACCGGGGCGGGCAATGCGGCGCGGCGCCGCGGCCGGGCCCGGTCAGTCCATGCGGCGGTCCATCATCTCCAGCAGCTCGACCTGGGACTGCCTGGTCATCACCTGCATGTCGGCCAGGATCTGGGCGCGGTCACTGCGGCTGTCGATGTGGAAGATGGGCGCGTAGGTGATGCGCGGCCCACCGCCGGCCTTGGCCAGCGCGCTGACAGGTGCCATGGCCTTCATCTGCCCTTCGGTAAACACGCCTTCCTTGCGCTGCAGCACGGCGGGCACCTCGTCGGGGCCGATGCCGGTGTGAAAGCGCGGCGCGTTGCGCCAGGTCGACGACGGCATGGCGCGGGTGAAGGCGGGCCCGTCACCGCCCACCAGGCCGCCGCCGTGGAAGAACTGCCCCAGGTCCTGGTTGCCGTAGCCCGCACCGCTGCCGAACCCGATGCTGGCCAGCCCGCCAAAGGCGTTGAACCCACCGGTGAACATGCCCAGCAGGCCACCCAGCAGGCCGCCACCACCGCCTCCACCACCTGTCAGACCGCTGGCAATGGGGCTGATGATGGGGCGCAGCACGGTGCGGGCGAACTGGGCCTTCAGCTCGCGGATGAAGATGTCGGCAAAGCTGCCGCCTTCGCGGAAGCCATTCATCAGCCCGTCCTCGATGCTTTGGGCCACGCCGTCGGTGCGGCGCTGGTTCTCCGCACGCTCACGCTCGAAGCGGTCGATGGCGGACTTGCGCTGCGCTTCGGTCTGTCCGCGCACAAACGCCTGGCCCTGCGCGGCCTTGAGCTGCTGCAGGGCGGCAATCTGCCGCTGCAGCGCGTCGGTCTGGGCCTCGTAGCCCTGAGCGCCTTCAATCACGCTGAGCATCGCTGCGGCGTCGGCAATCTGCTGGTCGACCAGGGCTTGCCGGCGCTGCAGCAGCGCGGCTTCGTTCAGGCCGATCTCGGCGGTTTGGTTGGTCAGGGCTGCCACTTCACGCTCAGCCGCCAGGGCGTCGCGCTGGGCAGCCTGGGCGGCCCGGTCCATGGCCTTGGCCCGCTGGTCAATGGCCTGGGCGGCGGCCAGCTCCATGGCGGCATTGGTCTCGCCGGTAGCGGCCAGCTCGCTGCGGCGGAAGTCGTCACGCGCCAGGCTGCTGGGGTTGCTGCCACCGTACACGCGCTCCATCAGCGCAATGCGGTCGGCCAGCGCCTTGTCAGCGGCGGTGCCCTTCTTGCCGCGGGCGTCTTCAGCGGCGGCAATGGCCAGCTTGTCGTTCTTGGCGCGCTCTGCGTCGGCGTAGGCAGTGCGGCTGTCGATCGACTCTTGCAGCCGCAGATTGTTGAGGTCGGCCTGCAGGCGCTTTTCTTCGGATCTGATGGCGGCCATCCGCTCGCTGTCCACCCGCGCCAGTGGAATGGCCTCCTGGAACTTGACCAGCCGGGCTTGCGCCTTCTCGATCTGCTCCTTCAGGGTGTCCTGCCGGCCGATGCCCAGCATGGCGTCCCAGGTGCCCTTGGCGGCCGATGTCACAGCGTTCCAGGCGCGCTCCAGCGTGCCGAGCCGGCCCTCAAGCTGCTCGGTGCGGGTGGCCATCACTGTGGCAAAGCCGTCTTGCGCCAGGCTGGCGGCCTCGGCGGTGCGGCCCTGCTCCATCAGAGCTCGGATCTGCCGGTACAGAGATTCGGTCAGGAAGTTGGTGCCCTCGTTGAGCTTCAGCGCGGCCTGCAGGGGGCTCTTGCCCAGCTCGGCAAACTGCTTGACGGTGGCGTCGACCGCCTGGCCGGTGGTGCGCTCCATGCGAATGGCCAGCTCGGTGAACCGCTGCAGGCTGCTGCCCGCCACCTGGCCGCTGCCCACCATCTGCGCCAGCGCGGCGCTGGCCTGGCGCTGGGTGCCGGCCACGTCGCTGATGGCCTGGGCCATGCCCACCAGCTCACTCATCGTCACGCCGGCGGCATTGCCTGTCAGCACCATCGAGCGTGCGAATTCGTCCTGCTCGCCGCTGCCCTGGTTGTAGGCCAGCGCCAGCGCGCCAGCGGCAATGGCTGTGCCGCCCAGCGCCACGTTCAGGGGGTTCAGCAGGCTGATCAGGGCGCGGCCGGCAGGCAACACACCGCCAAAGCTGTCCTTGATCTGGCCGCCTTGCTGTATGGCCACGGTGAATGCGCTCTGCCCGCTGGCCAGGCTGGTCCAGATGTCGGTGATCTGCGCCGGCAGCTGCTGGAACGCGACGCGGGTCTGCCCGGCGCTGACACCCAGGTTGCGCAACGGGGCGTTGGCGGTGGTGGCGGCCGCACCCAGTTGCTGCACCGCAGCGGTGGTCACCTGCAGGCCCCGGCTGGTCTCCACCACTCCGTCGGCGCGCAGCCTCAGGCCAACTTCTTCAATGGTCATCCAGGGCCTCCACTGCAGCTTGTTCCATGTCGACCAGGTGCATGAACACCTGGTCTTGCTCAGCCTGGCTGGCGCCGCGCATCAGGCGGGCCACCATGGCCTCTGCAGCGTCGTGCCGCAGGCCCTGCAGGTGTCCGGTTGGCGACAGGTGCCACTGCGTCTGCAGGCGCAGCCAGGCCTGCAGGGCGGGCCAGTTCTCGGGCCACACCTGCAGGGGGTCGCCCGGCTGCTCGTCGCCGGCCGCGCCGTCGTCTGGGTTGCTGCTGCCATCCTGCTCAGCCAGCCAGGCCTGCGCCTGCGCGCCGGCAATGCCCATGCGCTGCAGGTCGTCTTGACGCTCGTCTTGCTGCCCGGCACGGCGCATGGCGGCCACCCAGCGGCGCGCGGCCGCTATGCGTTTTTTCGGGCGGCCACCCCCCGCATCACCGTCATGTAGGTGGCCACGATGGCGGTGCGCACCACCGGCACGGCCAGCAGTGCGCCCAACGCCTCGGGGCTGAACGGGTGCACCACGCCTTCTTCGTCGGCCAGGTTGCGCCAGCCGGCCACCACGCGCCGGCAGATCTCGGCCTCGGTCGGCATGACATCGCCTTCTTCCAGCCCCAGCCCCTGGAACTTGTCCAGCTCTTTCTGCGGCTGCGGCTTGAACAGCATGTCGAGCGTGGCCGTGGTGTAGGTGTTGTCGCTCGGCACGGGGATGCGCACAGTCCACCAGAAGTTGGCGGGCATGCGCAGCACGAAGGGGCTGGTCTTGTCGGTGTCGGTCATGGGTGGTGGCGCCTCAGGTGTACAGGGCCGACATTTCGTCGTTGCCGGCGTTGCGGGCAATGTGCAGGTCGCACTCGAGCATCAGCACGCCCTGTTCCACCCGGGGCTTGGGCTTCATCAGCTGCACCCGGGGCAAGGTGCGGGTGATGATGTTGCCGGCTGCCGTGCCGTGCACGATGCTCATGGCAGAAGGCGTGGCCAGCGTGCACAGGCCCGCGGCGCCCAGAAAGTCCTTCTCGGCCACCAGCGGCATCTCCACGCTGATCTTGCCGCTCATGCTGCGGCCCACGATGGTCACATCCTCCCTGCCGGTCAGGTTGCGGTACTGCACATCGTTGTTCTGGTCGATGGTGAAGCTGCTGAGCCGCGCCGCATAGCCGCCGATCGTCAGCACGGTGTTGGCCTTGTTCATGGCCACCGGGCGGGGAATGGTGGGCAGCGTGGGCACGGGCAGCGCGGCGTCGATCATGGGCACGTTCAGGCCGATACCCTTGAAGGTGAGGCGCGGCGCCTTGCGGGCCTGCCAGTTCTCGCTGATGCTGCCGCGGATGCCCAGCATCTTCTGCAGCACGCCGTCCACGTAGTAGTACATGCAGGCCGACTCTTCGCCCTTGCTCACCAGGTTGTAAGCGACGCTGGTGCTGGCGTTGACGGTCTGCGCCCAGCCCGATGCCCGCAGGATGGGCCCGTGGTTTGGCACCGTGCCCAGCGGTGTGCCACCGCCGCACAACAGCACATCGAAGCTGATGGTCGACCACACCGCGCCCACGATCATTTCGTTGCTGCCGAACGTGTCGCTGACCGGCGTGTAGTCGTCGGTCTCCATCTCCAGCGGGTTGATGTCCACGTTCTGCGCCACGATCACGTTGGCGGTGTTGGTGGGCACGCTGTCCACGCCATAGGTGGACTCCATCTTCCACAGCAGCACCTTCAGTGCGTCCTTCATGGCTTACTCCTGGCTGGCCGCGGGGTTGGCCGGGGCGTTGCTGTTGCTGGGGTCTGGGTCGCTGCCGGCATCACGCGTGTGCTCCACGCGCTGTGCTGTGCCATCAGGCTGAACGGTGTAGCTGCCACCGGCCTGGCGCTGCGCCGGTGGTGCGGCCGGGGCAGCAGGGGCGGCGGGGGCGGCCAGGTCATTGGCGGTGCTGGTCTTGGGCATCGTGGGTCCTTTCGGGCGGTGCGGCAGGTGTTGGCGCGGTGGGCTCGGCCGGTGCGGCCGCGTTGTTGAAGGTCACGTTGATGCCCAGGCGCTGCTTCACCAGCAGCAGCATCAGGTCGATGAAACTGGCCGCGCCTATGCCGCTGAAGATGGCCAGCCCAAGCAGGAAGGGCAGATCGGCGCTGAATCGGCTGTACGTCATCAAGTACACCGCCGACCCCCAGGCCGCGCTGTGCAGCAGCGTGCCCACCACCATGCGCTTGGTCAGCGCCTGGTTGCTGCGCAGCAGCATGCCCAGGGCCAGCATGCTGGCGCCGCTGCCGCCCATCACCGCAAAGATCAGCCACAGGCTGGTCTCGTTCACTGCGTCTTGCAGGTTGCGCAGGCTGATGCTTTGGGTGTCAGACATACAGCGCCTCCAACGCCATCACGATCCAGCCCACCGGGGCTTCCAGGCCGCGGCTGTAGGCCACGTCTCTGGGGTACACGGCATCGATCGGTGCTGGCTTGTCGGCTTGGCACCATGCCAACAGCTCGGCCTCGAGCTCGGCTTCGGCCTGCTCCACCACCACCGGTGCTGCGTCGTCTTCCACCCGCACATAGCCCACCACGGCAAAGCGCAGCGTGCCGTACTGGCCTTCGCGGCCGGTGTACTCGGTCCAGCCGCTGGTGCCCTCGGCTATCAGCGTGAACACGCCGTCGTACAGCTTGGCGTCGCCCAGCGCGGCTGGGTCCACCATGCCGCGCAGCACCTGGCGTGCTGGGTACATAGCCTGCAGGCTGGCATGAGCGGCAGCCATGGTGGCTTCACGGGCGCTCATCAGGCGCCCCCCCGGCCGGCATTGCGGATGCCGGTGCGCACGGCCAGAACCAGGCCATCGATGGTGCTTTGGCGCACCACGTCGGCAGTGCGGTCCACAAACGGGTCGGCCTTGATGCCGCGGGCCTTGATGGCGCGCGACATGGCCATGTACCGGTCGCGCAGGTCGAGCTCGTGCGCAGTGGCGCGGCTGCTGCCCTTGCGGGCCCGGCGCCACCTCGGGTTGGCCAGGCGGGCGGCGTCGCCCATGCGGTCTTGCAGCCAGGCCACCACGGCAGCCGCTGCGGGGTCGAAGAAGCGGGGCAGGCCTTTGCCGGGCTTGCGGCCGGCGTGCACCCACTTGGCATAGGCCACTGTGGGCTCAACCACCAGGGTCAGGCCGTCGCTGCCTTCAGGGCGCACGGCAATGCTGTTGGCCAGTGTGGTGCGGCTGCCCTTGGGGGCTTGGCGCTTCATCTCGGCGGCGGCACGCTGGGCCAGCACGGGCAGGGTGCGCCGCAGCTCGGCGCGCACGCTGATGCCCACGCGGCCCAAGCGGGCGGCAGCCTGGTCGGCGTTGTGCTGCAGGCCGGTGGTGGTCATCGGGCAGCCTCCCACTCACCCAGCAGCTGTTGGTACAGGGCTGCTGGGGTGCTGTTGCGGGGCGTGCCGCTGTAGCCGTCACGCAAGCCCACGGGCTTGTTGATGTTGCGCATGCTCAGCTCCCGCATGGCCTCGGCCTGGGCGCGCAGCAGCAGCAGGGGGCGATCGGTGGCGGCCAGGGTGGCGGCGGCAGCGTCAGCGCCCACGCTGTGCAGCCCGAAGTACCAGAACTTGAACGTCGACCCGTAGGCGGAGATGTGCCCCCAGCTGGGCGCAGGGTCGAACACCAGCTGCCACGTGCTGCCGGACTGCGCCGCAGAAACGCGAGGCAGCGCGCCGGGGTAGTCAGGCGCCCAGGGTTTGGGCGGGCGGCTGCCCCAAACGTGGGTCTTGTACTGGGCGAAGTCGTTGCCGTGTACGGTGTAGGCGGGCACGTCGGCCTGCAGTGTCACCTGGCCCAGCAGAGTGCGCGGCCGCTTGGCCTGCATGCCAGTCAGGGCGATCGACAGGAAGCGCTTCCAGTCGGCATCAGCCGCGGCGTTGAACACCGTGGCCGAGTCATGCAGGCTGCGCTTGAGGTCTTCGATCAGATCAGCCTGGCTCATGGTGCCCGACATGGCCGTTGGCTCCTTTGGTGTAGCTGGTGGCTGTGGTCAGGGTGGCTCAGGCGCCGGTACCGGCGTCGGTGCTGGCGTCGGTACTGGCAGCCTTGGCCTGGCCACCGGTTGCGGCAGCGCTTGCCCGCGCCTCAGCGCGCTGCAGCTGCTGCGCGCCGATCGCGTTCAGAAGCGTCACGCGCGGGGTCGAGTTGGCCACCTCACCAGCGTGCAGCTCAGCCAGCGATTGGTCGCCCAGCTCGTCCACCATCGGCAGCAAAGCCCTCAGCGGCAGCTTCAGCATCTCGGCAATGTTCGCGGCCAGGGTGGCATCGCCTGGCGCCTTGTCGTCACCACCGGCAGGCAACTCGGCCCCGGACGAATCCAACGGGGCTTCTGGCGGCAGAAACTGGGTATCAACCTCGCGCCCTTCCTGCGGCGGGATCATCACCCCGCCCACGAAGATGGTGCGGCCGCTGTCGTTGTGGATGTAGCGCTTGGGCATGGGGGGTGTCTCCTGGGTGTGGCGCACCCCGCCAGGCACGCATGGCCGGGCGGGGTGGACTGCTGGGGCCGACGGGCGGCCCTGCGTCAGGCAGCGCGGGCGATCCGGGCCGCAGCGCTGAACAGCACCAGGCTGGTGTTGGCGTTCTTGCGCTGGGTGGGGGTGTGGCACACGATGAACTGCTCGCCGTAGTTTTCACGGGCGCCGACGAACATGCCGTTGTTGTCCCGCGCCTCCTCCAGGTTGTTCATCGAGAACGGCCGCATCATGCGGAAGCGGGTGTTGGCCCGCTCACCCACCAGGATGCGCACGTCACCGGTGTTCAGGCCCGGCGCACGGGTGTTGAAGGCCGGGATGCCCTTGACCATGCCCACGCTGCCATCGGCGTTCAGACCCGACCCGGGGCGCGACCCGTTGGCGGTGAAGGTGGTGGCCTGGCCCAAGGCGTTGTCCACCGCGCCGCTCATCAACAGCAGGTTGGCGGTGTAGTAGCGGTCGTTCTCCACCACCACCTTGCGCGCGCCGATGAAGTTGAGCACCCGGTCGTACACCGCCCCGATGGTGTCCGGCGACGCGCCAACGTCGATGTTGACCTTGCTGGCGTTGAGCGTGTAGGTGTAGGCCACGGTCAGCACCCAGCCGTTGGTGGGGGTGGCCAGAACGCCCAGCTCGTTCACAAAGCGGATCTCACCCAGGTTGTAGTCCATCACCCAGTACAGGCCGGCCGCCAGGGTGGTGCCGCTCACGTACTCGGAGCGAGCAACCGCGTTCAAGGTCACCGTGACGCCCTGCAGCGTGCTGCCAACCTGCACACCCTTCAGATCGAACACGCGGCGCGGCCGCACCACCGGGAACTGCGTCAGGATGAAGATCTTGTTGGTGCCGTTCACCTGCGCGGTCAGCGTGTCCGTGATGGTGGCGGTCAACGCCTCGTCGCTCGAGCGCAGCACCTCGTTCTGGATCACCGAGTCGGTGTCCTCACCCACGATGCGGATGACGTTGCGGGTGTTCTCGGCCAGGGGGTCGAAGTCGATCGGGCTGCCACCCAGCAGGTACCGCATTTCGTTGCTGAGCTTGAAGCTCAGCTTCTGCGGGATGGGGCGCGCCTCCTCGAACGTCTGGATCACGCCGGCACGCGGGATGGCCTGGTTCTCGTAGGTGCGGGCCTGGGACACGCCAGCGCCGGTGGTGTCACGGTAGCTGTACGGGATCTGCACCACCGCAGCAAAGTCCACCGTGCCCACGTTGACGAAGCTCAGGCCGACCATCTGGTACAGCGCTTCACGCAGCACAGTGCGCTCGAAGATGGCGGGCACACCCACGTCACCGCTGTTGCCGCTGCCGGCGGCCAGCATCTTGTGCTCATTGGACAGGCGGGCACCGTGAATCAGGTCAAAGTGCGCCAGCGCCTTCTCGGCAAAGGCCTTGTTGTGCGCCAGAAGCTGGCCACCGGTGCGGGCGTAGCGCTCGGCATCGGGCATGCCAACGATGCCCAGGCGCCGGTCGACCTGCTCCTGCAGAGCCTTCACCTGGTTGCCGGATTCGACCGTGATGTGCACGCTGCCGGAAGCCGGGCGAAAGCCCAGCGTGGCCAGCTGCTGGGCGGCACTGACCTGCGTGTACTTGGTGATGGCGAACTCGGCCAGGCGCTTCACCTGGTCGTCGCTCAGTTCCTTGGTCACCAGGGGCTGCAGCTCGGCCACCAGGGCGGTCTTCACCTCGTCGGCAATGCTGGGCGCGGCGGCCACGGTGTCGCTCAGCAGCTTGACCTTGCCGGCCAGGGCGGTGGCGGCCTCGGTGGCGGTGGCGGCCTGCTGGGCCAGCACGCGGCCCACCTCGGCCTGCACGGCGGTGGCGTCCATGCCTGCGCCGACCTGCAGGTTGATCACCGGGGCCAGTTGTGCACCGCCAGGGGCGGCCAGCGCCTTCAGCTGGGTGTGCAGGGCCTGGCCAGCGGCGCAGAACGTGTCCACCATCGCCAGGCACTTGGTGTCGTCAGCGGCTGCGGCTTCCAGCTGCTTCAGCGCAGCGTCGAGGATGGGTTGGCACTGCGCTTCAGTCAGGCCCAGGGCCAGCAGTTTTTCGCGCAGGGCCTTCAGGTGCTTGTTCATGGTGTCGATCTCCGTCAGGGTCTTCAGCAGGGATGGGTGGATGGCCAACTTGGCCGTGTCGTCGTCGGGGTCGGCTGTGCCGTCGTGGCTCAGCTGCACAGGGTCCAGGTTCTTGACCACGGGGCGCGTGGTCAGCCCGGCGCCCAGCAGCACGCAGCCGTGGGCGTTGCCCTTCTCGTTGTCGCGCCAGTCCTCGTGGTACTCGGCGCTCAGGTAGGAAAAACCGCGCTTCTTGACGGCATCGATCCCGAAGTCCGTCCACTCCACCAGTGCGCGCAGGCGGCCGTTGTCCACGGCCAGCTTGACCACGCGGCAGGCGGCACCGTCACTGGGCTTGTGCGCCACGTCGAAGAACACGTCCTGTCCCAGAACGCGGCCGTCGAAGTTGCTCACCATCTGCGCCAGCATGGCCGGCGTGATGTCGAAAGCCCCATACCGTGGGTCAGTGAAGGTGCCCGTCCGGGTCACCGTCACCCACGATGTCTTCGCGCCATCGGCCAGCGTGATGGGCAGGGAGAGAAACCTCACCCGGCCCGGCGCGCCGTTGTCTTCTGCCAAGAAGATGTGGCGCGCCACCGCGGGGCAGCGCGCCACGAACTCGGCAAGCCGAGGAGACATGTGCAGGGATTGGTGGTGCATGGCGGGCCGATGATCGGCCGCCCACCGGTGACGTTTGAAGGGGTGGGTTATGCGCCGACAGGCCTGTGCGGCGGCCGGCGCTAAGGGCGCTGGTCTGCGGTCTGCACAGTGTCAGCGTAGGCGCTGTCCTGCTGGTCCCACCAGCTGGCTGGCATGGGCTGGGCTTCAGCCACGTTCTGCCAGCGCCGGCCATCCCACAGGGTCAGCACGCGCCCGCCGTCACCCAGCACGCGCCACACGGCGCCGGTGGCATGGGCCAGCATGGTGGCGGCCTGTTGCACGCGCTGCGCATCGCCCAAAGGGTAAGCGGTGCCCACACTGCGCCAGCCGCTGGTGGTGTAGTGCTGCAGGATCAGCATGCGGCTGCCTGGTCAGACATCGGCACACGCTTCCAGTCGTTGCGCGACAAGCCCCGGTCATTGAGGTAGATCTCGGTAATCTCGATGTCGCTGTGGCCCAGCAGGGTCTGCAACACCTTGCGGTCCAGGCCCTGGGCCTCGTAAGTGCGGGCAGCAAGCGACCGGGTTTCATGCAAGCTGGGCCGCTTGTGCGTGCCGGGGTCCTTGTCTCCCAGCACGGCCTTGATGTGCTGGCAGAACCTGGCCGACAGGCTGCTGATCTCAATCGGCCGGCCGCTGGCTTGGCGCAACAGCGTGGGCCCTGGCTTGGCCGACTGGCGGCAGTGCTCGATCACGTCACCCACCGTCATGCCGATGCAGTCCATGCGCAGCGTCAGCGGGATCTCTACTCGGGCGCCGTAGCCCTTGCCGGCTTCCTTCTGTTGCTCGATGCGCAGGTGCCCGTCCACCACATCGTCGAACCGCACCTTGCCCAGGTCGGCGCGGCGCTGGCCGATGGCCAAGCCCAGCAGCAGCATCGACTCGACCCAGCGCTGCGGGCAGGCCTGGGCCAGCGTGCGCATTTGCATCCAGACCTCGAGCTCCAGCCGCTCGCGCATCACCTTGTGCTTTGGCGGCTTGATGTCGCGCGCCGGGTTTGTCTCGGCCCAGCCGTTGGCGATCGCCTCGACGTAGGCGTCGCGCAGCTCGGACAGCACGCGCACCGCCGTGCTGCTCTTCTCCTTTGGGAATGTGCGCAGCGCGCTGGCCACCGCGTGTGGCTTCAGCTCGGCGATCGGCACCGTGCCCCACAGCCGCCGGACATGCGCCAGGTTGCTGCGGCGGTTCTTGATCGTCTGGGCCTTGTAGCCCCGGGTCAGCAGGATGCCGTCGTGCATGTCCAGCCAGTCGGCCAGTGTGCGGGCCGCTGCGATCGGCTGCGCTGTCGGCACAGCCGCAGGTGCGGGCAGGCCACCAGCCGGCAGCATGCGCAGGGCCTGCGCCATCATTTCCAGCATGCCGGCCAGGTCGGCCGGAGTCATGCTGATTCTCGGGTTGGTTCCATCCTTTTATTGAATCACCGCAAAAGGATTTGACAACCCCCGATTTGCGTGATGCAACAATGAATGACATGAACAGCGAACCAAAAAGCAAACGCGGGCGGCCCTTCAAGTCAGACGAACAGAGGCTGGTGCAACGCTCAATCAGGCTGCTGCCGTCACAGTGGGCCAAGTACGACGCGGCGGGAGGCATCGAATGGCTTCGCGGGCTGATCGATCGCTCGAAGCCGAAGACGCCGCCGGACAAGGGTTGAAGCACTCCGGGTGCACCTATGGGGGCTTGGATCAGGCTTCGGCCGGTTCGCGGTAGCCGACAGGCATGGTGTAGTGCCGCGCCAAACTGTCGTGCTGGCAGTCTTTGCCGATGCCGTAGCACAGCCAGCACTGCGAGCCGCTGCAGGCGGTGCAGCCATCCTGATTTGCGGGCGACCACTCGCACCCGCCGTAGATCAGGCCGGGCTCATAGCCGGTCAGGTTGCTGAGGCTGTTCATGTCGGGTGTCACCTCTGGGGATGGGGTCAGCCGGCCGGGTGCTTCACCGGCAGCGCGGCCAGTCGCCTGTACTTCTCGGGCGTGTCGTGGCCGTCCCACTTGCCGGTGTAGGCCGGCAGGTCGGCGAACAGGTACGCCTGCGAGTCGTGGAAGTGCCAGGACGCCTGCCCGGTCGGCAAGTCGATGTAGACGCAGCCGTGCCAGTCTTCCGACCACCCCTCGATGGCCGTCCGCGCCACGCCTGACGGGTACGCCTTCGCCAGCGCGGCCACCACCTGGTTGCGTTCGAGGTAGGCCGCATCCTTGCGGGCCTCCATGTCCTTCAGCGCGTCACCGCCTGGCGTCGGGTACAGGTCGGCGTGCAGCACGTCAGATCCGCAGCCACGGCAGCGCCACAGCGAGCGCTTGCCGCCGCGCTGGTTGATTTCGTCGCCGTGGATGTTGCGCACGAAGTCGAACTCCAGGTGCTGGCAGAGCAGGCGGCGGATGAAGGTCAGGAGGGCCATAGGCAAGTGCACCGGCAGGGGATGGGATCAGACCTCGATCAGCCAGAAATAGCTGTTCTCGTCGGCTGTGCGCACCGTGCAGACAAAGCCGGTGGCATCGGTCAGCAGGGAGCGCGGCGCAGCGCGCTTGACCCCAGCACGGTTCAGCGCCGAGACACGCGGGCGGCCCTTGGCTGTCTGCACAACCTTGAGCGTGGCCGCCACGTCGCTGGCCTGGATGGGGTAATCGCCACCTCCGCCCGCCGCGATGGTCTTGCGCGTGGCGTCGGTGAACGCCATGCCGGTGTTCTGGCTGTCGCCGGCCAGCCCAATCAGCAGCTTGCGCGACAGGCCGATGTCCAGTCCATCCAGGCTGGTGACGAACATCGATGCATCGGTGGTCAGCGCGTCGATACGCACATTGCCGAACGTCACCGGCAGCGAGGCCCCGACGTGGCTGAAAAACACCGTGCGGGCGGTGTTGATCCAGGTTTGCTTAGTGCGCCGCGACCAGCCCCATTGCAGGTTGCCGGCCACCACCACGTTGGCGCCCTCGGACCAAGTGCCTGCCGAAAGTGCGCCGCTAGCCGCGGCAAAGCTCGCGCTTGTGATCTGCACGAAGTCGCCGGTGCCCTTGGTGATCGTCAGCGGCCCGTTGCGCAGTCCGGTGCCCGGCCAAGTGCCCGAAGCCCCTGTGATGTTGGAAATGAAGATCACGTCGCCAGTCACCAGCGTGTTGCCGGTGAGCGTGAGCACCGGCGACCCTTGGGTGGCGGTGAGACCGCCCACAGTGCCGGTGAAGGCGATGGCCGCGATATTGCCGCTGTTGGCTGTCACGCTCACCAGCGTTGGGTGATCTGCCGCGATGGCGCCGGCTGCCTGCGCTTCACTGGCAAGCGTGGAGAGCTGCTTCGGATTCCAAGTTGCAGCCAGCGCGTCGTCGGTGGTGTCATCGGTCCAATCGACGCCCGCACGGCGCAGAGCCGCGATGAAGTAAAGCGGCTGCAACAGCGTGAACATTGAGCGCGCCGGCCGCGCCGTGTTCACCGGATTGGTGCCGTAGTGCCGCTCGTTCAGCAGAATCTGCTGGCGCTTGGTGACGTCCATCGGCGACACATCGCCCCGCAGCATCAGCGCGGCCAGCATCACCCGCACGAAATCGTTGGTGACGTTGCCGGGGCAGTGGTACGGCTCGATGCGGCGCAGCCGGTTGCCGTGCGTGGTCGTGTCGTTGAAGTAGTCAAGCGCAAAGACGTCACCCTGGGCAAAGTGGGTCATGTACTGGCTGTCGTGGGTGCGCGTCACTGCCGCCATCACCGGGAACTGCGCCATGTACTTGCACCAGGCCGGCCACCCGTACTCGGCAGCGACGAAGGGTTTGTTGTTGTTCAGCAGCGACGGCATCAGCATCGCGTTTTCGTAGTCCCAGATGGGCGAATTCCCCTGTGGGGCCAGCATGGTGCTGCCGTCTGCAATGCCGTTGTTGATCACGGTGCTGTAAGCGTGCGGCGCGTAGACCTGATTGATCGGGTACTTGCCGTAGCCTCGGCCCTCCAGCAGCGTGTGATAAATCTCCGACCACCAGGTGATGCCGGGGAATCCCAGCGCAGTGATCTGTGCACTGAAGAAAGCGGCGAGGTCATCCTCCAGGTACTGCGCGTACTTGACCGCATCGACGGCCTGGCGCGTGGACGGAAAGCTGGTGTTGAACGGGGGAACCGTCACCGCAGCAGCGACAGCAAACGATGCGTGAGCGCTGCCCCAGGCAGTATTGAGGGCGGCCAAGTTCGCGTAGCCGTGCGACTTGGCGGAATCGCTCAGCCACTCCACCCAGGTCTGCGCCGCAGGCGTACTGCCGCCGGTGCGAGTCAGCCAGACTGAAGGGAACTGCACCTGGGCGCAGAACGTGGTGGACTGCTCGTTGAAGACCGACACCGCCAGCATGGCGGGGTCTTGCAACATGTTCAGCCCGGTGTAGGGGTTCACACGGTTCAGCAGCGCGCTGACGCCTGCGGTCCAGTTGGCGCGAATGTTTGCCTCGGTATACATGCGAGGCTTGGCGCTGCTGGCTTCGGTGTAGGTAAACCGGTTCGTTGCGCCGTCCATGTCCAAGAACAGGTTGTAGCTCTGGACGTTGAACACCCAAAAGATGCCCACTCGCTTCAGTTCGGACAGGAAGAAGTCGAACAGGTCCAGCCGCGCAGGATTGAAGATGGCTGCGCCATCGATCCCAGCCATGAGCCAGTTTTCGACACCATGAATGCGCAGCCCGTTGTAACCCTGCCGGGCAAGGTTCTCGGCCGCAGCAGTCACCGCTGCGCGGTCGCTCGGGATTGGCGCGAAGGTGGTGTCGGGCGCCCAGGATGCGACGTTGAAACGCACCTCGACGCCAGCCTCATGCAGCTTGGTGCCGCTGACGGTGACCCGGCCACGGCTTCCAGCTGGCGTGGCGGTGGTACGCCACGTTGACAGGTCCAGCGCCCCAAGGGGTGCAATGGCGAGGGATTCGTCCTCCAGCGGTAGCCGGGCATTGGCAAAAGTTGCGGGCGCCACCTGCTGAGAACGAATCCCACCCTCTGACACCAGGGCTAGAGCTTGGGCGGCCTGGGCCTCAGGCATCAGCCCGTAGCGCTGACCATCCACCTCGATCACCGGGTCCTTGCCGGCCTCATCGATGACAGTCAGCGCAGGGTTTCGCGGAAGCGCTGCGCCATCGTCGACGAAGACGCCATCCCCGGGCAGCACCATGCGGCCGTCGATCGGCCGTGGCCGGCTGGTGGTGTTGGCGACCCAGATCTTGCCCATTGCGGCTCCTGAAACGCGGGCGAAGTCCCGCACGGTTTCAGGATTGGGCTTGTCCTCTCAGGACATTTGCACCCCTGCGCGCAGTCACGCGGCCAAGCGCTGCAGCCTCAGCTCGACGGTTCGCAGCAAGCCCGGAACGGGGAGCCATCCATGCTTGCTACGAACCGAGGTCCCATCCATCTGGATGAGGCACTCGGGCTTGTAGCTCACCACCAGGTCGACGTCGTTGACCACGATGTGGTCGACGATGGTGGCAATGAATGCTCGCAGCGTCGGCAAGTCCTTGGCGCCTGTGATCGCCTGCCGCATCAGCGAGGCTGCCTCGTCAGCTGACACCCTCGCATCACCCACCACGGGCTCCTGCTCGTCTTCGATCGCCACCAGCGCATTCTCCAGCCGGCGGATCTGTGCGCTCAGTTCATTGACTCGCGTCATCGTGGGGGCCAAATCCGGGGTATCGCGGCCAGCGGCCTCCAGGATGTCGAACAGCTTGCCGCGGCGCTGCTCAGCGCTGCGCAGCTCGAGCACCATGGCCGTGCGCCGGCTCGCACGGTCCTTCACCCAGCGCGCCGCAGCCTCATCAAGGCCGTCCAACACGCGCTGGATGACATCCACGTTCAGCACCAGGTCGAGAAGGTCGGACAGCATGCGCTGGTCGAACGCATCGGCAGGTACAGGCTTGAACGCGCATGGCTGGCCTTGGTTGTGAGCACGGCAGGCGTAGTAGTGGTAGAGCCTGCCAGCTCGGCCCGTGCCATTGGTCATTTGCAGCGACGATCCGCAGTTTCCGCACTGCATCAACCCGGCAAACACGTGCTGAGCGGTGTGCGGCGGCCTGCCCTTGCCCGGAGTGCGCCCTGTCAGCGCCGATTGCACCTGGTTGAAGTCGTCGCCCGCCAGCAAAGGCGGGTGAGCCTGCACCCGGATCCACTGGTCTTCTGCCCGCTCGGCCTTGGTCTTGCGGTTGAACCTGTTGTAGATCACGCGTCCCATGTACACCTCGTTCTTCAGCAGGTAGAGCACGCTGTTCTTGCTCCATTTCTTGCCACGCATAGTCACGCCCTGACCGTTCAGGCCCAGCGCGATGCCATATGCCCCTTGCCCCTCCAGCGACTGCCGGAAGATCATCCGCACGATCTCGGCCTCATGGCCCAGCGGCACCAGCCGATGGCGCCGCCCATCATCAGCCTGCACAGCCTGGTAGCCAAAGGGCACCCTGCCGCCCATGAAGTACCCCTCGCGGGCCGCCTTGATCATGCTGCGCTTGGTGTCGGCCGAAACCTGGCGTGAATAGCCCTCGTCCATCACCTGCTGGATGCTGTCGAGCATCCAGCCTTCCATGGTCTCCAGGTCCAAGCTGGAGTGGGCATAGACCAGCTTGGTGCGGTGGCTGGCCAGCTCGCGCTTGTAGGTAATGGCGTCGTGCTGGTCGCGTGCAAACCGACTGCTGCTCCAGCACACCATGAAGTTAATGTCGCCGGCGCTGCAGCGGTTGATGGCAGCCCGGAAGCCCGGCCGGGCGTCGGTGGTGCCGCTGATGCCGTCGTCACGATAGACCTGCAGCACCACCGCGCCGAGCTCGGCGGCCTTGTGCTGGCAGGCGTCAATCTGGCTGTCGATCGAAAGCCCCTCTTCGGCCTGGCGCTCAGTGCTCACGCGGGCGTACACGATCGCTCGCTTCATTCCACCCACCTTATCGCCAAGCCCTGGCGCGCGCCAATGAATCGGCCGCCGGTTTCAATCAATGCAGTCATCCAGCCGCCCTGGCCCGACCGGCTGCAGCCAACCGCTTGATGTGCCGGTAGCTGAGCTTTTCCCCCAGGTCCTTGTGCACCATCGCGTGGATGTCGCTGGGCTTGATGCCGGCCTGCACCAGGGTGGCGATGTACCGATTTCGCTGATACCGCTCGAAGGCTCGGAAGGGCCGCAGGCGCAGCTCGATCTGGTCGTCATCGTTGCGCAAGGCCGGGTCGGCGGAAAGCAGGCGCCACATGGCCACAAACTGCTCATAGCCCAGCAGCTGCGCCACAGACAGCCACGTGGCCGACAGGCCGATTTCGGCCAATTCGCGCAGACGCACGTCGGCGCGAAGTTCTGAAGCAGTGCATCCGTTCAGGTACCCACCTCCCCACGGACGCACCGCCATGGTGCGCTGCCGAGCCCCCACCCCCTTTGCACCAATGCTGTGCGTTGCGCCATTTCGGTGCGTATTGGGGGGGATCAGCTCAGGGAACAGGTCCTGGTTGATGTCTGCGCTGGATCCACTGCGCGATTCAGCAGGCATGGCCGCTCCTCGCACCAGGTGCAGCAGGCCCGATCACTGCGTGATCTGACAGCAGGCGCAGTGCACCCTCCCGGTGCAATTTGTGTTGCCTAGATGAGTTAGCCCGGGTTGTAACAGAGTTTGGGAGTTGCTCGGAATCGTCCTGCGACATCGATGTTTCCTTGGTGTGCGTGAACGGAGCCCAGCACCGCTCTAGGGGTTGTGTGGCCGGCCGGGTTGCGGATGCATCCATGGATCGACCCCTGGCCTATAGGCGCTTGAGCACTTCGCTGACGGGGCTGGTCATCTTCGACAGCGGCCCGCTGGCGTCGAGCACCTTGGTCTTGCGGCGCATGCTCATGGCCGTGTAGATGGCTGTGCTCTTGGGGTCGACGTGGCCCAGCAGCTCCTGCCGGGTGATCAGGTCCACGTTGTCCTCGGCCAGCTCCACACCGAAAAGGTGGCGGAAGGCGTGCGGGTGCCGCTCATCGGCAGGCACCCCGGCCTTCTCGCCGTGGCGCTGGATGATCCGCCACACCGCTCCACGCGACAGGCGCACCGCCTCGCCTCGCCACAGGTGCGCGGGCACCCGGCTGTTGACGGTCTGCACGAACAGCACCTTGTCCGGGCGCCCATGCTTGTCCAGGATGTCGCGGTCGTAGGCCTTCAGGCCCTCGTGGTCCAGGTAGATGCGCAGCAGCATCTCTGCCTCCCTAGGCACGGGCAGCATGCGCTCCTTCTCGCCCTTCTCGGTCACGCGGATCACCAGGCGCGTCTTGCCGTCGACGTCGCTGTTGCGCAGATCTCCCTCATCCAGGCCTACCAGCCCGCCGACACGCAGGCCGCAGCCCAGCAGCAGCGACAGCAGTGCCGCATCTCGAATCCCGATGAACGTGTTGAGGTCAGGGGCCCACATCAGCTTTTCGGCGCTGGCCAGGCTCAGTGCCTGGGGCAGCGGCATGCCGGTCTTGGGGTGCTCCAGCTGGTGGGATGGGTCGTGCTCGATGTGGCCACGGCCGCGCGCCCAACCGTAGAACCCGCGCAGCGCGCTGATGTACGGCTTGCGACTGCGGGCCACCACGCCACGCTTGTGCAGCCAGATCCCGCTAAACGCCTCGAGCTCGACGGCCGTCGCCTGCACCAGGCTCTTCTCGCCGGCAAGAAACTCCTGCAGCCTGGCCAGGGCCATGCCGTAGCTCTCAAGCGTGCGCGGCCGCCGGCCGCGGCTGGTCTCCAGGTGCTGCAGGAAGCCGCGGATGGCTTCGTCGTCGGTCATCGTGGTCACAGGGTTCGGCCGGCTCGCTTGGGGGGACACAGGCATTCCACCAGTGGAAGCGTGGATCGGCAACACGTGGGGCGAAAAGCGCAATGCCGACAAGCACTTACCGCAATGTGGCATCCACGGAAAACCCGTGGATTGGCCCGCCGACCTGTGGTTACTTTTGCTTACCGTTTGTGCAACCTGTGGATGCAGCTCACTCGACACGCGGCCCTCTCTTTGCCTACTTTCCTTTTTGAATCAATGATTTAGAGAGAGAGAACAAGCGTGGGCAGCGGAATAGTCAATGTGGAGAAAAGCCGCCGACCTGTGGAAAAAATGGCCCAACCTGTGGAAGAACACTGCGCATTCCAAAGGGCTGTTTTGTTAGTAGATCAATGACTTACGGCATTTGTATCCACAGGTCCACGGGTTCTAGCGTGCGCCCCTGCCTTGCCATTCAAGAAAACAGCACGGTCGGCCCCCTGCCCTTCGGGTCTTCCCTGATCCAGGCCGGCAGGCTTCTGCGTGGTGGGGTGCGGGGAGCGGACGGCAGGCAACTGCCGCCGGCATCGTGTGCGGCGTGTGCCCGGGTAACCCGCGCTGGCGCTCTGGCCTGATGGCCAGATCGATCCAGGCGCGCCTAACGGCGCGCGGTCAATGGGGTGGTGGCCTGGCGGCCACCGGGCCTTGCAGGGCCGCCAACTGCGTCGGCGCCGTGCCTCGGCCGAACGGCCGCGTCGGCTTCAGATGCGGCCCTGGCGCGTCAGCCGCTGGCGCACGTCTGCCACCCGGCTGCGCACCATGCCGCGCGTCAGCAGGCCTTGGTCAAAGTAGGCCGCCTTGGTCGGGCCCAGCACGCCGGCGCGCAGCTCGGGCGCCAGCCTGGCCAGCGCCTGGTTGGTCGTCTCGATGCCGGCCCGGTCAGCGTCGGTCACCTCGTCCTCGAACACCGCCACCACAAAGCTCAAGGTGTTGGGGTGCGCTGGCCAGGGCGTGCGCTTGCGGTCGGGGTACACGCCAGCGCCCAGCCCGTGCAGGTTCTGGCGGGCCAGCAGGTCGCAGATGTCCGGGCGCGGGTGGCGCGGGCTCAGCAAGAACCGGAACCCCAGCACCGCACCAGACCTCTCGGCGCCGGCCATGTACGCCTCGCCGTGGGCCCGGTTGATCTCTGTGCGCGCCACCCGCAGCGTGTTCGGCAGCGCGCCATTGTTCGGTTCCACGAGGTGGTCAGCACCGCGCAACAGGTTGCCCACGGCTGATGCCTGCTGCGCTTGGGCGGTTGCCGCCGGCACCGCCTGCCCACGCAGCAGAAACTGCTGCGCCGCGGTGTCCGCGCTCCACCCCTGCACCACAGCCTGCTCCACCGTGCGGTGCACAGCCTCCCGGGCGCCACGGTCCACACGCCAAAGACGGTCACTCAGCACCAGGCCGTCGGCAGCCCTGAATGCCCGAACGAACTGCACCGCGTCGTCGACCAGGCGCAGCGCCTCGGCGCCGTCCAGCAGCGCCTCCACCTGGCGGCCGGTGGCCAGGATGCCGGCAGCCGTCAGCGGCCGCACGCCCAGCTCGGCCGCGCGCTCGATCGCGCCGTCCAGCAGCTGCGTGCGCAGGCTGGCCAGCGCGTCCAGCACCTGGTCGATGCGATCAAGCAACCCGCGCAGCTGGTCCAGCCGCACCTGCGCCCCACTGTCGGCCGCCTGGGCGATCGCCATGCGCACCTGCTCAGCCGCGTCTGAGTAGATGCGCGTCAGCTCCGTCTCCGTCTCAGCATCCAGCTGCTGCATCTGGTTGCGCGCCTGCTGGCTGGCCCGGCGGATCGCCGCGCCCGTGCAGTCGGCCAGCAGCCGGGCCATCAGCCTCGGCCCCGGCCGTTGTTGCTGCCCGGCACGCTGATCGATGTGGCGCTGCCCCCCTTGGGCGCATTGCCTGGCGTCACGCTCACCCTTGGCGCGGCCGCGCCGGCCCCACCAGGTGCGGCCCCGGGGGGCGCAGCAGGCCCTGCAGGGTACGGGTTGGCGCGGGCCCCCCACGCTTCCACCGCCTTCAGGATGTGGGCAGGGTCATAGCCCATCTCCTCCCACACCAGCGGCGGCGGGAAGCCCAGCGCGCTCAACTTCAGCGCCAGATCCGCCACCTGGTTTGGCGTCTCGGTCCGGCGCTCCGAAAAGCGCAGTGTGAATTCTTCAGGCCCCGCCACGATGCCCCGCAGCAGCAGGTGGATGCGGAAACACCATTCGTACTCGAACGCCTGGCTGTCCTGCAGGTGGTCGATCTCGTCGTAATAGTCGCGCTTCAGGTCCTCGAGAACGTCGCGCGCCAGCCCGTCCACATAGCCGAACAGCCCCTTGGGCGCCGGGGTGCCTGCGAAGAAGCTGTCCAGCAGGTGCACCACGTCCTCGATGTCACCCAGGTTGGCATCACCCTGCACCGCTGTCACAGCGCCGCGCCGGTTGGCGTAGAAGTCGGTGGTGATCTCACCCTTCTCACCCTCAACAGTCTTGCGGTAGGCCTCCAGCTCGTCGCTGGTGGCGGCCTCGAGCACGTGGCTCAAGCGCAACGGCGCGCGCTGGCGCCGGCGGATCACCAGATCCTCCTCCGTCATCACCAGCTTGCGCCAGGTCTCGCAGGTCGCGTCCAGGAAGGGCCGGCCCATCTCGCCCATGTCGTCGTAGCTCAGCGGGTCGAACCGCGCCAACTGCAGCTGCCAGGCCGCGAACGTCGCCAGCACGCCGCCCGTCAGCACATCGCGCTGCTCATAGGCCCGGGCCGGGTCGGCAAACCGGCCGCTGTGGTCGACCAGCGGCACGATGGTTTCCGCCGGCATGCGCACCGCGGCCACCACCCGTTGGCTGTCGTCCAGCACCAGCTGCAGCGGCAGGTTGCCCTCGGCCACCAGGCCGCGGGCGTCGCTGCGCAGCTTCTGCACCCGGTTGAGCTGCAGACGCTGCTCAAACGCCAGCCACTCACGGCGCAGCACCGCGCTGGCCGTGCCATCGGTGAACTGCATCACAAGGCCGCCGCGCACCGTGTCGCGGCAGATGCGGCCGTGGATCGCCTTCACCCGCCCGTCCCGCGCCTCCATCTGCCGCAGCAGGATGATCTTGTCCCGCACCTCGGTGCTGATGGCGAACTGCCGGTACCAGCGCGCCAGCGCCACATCGGCCGCCACCCGGTGGCCCCGCTCGGCCGCCGGGCGCTGGTACAGCGGCGCCAGCGCGGCGCGCATCAGGTCAGTGCCGGCCGCAGCCAACGTCTTCAGGTAGCTCATTGCCTGCTCCGTTCCCCAAAAAGTCTCACCGCAGGGCCAGCGGTGCGCCGGCCATGCCCATCAGCTCGTCACGCCCCACCTGGCGGCTGGCCACCACCGCCGGTGCGTCCTCGAGCCCGCGCGTCAGCAGCGCGTACACCGCGGCGCAGGTGGCGTCGAACAGGTCGTCACCGATCTTCTGGTCGGCCATCTGGAAGCTGCTGTAGCTCGCCCGCGTGGGCAACGCCTTCATGTTGCCCAGCTGGCGCACCATGGCCAGCCAGTCCTCGCTCTCCAGCTCCCAGCCCGTGTCCACATAGGGCATGGCCGCCCGGCCGTGGTGGAACACCTCACGCACCGCGCTGGCCATCACGTGCTTGGACATCCCGTCGAACCGCATCGGCGCAAATGCCCACTTGTTCCACGCCGTGGCCGTGCTCTGGCCATCGTCGACCGTCTCGCGGTTGATGTGCGTCAGCCCCTTGCGGAAAAGGTCGTCATTCACAGCTGTCAGCATGCCCACCCCGTAGGCGTCGCCAATCGCATAGTCGGGCCGGAAGTAGTCCCACAGGGATACAAGGTCGCGCCTCAGCGCCTGGTCGCTCACCCCGGGCGCCCACAGCTTGACGAACGGAAACGTCACCCAGTTGCCCAGCACCTCGGCCACCACCAGCGCGCTCTTGCTGGCGGTGGGGTTCTCGCCGTGGCCCGTGTGGTCGTAGCCGAACGACAGCATGCCGCGCCGCTTGTAGCGCTCGCCCGGCACCGGCCCGGCCCGCTGCAGCCCGGCCTGCAGGCCCACCGCGATCGCCTTGCGGATGTGCTCCTCCCACACCCAGTTGCGCGCCTGGATGTTGCGGCACAAGAACTGGCGGATGTACTCATCGGCCGGCAGCTGCACCCGCATGCTGGCAGCCCAAACCGGGTCCAGAACGCCCAGACGCAGCCCCAGGTGGATGTCCACCGTCGTCAGCGGCTGGTACTCGCCCGTGTTGATCAGGCTCTGCAACACACCCGCACCCTTGAACACACCGCTGATGCGGATCTCGGGGCTGAACTTCGCGGTGCCGGCGTCCACGCCCAGCCGGCGCGCCGCACCCAGCATCGGCAAGAAGCGGCTCATCAGCCGCTCCTTCGGCATGTCGTCCGTCTCCTCGAGGCTGGCGATCGTGATCGAGTCACCGTCGATCTGGCTCATGATCCCGTAGGCCCCGCCCTTGCTGTGGTTGGCCAGCTCGAAGCCCGTGTCCTTCAACTGCGGGCGGCCCTGCTTGTAGGCGATGTAGGCCGTCAGCATGGGGCTGCGGCGGATCGCCTCCAGCATGTAGTCGAGGTTGTTCTGGCTCTGCTGCATGCGCGGCGCCACGATGCCGCACTCCTGATAGGCCTCGGTCGCCAGGCGCTCCAGGTTGTACATCTCCTTCACGCTCGTCTTGCCCGTGCGCCGGCAGCTGAAGTCCACCGTGTTGCGGTGGCGGTCCATCTCCAGCATCTTCAGGCACTGGATCGGGTCGAGCTCCACGTTGTGCACATGCTTGTGCCACAGCGCATGCGGGCGCAGGCCGGTGCGGGCATCTGGCTGGGCAAAGCGGTTGATCTCCTCCTCAGCCACGCTCGAGTGCTTCACCCGGTCAGCGGCGCTCACCCTCACTTGCGCGCCCCCGCCTTGCCCGGCTGGCCCATGCCCACCGGCACCGTGGTGCCAGTGGCGGCTTCATGCTCCAGCAGCACCGGGTCCTTCGCAGAGTCGGCGGCTGAGTCACGCAGCAGCGTCGGCACCTTCTCCAGCATGGCCGCCATGCGGTTGGCAAAGCCGTCCAGCGTCTCGGCCGTGTTCGGCGTGGCGCCCAGGCGGCCGCGCAGCTCGCCCGCCTCGTCTTCGCTGGCCTTCACCGTCATGCCCAGGTCGCTGAGGCTCAGGCCCAGGCGCGTCACCAGGTCGGCAATCGGCTTGAAGGCCGGGTTGGCCATGTACTCGAGAACGTGGTGCACGTTGCCCTGCTCATCCGTCCAGGTCAGCGCCACGCTGCGGCCGTCCTTGTCCAGCTGCACCTTGGGCACCTTCAACACCACGCCGTCGCCCAGCACCGTCTGCAGACACATCTGCAGGCTTGCCACCAGGGCGGCATGCAGGTCTCCGTGGATGCGTGACAGCGCCTTCGGGTTGCGCTGCTCGAACGCCGCATGGTGCAGCATGAAGATCTCGGTCTGCTTCACGCAGGCCGGCTGCTCGGCGCACCAGTAGCGGTTCACATCACAGGTCTTGCAGAACGCATAGCCGTCGGGCTTGGCCGGAAAGTAGGTGGCCGTGCGCGCGTTCAGCCCGTGCTTCATGCCGTTGAAGCGGGTGCGCAGCGCCTCCTCTGGCGTGGGGTGGCCGTCCAGGTTGGCAGCGGTGGCCGCTTTGCCCTCAGGCGTGCGCGGGCCCGTGCTCATCTGGTGGGCCTTCAGCAGGCTGCGCTCCCACGTCGCTTGCGGCTGGTGCCTCGCTTCGCACACAGGGCAGTTGCCGAAGTAGGCCCATGGGTGGTGCTCGGCCTCGGCGTCAGGCTCCACCAGGTCGGGCGGTGCTGACCACATGTGGCGGCACACCCCGCACCTGAAGGTCACCTCGTCCAGCTTTTTCGACCAATCCTTGCGCATCGTGCCAGCAGCATGTGCTGCCGGGCTGGACAGGTGCAGGGGTGCAGCGTGGGCCTACTCCGCCGGCAGCTTGCCAGCAGGCCCCTGCTGCATCAACACCATGGCCGCGTGCGCCTGTGCCAGCTGCTCGGCCACCAGCAGCATCAGCGCATGCAGGCCAACCGTGCGCACGCGGTGGTCCAACGGGGCATGGGCCATCAAGTCCATCAGTGCTTCCATTCCGAGGAAAGACGTGTTCAGGCTTGCGGCCAGCTCGCCGGCGGTTTCAGCATGCTCGGCGGGTTTCGTGTTCATCAATCGGGGCTCCCTGGGCGGGCTCCAACTCGCTGCGCTGCGTTGGGCCTGGCTTCAGTCTAGGGGGGTGCCAAACATGCGGCACCCCATACCCACGGGGGAGAAAGAACCCGTCCTGTAAGACCTTGCAGCCACTTGAAGCGGGGGGTGCCATCACCGCACTGCTGCGGCGGCTTACAGTGGGGCGCAGGCCGGCGCAGTGGCGGCACACCGACCGCGCGGCGGGTGCGGGCCGGACACGCAGCACAGCAGCTGAGGCAGTGATCGCGCCGGCCTACCCTACCCGTTCAGGCTCAGTCACCCGAAACCCGTGCAATCGCAGCAGCCTGCATGCGGCCGCAATCTGCAGCTTGGTCTGCACGTCAGCCGCAGCGGCCAGCGCGTAGAAGGTGCGCTCACCATCGCGCAGCACCACCACACGACGCTGGCGGATGTGATTCTTCAGCAGCGGCATCACCAGGGCTGACCGGACACCAGCGGCGCCGGCCAACGTTGCAGCGGAGCACCGGCCCTGCGCTAATGCCTGCAACATGGCGGCCGTCGGTCCCAAAGCGCCAGCCTTGCGCAAAGTTGCAGTGTTTGGCTGCAGTTTCTGCAGCGCGCTGGCCATGTGTGTGAAGCCGTCCCAGCTCATCGCGGCGCCCCGGCCGTCAGGCATCCCGCCAGTTTCCAGCTCATAAGGCAATCGGTGCACAGCAGCTGACGCTCTTGCCAAGTTCGCGGGTCGCCTTGGCAAGGCCCGCAGTTCATCGTGCACACCTTGGTCGACGGGTCAAAGCGCGCCAGCTCGGCAGGGTCGGCTCGTGGCCAGGCCACCGGCGCTGGGGGTCGGGTGAGGCGCAGCCGGGCCATCAGAACAGCTCCAGCGTGTTGGCCCGGGCCCGGCGGGTGGCAGCCGCGTTGGCGGCGTGATGCTTGGCGTCGTAGCCCAGATGGTGCCGCTGGCACCAGGCGCGCAAGTTGTCGTCGGCGCAGTTCTCGGGCTGGTGGTCCAGGTGCGCGATCGTCAGCACGATCATGATCAGCTTGATGGTGCTGCCGTCGCTGCAGGCGATCTCGTGGCCAGCCTTGGCGCCCGCGTCGCGCAGCGCACGGCCCATGGGGATGAACTTGCCGTCGAAGCGCCACCACCCCACGTCACGGTGCAGCGCCTCGCATCCGGGCCACTCACATCGCCACAGGGCGCGGCGCAGGATGCGCTCCCGCACCTGCTTCCAATCCGCCGGGTAGCGGTGCTTGTTCTCGGGCTTGATGGGCATGGCGGCCTCCTAGAAAGGGAAGTCATCGAACCGGCCCAAGAACAAGCCGATGCGGTACCGCAAACTGCCGCGCCGGTCAGCCGCTGTCATGCGCCAGGGCAGCACCTTCGACACCCACAGCTGGTGTGATGCCCGCGTCGACGACACCCAGCGCCCGTTGATCCGCATCCTGGGCGCTTGGCAAATCCCGCAACCACAGGCGTACAGCCATGGCCAGTTCGGGCCGCACATCACGCTCGGCCGCCCTTCCATCGTGTGCAGCCGCCGTTGCGATGGCGGGCGCGGCGCTGGCGGCCTCTTACAGCGCCTGTGCATCGCCTGCCTCATCAATCGCACAGTACGGCCCGGGCCGCACGCTGGCCCGGTAGCCGATCGGGTAGTCCAGCTCCCGCAGCCCGAGGTCAGCCATCGGCGTGTGGAACAGCTGCAGCGCCCCCTTGCAGGCGTGGAAGGCCAGCGTGCGGGCATCGGCCAGCACCCAGGCCACAGCGCCCGTGTACCAGGGTGAATCGCTGTCGTGCCGGCAGTCCATCAGTGTGGCCATGCCCACGATGCCGCCGCGCTCGATCACTTCTAGCTCGGGCACCAGGATGCCCATCTCCTCATGGATCGTGTCGCGCTGCTGGGCGTACTCGCCCTTGGCGGCCGTCTTGCTCGCGTGGATCAGCAGCGGGCCCCGGTAGTCGGTGGCCCACTCCCGGTTCTCCACGTCCTTGTGCCCGTGCACGATCAGCCAGGCCCAGGGCTGGCGGATGCTCAAGGTACGCATAGCGCGCCCTCCTCCAGTGGTTGCTGCAGTGGTTGCAGTTGCCGGTAGTTCAGCCCCCGGGCAATGCGGTAGGCCGCGCTGCGCTTGAGCCCCAGCTGCTCGGCCAGCCGGTACACCGGCACCGTGCCCAACGCCTTGCGCAGGGCCAGCACCAGCTCGGGCGGGGTGTCCACGTGCCCGGCCGCAGCGCGGGCCTTTGCCGCGCTGATCGATCGCACCGCGCTGTGGCCGTTGTTGCAGCCTGCAGCAACTGCCAACGCGTTCACCTGCAGGCGGGTGCCTCGGCGCACGTGGGCGGGGCACACGCAGTCCTTCACCCAGCAGCCCATGTAGGCCACCTGGTCGCCCAGCGTGCTGCCGTGGGCGATGTACCACACAGCACGCGGCCCGCTCAGCACCCGCTTGTCCATGGCGTCCAGGTCGGCTGTCCAGATGCGGGGGTGGCCCTTCACCTTGGCCAGCTTCCAGTGCCAGCAGTGGGTCACCGGGTCCAGGCTGCTGCGCTCGCGCAGGTCGTCGATGGTGTTCACGCCGCGCTTCATGCCGCCTGCTCCGAAGGATGGCCTGCGTCGAACTCGAACGCGCTCTGGCTCTTGCCGTCGGGCAGCAGCACCGTGACCGGGCTGATGTTGAACAACCCGCCGCTTGTGTAGTTGCATGGCCCGCCAGCCTGGCCAAACGCTGCCGCGGCGGCCGCCTCGGGGTCGCCACCAAATCGGCCTACGCAGGCAAAGGCAACCGCACCGGCGGGGGCGCCCAGTGCGCGCCAATCAGCCACCGCAGCCCGGTGGCAGCAGCTCGGGCAGATGAACCGCCATTTCAGCGGGTCCTCACCAAACAGGCGGGCCGCCTCGGCCTTCCAGTCGGCGTGGGCAATGGCGCGGGGGGTGGTCTGCCTGGCCATCACCGCTCCCACTGCTTGTCCGACGACACCTCGAACCAGCCACGCTCAGCCGTCCAGCGCACCAGCACAGCCGGCAGCGCCTCGGCAGTGCAGATGCGCAGGCTGGTGCGGGTGCCGCCCAGCTCGCCCAGCAGCTGGCCAGCGGCCCGTGCCTTGTCGGTCATGTCGTCGTCGGTGGCGTCGAAGGTGGCCAGGATCTTCCAGGCCCCGCTGTTGTTCAGCTCCAGGCGCACCGGCCGGGCGGCCGGCACCGTAGCAAGCGTGATCGAATCTTTCTTGTCAGCCATGCCTTACCCCTTCAGCAGGTGGCGCGTCACGCCGGTGATCGCATTGCCCGGCTCGGCCGGGTTGTCGGCAGCCGCCGGCGGCAGTGCCGGCACGGCGGGCGTCTCCAGAAAGCGGGAACGTGATGCCGCATCTGTGGCGCGCACATAGTCCACTTCCACCTTGGCGCTGTTCACGATCACCTGGCTCAGGTCGCTGATCGTCCTGGCCTGGTCCAAACTCACCGTGCCGGCGCGCACACCGTCGATGGTCTCGAACAGTCGGCGCCTCAAGTCGTCGATGCCATTGCTCATGCTTGTTCGGCCTCCTTGGCCTTGCGATTGATCGCCCGGTTCAGCTGGCCGCGCAGGCGGGCCAGCTCGGCAAACTCGGGCGGCAGGTTGTGGATGCTGTTGCGCCTGGCGTGCTCGGCCTTGGTGATGCACTCCACCGCATCCAGGGTGATGTGCTCGAGCTCGAGCGTCTTGCGCCCAGGCTTGAACACCACCAGGTGGCCATCAGGCACCGGGCCGTTCGCCTCCTCCCACACCAGGCGGCTCACCGGCCGCCAGCGGATGTGGTTGGGCCCGGGCAGGTCGTTCACTTTGCGCTCCAGCGCGTTGCCGCCCTGGTTGATGCGGTAACTGCCAACCGGCATCCAGGTGTGCGGCTTGTTGCCCCGCTTGAACTGCGTCAGCACCGATCGCCCGCCCACAAGCCAGCCCTTCACGCCCTTGTTGGGCGGAACCTGCCCGGGCTTGAACTGGTGCAGCCTGAAGCCGTGGCCAGGCGCCAGCATGTTCTGCCGGGCCTCATGGGCGATCAGGGCACGGTCCTTGTGCAGGCCCATGCTGCTTGCCTTGGCCAGCACCTGCTTTGGTCCGCAGCCCACCACCCGCGCCAGGGCCGCGGTGTTGGTGGTGGCGTAGCACTGGCGCAGCAGCTGCTCGTCGACCGCGCTCCAGTAGAAGCGCGGCGTCTTGTGCTTACCTGTCGACACGGCAACCTCCAGCCTTGGCCAGCCGGTCGATGGCGGCCAGGTGCTCCGCCTGGTGGCGCTTGGGGCACTTCCAGGCAACCCAACCTTGCAGCTGCTCCAGCGCCTCCTGCAGCGCGACCCGCACCTGGTGTGCCGGGATGTCCGCCTGCAGCAGCAGCGCCTGCCGGTCGGGGTCGTTCAGGCCTTCGGGCAGCAGCGCCCAGCTCACCACGTCGCTGGTGGCCAGCTGCATGGCAGTCACATCACGCCACACCGGCATGTTGTCGGCGCACGTGCCTTCCAGCCAGCCCTCCAGGCTTGTGCCGTCTGCCAAGCCCAGCAACACGTTCTTGTCCGGGTCGGGCAGCGCCATCGCCACAGGCACGAAGTGCAGCACCACCTTCATCGGCACCGCCGGCGCCACGTTCAACGGCGCGCCCATCAATGCACCTGCCCTGCAGCCATCACCGTCTCACCCATGCGGGCTTCCAGGTCGAAGGCCTGCAGCTCCAGAAGCAGCGCCTGCATCAGCACATGCGCCTCTTCGCCCTGCCCTGCCACCATGCGGCGGCAGGCAACCTGCTGGATCTCGAAGGCCAGCCACCCACCCGTCATAAAGCACCGGCGCACCAGCTCCCGCAGCTCGGGCGGTGCATCGGCCGGCAGCGCCGCGCGCTGCAGCAGGTCCAGGCCCTGCGCCATCGTGGCGGCCTTCACCGCGCCACCCCGCCCATCAGGTTGCCCATCGCGTCGTCGATCGCCGCGCGCAGCGTGGTGCCGCTGCCCAGCACATCGCCGTCCATGTCGCGCAGCTCGAACAGGCTGGCCCCGCCGGGCTTGGCCTCCACCCATTCGTGCACCACCAGCTCGGCCTGCGCCTCCATCCAGTTCAGCCGCGTGCTGTCGCGGCAAGCCTCGGCCCAGTCCGCCTGGCTCACCTCCGTGCGGCCTGCTGCAGCCACGGCCAGCGCCGCGGCTGGCGCCGGTTCAATCGTCATGCCCATGTCTTGTCCTTGGTTTGGTGCGGCGCTTTCTCCACCGGGCGCGCCGCGCTCAGCCCGTATTGCTCCAGCGCAGGCAGGCTCAGGCCCACCATGTGCGCCACCCGCTTGCCGTTGCACGTGCGCTCGATGTCGTCCTCGGCCAGCACGTTGGCCTGCATCAGCGCCCGCTTGAACACCCGGTCGCTCTTCACCGGCAGCCCGTCCCAGAACTCCCGCAGGCTCTGCTCCCGGCTGATGTGGTCCATCACGTGGCTGGTGCGCACCGCCAGAAATGGCTCACCGTCGGCCGTCTCGTCGAAGTCAAACGGGTAGCGGTAGGTGCCGCGCGAGATCTCGCTCAGCAGCGTGTCCACGATCCACACCCACGGCTGGCGGTCGCCCTTGCTGTCGGTGATGTGCGCGTTCATCTGCGCCGTCAGGTCCCGCAAGAACCCGCCCTGCGCCACGTCGATCTCGGCAAAGTCGCACAACAGCACCCAGGCCGCCCGCACCGCCGCATAGTTGCCCAGGATGCGCACCGCGCCGGCGTCGTCTTCCTTGCCGATGCAGCTGGCCTGCATCTCGGTGATGCAGCGCTCATGCAGCGCCTGCACCCGCGCCTTGGGCAGCTCGGCCAGGTATTCCAGCCACTGCCGCACCGGGAACACCGGCAGGTCCTCCGGCATCAGTGGCCCGCGCATCGCCTTGCTCAGGTGGTTGCGCACCACCTTGCCCTGCAGCGTGGCCACCGGCACGTCTTCACCCGCCAGCAGCACCGGCGCGCAGATCAGAAAGTCCTTCAGCTCAGCCCCGCGCCGCGTGTGGCTGTACTGGTAGGCCTCCTGCAGGTTGTGCAGCGCCTTGTTGATCAAGTCCTGCTTGTTCGCGCTCAGCTCGCCCCAGCCCACCGGGTGGCTGGTGTAGCTCAGGCTGGTCAGGATGCGGAACTCGGTCTGCATGCTCTGCCGGCTGAACACCGTCATGCCGATCGTGCGCTCCAGCCGCTTCAGCACCGTGTCCTTGCCTGTGCCCTTGTCGGCCTGCATCACAAAGTGCGGCCAGAAGCCCAGGAAGGCTTTCAGGTGCGCCCCCAACGCCCACACCAGCTGCTGCAGCACCCCGTTCTCGGCAAACGTGGCCTGGTAGGCCGCAATCACCTGTGCGGCCGTGCTGCGCGCCCCACTGGGGAACGTCAGCGCGCTGTACGGGCACTGCTGCGCCGGATCGGTGAAGAAGCAGTCCGGCCCTTCGTTCACCACCGGCTTGCCCTGCCGCCAGGCCAGCCCCACAAAGTTCACCGCGTCACGCGCGCCGATGTCGGCCGCCCGCTCCATCACGTTGATCATCCGGCTGAAGTTCGCCGGGCTGAACACCGGCCCCAGCTTCTTCCAGTGCTCCACGTTGTGCAGCTGCTCGTCGGCCACCACCTTGCGCAGCAGCCGGTGGCTGTAGCGCGGCACCTGCACGCTCACCGCAAAGATCGTGGCCGGGCTTGCGTCCTTGTCGCCCGTCATCGTGCTGGTCGGGCTGGCGATCGTCACCCGGCTGATGCCCGCCACGCGAAAGCCGCACACGTTGGTCAGCGTCAGCTTCTCTTTGCCGTCGTTGTCCTCGCTGGCCTCCTCGTACTTGTCCACGAAGCTGGTGAAGTCGGGCCGCGTGCGGAACCGCCAGTACACCTGCGTGTCATGGAACGGCAGCCACAGCCGCGGCTTGCCCCGGTGCGTCTTGCCCGGCATGCCCGGTATCAGCCAGGGCTCCAGCTTCTGCAGCGCCGTGGCCAGCCGCTCGGCGCCGTGGGCCTGCAGATAGTCGTTGATGTCCTTGATCGGCTCCTCAGCGTCGTCCAGCCAGTCTTCCATGTCCACCATCAGCGCCGGCACGTCCAGGCCCATCAGCGCCTCATGCGCAGCCCAGGCCGCCTGCATGCCAGCGCAGTAGCCCGCCTTGGGGCCATGCTCAATCGGCTTGTCGTTGTCGAACGCCAGCACCACCTGCTTGCCGATGAACAACCGCCAGTCCATCCCCGCCACACTGCCCGTGCCCCGGGTGGCCACCGCCGCAGTGCCCGGCATCGCGCAGGTGTCGATGCTCAGCGCGTTGGTCGCGCTCTCCACCACGTACACCCGGCGCGCGCTGGCAAAGCGGCGCCAGTCGCTGCACCACGGGGCGCCCACCTTCTCACCCTGGCTCTGCGTCTTCAGGCCGCCGTTCAGCGCCGGGTCGATGAAGCGCATGTCCACCGCCAGCACCTGGTGCGTGTCAGGCGTGCGCACGATGGTGGCCACCGCCGGCCCGCCGTGGTTGATCTCGCCGGGCGCGAACTTCGGGTTCACGTAGTCGTTCAGCCCCAGCGTGCCCCGGTCGATCGCGTGCGCCACCGCCTTCTCGCTGATGCCACGGCCCGTCAGGTAGCCCACCACCTGGGCGCGCTTGCCCGGGTCGCGCACGTTGGCCAGGCAGTTGTCGGCAATCCACTCGGCGCGGGTTTTCTCGCGCCGCTCGGCCGGCTGGCCATGCTGGGCCGGCCGCTCCACGCTGATGCGGTACAGCTCTCCCAGCGCCTTGGCCGCGGTGATGAAGTCGCATCCCTGCACATGCATGTACAGGTCCACAGGGCCGCCGCCCAGGTCGGTGCTGAAGTCCTTGAAGTAGCTGCGCCCGTCCTTCTTGTAGCAGCTCAGGCTGGGCATCTTGTCCGCGTGGTGCGGGCTCTTGAAGTTGCCCCTGTCGCCAGGGCGCACCAGCCCCAGCTTGATGGCCAGATCCTCGCAATCCACCCGTGCGTTGATCTCGTCGGCCAGTGATGGTCTGTTGTTCGTCATGGGTGGTTGTTTCGGGGTCGGTGCTGCCGCCGTGGCCGGCGGTCGGGTTGTTCGGGGTGCTGCGCCGGTGCGGCTAGAAAAGCGGCGGTGTGCTCGCTTCAGCCCTGGCCAGCCTGGCGCGCTGCTTCTGCGCCACCGCCTGCACTGCGGCCTGCTTCGCGTCCAGGTAGGCCTTCAGCGCGGCAACGCTGTTCACCGCCCGCTGCTGCTTCCAGGCAGCCCACACCGCGCGCTGCAGCGGCGCCGGCACCATGCGCCAGTGGTCCACGCACATCAGGTGGCCACGGCGCACCAGGCGCTGGCAGCCCACCGCCTGGCAGCGGTACTGCGCGCTGTCCGTCATGCCGCACCGCCCGGGCTGCTGGCCCGCAAGGTGGCCGGCAGGCTCAACGCCAGGGCCAGCGTGGCGCTGCAGGTCAGGCGCCAGCCTTGCGGGCCGTGCAGCGCGTCGCCCTGCTCCTGCAGGCTGTCCATCACCACATCGGCCACCCAGAACGGCACCGCCAGCGCCACAGCCAGCGCACCGGTAGTCAGCCCGCCGTCAGCCCGGCGCTCCAGCAGCAACGCCAGGGCCTGCTGCCCCAACACCTGCACTTGGTAGATCTGCATCGTGTCTCCCATTGCCTGCATGCATGCCACCCCGCTCATACAGTGCTCGAAGGGTCGGGCCGCGCCCAGCCGGCCACCCAGTGCGCCGCGCGCTCCCAGCCGGCCAGGTCTTCATAGGGGATCTCCAGCTCTGCCATCACCAGCAGCTCGTCGGTGGTGGTGCCATCGGGCGCTACCGCAGCCGGCACCCGCTCAGCCAGGCCAACGCTGAACTGCTTCAACCCCGGCTTGGTCTGACCCATTACCGCAGCGCGGCGGCAGTTGCTGGTACGCACCAGGTCGCGCATGGCGCGCCGGGCCCACAGGGTGCCGCCCAGCCGGTACTCGCGCCCCCGGGCGTTGAACAGCAGCGTGCCCGCCACCACCAGGTCGGCCAGCTCGTCGTCGACCACGCTGTCGTGCCAGCCCAGGCCGTGGGCCAGCTCGCCGCGGCCCATCCAGCCGCCGTGGGCCGCCAGCCGGCGTGTGATCTCTTGCGCGCAGCGGCTGGGCATCAGGCAGCCCCCCTGCCCTGCCGGGCCAGCGCCAGCCCCAGCGGGCGGAACAGCGGGCGCGGGGGCAGCCGGTCAGTGGCGCGCAGGCGGATCGTGGCCAGGTACAGCGCATCACCGTAGATCGCCACCGCCGTCTCGGCCGCCTGCGCGCCGGTGCAGCCCGCCAGCACCAGGCAATGGCGCCGGCGCTGCATGTCCATGTGCGTCACGCGCCAGTCCATGGGGCCCCCGGCGTGTTGGCGCGGTCAGCCGGCGGCACCGGCAGGCAGGCAGGCGCGGGCAGGCGGTCGGGCAGCTTCAGCAGCAGCGGCGCACGGCCAGCAGTGGGCAGGTTGGCCCTGGTGCAGGCACCCTTGCAGCCCCACAGGTGGGCCATGTGCTCCAGCCGGTGGCCAAAGTCGGTGCGGCCGTAGGCCTTGTTCAGCACATCGTGCACCTCACCGGCCAGTGCGTGCTTGGCATCGGCGCCCAGCACGTCGAAGGCAGCGCGCAGCAGGTCGCTGTCCAGCCGGCGCAGGTCAGTCAGGTTGAAGACGAATCGGGCGCCGTTGTACAGCCCCAGCAGAAAGCGCGCACACACCCCGCTCTGCCCCGTGTCTCCCTGCGCCACGTTCCAAAGCCGGCTCAGCGACAGCATCGTGTCCATGCTGCTGGCCATCACTGCCCCCCGGCCTTGGCCAGCGTGGCGGCCAGCTGCTCGGCCACCTTGCGCGGCGTGCGGCCGCCGGCGGTGGCGTGCAGGGCCTGCACATACTCTTCACGGCACAGCTGGGTGTACAGGCCGGTGCTGGCCAGGCTGGCATGGCCCAACGCCTGCTGCGCCACCTTCAGCGGGTTGGCCGCCCGGCTGCGGCGGATGATGTTCACCCCCCGGGTGTGGCGCAGCCAGTGCGGGCTCACCTTCAGCTGCAGGCTGGCCAGGCCAGCCCACACCGCAATGCGCGCCTGGTAGCTGCGCACGCTCAGCGCCGCGCCCTGGCGGCCCCAGATCAGCGGGGGCTGCACCACCGCATCCATCGGGCTGGCCTGCATGCGCTGCAGGCGCAGCAGCTGCTCCAGCGCCTGGCGCACCGGCTCGGTCACCAGGTAGCTGTGGCCCCGGCGCTGGCCCTTGCTGTTGGCCTTGCGCTGATGAGGCGCCACCACCAGCCAGCCATGGGCCAGCGCCTGCTCAGCCTGCAGGGCGGTGAAGCTGGCCAGCTCGCTGACGCGGGCGCCGGTCTCCACCATCAGGCGCATCCACCAGTAATCGCGCTGGGCCAGCGGGTCGGCGCTGCCCTTGGCAGCCATCAGCAGCGCGCGCTGCTCGGTCTCGGTCAGGTAGCGTTTGAGCATGTCCATGGGGTTCTCCAATCGGGCGTGAAGGGGTGGGAGTCAGGGCGCGGGGGGCGCTGGGCAGGTGCCGGGCACGCTGGCCACGGCGGCGGTGTGGTCGGCGGTGTGGTCGGCGGGGTGGCCAGCGTCCAGCCAGCCGCCCAGGCACAGCAGGCCCAGGCCCCACACGGCAGCCACCGCAAAGGTGGCCAGGCGGCCGTTGCGCGGGCCGGCGGGGTCGGGTTCAGGCAGCAGGGCAATCACGACGCTACCCCGCCAGCCGGCGTGCCCGGCACAGCAGCGCCTGCCGGGCGCACACCGTCAGCACATGCCGGCGCTGTGGGCAGCTCAGCAAATCGGCCAAGCTGGCAAACCGCCGCCTGAAAAACGGCCGCGCCAGCCAGATGCGCTGCACCTCGGCCAGCACCTCGTCGGCGCTGGGCTCCAGCGGCAGCGCCTGCTGGGCTGGCCGGGGCGCCAGTGGCGGGGCCGGCCGGGGCGCCGGGGGCTGCTGGCGCCGCGGCGGCCAGGGCTGCGGCTGCGGCAATGCGGGCTTCTGCATGGGCAACGTCCTTCTGGGCTTTGAAGTCCATCAGCGCGGGGGCCACCAGCGGCATCAGGCGGCGCAGCAGCGCGTCACCACCAATGCGCACGCCACCGGGCAGCAGGTGCACGATGGGGCGGTGCTGCGGCGCAAGCCGGGCCGGCTTGGGCACCAGGGC